>Ga0114980_10000145_pt1 | contig 47267 bp, 46 predicted proteins | sample S_140806_EF_Meta_FD_87018 | JGI IMG/M metagenome (GOLD analysis project Ga0114980, IMG submission 87018) | Freshwater microbial communities from Lake Simoncouche, Canada to study carbon cycling - S_140806_EF_MetaG | ecosystem: Environmental > Aquatic > Freshwater > Lake | place: Lake...
AGTTCTTTCTTATTGGGCCCGTACTGGTTTCGATTTTAAGAAAATAAATTGAAATGCAAGTGGAGGTTGAATCGAGGACTCCTAAAAAAGTTTCAATTATATTAACTGCCAAAACAGCAAAATATAAAGGTCACATTTCAGCAAGAGCTTCTCTTGTTGAGTTGACCGCTTCTGTAGCCTAAAGTCTACAGCGTGACTACCTTGACACATCTATTGGATAGTTGCGTAATTAGATGTTTATTATTTAATAGTTTTTCTGTTCTTTAAGTAATAATATTCAAAATAGAATACGCCGAGTATGTTTGCTCTTTATCTATACAAAGCCAAAGAATAAAAAGAACTAAACTTGTAGTATTTTAATTTAGATTTTTAAAAGACAAGAGTTCAATTCTCTTCGGGTCCAAGTCTAAAATGATTCCCTTTATCTCCAATTCGTATTGGATAAGATAATACATTTCATAAATTTAAATACAAAATGGTGTATATATTGATATGAGTTTAAGTAATCAAGGGACAGATAGTGATTATCATATTTACGAAATAAATGAGAGTAAAATAACTAGCATAGGAACTCCAACTATGGCTGGTTGTGGTAATGATCCTAATGATGAAGTTTGCGCAACTTATGATTGCGGAGCTGCTATAAGAAAAAATTTCTCCGAACCTGATGGTACAACTGTTACAGTAAACGCTAGCGGCAAACAAACAAATTGTGGGCAAGATTTAGAATCACTCGTAATGATGCAATTGTCGAATCAAACTTTAAAAATAACAAATCCTATATATGGAAACCCAACTTGGGATTATGAATATGTTCTTAAAGGACAAAATACAGCAGCAAAATCAGTAGCTTATTGGATAAATCAACGTTTTGGAGCAGGAGGGCCCTGCCTAAGCTTAGAGCAATCTCATGTAGAGCGAATTGCTCAAGATTATTTAACAATTGCAAGGCTTAATGAAAAATTAATTAATGAAAGAGGAAGACAACTTTTACTTAAAAAACAAGGGCAAAATAGTCATATATACAAATCTTATGATTTTTTATATCAAAATGTACTTAGAATTTATGGACTTACAAAATTAAAAAATGGAAACAATCGAGTATCTTATAAATTAAAAAGTCAAATATGGTTAAGACCATTTATGATTTCAACAACAAAAGGAATAAACAGAATAAATCTTGAGGTAACAGCCAATGGGAAAAAAGAAAAAATTTGTGCTAAAAATGTTATTTTTTATAGCAAATCAGTAGCAAACTCAGTAGGCATAGGAGGATCATCTTTTAATGTTAGAATAGATTATTTAATACAACCCGCAGATTTTGACGCTATATCAGATAAAATAAGAGATACAATACCCTCTACTACTGCAGGTTGGGAAACTTGGAAAAATAATCTTGCACGAGAACTTACAAATTTATATCAAGGCGGAGGAAAACAACAACTAACTCCATATGTAGAATCAGATGCATCATGCGGATGGGATGTTGGACTTAGCAGTACTACCCCAGGAGCGATATTTATAGGTGGAAAGGTAGCAGTTGGGTTAGAAGATGACTCTTTAGCTGTTAAATATAAATCAACACAAATAATTGTTAATCCAGAGAATACAATATCATGTCTTCCTCAAGTTCAAGCAAACAGAGCTGCAGCAAGACAGTATACTTCATCGCTAGGAGCAGCTTTCAAGGCCCAAGCAGCAGCCCTAAAAGCAGCAGCAGCAGCATCAATACCATCAACACCAACCACAGATACGCAAATAGATTTAAAAGAGCCAATAGTTACAGATAACACTACAAGAGATGCAGTAACCGATGCAGTAAGTAATCAAAACAATCAAGGTCAAACAACTGGTGTAGTTGTACCAGGCACACGCATACAACAAGATTAATAATTTTGATTTTTTATTTTTTTAAGTATATAATGTTTTATTGAATATACTTTGGCCAGACATACATTTAAATTTAACAAAAAATATAGCAAAAGCATTCTATAAGCTTGGTCACAGTTTAATTCTACCAAGTGATCAATATATTCCGACTAATTTTCCACCTAAAGAATTTAATCAATGGGCATGGAACACAACATGGACCCAAGAAAAAGCAGATCTTGAATTCCAACATAAAAATGTTAAAGCTTTAAATAAGCAAGAAATATTAGATCTTAAACCAGAAATAATATTCATAACAAGTTTTGAGAGTCAATTTGAAATATTAAATGAAATTTGGCCCCACTTAAAAGATAATAGCAAATTAGCTTGTTATAGTGGCAATGATTACTGGGATGGAGCTTATCCATTTTATATTATTAAAAATTATCTTTGCGCTGATTATGTTGGATATATTTTAGCGAATAAATATAAAGTAAATCATCTATATTACAAGCCTTGGGTAGACTATGATAGATGTACCTTTGATGGACCAACAGACGGAAATATAATTGGAATTTATATATCAGAATATGAAAAGAATTTTAATCAAGAATATAACATGAGTAAAAATTTACAGCAGATTACTCCATACATAGATTATCATTATCACACAGATAGTTCTCAGGAAAAATTAACTAAAAGCTTAAAATCAAGTATTGCAACTCAACATATCAAACATCTTGAGGGTTATGGCATAGCAGTAATTGAAAGCATGGCGTGTGGAAGACCAGTATTTATGCATCGCAAAATGGCGCAAAACAAAAGCTTAATGAATTGGAGCATTGAAAATGTAACAACTTTATTTTTTGAAACTGAATATGAATATATTGCTAAATTAAAAGCGCTATACGAAAGCAAAGATTATAGATATTTTCTTCAATATACAACAGCTAGTGTTATACGACAAATTATTGATAATGACAAAGAAACCGAAAAGCTTGGATATTTTCTTAATAATTTAGTATAATTTTTTATCTTATGAAGATCTGGCTATGTGGTATAACCCAAAACGAAAAGCAGAATATTGACGATATGACCAAAGATATATATCAGTATTTTGATGGATTAATTTTTGTAGACGGAGGATCAACAGATGGTACACTGGAAGTATTAAATGCAAGAAAAGGTCAAGGAAAGATCATAAATAGAGAATGGTCAAATGACCACGATCTTCAAATGAATGGCTTTTTAAGAGCAAATGTAATGCAAAATGGCGATTGGTTTATTATTCGTGATAGTTGCGAAAGATTAGATATAGATTGGGTAAAGAATTTGCGTAATTTTATAGAAAATTTCTTAGAAAAGAATAATGTAAATAGTTGCGTTGACAGACAAAAGGCTTTTCTTGTTAAGTACTTTGACGATATGATATTTCAAGGAAGTCCGCATTGGGGTCTTCAAGGCATGAGGCCAGGATATCTTGATCTTTATGAGTATTATGGAAAAAATCAAAAAATGTTTGCATGGGAAGAAAGACCATCTCAAAGAAAGCATTATATTGATAGCGATATGAAATATTATTTTATTTATGGAAGGTCAAACCATTGCGTCCTTCATTACTATGATAACGGCAAAACTCCAGAAAGATATCATCAACAAGAAGATATTAGACAAACATTCAGAAGATATTGTCAAGACTTAGGAATAAAGTTTAACTTAGATTCATTAAAAGAATATTGGCGGAATAATGCAATTGATGAAAAAATGAGATTTTTTATTAATAATGAAAGATTAGTGAGAAGATTTTATAGATTAAATATTTTAAATCATTCGCTAGATCAAATTGACTCTTCAGAAGAGTGGGTATTACAATGAAGTTAGTTGATTGTTTCATGTATTTTAATGAAAAAGATATAGCTTATCTTAGAATAAAAGAATTATATGATGTAGTAGATTACTTTGTAATAAATGAAGCCACGAAAACTCATCAAGGCCAAGATAAAGAGTTATCTTTCTGGAAAGATATCAGACTAAAACAATTTAAAGATAAAATCGTTTATTCTCCCATAGAACTAGATGAAAGATTTGATGTTTTAATGCCAAAATTTTTTCCAGAAGCAAAAATTGGAGCTAAAGAGCACGAACAAAGGATAAGACTCTTTGAGCAAATTGAAAAATTAAACTTAGATAATTTAGATACAATAATGATTTCAGATTGCGATGAAATTCCTAATAAAGACGTATTTCAACAAATGATAAGTTATCCAATCGTTGCATTAAATCAAATGTTTTTTGTTCATTATATTGATATTTATACAAATAAAAATGTTACTGGTACTGTAGCTTGTAAATATGAAGGATTAAAACATTTAAATACCCTATGCTTTGGAATGAGTCTTCAAGTTTTAAGACGAGATAAAGATTTTATGCCAAGAATAGAAAACGGAGGGTGGCATTATTCTTATATGGGCGGAGCAAAATCTGTAAGTCAAAAAGTAGTTTCAACATACGATGGTAATATAGATTCTCAATGGAAAACAGAAGAAGCAGCTCAACAATTAATTGATGAAAGCATTAAAAATAAACAAAGCCCATTTTCTCAAGAACCAATTAATATTTTAAATTTTAAATCTTCAACAATTGCTGATCTAGAATTTATAACCGCAAAACAAGGCGGTTGGCATAAAGAATCTGCAAAATGTCAATTATATCCAAAACTATTAGATTTAGATTTAAATGGAGATTTTAAAAGTTTAAAGTATAATAAATAATATGGACAACCCTTTTGATTTCTTCGAAAAAATATACTGCATAAATTTGCCCCATAGAACTGATAAATGGGAGAAGTGTCAAGAAGAATTTTCTAAATTAAATATACTTGAAAAAGTAACTAGGTTTAATGGTATTCAATTCCAAGGATCCTTTTATCATGTTAATGTTAGGGCAGCTGGTTGTTTTTTATCTCATCTAGAAATTATAAATAAATGCAAACAAGACGGTACTAAAAGCGTCTTAGTTTTAGAAGATGATATACAATTCGAAAATGATCCAATTAAGAATTTAAGCCTTTCTGTTAACGAACTTAAAGATTTAGATTGGGATATCTTTTACCTAGGAATGAATGTAACAGATGAGAAATTTAAAGATCCGTTAAAAAGAGTCAGCCCTAATTTATTAAAAATAACAAGTGCGCTTACAACGCATGCAATAGCATACAACTACACTTGTTATGATAAGCTTTTAAATCAAGTGCCATTAGGTTTAGATTTCTTGCCATGGATGCTAAAGAATGAAAGTTTCGATGGATGGTTAATGAGAGAGTTTTTACATAAAAATAACTGCTTCTGCCCAAATGAATTTCTTGCTACTCAAAGAGATAGTTTTTCTGATATTAATCTCGGTCAAGCAACTTTTGGTAAAGGAATAATGGAAAATTTTTATAGACTTCGTCCAGAATGATTACTTTTTCTCAATTAGGAAGACATGGAGCAATTGGAAATCAACTGTTTCAATATGCAACTCTTTATAGCATTGGCAGAGTAAATGGCTATGAAGTTAAAATCCCCAAAACAGAAGAGCATTTTGACGATGGAACAAAAAGAATTCAGCATTATTTCTTAAATTGCTTTAAGAATATATCGGCGCAAATCTTCAATCAGGATGATTTAAAAACTTTAAAACATAAAATTAATTGGGGATATCCAGCGGTATTCAATCCAGAAATTTTTAAAATACCAGACCATACAGATCTAGAAGGTTATTTTCAATCTTATAAATTTTTTGAATATTTTAAAGCTGATATTATAAATCAACTTCAATTTAAAGATTATATCAAAGAATCCGTTCATAGTAAGTATAATTTTGAATTAAAAGACTTCTCTTCAGTACATTTAAGATGTGGTGATTACGTTGGAAGAGACCATCACCACCCAATAATGAATAAAGAATATTACAAAAAAGCCTTCGAAATTCTCAATGTTTCTAATTATTTAGTTTTTTCTGATACAATTGATTATGCAAAGAGTATTTTTAGTGAATTTAAAGATATTAATTTTATTTATATGGAAAACAATCATGCTTTTGAAGATATGTATATTATGTCTAATTGTAGAAATAATATTCTAGCAAATAGTAGTTTCGCTTGGTGGTCTGCATATATAAATATTAATAATAAAGTTATTGCCCCCAAAAATTGGCTTGGGCCAGCATATCAAGGAAGATGGAGATTGGAAGACTTAATACCTAAAGAATGGATTGTTATATAAAACATTTGATAAATCCAATAGATTCAATATAAAGTATATATGTACCAATTACAAAGCAGTATAAGCGATACTCATAAATATAAAAACGCATGCCAAATGGCAGCTCTTAACGACTTTTACTTCAATTTTTTTAGAAGTAATCCAGATTATACTGAAATTCTAGAGCATGTATCCGAGGATCAGGGGAAATTATACAAGCAATATCTTGATACAAATTTTCCAGAGTATCTTTCTAAATTACAGAATTTTAAAGAAAATGACACATACGGATCTCCAGCTATATTCGAATACGAAGGTATTGGTAAAATTTCACCAACCACATTAAGATATATAAAAGTACTATCAGACTTAAAACAATTATGCAGTTCTTTGGATAATTTTAATATTATAGAAATTGGCGTTGGTTACGGTGGTCAATGCAAAATTATTTCCGATTTTTTTAACATTCAAAATTATTATCTAGTTGATCTAGATGAATCATTAAATTTAGCTGAAAAGTATTTGAATAAATTAAATGTAAAAAATGTAAAAGTAGTTAGACCTAATGAGATTGCAAGATTAGATAAAAAATTTGATCTTATCATAAGTAACTATGCATTTACAGAAATATCCAGAAGTATTCAAGAATTCTATTTAAATAATATTCTTCTTAAATCTACTCATGGATATATAACCTGCAATTTCATCAGTAAGGATTGGCGTATTGATTCGTACTCACTACAAGAATTAGAACAAAAATTAAGTAATTTCAATACAAAAAGAGCAGAAGAGTTTCCTTTAACACATAAAGATAATTTAATTCTCTGCTGGTAATTCATATGATAGAAGTTTCACTTAGAGACGGGTGTTTTCCTCATGCTCCTGGATTAGGTAACGTATTACCCAGTAAAATTAAATTTAATAGAGATGACAATACATGGCTTGATGTTTGTTTCTTTACAGATGGACAAATTAAACAAAATCTAGTCTCAAAAAGTAAAAGCAAAATTAATATAGCATGGATTTGCGAGCCTCTTTCTATTAATCATGAAACCTTTAATGCAGCTTATCAGAATATGAATAATTACGATTATATATTAACTCATAGTTTAGAATTTATAAATTTAGATCCCCAAAAATGCTCATATTATCCTTTTGGAGGTTGCTGGATTAATCCAAGCGATAGACAAATTCATGCAAAAAATAATAATATTTCAATTATAGCCTCAGAAAAAGATTGGACTGTTGGTCATAGGATGAGACATTCAGTTATTAAAAATTTTAAAAATCATTTAGATTTAATATGTGGAAGAGGTTATAGCCCCATTGATTCAAAATCAACCGCACTTAAAGATTTCAGATATTCATTTATCATTGAAAATGATAGCAACAATATTTATTTTTCAGAAAAACTAGTTGATTGCTTGATTACTGGAACAATTCCAATATTTTGGGGAAGTGATATTAGTAAGATATTTGATATGAACGGCATAATTAAATTCTCATCTTTAGATGAATTGAACCATATAATTAAAAATTGTAATGAAGATTTTTATAATTCTAAAACAGAAAGTATTAAAAATAATTTTGAAATTGCAAAACGATATATATGTCCAGAAGATTGGATATATGATAATTTTTTATCTAGAATTATGCGATGATACCCAAAGCTATACATTTAATATGGTTGGGAGGTAAAAGACCAGAAAAATTTGACGTTACATTGAACGAAATCAAAAGAATAAATAACGATTATGAAGTAAAAGAATGGAACGATAATAATATAGATTTTGAATTAATACAAAAAGATTTCTACGATAAAACAGAAAATTTTGGATCTAAATCAGATATTTTAAGATTTGAAATTCTTAATAAATATGGTGGTATTTATATGGATTATGATTTTATTCAAATTAAAAAATTTGATGAATTACTAGAATATGATTTTTTTATTGGTAGTGGAAACGAAAATGAAACTTGGAATAGCATTGTAGCATCTATTCCTAATCATAAAATTTGTAAAGATTTTATTGATGGCCTTTCAAAGACTACACCAGTAGTAAAGAATGATACTGGAGATGAAAAAGGAATGGTTCTTCTTAAAACTGGTCCATATTATATTCATAAGATTTATGAAGATAATAAATCTCTACCAAATATTAAAAATTTAAATAAAAATTATTTCTTTTCATTTCCAGGGGCAGAAAGAAATTCAGTTCGAAATTTAGACGAACAATCAATTAATTATATAAAATCTTTCACTAAAGAAGAAACGATCTGCATACATTTTAATACTTGCACATGGCAATGAATATTTTAGAGACACCATTTATGGTTAAAACTAACCATGAATACCCACCAAATAATAAAATTATATTTGAAGAATATTTTTATAACTGGTTTATAGAAAGTAAACCTCAAACAAGTAAAACATATTTACCAATTTTTTGGACCAACTACTACATCTCAAAAGACTACGCACAACAAGATATATCCGAAATTAATAGATTTCTAGATACTTTAGATAAAAGCAAAGAATATTTCACAATAATTCAATGGGACGATGGCATAGTAAATCTATTTGAATATAAAAATATATATGTTTTTGGGCAAGGAGGCGGAGGAGGAAGACAAGGATACATTGGAGACTACTCAATCCCACTAATTTGTCAACCAAATCCGAATATAAAAATAGAAAATAAAGATATTTTCGCCAGCTTCATAGGAGTTATATATGGAAGAAATAACTCCATTAGAGAAAAGCTTCATGATAATCTTAAAAATAAAAATGGATATTTATTCAAAAATTCTATAAGTTATGATGCATTTTCCAGCACAATGTCTAGAAGCATCTTTTCTTTATGCCCAAGGGGATATGGAGCAACATCTTTTAGAATATGTGAAGCATTACAACATGGATCTATTCCAGTATATATTTCTGATAAACCATGGATTCCATTTAATGATATGATAGATTTTAATGATTATGGAGTTTTTATTGATGTAAAAGATATAAACAATATTGACGATATTTTAAATAATATATCACAAGAAGAAATAACCAAGAAAAATAATTTAGGGAAACGAATATATAATGAGTATTATACATTTAAAGGATGCGCAGATAAAATTATAACAATAATAAATAAAAAATAAAATTTATGCATACAATAGAATCAGTAAAACATTTAATGTACTCAGAATCAAGACCATGGAAGATAAATCATGAAAAAGTATTTAATATATTAAATAATATAATTAAAGATCCAATATATGGAGCAGAAATAGGAGTCGCTTATGCTGGAAATTCTTTTAATTTATTAAATAAATTTAAAAACTTAAATCTTTATTCAATTGATCCATATGTGAAATATTCAGATGAGGATAAAACTAGCGACTCTGTAGAAGGAGAAAATGGAAATATTCTTTATAAAATTGTATCAAACACCTTAAAAGAAAATTTTAAAGAACGTTCATTCTTTATAAGAGCAAACAGTAATTGTTTGATTGATTTTCAAGACGAATTCTTTGATTTTATATTTATAGATGGAGATCATACTTATGAAGGATGTTTAAGTGATATTAACAATAGTTTTTCTAAAGTAAAAAAAGGAGGAATTTTAATAGGAGATGATTATGGTGTTTTTGAACATATTAATTTTCGAGTACGTCAAGCTGTAGATGAATTTTGTTTAAATAATAAATATCAATTAAACACAGACGAGCATATATGGTGGATTGTAAAATAAAAAATTAATTATGAAAAAAATTTGTATTAATTATATCGGACAACCTAGAACTTTTTATAAATATTATAAAAATCATTTTAAAAATTTACCTTTAAATTACAAAGATTTTGATATCCATTTTTTATTTTCTACATGGGAAGATGAAAATACGGATATATACATTGAAAAAACTCAAGATTTAACAAAAAATGTTTTTATAAAAAAATACGCTCCACCATCAAGAGATGAATTCAATTGGGATCCAAAATTTCAACATCATCATAGCAACCCACATCTTGGCCCTGGAGTTTTTAATTATTTTTGTCAGTTAAAAATTTGGAATCATTCAAATCAAACTATTTTAGAATATGAAAATAAGAATAATATTATCTTTGATTACATTATACAATTAAGACCAGATACATTTTTTGGTTATAATGAATCATGCGAAAACGAAACTGCAATAAAAGATATTTCTATTTACGATAATTTAGAAGATAACACCATTTATACTCCTACGGAATGTAGATTTGATGTCTATGGTTATGGATCAGTTCCAGATCAAGTAAGATGGGGGAAAAGAGATTGTATTTTAAAATTAAATAACGCAGTAGAAATAGCCGAAAAATTACAACCCGTACCTTTTGAGGTTCATCCAGAAAGCTCTTTGTTTCAAATAATAAAATACTACAACTTTAATTTACAGTACAAAGAAGCTACAACATGCGTAATTAAATGAAAGAATTAATCCTGCTAGCAACAGATGAAAATTACTTGAATCATATTAAATATAATATCAATAATATCAGAGACAAACACGCACAAATTGATATTTGCATTATTTACGATAAAACTAAAGAAGATAAAATAAAACCAGCTCTAGAAAAATATAAAGCATTATTTCTTCCAGTTTCATCTCCAAGTGAAAAAAGTTACGATAAAGCGTACCACTTGAAATATCACATTTTTGAAACATACTTTAAATCATGGGATAAGATTCTGTATTTAGATTGTGATACAATGATTTTTGATAAACTAGATATTTTATTTAATCTATTAGATGAAAATAATAATTTATTTGTAGATTTTGAAAGAAATACTATCAAAGATTTTTTTACAACGTGGAGTCCTATAGACCAATCGAACATAAACGACTATAATCTTTTAAGCAAAGAAACAGATATAAATAGAAATGGTTTTAATACGGGTATTATGCTTTATAATTCTTCTATTATAAAAGACGATACAGTTAGAAATTTATTTTACCTAACTGAGAGATATCAAGAAATCAATAAACATGTAGAGACTGGAACAGATCAACCAATTATAAATTTACAATATATTGACATAGCCAAACAAATACCCAATCATTATTGGTCATTTTGGAATGAATACAACGATAATAACTTAATATCTCATTTTTGTAGATGGGATCCACCATGGCATAACGCTACATTAAACAATAAAATTAAAATGAGCTATGCAGATTATTATAACAAAATGCTTGCAATATGAATTTTACATTTGGAATAATCACCCCCCAAAAGGACGCTCTAAATAGCCTGAGTTCAATTATTGATTCAATTAAAGATTTAAATATTCCTAATTATGAAATCATTATAATTGGAGGAGATGAGGATTATAAATGTGAAAATATAAGTATTTATTCTTTTGAAGAAAATCCCAATAACTGGTGGATTACAAAAAAGAAGAATCTAATAACAAAATATGCAAAATATAGTAATATTGTATATTTACACGACTATATTATATTCGATAAGGATTGGTACAAAAGTTTTTTAAATTTTGGAGATGATTTCAAAATTTGTACTAACCAAATTTTAAATCCAGATAACTCTAGATTTAGAGATTGGTGTCTTTGGGCAGAATCAGCTACCGAAATTGGTATATCATATCCAAAATATTTAGTACCTTATAGCTTTAAACACTTATCTAAAGTAATGTATATATCTGGAACTTATTGGATTGCAAAAAAACAAGTCATGGAAGAGTTCTCATTAAATGAAAATCTTTTTTGGGGGCAAGGCGAAGATGTTGAATGGTCAAAAAATGTAACGACAAAATATAATTTTTCAATAAATCCCAATGCCATAGTCAAATTAATGGGACATAAAGATCCACTATTTCATTTATGTGATGATTTAGATAAACTCAAATCAATAAATGATTCAAAAAAATTTCATAATACTTAAATGATTAAACTTATAATTTTTGATTTAGATGGGGTGTTAGTTGATGCAAGAGAAATTCATTACGAAGCTCTTAATAGAGCTATAACTTTAGTAGGAAAAGATTTTATAATAAATAAAGAAGAGCATTTATCGACATATGATGGATTACCAACAAAGAAGAAACTAGAATTACTATCTAAAAATAAAAACCTACCAACAGACAAGCATAGTTTAATTTGGAGTAATAAACAAAAATTCACAATAGAAGTAATTAACGAAACAGTAGAAGAAGATCAAAGGATAAAATCCATACTTAAAGAATTAAAAAAAAATGGATATAAAATCTATGTTGCTTCAAATTCTATCAAAGAAACCATAAAAACCATATTACTTAGAAAAGGTTTTATCGAGTATATTGATAATTATTACTCTAATGAAGACGTTAAAAACCCTAAACCAAAAGCAGAAATATATCTAAGATGCATGATTGATGCTGGAGTTGATCCAGATGAGTGTTTAATTGTTGAAGATTCAATTGTTGGAAGAAAAGCAGCCTTAAAATCTGGTGGCAACCTACATCCAGTATTAAATACTAATGATATTAATCTAGAGAAAATAATAGATAACATCAATAAAATTAACAATAATAAAATAATGAAGACTAAATGGAAAGACGATAAAATGAAAGTATTAATTCCAATGGCGGGCGCAGGAACTAGATTTGAGAAGGCTGGATATACATTCCCTAAGCCGCTTATAGATGTAAGAGGAAAACCAATGATTCAAGTGGTTATTGATTCTATTGGTATGGACGCCAAACACGTATTCATCGCTCAAAAAAGTCATTATGAAAAATATAACTTAAAAGATACTTTAAATTTAATTAGCCCAAATTGTGAAATTGCTTTAACAGACGCATTAACAGAAGGTGCAGCTTGCACAACATTATTAGCTAAAGAGTACATAAATACAGACCACCCACTTCTTATTGCAAATTCAGATCAATATGTAGATTGGGATAGTAATGAATTTATGTATTCTATGATGGCTGATAATATTGATGCTGGAATTCTTGTATTTGAATCAACTCATCCTAAATGGAGCTTTGCTAAATTAGATGAAAATGGATTTGTTTCAGAAGTAGCTGAGAAAAAACCTATTAGCAATCTAGCAACAGTTGGAATTTATTTTTGGAGAAAAGGTTCTGATTATGTAAAATACGCAGAACAAATGATCTCCAAGAATATTAGAGTCAATAATGAATTTTATGTTTGTCCAGTATTCAACGAAGCAATTCAAGATGGTAAAAAAGTAAAAATATTTAAAATCGAAAACAATAAAATGTGGGGAATTGGAACTCCAGAAGATTTGAATTATTTTCTAGAAAATAATAAATAACTATATATGAAATTCAAATACCAAAATTTTGAAGAGGTTGTTAAACAACTTAATGACATCTGTCAAGATAAACTAGAAATTATAAATCATGCAGATGGAAATCATATAGGCATAAAACTTGTAGACAAAGGGCTTCCTATATCTATTAACGAAGCTGAATATAACTTCATGCAGGAAGCCATTGAAAAGCATAATTTACAATTTGGATTTGAATTGTCCACTGGAATTGGTATATCTACTCTAGCTTTAGCTAAAGGATTTAAAAGAACAAGAGGACATCTAATTTCTTTAGATTCTTATTATGAAGAATTAAATTCAAGTATTATCTCTTCTGAAGAACAAATATTCGAATACAACGAAAAAGATATTGAAAATATTAAATTAAACGGTAAGGCATTTAATAATACTAAAAAAATTCTAGACCATTATGGTTTATCTGATTGTGTTGACTTAGAGGTTGGATGGAGTCCAATTGATTCAATAAAATTAATAAAAAACAAAAATAAATATCTTGATTTTATCTTTTTAGATTGTCCTAAATCAGATAAAGAATTTGAAAGAGATATAGTTTCTTTGCGACCCTTTATGTCAGATAAGTATTTAATATGCGTTCATGATACCCATACTTTTACAGAAAAATCTAATAACCTAGTTAAGGACCTTTTTAATACTGAAATCGTTAAAATATACGAATACTTTGAAAATACTGAATTTTATTCAAAAAAACATTATCCATTAGGAATAATTACCAATCTAAAGATATGATTTACGCAATTGGAAATAGTCACGCTCATTTTTTTACAAATTCACATCCAGCAGATACAGAAGGAAGATTTAAAAATGAATATTTTACATCTTATTCTTTAGGCCCAACTATTGCTTATAATTTTTACGAACACCATCTACAAAAGATAATTGAATTAATTCAATCAAATAAAATAAATATTTTGCCAAGTGATCACATTTTGCTTGTGGTTGGAGAAGTAGATTGCAGATGGCATCTACCAAAACAAGCAGAAGAACAAAAAAGAAATGTTCAAGATATAGTGAATGAATGTATAGATAGATTTTTTAAAACTCATTTATTTTTAAAACAAAATGGTTATAATGTTATAAGTTGGGGTGGTCATCCATCTACTATAGCTGGTCATAACGATGATTCATCTAGTCCAGTTTATGGAGATTGCTTGTATAGAAATAAAATATCCAAAGAATGGGATTCATATTTAAAATATGTTAGCTTAATTAACTCCATACCAAATATAAGTATAATACATGATTTGATAGATGAGAATGGTTTAACAAAAATGGAACACTTTATTGATTATTGTCACTTAGATCATTCTAAATTATTCTCGAATGTTTTAAACAAATTTAAAGAAAAAAATTTAATAAAATGAAAATTATTTCTCATAGGGGAAATTTAAATGGTAGAAATATATCTACAGAAAACTCCATCCCAGCAATCAACGTAGCTTTGTACCATGGACTTGATGTAGAAATAGACGTTTGGTATAAAAACAATAATTGGTATCTCGGACATGATAAACCGCAGTATCTTGTAAATGTATCTTTTTTAGAGAATAAAAAATTATGGTGTCATGCGAAAAATTTAGATGCATTAAATTTAATGATAAAAAATAAAAAAATACATTCTTTTTGGCATCAAAATGACGACTTTACTTTAACTTCAAAAAATTATATATGGACATATCCAAATAAAGATACAGGAAGTAATTCTATTATTGTATTAAAAAATTCGAAAGATAAAATACCTAAAAAATGTTTTGGAATATGCACGGACTTTGCATTATCATATATCAATGAGCACTAATTTTAAAGAGACATATTATGGTAAAAAGATAGATACTTCTAATATTTTAAATATCGAAGACGCAAGTAAGCTCATAAATAATAGAAAAACTATTGTAGTAACTGGCGTTACTGGTCAAGATGGAAGTCACATGGTAGATTTTTTACTTAAAAATACTGATTATGTTATATTTGGTGGAGTAAGAAGATTGAGCGTTTATAATCATGAAAATATTAGACACATTAAATCTGACAGATTTCATCTCATTAATTTTGATTTAACTGATTCTCACGCTATATCAAGAACTGTAGAAAAATTGCAACCAGATTATTTTATTAATTTTGCTGCGCAAAGCTTTGTCGCAAGTAGTTGGGATTTCTCTAAACAAACTTGGCATACGAATTCAACAGCTGTTTTAGATATTCTTGAAGCAATTAGATTATATAAACCATCTTGCAGATTATATCAAGCTGGCTCTAGTGAAGAATTTGGTAATGTAGAATATTCTCCACAAGATGAAAATCATCCTTTAAAACCAAGAAGTCCCTATGGAGCAAGTAAAGCTGCTTCTAGACAATTAGTAAAAGTTTATAGAGAATCCTATGGAATATATGCGATTCAAGGTTGGCTATTTAATCATGAAGGTACAAGAAGAGGAGAAGAATTTGTTACGAGAAAGATTAGTAAAAATGTAGCTCGTATTTATAATGCAATTAAAAACAATGAAGACTTTCAACCGCTTGAATTAGGAAATATTGAAGCAAAAAGAGATTGGAGCGATGCAGAAGATTTCGTAGAGGGCGTTTGGATGATGTTAAATCAAGATAAATATAATTCAAATTATTCTGGAGAACCAAAAGAATACATTTTCTCATCTAATGAAACTCATACAATCAGAGAATTTGCAGAAAAAGCTTTTGCATATGCTGGAATTAATGGCGAATGGATTGGTGAAAAAGAACATGAAGTATATCTATCTACAGATAAAAAAGTATTGCTTCAAATTAATTCAAAATTCTATAGACCAGCAGAAGTAGAACTTCTACTTGGAGATTCTAATAAAGCTAGACAAGAATTAAATTGGAAACCTAAAATTTCATTTGACAAACTAATAGAAAAGATGGTAAACTGGGATATTGAAAATCTCAAATCATAAACTTTGCCAATTAATAGTTAAAAAGTACGTCAAAGGAAATGTAAATTGGCCAAGAGAAATCAAGATTGCTCAAAGACTTATTAAGAAATTTAAATCTTTTGAGTTTTGGGATAATCTTAAAGAGCTAGGTAGTCCTCCACCATCGTTAGCTTGGTTCTTGAAAGCGGAAGGAAAGGCTTTCCTATTAAGAGAATACGAGAGTTTTAACATAAATCTAAATATACCTAAAATAGAATTAAAAGAAAATAAAGTAGAACATGATAAAAAGATTTGCAAAAAGCCAAAAACACTGCTAGACTTTATAAGGAAATAAAATGAAACATATAGCTCTTACTTCTGCAATCAATTATAATGATTATTTAAAAATTTTTAAAAAACATAATTATTATTTTTTTGATGAAATACATGTGGCCACAGATACAAGAAATGATAAAGAACTAGAGTCTATATGTAGTGATTCAAAATTTAAATTAATTAAAACTGATAAATTTTATACTTATCAAAATAAACCAGCTAAATTCAATAGAGGTGCAGCTTACACATATGCTATGTCAAAAATGGAAAATCCAGAATTAATAACCATAATAGACGCAGATACAATACTGCCAGACGATTATTTAAATATATTTAATGAATTAAAAAATAGCGGACCATTCGATCAAATGATAAGTGCTAGGAGATTCGTATTAGAAGATTATCAGGACTACGAAAAAGTCTTTATAAATAAAGATTCAAATTACAAACCAGAAATAAAAAGTCTTGATTGGGGATGGGGATATTTACAAATTTTTCACGCTAAAAGCAAATGGCTAAAACAAGGCTTGCAATATCCAGAAAATTATGATTGTGGAACTTCAGATTTTTTCTTTAGGAGACAATTTGGATGGCATATTTTTAGAAACGATACAGAGGAGCATTATTGGGACCCCTCAGCACAAGTATGCTTGAGAAACTATACAGTTTATGGTTTAGGTCCAAATAATATAAACGCAGAAGGTAGACGAGCTAAAGAGTTTATTTAAACTTGCATTTTTTAAAATTTACATTATAATAATAATATGGCAAAAAAATCTAAAGAAGAAATCATCGAATCATCTGGCCCAAGCGCATCAGATAGACTACTTTCATTTTTAAAGGAAAACAAAGAAGATCATTATAATTTTGAAGATGAAGTATATTACAAGGTGTCAACTGGTAGTTTAAACCTGGATATCGCTACAGGCGGTGGTTTATGTCCAGGTTTGCATAGATTTATTGGGATGAATGAAGGAGGAAAAACGTCAGAAGCACTCGAAGTAACAAATAACTTTCTTAAAACAGTAGATAATTCTAGAGCTTTACTTTTTAAAGCAGAAGGAAGATTGAGCAAGGAAATTAAAGATCGTTCTGGCATTAAGTTCGTTACCGATGCCAAAGAATGGGTCGATGGAACATGCTTTGTATTTGAATGTAATATTTTTGAAACAGTTTCCGAATTGATGAAAGATCTTATTCAATCAAATGATGAAAATAAAAGATATATCTTTATTCTTGATTCAGTTGACGGATTGATGACAAAAGGCGATTCTCAAAAGAGCATGACCGAAGCAACAAAGGTTGCTGGCGGAGCAGTTATCTCTTCGATGTTAATGAAGAGAATTTCTCTTGCACTTTCCAAGCGTGGTCATATGGCGATCTTTATTAGTCAAGTTCGATCTGATATTAAGCTTGATCCTTATGCAGCAAACAAGGATATTCGTCAAACTACCGCAACTGGTGGAAATGCATTACTGCATTTCGCTAATTGGATTCTTGAATTTGAACCAAAGTTTAACAAGGATCTTATTCTTGAAAAACCAAATGAAAAATACGATCAAGTTAAGAACAAGATTATTGGACACAATGTTAAGATTGTGATTAAAAAATCTACAAATGAATCTACAAACTCTAAGATTCAATATCCAATTAAATATGGTCGCAAAGACGGCTCTTCAGTTTGGAGAGAATACGAGATCATTGATCAAATCTTATCTTGGGAATTTGCAACAGCAAAAGGAGCATGGGTTACTTTTTCTGACGAAATCATTGATGAACTTAAAAAAGTAAATCTAGAGCTTAAGAAACAACACCAAGGAATAGACAATCTAAGATCTTATCTAGAAGAAAATAAACCAATCGTAGACTATTTCTATAATAAATTCATTAATACTCTTGCATCATGAGATTATTGAATATTAACGGCAAGCTCGTTAATAAGAATGTAACAAATTACGAAATAGATTGGGATGCAAAATCTAGAAGCAAATTGCAATTTAAATTCAAGCAATTTTTCTATCCTTATTGGAAAAATCATATCGTTTATGAAGAGTTTCCAGTTTATGGAAGCATGCTTAAAGTAGATTTATTAAATGCAACAAAAAAGATAGCAGTTGAAATACAAGGCGATCAACATGAGAGCTTTAATAAGTTCTTTCACGACAATTCTAGATTAAAATATCTTCAAAGTATAAAAAGAGACGTTAAAAAAGAAAAATGGTTAGAAATGAATGGATTTAAGTTTCTAGAACTCTACGAAAATGATTTAAAAAATTTATCACCACAATATATAGAAGAAAAGTGCGGAATATTAATTATTTAAGTGTAAAATTTTGTGGTGACAAATAAGAAAAAATTCAATTTTCCAGCATCTCTTTTAAAACAAATTGATGAATGTAGTTTCGGCGGATATATACTTTTTAATTTTTCAAGTAAAGGTGAACCCCAAGTATATACAAAATTTGATAATCAAATAAACGCTATGGCTCTTTTATATTATTTAAATACATGGGGACAAAGCATAGATCAACTTAATTTAGAGGCAACTACGGATTTAATAGCTAGAAAAAACGAAAACGAAGATTCAGAAGAAGATTAAAACTTGACTTTTAATTTCTAGTTTGGTATCATATATAAAGGATGATTTATTCTTTACAAGTAGAAAGACACGTATTAAGCGGTCTATTAAAGCATCAAGATTTATTTGCAGATGTTGATGTATTTTTAACAGAGAATGACTTCTATAATGATGTTCATTGTACTATTTATTCTATATTCAAGAACATTAAACATAAAGGTGAAAACGTAGATAAAGTACTATTAGCGGAAAAAATTAAGAATCTTGGAATCTCATTTAAAGACGAGATTAATATCTTTGATTACATTGATAATTTAAGCTTCTCACAAATAACTCAAGAAGCCACAATGGAAGCATGCAAAGAACTTATTAAACTACGAGTCAGAAGAGAGATTTCTTCAACAGCAGATAAACTTAAAGAATATGTCACAAAAAACTCGGATGAATCTCTTGATTCTATTATTACTAAAATAGATCAGATTTATAATAAAAAAATTTCATCTTATTCAGAAAATGATATGCCAATTAATATTTTTGAAGGGGTCGAAGATCTTATCGAAGAAATTGGTAATAGCCCCAAAGAAGATACTGGATTAATAACTCCATATTCTGAATTTAACAGAATGTATGGTGGTTTAAAAAATGGTAATATCTATGCCATCGCTAGTAGACCTGGAGGCGGTAAATCGACTTGGGTCAATGACATCTGTTTCAAAACCTCTATTAATCCCAAGAATAAAACTAAAACTCTTATTCTTGATACTGAAATGCAAACTGTAGATATTCAATTAAGAATGGTTGCATCTTTGAGTGGTGTTCCAGTTTGGTATCTTGAAACTGGTAATTGGCGCAAAAATGAAGAAATGACAAAGAAAGTAAGAGAAGCTTGGGATAAAGTTAAAAAATACGAATACTTTCATTATCATGTAGGAAATAAAAATATTGACCAAGTATGTTCCATAATTCGCAGATGGTATCTTTCTAAAGTCGGAAGAGGAAATCAAGCTATGATTGCTTATGATTATATTAAACTAACTGGAGAAAAAGTAGGTCAAAATTGGGCAGAGCATCAAGCAATTGGAGATAAGATTGATAAACTAAAAAGAATCTCAGAAGAAATTCATTGTCCAATTATTACAGCTATGCAATTAAATAGAACTGGCGAAAGTTTTAATAGAAAAGGTTCAGAAGTCGTGGATGATAGTTCTGTAATTTCACTTTCAGATCGATTACAATGGTTTGCATCATTCGTAGCAATCTTTAGAAGAAAAACTTTAGATGAGATTACTCTCGATGGTCAAGCCTTTGGAACTCACAAGCTAATCCCTACTAAAACTAGATTCCAAGGAAAAGATGCAGCTGGTCATCAAGATTTAGTTAGAAGGCTAGATTGTACTGGCAAAGAAATCTGGTCACAAAACTATTTAAACTATAATGTTCAAAACTTCAATATCGAAGAAAGAGGATCACTCGCAGATGTAGCAGAGCATCAAAGAGAACAATACGAACTCAACGATGCAAATGCAAATGATGGAGAACTATTATGAATGTAGATTTAGTATCAATTACAAAACCAGAAATTAAAGGAATTAAAAATCCAGAAGACTTGGTGGCATTTTGCGCTAGAGTTAGTAATCCATCTAATCAGATGAATATCGAAACTGCTCCAAAGCTATTAAAATTTTTAATTAAACACAAGCATTGGAGTCCATTTGAGCTTGTTGATATGTGTGTTGAAATTAAAACTAGTAGAGGAATTGCGGCTCAAATTCTTAGGCATAGATCATTTAGTTTTCAAGAATTTAGTCAAAGATATAGTGTTGCAAATGAGTTTGAAGATATCGAACTCAGATTGCAAGGAGATAAGAATAGACAAGTAGGCGAAATTCTTATGAAAACAAATACCGATGCATACGATAAAGTTAATGAAGTTCTAATAGAGTCTCTATCGCTTTCTCAACATTGTTATGATACAATGATTGAAAATGGGATTGCGAAAGAAGTAGCAAGAATGATATTACCTTTAACAACTCAAACTACAATGTATATGAAGGGTTCATTAAGAAGTTGGATTCATTATATCGAGTTAAGAACCAAGCAAAATACTCAAAAAGAACATAGATTAATTGCGGAAAAATGTAAAAAGATTTTCATTAAAGAATTTCCTACAATAAGTGAGGCTTTAGAATGGAAGAGTTAAATGTATATCAAATCTTAACAGATCTTGGTTACCAATTAAAAGATTGCGGGAAAGAGTTTAGAGCTAAACCTTTATATAGGGATAGCGACAATGACTCTGTATTAAGAATCTATAAAGATACTGGTAAATGGGTAGATTTCAAACAGAACATGAGTGGAGATATAAATTCATTAGTTAAATTAACACTTAAATTAGAAAACCCAAACGAAGCCCAAGAATGGCTTAAAAATAAAAACTTTGCATTTAAAAACCCAACAGAACCACAAAAACCATTGATAAAATCTTCTAAAAAATTTGACATAGAAATTCTTTCTAGATTAGAAGACGATCAAAGTTATTGGGTAAAAAGAGGGGTTGATACTGAAATCTTAAAAATTTTTAAAGGTGGAGTTGCAAAAATGGGAAAGATGAAAAACAGATATGTATTTCCTATTTTTAACGCTAAGAATAATATTATAGGATTTTCTGGAAGAGACGTTACCAATTTATCTAAGATAAAGTGGAAACATATTGGTGAAAAAACAGAGTTTGTTTATCCATTATTTATTAATTCACAAATCATACAACAGCAAAAAGAAATAATCTTGGTCGAAAGTATTGGAGATATGTTGAGTTTATGGCAAGCTGGAGTTCAGAACGTTCTTGTTACATTTGGAACTAGTTTAAGTTTAGCGATTTTAAATTACTGTTTAAAACTTGATCCAAAAAAGATTTATATCAGTTTAAATAATGATTCCAATAAAAATAATGCTGGAAATATTGCAGCAGAAAAAACTCAAAGCAGATTAAGTAGATACTTTGATAAAAGTCAACTAAAAATAGCTCTACCACCTAAAAAAGATTTTGGCGAAATGACAAAAGAAGAAATAGTTCAATGGAAAAACAATCTTTAAAAGTATTATCAGCTTCTAGAATTAAAACTCTTGAGACTTGTTCTTGGGTATACTGGAATAACTATCATACTAAAGTTCCTCAAAGTCAAAATGATGGAGCATTAAGAGGAACAATTTGTCATACAATTTTTGAATTGCTTTTAAATAAAAGACATCTTAAAAATTATAAAAGAATAATAAAAAAGAATGCTATCGATGGAGATGAAGGAGTAAATAGACTAGTTAAAAAATTATCCGTGAAAGTCAAACTAGACGAAAGTAATTATAAACTATTAAATGATATGATTTTAGTTGGTCTTAAAAACGACTTCTTTGGAGAAGGTGGAAAAATAGTTAAGCCAGAGTATGATTTTAATATTCAAAACGATGAACCAAAATATCATATTCGTGGTTTTATAGACAAGCCTATTAAAATCAAAAAAGAAATGCATATAATCGACTATAAAAGCTCCAAATACAAGTTTAGGGGTGACGACCTTGAAGCTAATATTCAAGCTATGATGTATAGTCTAGCGAGTAAAAAATTATGGCCAAAATTAAAACCAATAGTAAAGTTCTTGTTTCTTAGGTTTCCTAAACAGCCAATTCAAGAGTTAGTATTTGATGATAATCAAATTAAGGGGTTCGAGCATTATCTTGAGCATATTAATCATTATGTTAATAAGTTTGACGAAGAATCCGCTAGATCAAACTTTGCAATAGATAGTGTTAAGAATAAATGGATGTGTCAAGTTGGTGGATGGAAATGCCCCTATAAAGATCCATATAAATATTATGTAAAAGTAAATGATAAAGGCGAAGTTATAGAAACTAGTCTAGAAGATAATTTTAAAGATATAGAAGGATTTAAAGTAGAAACTCGAACATATGAAGGATGTCCAAAATTTCAAACTAGTTCTGATAAAAATGAGTTTCTTGATGACTCAAAAGACGAATTTTTAGATTGATATTTTTATAAACTTCTGTTATATTGGTAAAAATGATACCTTTATTTAAATCTCATTATTCTTTAGGAAGATCTATTCTTACCCTAGAGGATAAGTCTGAAAGAGATGAATATCCAGACTCTATTATTCAAATAGCTAAACAAAATAAATTAAAAGAGATATTTCTAGTAGAGGATAACATGTCTTCATTTCTTGAAGCTTATACAAATTGCAAGAACAATAATATTAAATTGAATTATGGATTAAGAATTTCAGTTACAGAGTCGATTGTTGATAAAACTGAAGAATCAAGAGTTAAAAACTCAAAACTTATACTTTTCTTTAAAAATAAAAAAGGCTATGAATCTTTAACTAAACTATTTAGTATTGGCGCAAAAGATGGTTTTTATTATGAACCTAGATTAGATTATACAACAATAGAGAACAACTGGTCAGATGATCTAATTATGGGTATTCCATTTTATGATTCTTTTATATTTAATAATACTTTAAAAAATAGCATATGCGTTCCTCAAATAGATTTTACTAAACCAGTGGTATTCATTGAACAGAACGAACTACCTTTTGATTTTCTTATTAAAGATAAAATGCTATCATTTGCAGAAAAGAATAAACTAGAAATTTTTAATGCAAAAAGCATTTATTATACTGATAGAAAAGACTTTAAAACATATTTAACCTTTAGATGTATCAATAAAAGAACTGTTCTGAATAAACCAGATCTTGAGCATATGAGTAGTAATGAATTTTGTTTTGAAAGCTGGAAAAATAAAAAATGAAAACATTAGAAATACCTAAAAAAACTAATTCCTATGGTTCGAAGTGTCGTCAAATAGAGGGTAACGAAGAAAGAACTAGAGACTACAAAGATATGCTTTATTCATATCAAAAACTTTGGGCGCAGGATGCAGATTTAATAAATTTTCATTACTTAGGTTCAGAAAGAATCCTCGATTCAATTTTAGAATTAACTAGAATAGATAGCGAAACGATACCAAAGGATTTATATTTTGATAAAATATTACATAGATTCAAAGAAAGAGATGCTCAAAGAGCTAATATCGTAGACATAGGTAATAAGCTTAACACAACTGTTTACATTGTTGCTTTCTTAAAAAATTTACAAAAATATAAAATATATAATCTTACAAAAGATGATGGAATTTGGATAGAGATGAATCAAGCAGAACACATAGCATGGCATCATAAAATGAGAGATTATGATTTTGATGAATTTTTAGATTTTAAACCTTACTATCCAAAATATATTTAATATGGACGAACATCTATTAAGATACGATAAGAAAAAAACTTTAGTCTTTATTGACTGTGAGACATTTAACCTTTGTCTTAATTTCTGTCATAATATTCCATGGCAAATAGCTATGCTAAAAGTCCAAGGAGATAAAAAAATAGATCAAAAAAATTTCTATTTAAAATGGCAAACAGACTTAAAAATCAGTCAAGACGCAGCTAGAATAACAAGATATGATCATAAGAAAGTTCAAAAAGAGGGACACGATCCAAAAGAAGTATTTGCAACTATTAAAGATTGGCTAGATAATGCAGATTATATTATTGGCCATAATACCCTTGGATTTGATATTTATCTTATAAAAGAGTATTATAAATATATGGGTTGTAATTGGAGTCATCTTGTAAATAAATTTATTGATACAAATGCAATAGCAAGAGGTATAAAATATGATATGCCTTACAATTCAAAAGATAACTTAACTGAATATCAATATAAAATTCTTCATACTAGAAAAAAGAACGTCAAGAGCTCTTTGACTTTCCTAGGAAAAGAAAATGGAATAGAGCATGATTACGAAAAACTTCATGATGCTATTAATGATCTTGATTTGAATTTAAAAGTATGGAATAAATTGAAATGGCAATTAGAGGTATAACATGGCATCACTAGACGACATTTATGACATAATTCAAAAATTAGAAGATGGCGGAATAGAGTATTTACTTATTACTGTGCAAAAAGGTAAGAAACAAGGTAAAGCAGACGTATTCTTTAGTTTAAAGGATAAAGCATCTATGAAAATATTAGCAACTGGATTAGATGCCTTTAATAAAGAAATAGATAACATTGATAAAGAAGATCAAGACGATGAATAATATCCTAAAAGACGAAGCTTTATATAGTAAATTTACTACTACTGATCTTGGATTACATGGAGTAAGACTTCCAGAATTTAATATTGATGCATCCTTAAAAAGACATCTTAATATTAGCGAAGATGTTTCTAATTATGATTTTCTCAGAGCATTAGCCTTAAATGGTTTTAAGGACTTAAAAATAGAAAAAAACAATAAAGATTATAACAAATATATTGATAGAGCAAAACATGAACTAGAAACATTAAAAGAATTAGGATTTACGGATTATATTTTACTAGTATGGGATGTTATTAATTTTTGTAAGACAAGTAACATACCAGTTGGATTAGGTAGAGGTTCAGCAGCTGGCTCACTTATTCTTTATCTAATCGGCGTAACTAGAATTGATCCAGTTAAATATGACCTTTATTTCGAAAGATTTATATCCAAGATTCGAGCTAAAAAGCAGGTTATTGATGGAATAACATATCTTGACGGTAGTTTAATGTGTGACGTTGATTTGGATATTTGTTATTATAATCGTCAAAAAGTATTACAATATTTAGAATCTAAATTTAAAGGTAAAACTAGTAAAATCTTAACTCTTAATACTTTGAGTGGAAAACTCTTAATCAAGGAATGTGGCAAAATCGTTGGAGAAAAGACAGAAGAAGAAATGACAAATATTTCATCGTTGATTCCGAAAGTTTATGGTCAAGTTAAAGATATTAATACTGCATATGAAGAAGTAGAAAAATTTAAAGATTGGTGTGATGAAAATAAAGAAACATTTCAAATCGCCTTAAAGCTAAGAGATCTTATCAAAAATAAAGGAGTTCACCCGTCTGGAGTTCTTCTTTCTTACTATGATTTAGAAACAGTATGCCCAACAGAATTCTCTTCTGATAAAGAGCCAGTTTCAAGTTTTGATATGAATTGGGTTAGTCTATTTAATATTAAACTTGATATCTTGGGCTTAAGAAGCGTTTCAGTTGTAGATGATGTTTGTAAAAATATTGGTATTAAAGTCGAAGACATTGACTTGAATCATGAATCTATTTATAGAAATCTACAAGACCTAAAATCTCCTCATGGACTCTTTCAAATCGAAGCAGAAACTAACTTTAGAGTTTGTCAAAAAGTAAAACCAAAGAATCTAGAAGAACTTAGTGGGGTATTAGCTCTAGCAAGACCTGGAGCATTACAATTCGTAGATAAGTACGCTGCCCATACAAATTATCAACAATCAGAAAGTATTCATCCATTCTTTGATGATATTCTAAAACAAACTGGCGGAGTAGCATTGTATCAAGAGCAATTGATGAAGATGGCTAATAAGATTGGATTCACTTTGGATGAAGCAGAAATCTTAAGAAGAATAGTTGGTAAAAAGAAAACCGAAGAAATTAAAGCTTGGAAAAAGAAGATTGAATCAAAGATTAAAGAGAATAAAATACCCAAAGAAGTAGGAGAGATTCTGTGGAAGATCCTTGAAGATTCAGCAAATTATTCATTTAATAAAAGTCACTCGTTGGCTTATGCAGCTTTAGCAGCAGTTACAATTTATTTGAAATTCAATCATCCTCAACAATTCTTTTTATCTTTATTAAAAATGAGCAGAAACGAACCAGATCCAATTGGTGAAATTTCTAAGATTCAAAAAGAAATGCATGAATTCGATATCAAACTCCTTCCTCCACACATTATCAAATCAGAAATGGATTTTTCAATAGAAGATAAAGATATTAGATTTGGCTTATTATCTATCAAGGGAATTAGTGATAAATCTATCGAAAAGCTAAACAGCTTCAGAAATAAGTATTCTAATAAGTTTGAAATTTTCCAAGCAGCAGAGGAGGCCGATCTTAATATTGGAGTATTATCATCCTTGATTCAAGCTGGAGCATTGAGTGGTTTTAATCAATCTAGAAGTAAAATTGTACTAGAAGCTCAATTATGGAATATTTTAACAGCTAAAGAGAAAAAGTATTCAATTTTATTCGCAGATAAGTTTGATTATGATTTAATTAAAATTATCAAGCATCTCAATAAATTTACTGATGAAAAGAACCATTTAGTAATTAAAGATAATAGATTAAATACTATTAAAGCAAAATATGCGCCATATCTTGAAATCTATAATCAGAATAGTAAAAGTGAAAGCTTTGCTAATTGGTATTATGAAAAGAAACTGTTGGGATATACATATAACAAAAATTTAAGAGACATCTTCGCAGAAAAAAGAGAAAACCTTAAATATGTTAGTGATATTATAGATGAACCAGTTAATAGTAAAGTTGCATTTGTTGGTCAAATAGAAGAAGTATATACTGGCGTATCTAAAAATGAAAAGAAAACTAGATATGTAAGACTAAAAATATCAGATGAAACCAGCTCAATTAGCGTACTAATATTTAATGATAATATTGAAAATAATAAATTATTAAATAATAAAGCTTTTGAAGAAGGAAATATTGTTATTGCAAAAGGTTCAAAGAGGGACGATTGTATATTTGGAGACTTAATAGCTATTCAAGATCATCAAATTTATATGAAATTAAATGATTTAAAAAAGACAGATAAAAATAATTGACATTTCTAAATATAGATAGTAATATTAAGTAATATGATATCATTCTATAAACCAAACAGTAAGAATACAGGCACAGCTTGTAGTTTCAGCGTAAACTCAAAAGATAATTCAGTATGGGGATCACTAATAAAGCAGAGTTCTTGGAATGACGCTAAAAAGATCGGCTCTTTCTCTGAAAATCAAAATAATCCTAATAAAAGTGTTAAGGTTAAATTTTCACTAACAGAGGCAGCTGGACTACTTGATTCTTTAGAAAGAAATACAGAATTTTCCGCGTATCATACTTCAGAGAAACAAATTACAAAAATTAAGCTAGCTCCTTATATTAGGGATGAAAAACAAGTTGGGTTTTCATATAGCGTAAACAAAGAGGACAAGCAAAATGTTGAAAATAAACAATCATATTTGATTGGTTTTTATTTTAATGAAGCAAGACTATTAAAAGAATTTTTGACTTATTCTTTAAATTCTGTTTTTGAAGCTCAACGAATCGAAGCTATAAAAAAAGCAAAAAATTCCACAAAAGAAACTAAAGAAGTTGGCGAAGGTAATCAAGAAGATAGCGAACTTTGGTAATGGAACGAAAAAAGAAAGTTTTAATACAAACAGATTTCTCTCTAGCCAAAACTGGCTTTGGGAGAAATGCTAAAACCTTACTTAAATATTTATACTCTACAAATAAATATGATTTAGTTCATTATTCATGCGGAATGACTTATGATCATCCAGAATTCAAGAAAACTCCTTGGAAAACCGTAGGCTCTTTACCTAATACCCAACAAGAACTTGATCAATTAAATAGAGACCCTAATTTAGCTAGAATGGCTAGTTACGGAGCACATCTTTTAGATAAAGTTATTAATGACGAAAAACCAGATGTTTATATTGGTGTTCAAGACATTTGGGGAGTTGATTTTGCTATAGAAAAGCCTTGGTTTAATAAAATTGCATCAGTAATTTGGACCACTTTAGATTCACTTCCTATTCTTCAATCTGCTGTGACTAATGCTCCAAAGATTAAAAACTACTGGATTTGGAGTAATTTTGCTACAAAAGCTTTGCATAAACTTGGATATAGCCATGTTAAGACCATGCATGGCTCACTCGAAGATCAAGAATTTTATCGTTTATCGGATTTTGACAGAAATCAACTTAGAAAAAAACATAACATTCCACAAGATGCATTTGTAATTGGATTTGTTTTTAGAAATCAATTAAGAAAAAGCGTTCCAAATTTATTACAAGGCTACGCTTTATGGAAAAAAAATAATCCAGAAATTAAGAATACATATCTTCTTTTGCATACTCATTGGGGAGAAGGATGGAATATTCATAAGCTTGCTGGTGAATTTGGAGTAAACCATAACGAAATATTAACCACATATGTTTGTAAAAACTGTGGAGAATATGAAATTAAACCATTTACTGGGCCAGATACTAATTGTAAATTTTGTAATGCGCAAAAAAGCCAAACCACAACAAATGTATCGCTTGGAGTTACAGAAGATCAATTGAATCAAGTTTATAATTTTATGGATGTTTATTGTCATCCATTTACAAGTGGTGGACAAGAAATTCCAATTCAAGAGGCAAAATTAACTGAACTTATTACCCTTGTTACGAATTATAGTTGTGGAGAAGAAATGTGTGAAGTAGAAGCTAATTCTCTCCCATTGGAATGGAATGAATATAGAGAGCATGGCACGGAATTTATTAAAGCTTCTACTTATCCAGAATCAATAGCTAAACAATTAAGCATTGTATACAAAATGCCACAACACAAAAGACTTGAAATGGGTAAAAAAGCTAGAGAATGGACCATTAAAAATTTCGGCATCCAAAACGTAGGAAAATCTATAGAAGAATTTATAGATAATCAACAACTAGCCGATTGGACCAAAGTACTAGAGAACTCTCAAGATAAGAAGGATCCATATTTTCAAATACCCAATATTCTAGATGATGGCGATTGGATATTATCAATGTATCATAATATTCTAAAAATGAAGAATATTGACAAAAATGATTCTGGCTATCAATACTGGATGGGCGAATTGGCTAAAGGTGCAAAAAGACAAGATCTAGAAAATTATTTCAGAAATGTAGCTTTAAAAGAAAGCGGAGAAGACAAACAAGTAAAATTCGAAGATCATTTAGATAAAAATGATAAAGGCAGAGTAATTTATGTTATGCCAGAAAGCGCTGGAGACATCTTCCTTAGTACGTCGTTATTTAAATCTATTAAGAATAGATATCCAGATTATAGTTTATATGTTGCTACAAAACCACAGTACAAAGAGATTCTAGAAGGCAATCCATATGTTCATAGATGGATTGAATATAATCCAATCATGGATAATCTAATTTGGTTAGAAGGCAATAATCAACATGATGGATATTTTGATATTGCTTATTTGCCATATACTTGCACTCAAAGAAATTTAAATTATCTTCACAATGGTTTAGATAAAGTAGAATTTCAATTAACTTGATATATCATAAATAAATGAGACTCTTGGACACATACGCAACAAATACAGGATCAAAAATAGATAAACCATTTATATATACAAAATATTTTCCACTTCCTCAACAAGAATATATAACAATTCAAAGCCAAACTCCTTATGATTCTAGAAATTATTCATATTGGCAAGAGGTTATTAATTTACTACAACCGTTTTTATCAAAAGCTAATATTTGCATAGTCCAAGTAGGAACAAAAGATGAAAAACAATTAGGTGGAGTAGTTAATTTATTAGGACAAACTAATATAAATCAATTAGCTTATATTGTTCAAAATTCTAAATTACATTTTGGCGCAGATAGTTTTTGTGTACATTTAGCTTCAAGCTTCGATCTTCCTATTGTTTCATTATATAGCATTAGTAATCCTAGTGTCGCTGGCCCACATTTTGGAAGCAAAGATAAGCATATTCTACTAAAAGGATATGAAAGAATTGGAAATAAAAAACCATCCTATTCACAAGTAGAAACCCCTAAATCTATTGACACTATTAAACCAGAAGAAATTGCAGAAGGCGTATTAAAATTATTGAATATTGAATTTCCTAAAATGCCAGAAACAGTATTTATTGGTCAAGATTTTAATGTTAAAAGTTTTGAAATTATACCAGATCAACCCATGGATCTTAGCTCCATACCAGTTGAAAACCCAATCATTAGACTAGATTATTCTTTTAATGAACAAGCTTTAGAGTCAATTTTATCACAAAGAAAAAGCATAATTTTTACTAATAAGCCTATTAAAAAAGATATAATTGAAAAATACAAACAAAATATCAATCAATTAATCTATATTCTTGAAGAAGATAATAGCGTAAATTTTGTTAAATTATTAAAGAGTAATTCTATTAATTATGTTTTATTATCATTTCTTCCAGAAGAGGTTTTAAATAAATTTAAAATTGATTATTTAGATTATAATTTAATTGTTAATAGAAAGCACAAGACTAAAGAAGAAACAAAAATATCAAATATTGATAATCTTTACTACAATTCTTCAAGAACATTATATTCTTCTAAAGGCAAAAGCGTATCTAGATACGACTGGTTAAATGGAACTGGTAATAAAGTAATCGATGATATTGAATTTTGGAAAGAAGCAGATAATTTTTATATTTTTAAGTTGACTTGATCTATAATCCATAGTATCATTACTAAATGAGCCCTAAAATTAAATCAGAAGAAAATACAGTTTCAATTGGCAGTTCAGAGTTATTCAATGTTGTGAATAAAGGATTAGATATTCAAATTGAAAATACTCCAACCCCAACATCTCAAGTCACTCCTCCAAAACTAGTGACTAGAAATCAATATGGTCTTATTGAAGATCAAACCTTGAACTATGTATTTAATGATGATGGAACTATTAATTGGCGTAAAATGGTTAAAATCGAACATCTAGTCCCCAATAGACAAAAGACTCAAGAAACAGATGTTTCAAAACTTCAAGATAAAGATTTACTAATTCTTTTGGGTGGGATTAAAGAACTTGCTCAAATTCGCGGATACACAAGCGTTGAATATAAAGTAGTAGCAGCTTCTGAAACCTATTTTGCAACAAGCTGTAAGATTACTTGGCTACCAAATTATGAAACTGGTGGAAAAGAAGTAGTTTTTGAATCTCTTGCCGATGCTACAGTAAATAATACAAAGAGTTTCGCCAGATTCTTTTTAGCTGCAATCGCCGAGAATAGAGCGTTTGTGCGCTGTGTTCGTAATTTCTTAAAGATCAATATTGTCTCTCAAGAGGAATTAGGTGACGCAAAACTTCTTGATGATTCTTCTTCTGTAAATGAAAATCCGACCTCTCCTCAATCACTACTTGAAAAAGTTATGAAAGAAAAGAACGTTAATTTTGAAACCCTGAAGAAAAGATTAATCAAAGATAAATTTGATAACGCAGAAAATTTAAACTCTATCTCAGATATACCTAAAGTTAAGTTATTCGAACTGATAGATAGAATTAAAAAAATTAAAGATTAATAATCTTTGTACTTTACTAATTGGTTTCTAACAAAGTAAAGATTAATAAAAAATCCACAAAAAGCACTTAATAAATTGCTAAAATAAGAATAAGTTAATAAATCAAAAGGATTAACGAAAAAACTAATAGCTAAGGATATCCAAAAGCTAGAGCATTCATGACAAAGCAAGGGCTTGTGAATATAAGGGATCTTAGCTATAAAATTTCTAAAAGGTCTAGCAATTTCAGTATCGCTCCAAGCATAAGTTACTCCCAAGCAAACAAACAAATACGCTAAGAATTGATAAAACATTTAAATAAAATAAACAACTAATTTATCTTCTTTTTCAACTACAGAAAATGATTTAAAACTAATCTTTTCTTCACTTAATTTCTTAGCAAGATTTTTCCAATCTTCTTCTGTTTTACCAATTTCAAATATTCTTCCGCTACTATTTCTAAACATATTTTGTTGCATCATTTGCATATGGTTCTCGATTGGGTTAATTGGTATTTGTGTTTTTTTAATTTCTTCTGTTAATTTCTTAACCTCTTCATTATTGATAAGATTATTGAAATAATCTTGTTCAGTAGTGATTTTCCCTTGAAGATGAGCTTTTACTCTACCTTTACAAGAGCAATTTGGATTATTTCTAGAACTAGTAAGATCAGCTAAAATTTCTGGAAATTTATCCTTTAAAGAATTAAACAATGTATCATTCTTAATGAAAGTACTAAAAAATACTGGAGAATTAAGCAATTCTTGAAATGTCATATTATTATTATAATTAATACAATGATATATTTCAATTAATTTTATACGCCACTTAAGATAAAGGTTTGTAAGGTAATATTTAATTTAGCATCATCAGAAACACTATAATTTAACTGAGTTTCATTTGTTATTAAATTAGATAGATTAAATGATAACAATGATTGATTGGTATTATATTTTCTAAAAGAAAGATTTAAGTTTCTTTGAGATATTCCTGTTAATATATTTGTGACTTTTTCTTGAGTATAATTACTTGCAGAAAATGAAAAATTCAAAGATATAGAAATAGGATACTTTATAACTACATTTGTTGGTAAATAATTACCAATAGTATAAACTCCTTCTCTTGGAATATCTATGTTTATATTAAAAGAATCTAATCTATTATTATTTGCTTCTGTTAAATTTAAATCCACATAACAATTATCACCAATATCGAAATTATTTAACGTTTTTGGTTGATAATTAAATGTCCCATTTGTATTACCTAATTCACCCAGTATAAGACTTTTAACATTAACTTGAGGATAGTCATTTAATTTATAATTTAAAGAATAATTTGTTAAATAACCGCTAGAAAAAGTAAAAAAATTATTACCATATTCTATTTTACCGCTAAACGAACTAGAGCCAGTATAGTTAATAAACCGATCATTAGAACTCAATAAATAGCTTAAGTCAATATTAGCTATAACTGGTTTAGAAACAAAGTAATTTAAGTTAGAGTCATCAATAGCCAAAGAAGTATTTATATTATTATCATAACTAATTCCTAAATTTTGAACCCCACTTACTAAAGAATCATTTAGATAAAAGTTCTGATTTTCTATAGTATATACATTAAACATTAACTATAATTACACTACTTTTAAGTGTAAAATATAGGAGGTAAAAGGTATATGGCAAGTATTTACGATACAGTTCCAGCTTGGAGCGGGAGTACTACTTATAATAAGTATAGTATAGCGCTAGGTAGCGACGGTAGATATTATTATTCTGTAATCGATTCTAACATTGGAAATAATCCAATTACGCCTTCTAATTTAGGAGTGTCTTGGGATGGATATGTTTCTTTAAATGGAACTCTCGTGCCTGATTTTTGGTGGAAACCATCATACAATGCTAAAATAAATTTAAAACCAAGAATTAAAATCAATAGATTTGGGAATGGATACGAACAAAGAGTAAATGATGGAATAAATAATAATTTAATAGAATTAACTTTAAATTTCGATAATAGAAGTGAAATAGAAGCGGTATCTATTTTGCATTTCTTAAACGCAAGAAATGCTCAACAAGCTTTTATTTATAATCTTCCAACTATATACGCTAAATCAAATACTAATTTAAATACAGAATTTGTTTGTCCAGAATGGTCTCCAACTTATATATCTTATAATAATTACTCTATAGAAGCTACATTCATAGAAGTACCAGCATAAAATTATGCCTACATCATCTGAAGTTTATAATTTAATAGTAAGCGGTAATCAATCCTTAAATACTGAAATAAGTTCTTTAACTCCATCCACACAAGTTATTTTATACGAAATTGATTTGTCAGAAATTGCTCCAACAATGATCAATTACAATTACGATGGACAACAACCAATTAATAATGGTATTTTTAGAGTTTATAATGATTACAATGTATTTAATATTGTAGATAATCCATATGGAACAATAAAATGGCAAAATAATTTCTATTATCCATTTCCAATTTTTGCTGAAGGATTTGAATATTCTTCTGCAGGAACATTACCAACTCCAAAAATTTCAATATCTAATCTTTCTCCAGATAATTCTTCTAATTCCTTTTATAGATATATTAGAATGCAAATGCAAAGTTTAGGAGACATCGTTGGTGCAAAATTTACTAGAATCAAAACATTCTTAAAATATCTAGATGGCGCAAATTTTTCTGGTAGATATAATCCATATAATCCAAATACTGGTTTATATGAAGTAGAATTACCAAGAGATATTTATTATATAGATAGAAAAACCCTAGAAAGTAACAATGTAATTGAGTATCAATTAAATACAATTCTTGATATAGAAAATTTAACTCTTCCAGCTAGAACAATTTATGCCAAAAAATGTCCATTTCAATATAGAGGAGAAGGATGTATTTATGAATACGATAGTAGATTAACTTATTTGCATAGTGGAATTTACGCTAATACAGTTAATTCTCCTATTAGTGTTCAAGGTCTTTTGAGAGCTCCTCCTGTAGCTACAGATAATGATCAATTATTTGTTGGAGGAGTTTTTGCTACTGGAATAGCTGGAACATCTACAAATACTGCTATATTTAGATTAACTGGTACTCTTGGCAATTCTGGAGTATGGTTAGAAAGTGCAAATTATGTTTCTGGTGATTTTGTTTATCTTCAAAATAGAGGGTTAAAATTTTATTATGTTTGTATAAATAATAATACTGCAGATCAATTTAATGCTCCTCCTAATACAACTTATTGGGCATCAGATTCTTGCTCTAAAAGTTTAAATGCATGTAGATTAAGATGGTTGAAAAATCCAGCTTTTAGACCTGTCATTTGGCCAACTAACAGAGGTGGAGAAACTTTTGATGAAACTAGAAGAAGAATAGAAGGCATAGTTGCTAGCGGAGCAAGATCTCTTTGGGTAACAGGAATTAATGGTTCTCCAGTTTATTTTCCAAGAAGACCTGGATGCGAAGATCCTTCTTCACCACGAGCCCATGGAATTCCAAAAGACAAAGATGGAAATTATCTAAACGGTTTTCTTCCGTTTGGTGGTTTTCCAGGCACAAATAAACCCCAACAAAATTAAAATGATTGATAAAAAATTAAAAAACTTTATCCGCAATCAATCTTTAAAAGATTATCCAAATGAAGCTTGTGGATTTATAGTAGAAAATAATAAGAATTTTGAATGTATTCCATGCGAAAATATTTCAGATAATCCTAAAGAGCATTTTAAAATTTCTTCTAAAAGATTTTTAGAAATTAAAAAAAATTATAATATATTTTATATTTATCATAGTCATACGAACGATAATGAAAATTTTAGTGAAACAGATACAAATTGCTCTGATAATCTCAACTTACCAATTATATTATATAGTATAAAAAATGATATTATTAAAGTATATGAACCAGTTAATACTAAAAAAGAATATATCGGAAGATTTTATGAACATGGAAAGTATGACTGTTTTAAATTGATAGAAGAATTTTATAAAAAAGAAAAATCTATAGAACTTAAATATAATCAAGAATTTTATTCAAAATCATTGCAACAAATGGATATTAAAAGTGAAGTTTATAAATTATATACAAATAATAATTTTGAACTTATAGATCATAAAAACCCTTTGGAATTGCATGATATACTACTAATCGATGCTTTTGGAGAAAATAAACCAAAACATTTCGCCCTTTATCTTGGAAATGACAAGATATTACATCAACCGATGTTTGGTTTCTCAAAAATTGAAAATTATTGTAATTTTTATAAAAGGCATACAGATTCAATATTTAGGTTTAAAAAATGATAACAGTAAACTTACATGGTAAATTAGGTCAAGATTTAGGTGAAACATGGGAATTAGATGTTTCATCAGTTTCAGAAGCTTTACACGCTATAGATATAAATACTAAAAAATTAAGACAATGGCTTATAACTTATAAGGACGAATATGAATATGAAATTTTAGTTGATCAAAATAATCTTTTCAATGAAACTCCAGATTATAAAAATATAGATGAATTAAAAAACTCTGAATTTTGCTTAAATATTAAAGATAAAATAAAAACAATAGATATTGTTCCATCTATTATAGGCTCTGGTGGATTTGGTAAAATTGCTCTAGGAGCAGGTGCTATAATTGGAGCTGTAGCATTAGGAGTATTTACTCCATTTCTTTTACCAGCAGTATCTTTAGGTTTTGCTGGATTAGGTTTAATTGCAGCTGGAACAAGCGAACTACTTTCTAAACCACCGCCAAGTGTTCCATTTACCGCTCAACAAACTAATCCAATAGATGGTCAAGGGCAAGCTGGTGGAGCTGTATCTTATCTTTTTAATGGTCCAGTTAATACAGTAGGAGAAGGTGGGCCAGTTCCAGTGGGCTATGGACAACTTCTAGTTGGTGGGAATAATGTATTCAGCAATTATGATATTATATATAGAGCTTATACTTCTGATTTTTCAGATGCTACCCTACAAGTAGAGAATCAAGGAGATAGTCAATATTTATTTAACAGTAAATGTCAATTTCAAGAACAAACTCCATTGAGTTCATTACCATTTTAATTTATGGCAAATGCAAATAAATATGCAGACGGTTTGAGTTATCTTTTATTTCCTGGAAATCATGGTCTTGGTACATGCGGATATAATTTTCCAGAAAGCACAGCTCAAGATGATGGTGGTGGGGCTGGAGGAAATTTATCTTTAAGTTTTAGTGGCTCTAGAATACCTTTTAATACTGACCCTCTTGCTCCTCAACAAGCATTAAGAGGTCCAAGTGGTTATTTTGGTAGGTATACAGTTATGGCAACAATAACTGGTGGACCAATTCAAGATTGGCTAGGTGGTCCAGTTTTTCGGCCTATTTATTATAATGCTCCAAATTTAAGAACTATTTATGGAGTTCATACGAATATTAATGTAGAAGACGGAACTCAACGACAAGATAATGGAACATTTATAACTGAAAGATTTAAAAATGGCAGAGCTTTCAACTCTATTTCTCAAGTAAATATATTAGATCTAATTTCTGAAGGACCAATAGAAGGATTTATTTCTGGTATTTATGTTTACAATGCAAGCGGTAAAACTACTGGAGATATAGGTTATAATAGTGCAATTTTTCAACCATTTGAACAAACTTATAGTAATCCAGAAACAAGATCTATCTTTTGGGATGATGTACCAGTAACAGATTTAGCAGGATTTTATAATTTCCAATACGCAAATTATAGATTTACTTATGGAGAAAAAACTAACGATCATACTATATACAATCCATATATCAATCTATATGAAGAAAGAAGAGATTATGGGGCACGAAAAGTAGATATAAATAAATATCCAATTCAAACATCTGTTACAAAAAGTTATGGTGATACTTTATATGGTTTTTACTTGATAAGTGGAAACAATCAAGTACTAACTCCTAAAACGTATTATATATATAATACAGATATTTCAGCTTTAAAAATAAATGTAAAAATTAATAGTTTATATGAACAAATATTAACTGGGTCAAACGCAGGAGATGTAGAAAAACAAAATTTAACATTAAGATTTATAATTTATAGAATTTTATCAAATGGAGAATTAGTGCTTTTAGATACATCTAAATATTTTCCATTTATTAGTGATTATTATTCTAGAGATGATATTGGAATTCAAGGTAAAGTAGCTAATAGCCCAACAATGATAACTTATGAATTTACTTTAAAACCTTATTCTGAAAATTCTCCTTGGTATGATCTTTTTCCTAATCAAATTGGATGGGCAATGGACATAGTTAAAATGACAAGAGAAGGCGCTGGCGGAGGTTTATCAAATTCAACATCTATAGATAGCATAACAGAAGTTTATAGCGATAGATTTGTTTACCCAGACACAGCTATGGTTTTATCAAAATTTGATGCAAGATACTTTAATAATATTCCCACTAGAACATATGAAGTTAGATTATTAAAAGTTAAAATTCCAGTAAATTATGATCCAATATTGAGAACATATACTGGCTCTTGGAATGGAAAATTTAAAGTAGCATGGACAGATAATCCAGCTTGGTGTTTTTATGATTTAATAACTAACAATAGATTTGGATTAGGAAAATTCATTGATGCAGGTTTAACAGATAAATGGACTTTATATGAAATCGCTCAATATTGCGATCAATTTGTATCGGATGGAGTTGGAGGATTAGAACCAAGATTTAGATGCAATCTTTACATGGCAAATAAAGAAGAAGCCTATAAAGTTTTAAATGATATGGCTAGTGTATTTAGAGCTATAGTTTATTATTCCGCTGGACAAATTACATTATCTCAAGACTCTTTAAAGGAACCAATTTATTTATTTAACAATAGTAATGTTATTGAGGGTTCATTTAATTATTCTGATGCTTCTAAAAAATCAAGAAAAACAGTTGCTTCTGTAAGATATAATGATCAAAATGATAACTACAAGCCAGCCATAGAATATATCGAAGATAAAACTTCTATATTAAAATATGGAATACGAGAAACAGAAATTGTCGCCTTCGGGTGCACAAGTCAAAATCAAGCCAGAAGAGTAGGAAAATGGCTTTTAACAACTCAAAATACTGAAACCGAATTAGTTGACTTTCAAGTTGGTTTAGAAGGTAATTATATAAAACCTGGAGATGTTATACTTATATATGATCAATATAGAAAGAATCAATCCTACGCTGGAAGAACGATGGAATTAACTACTGGATACGCTATATTAGATACTCCTTATAATTTTACTAATACATATGCAATCACTGGTGCTAACGCAAATAATTCATTTATATTTAATGTATTAACTCCAACTTACAATTTAAATTTTGGAACACAACTCGGTGATCTTTATGCTACTGGTTTTTCTGATATTACATCTTCTGGAGTTACAGGATTAAATAGTTCGTTCTTAAGAAGAAGCCAATTACAATCAATTACAATAAACAATCCACAAAACTATTTAACAAGTGGCTCTGGAATATACTCTAATAATATAAGAATTAATTTTCCAAATCGCTTGACAGTTAGTGGTTACAGTTTTCCACAAAATACAGTATGGAGTATAGATATAAATACCTCTGGATACGCAACTCAAGGAATTAATACTAGGTCTCAAATAAATAATCCAACTAACACTTTATATCCAGGATACTATTTAGAATCATATCTGAATAAGCCTAAAAAATATAGAATTCTAAATATATCAGAAAAAGAACCATCACTATTTAATATTAATGCTCTTGAGTATAATGATCAAAAATATGCAAATATAGATAATGTAGCAACACTTGTTAATGTGCCTGTTCGACCAGCTTTACCAGTTGCTCCTACTTTATTCTTGAGCGGTATATTTAGAAATTCTTCTGATTCTTATTGTGCAACTAGTCCTTGTAATGGAACAATTTATACAACTAATCAAGGTGGAATTAATAGCATCATGTATAATATACAACCTCCAGCAGATAATTCTGCAAATAGTCTATATTATGTTTACGTTAAACCATTTAGTAATTTTACTAGCACCACTCAAACTCCAGAAGTATATTTGAACGATGTAATATCTCCAAACAATTTAAAAACAGGAATGAGTCCAACAAATTGGTTATTGGGCACAATACCTCCATTCTTAACGCCAACTGGTGCAGGTAATTATTTTTTCAGAATATTCGCTGAAAATTCTTTTGGAGAAAGAAGTACGCCCGCTACTGGAGCATACAACTTAACTGCTCAAGCTTCTGTGTTTAGCGTAATAGCAAGTGGACGCAATATATATTAATTATGAAAGTTAAAAATTTAAATTTAACACTAGAATGGTTAACATTAAGAAATATACCTGATTTTCTAGAAGTAGATCAAGAATTTCCATCCTATAATATTAAAGTAAAGAACGAAAATGATTATCTAATAGATCAATATTTAAATTTAAAAGATTACGAAATAATTGTTAATTATGGTTGGGATAATTCGGTAGATCAAAGATGGACAATGAAAACTAAATTTAAAGTCGATCTTTTAAAAAATCAAGCAAAAAATATATTTAAATATAATTTTGAAAACAATTATTCTAAATACAAAAAATTGAATAACAAATTAGGTTATTTTAAAAAAATAAAATTTGAAGTAGATTACAATAACGATGGCAAAGGCGATTTTGAACAAGAAGCGGAATATGCTGAAATTGAAAATTTAGACAAAAATGTTTTATTTAATAAAATTTACCGCAGTAGTGATTATCTTACTGTGAAATTACTTATAAATAAAGAATACTTTAAACAGCAAGAAGTCTATTCATTGCTTGTATTGAGTGAAGTTTCTAATAAATTAGTTAAAAACAAAAAGTTAACAAATCTATTTACTGAAAAAGTTGAAGAAAAATGGCTTGACGTAAATGATTCAACAGCACTACTAACAATACCTTTTATTGAAAGTGACATTGTTGAGATATCTGAAAATTTAAACATTAAAGTTATTCCTCTTAATTATCTTCAATCCGAATTGTATAACTTTTTAAAATCAAGAGAATCTCAAGAAGATATTAATAATCTATATGAGGAATACTTCCCTAATCAAACGTTTAATATTGGCAAAATATACAAGCAATCTGTAAATAATGAAACCGTAGTCTTTTATCAAAACTATTTATATCTATTCAATAATCAAAGTTTAACTTCAAATAGTTTAACCTCAGATTTATCAATTAATGATATGGTATTTAATAGTTATTTTCCGCTTTTAAATAAAAATCAAGATAACAAAACTATATGCTTATCTAATGATTTAAATACAGATGATGTGCTTGATAATACTTATAACCTACAAAAAGGATATTTAGGTTTTTATGGTAAAGACTTAGCTTCTTATGAAGATGTGGCTATTGATCTAGATTACCTTCAAAACCAAGGGGTACTTCAAGCCAAAATCATTGAAATCGAAGAAAATGGCGATACTTGTAATATTTATATTGAATATATAACCACTTTTTATAACAATGAGAAGTTCTATATAGAAACTAGTAATAATCTGAAATATAGTGAAAAATATAAGACAAATATTGATAACAAGGATTATATCACATTATTATTCAAATATTCATATGACTTACAAAATTTAAATGAATTCTTAAATGAAAATTCTTCTGTTAATAAATCACAAATTATATCAGATAAAGACTTAATTAATTTCTCTGCAAAATTAATACTATAAATTAGTTTTGTTTTTTGTAAACTGCTGAACTTAGTAGGCCGCCAGGTCTTTGCTGTTCGGTAATTACTCTGATTACTTGAGCTTTTACTCTTTCTGCCAAATCTTTCGTTCTTTGAGCTTCTGCTCTTTTTTCATCATTAACATTACTTACATTTTCATTTGTATTTTGATTTGGAGCAGCTTCTTGATTTAAGTTAACAACAACGCTGACATTGTTTGTTGGAGAATAGCTGCTAGAACCTGCTCCATCAATACTACCAACTTGTCCACCGTCTGCAAATTTTTTAGCTCTTCCAGAATTAAGATCATCAAAGAATTTTTTGCCATACATATTAACTGCTTCTTTTCTCATTACAAATTCTCCACCCATCAAAAGAGCTGGAATATCATCTTTGCCACTTGAGCCACCATTTGCAAAACCTTGAATATATCCCCCGCTAGCTTTACCTAATTTTAATCTTCCTCCAGAGTATGGAGTAGGTTGAGTAGGCGTGTAAGCGCTACTACCATAAGCAGATCTTAAATTTACATCATTTACAGCGGTAGCTCTTCTTACCTCTTGAGAGCCCAAGGGAGATCCAGCGCCAAATATACTTTTAAATCCTCCCATTGAAGAGAATTGACTTGCTGCTGCTCCTGCAACACCAAGACCAAAACTCATATATGCCCCTCTACTTCTTGCTCTTTTTTGTTGATTATATTCATCTTGAATTTTTTTGTTTAAAGCTATATTTTCTTGTAATGCTCTTTCGTTTTCTAATCTAACTCCTTCAACATAATTTAAATAATCATAAAGGCTCTGCTCTCTTTCTTGTCTAATTTTATTTTGAGGATTATTTGGATCAATAATAGCTTGTAAACTTAGCCTTGGGTCAATAACATTTTCACCAGCGGTTGGGTAAAGAGGATCATTGTATCTATAACTATTTGCTCCTAAAAATTGAGCTTCTCCACCACTAGCAAATCTTTGAACTCCTCCACCATATTTAAAATAATCACTTTCTCTGTTGTACATACTTCTGCTCATGGCCGCTGGAGAAGCGCTAGCAGAGGTATTTGTATTAGAGGTATTCATTGATTTCTTTTGATTTAAAGCCTCAACAGCATACGGCATAACCATTTTCATGGCTTTAGGTACAGCTACTGAGTTAAAGAAAGTCTGAAGTTTACCACCATCAAAAAATTTTTGAACTCTTCCACCGTATTTAAAATAATTATCTCTTCTGTCCCCCTGTCTTGTGCTCATGCCTACGCTAGAAGTTGGAGAAGTGTTGGTAGAAACATTTTTATTACTTCTTTTGCTGTTGCCTAGATTTACACCAAATACTGGAGCTATATTTTGAAACATAGAAGGATTGCTTTGAGCAAGTCCTGCCATAGCTAAACCCATCGCTCCTCCCAAAAAGCGTTTTTCAACTTTTCCTTCATTTAACATTTGCAAATATTCTGAGCCATATTTATTAACAGCGCTCTTTCTTATAACATATTCTCCACCGCTCAACATAGCTGGAACATCATCCTTATTTCCTGATCCACCAACTACATTTCCACCAGTAGAATATCCCTTTATCATGCCACCTTTTGATTTTAATAATGAACCAAAGAAATCTGCAATTCCTCCACCTCCACTATTACCACCAACTATATTACTAGTCGTACCAAAGAGAGCTCCAAAAATTTGATTAGTACTAAATTCAAGAGCTAATTGTTGTATTTTATCACTAACATTAAGGGCCATTTTTGTAAATGCATCACTAGCAGTAGCTGTTCCATTAGCAAAAGATAAGAAGGCATTATTAAATTCACTTTTGATTGTATTTGCGGTATCTTTAGCGCCCAGTTGAGCTTGGCGATAAGAATCAGCAGCGCTATTATCAAATTCATCAAAAAATGCGCCAGCAAAATCTTCTAGTTTTGGGCCTTCTTTACTTAATAATCTTGATTCTCTAGCAGTTTGTCTTCCGCCTCTAAAATCTTCTGCAAATAATTTATTATCGCGTCTTTGCTGTAATATTATTTTATCTTTTAAACCTTCAAGAGCTTTAGCATAATCATCCTCTGTTATTTGTCTTTTTGCTAATTTTTGTCTTAGTTTGTCTTCTTCTATTGTTAATTCTTTCATTACTTTATTTCTACTATCTTCATTTAATATAGTAGTTGCAACAGACATATTAAGATCATTTTGAGATTTTCCTAACATTTTTAATGGATCATTTTGTAATGCAAACGTATTTTTATAAAATTCTTGAGCATCTTTTGCATTTAATGTTCCATTTTTAAAAGCAAGAATATACTGATCAACAGTCGAAATTCCACTTTTTAATAAAGCTGCAACTTTTTCTTGCGTATCACGAATATTGTCTAAGTATTGTTTTGTATCTTTGATTACTTTATCTGCGGCTTCTTCGCTTAAAGTAACGCTTTGAGCTATTTTACTTAATCTTTCAAATTCTGCTCTTGTTTCGTCTGTAGCTTGATATAAAGGTTCTACGCTATCTAAAATATTTTGTAAATTTGTTTTTAACAAAACTGAATTTTGCGCAATTTCTTCTCTTATTTTTTTAGATTGTTGTGATTCAAGGCCTGAATCTCCACCAAAAAGAGTTCCAACGCCATCAGCAAGATCATTAAGTAAACTTTGTTGTTTAGCTTGTTTCTCTTTTAAAGTTCCTCTTAATGTATATAAACCACCTAATTGTTCAGATACTGCTGAGATTTTTTCCTTACCGCCTGGTTGAGTTGCTAATTCTTGTATTATATTTTTTCCTGATGGAGTTTGTAGTCCAGTTAAAGCTTTTGAAATACCTCCCGCGGCATTTTTATCTTCTATTGTTTTATTTTTTATACTTTCAAATACAGCTTGTGAAGCTAAATTTGATAATTGAGCAGATTTTTGAGTTAATGCTTTATTTATAATAAACCCAACTTCATCATAATTTTGATTTTTTATAGCATTAATTATTGCATCTCTAAAATCTGGACCAATTTTGCCTAAGTTATCAGTAATTTGATTTTGAATATTAGTTAAAGCTTCAAGTTTACTATTATCTGGTAGAGCAGAGGCTTGAACTTCTTTGTATTTTTCAATCAATGGTAAAATTTGATTTACAGATGTTGAAGTATTATTAAATTCATCTTGAAGATTTTGTATATCATTTTTAAGTTTTTCAAGATTAATACCTTCTAATCCCTTAAAATATTGAAATATACCTAATCCACCTCCAGCAATTGCACCACCAGCAGCTCCATATGGCCCTAAAGTTGCTCCAGCAGCAGTAAGACTTAAAAATGTACTAAATGCATCTATACCAACTTGTAGTTTTTTATTTCCTTCGTTAAATTGACTTATCGTTTGAAGAGCTATAGGCAAAACTAAAGACAAGGCTAAACCCGCGCTACTCAATTTTTCAAATCCTTTTTTTGTATTATCTATTGCAATTGTAGCATTTTTTGCACTTGCTGCATATTGAGATGATCTACTTTGAAGAATTTGATTAAATCTGTTTTGACTGTCAGCAGCTAATCCATATGTAGAACTTAATTTTTTAAGACTTAAATTAGCCTGATCAATTGTTATTTCTTGAGTTTTTAATTTTCCTAATATTTTTCCAAATTGCGCTCCAACTTCTCTATTTGCAACTGCTGGATCAAGTGCGCCCAAACCTCCAGGATTAAATGATAATCCTGCAAAATTAGGAATAAATCCAGCTGCTGCTCCTGCCATTTTAGCTTTTGATCCATATCTTTGAATACCTTGACCAAGACCCTTGGGTTCGTCTTTTGTATTATAGACCCCCAAACCAAGTGGATTTGCCGAAGATGTTAATCTTGCATCTTTACCGACTCTTATTCTAGAACTAGATGTTCCCGCTGCAATTTCTCTTCCAATTGCATTATCTAATGCTGTAAAATTAGGAACAAATCCACCAAAAGCTTTTCTGCTTTTAACTGTACTCCCCTTTTTGTTGATTTGTAACATACCCTCTTCTTTATATATTTTATTTGCAAAACTTTGTAAATTACCTTCAGATAATCCACCTTTAAAATCAGCAAGAGAAGTACTAAACCCAAAAAGTGTTTGTAAATGCTTTAAATTTTTTCCTCCTCTAACGTCAAAATCTCCAAATCCCTTTAGTTGATCTTCTCCAGTATATTTTAGCGCTGTTTTTATTCCAACCTCAAAAGCAGAACCAATTGCACCACGAACTGCTCCATATGCGCCTTTTTCTCCAGAACGTTGAAACTCTCCAGCTAAAGTTCCTCTGGTTACGCTTTTTCCTAAAGGTTTTAATGTATCAATAAAATTACTTGTATTATCTAAAATGCTATTAGTTATACTTGTGCCTAATTTAGCTTTATCATCAGCTGTGTCTCCTTCTATCGCGCTTTTTTTCATTCCATAGACTGGAACATTTTTAATTGCAAATTCTGCAGATTTACCTTTTGGTGAAAATGGTCCAGGCAATATTCTCGAAGACCCAATAAATGGTAATAATATACTAGCAATATTACTAACATCTAATTCTTTTCTAGTTGATTTTGCGGCTGCAGATCTTTTTAGAATATTGTCTTTTTCAGCTTCAGACAAAGTTAAAGGTTTTCCTTGTGAATCTAAACCATATTGAAAAGTTTTAGTTCCTGGAATTCTTTTTAATTGGTTATTTTGGGCAGCTAATCTAACTGCGTCTGCTCTTCCTAATACAAAATTTGGAATAAATCCATCATTTGCGTAAGGATTAAATCCATGAGCATTAGAAAATTCTTTTTGATAATTTTTTCCAGCCTTACTGCCTTGAGGTGGCATAATAGCTGGTTGAGTCATTCCTGGAAAATTCTTAACTGTTTCTGCGCTATTATAAGTAACGTTTCCTTGACCTGGAATATTCATTTTTCGAATATTTCCTGGCATATATCCTCCAGCTAATGCACCATAGATTTCTTGAGCACTAAAATTAGGAACGAAACCAGCACTTTTTACTTTTAATGATCCACCTTTAGATGTTACTCCTCGCGTAACTAAATTACCAGC
>Ga0114980_10000148_pt1 | contig 46817 bp, 32 predicted proteins | sample S_140806_EF_Meta_FD_87018 | JGI IMG/M metagenome (GOLD analysis project Ga0114980, IMG submission 87018) | Freshwater microbial communities from Lake Simoncouche, Canada to study carbon cycling - S_140806_EF_MetaG | ecosystem: Environmental > Aquatic > Freshwater > Lake | place: Lake...
CGTGAATTCGTGTCAAAGCGACAGCGAGACGCAAGGATTATTTTCTACCCTTAATTCTTTGGGCCATTAAAAGGTACAACAACCTTCATTCGTGAATTCGTGTCAAAGCGACAACGAGACGCAAGGATTATTTTCTACCCTTAATTCTTCGTGTCTAAGCGGTAAAAACCGATCATCGCACCACCGAAAACGCTGCCTGCACTCCTTCGCCTAGTACCAGACGATACAAGCCGGTATTCAACGTGCTAACATCCACCGTCATTCGTGCATTCGTGGTCACACCACTCAATACCTCCCGCCCAGCAACATCGTAAATTGAAAACTTTGACACCGTTAGCAAAGAGCTTTCGAATACAATGAAATCCTCAGCAGGGTTGGGATACAACTTCATCGCTATTGACCCTTCCAACACTCCTCCTAACACCACGTCAAAGCCGGCCGATAAGGAAGATTCGCAAATGTCTTCAATCGCGATGCACGTGTAAGTACCATCCTCTGTGGCTACATAGCTATTTCCTGTTGCTCCTGAAATTTCTTGGCCATTCAAGTACCATTGGTGGCCTGATGCATTGTCGGTTAAAAGCAACTGTCCTTCCGGTGTTACTCCTCCATCCACAATGACGGGCGTAGCTACTGAAATCAACTCAACCTGGGCAGACGACACGGCCGAACATCCGTTCTCATCCAACACAATAACAGCGTATTCTCCGGCATCCATTACTTCGATGGCGGTGCCAAACTCTCCATCAATCGACTCCCCGTTGTAATACCACCCATAATTCACTGCCAATTCTGCAATTGCTTCGAAAAATAGGGTTTGGCCATCGCACAGGTTAACGGTCCCACCCGGCAATAAGTCAAGCAACGGGATGTCAAAAGCCTGTACGCTCAATAGCTCCGAAATAGCAGTGCATCCGGCAGCATTAGCAACTTGCACAGTATAGTCGCCTATAGCAGTTATCGTAAGCGAATTGCTCACCTCATCCGAAAGTACGGTTTCCCCATTATACCAAGTGTATGTATTGCCGGCCTCCAATTCAACCCACACGGTATCCTCCGGGCCACACAATACCGCTGTTCCATCCGCTATTACAAAATCAACGGAAGGCAACGCATTGATCTCCACCGCTATCGCGTTCGACGTTGAAACGCAACCGTTGAAATCTGTGACCTGAGCTGAATAGATTCCCGTTGAAAAGGTTGTTAGAACGGTTGCGTTGGCACCTTCAACGAAAAGATCATTTGTGAACCACTGTATTGTGCCATCGCCTTCCGACAAGAGCAATGTAGCCGACTGCCCTTCGCAAACACTTGCATTGCCTGCCGACTCAACAACTATTGCCTGCTCGGGCAGTACCTCCAAATAGATGGAGCCTGTAACGGCGCTGCATGATGAAAGGGTGTTGAACACTTCTGCATGATACTCTCCCGCCAAACTCGCGTAATAGATGGTTCCAGCCGCAGCTACAGGTTCCTCGTCGTGGTACCAAGTCAGCACCTCGCCGGAATCCAATGCCGCCAGCACAGCCAAGCTATCGCCCGAGCAAATCAGTGGATTCGTCTCCCAAACCAAACTCACATCCGGTAGGGCATTCAACGTTACCTGCACAGGCGGTGAGGAGCTAGCACAAATGGACGACGCATTGCCAACGACCACATAGCTTCCCGGAAGCGTGGCGGAATATGCCGCTGTGACCGCTCCATTAATTGGCTCCCCCTCGCGATACCATTGCCATTCGGCGTTACCTCCCGTTGCTTGCAACAACACAGAATCTCCTTGGCATGCACTGGTGCCTTCCGGACTCAGTATTTCAGCACTGAGAGGCGACTCCAAAATCACCTCCACAGGCGCCGATTCCAGCTGACAAAGCAGCGACACTACCACAACTGTATAAATACCCGACTGATTGGCGACAAACGTGTTCGTTGTAGCTCCGGTAATAAACTCCCCATTGCGTTTCCAGCTAATTTCCAAAGCGCCGGTTATGGTTGCTGTAAGCGTAACGGGTTCACCACAACCTACGACAGGGCTGGGCTGATCGATTACAACAATCAACCCCGCCTCCCCTGTTGCGACCCTGTCATTCAATACTGCAGCCACCGAGCGCTGGGCTTGAATCACATCGAATGTCAGGCACAACGAGAACACCAATAGAATACATCGCATTTTCATAACAGCAAAATAAGGTGTATTTGGGAGATAGTCCATCCGTTGTTACATACTTATTGCTTCAAGATTACCCCTCCATCCAAATCCGTAATCTGTAATCAATAATCAAAAAGGGCCGCCTCGCGGCAGCCCTTTTAATATCTCAATTGCAGTGTTTACATTAGAACAACCAACCCAAACGGAGGGTAGATTGGAAGTTTGGTCCCCAGCCTGAATTCTTCGTTGGGCTAGTTGCAGACGCTGGGTCGCCAGGACCGATGATGGTTTGGTACTCGATAGCAGTCTCTTCAGCATTCCATGTAGCTTGATAGAAATCTGTATCCAATTGTGCCGCGCTGTATTTCCAAGCATCTTCGTTGCCAGCAGTTGTTTCACGATCTTTGAAAGATGTGTTGCGGAAACCAAGGCTAATCTCAGCACCGAGGTAGAAATTGTCTACGAAGTAGAAATCAACACCAGCCAAAGCATTCAAACCGAAAGTGCTAGAACCGTTCTTCACAGACATGTCCCAAGTCTGCCAGTTTTCTGGCTTAGTAACATCATCAGCATTGTTCGCATTGTGGAACTCACGAGTAAGCGTTGAGCTCTCCATAGCGAACAACAATTCAGCACCTACGTATGGTGACAAACGGTCGGTACCTGCAAAGTGCATTTCGTAACCCGGACGGATTCCGAAATTGAATGTCTGCATAGACTGGTTCAACTCTGGAAGAATTACAACAGCACCGTCAGAACCCTCGGTCTTATCTTGCTGTGAGTAAACCTCATTGTTGTTTGTTCCACCAATGTTGAAACCTACGCGGATAGCGCTGCTCTCACTGTTGAACATACGGAAACGGAAACCGTTTGGCATACCAATCGGAGAACCTCCGAATGGATTAAACTCCACTTCAAGGTTTTTTTCACCACCCTGAAACTTCTGAGCTTGTGCACCTACCACAGAAGTGGCAACCAGTGCGATAAACAAAACTACTTTTTTCATTTAATTGAATTTTGGATTTGTACAGACAAACATGCGATGAAATATTTTCGCCTCAATCACAAAAACCCGAGTTTTTCAACAATTGGGTTGTGAATTTGTTAATAACCTCACAATCACTCTACAGTGACGCTCTTCGCGAGGTTTCGAGGCTGGTCTACGTTGCATCCGCGCATCACTGCAACGTGGTACGAAAGCAGTTGAAGCGGTATTACGGATACAATTGGAACCAAACTATCATCGGTTTTAGGTATTTCAATGGAGTGATCGGCCAACTCGCTCACAGTTTTATCGCCTGCAGTTACAATGGCGATAATCTTTCCCTTGCGGGCCTTCACTTCTTGAATATTACTAACTACTTTTTCATACGAGTGGCCTTGTGTTGCTATCACAAACACAGGCATCTCTTCATCTATTAGCGCAATTGGGCCGTGCTTCATTTCTGCTGCGGGGTAACCCTCAGCGTGAATGTAAGAAATCTCCTTGAGCTTTAACGCTCCTTCCAATGCAACAGGGAAGCTATAGCCACGGCCTAGGTAAAGCGCATTGCGGTGATCCTTATAAATCGCCGCAATCGACTCAACCAAGGCATTCGTCTTTAGCACCTCCTCCACCTTGTCCGGTATAGTGCTCAACTCCGCCATGAGACGGTGCAGGCGATCTTTGGTAATGGTACCGCGCTTGTCGGCAACCGACAACGCAATGAGATAAAGCACAGCAACCTGAGCGGTAAACGCCTTGGTCGATGCAACTCCAATCTCGGGGCCCGCGTGCGTGTAAGCACCGGAATGGGTAGCTCTTGAAATCGTTGAGCCCACTACGTTGCATACGCCAAAAATGAACGCCCCCTTGTCCTTGGCCAACTCAATCGCGGCAAGGGTATCGGCCGTTTCGCCCGATTGCGAAATGGCAATCACAATGTCACCGGGCTGAATGATAGGATCCCGGTACCTGAATTCTGATGCGTATTCTACTTCGGTCGGTATGCGGGCAAACTCTTCAAACAAATATTCGGCAACCAACCCAGCGTGCCATGATGTGCCGCAAGCAACGATGATGATGCGGTTGGCGTTCATCCAGATCTCTTCATGACGATCAATGCCGCTCATTTTGAGCATGCCGTGATTCAAGTTGAGACGGCCGCGAATTGAGTCGTTGATAGAGCGTGCTTGCTCATGAATTTCCTTGAGCATAAACGAATCGTACCCACCCTTCTCAATCGCCTCGAGCTTCAATTCAAGTTCCTGTATGTAGGGATCCTTCTGCTGGTTTTGGATAGTAACGATTTTCAACCCGGTTGTGCGATCAATCAGCGCTACCTCCTCGTCTTCCAAATACACAACGTTTTTGGTGTATTCGATAAACGGAGTAGCATCGGAAGCGATGAAATAGTCGCCTTCAGCGCCTATTCCGATTACGAGCGGGCTCGACTTTTTGGCACACACCAATCGTTCCGGATGGCGTCGATCCATCACTACAATGGCATACGCCCCAACCACTTCACACAAAGCGACACGCACAGCCTCAAACAAGTCGCACCCTGTCTTGGTCATGATATCTTCAATTAGATGCACGAGCACCTCGGTATCGGTATCGCTTTTAAACACGTGACCCTGCTCCATGAGAGCCTCTTTCAAGGTCGCATAATTCTCAATAATGCCATTGTGGATCAAGGCCAAATAGCCATCACCCGACATGTGCGGATGCGCATTCACGTCGTTTGGAACACCGTGGGTTGCCCAACGGGTATGGCCAATCCCAATCGTGCCATCGATATCCTTCCCCTTCACAAGTGCCTCGAGGTCGGCCACCTTGCCTTTACATTTATACTGATTAAAATTCTGATTCTCGATCATTGCAACCCCGGAACTGTCGTAACCGCGATATTCGAGCCTCTTGAGGCCCTTTATTAAAATGGGGTATGCCTGCTGACTGCCAATAAATCCTACAATTCCGCACATGGTTGATAAGGTATAAGTCTAAACAAAAGTAAATGAAAACAAGTCTAATAACTGTATGTGATTACAAGGCGCGTGTTGCGCGTGTCGTCGTCGCTGTATGAAGGGCCGCGCAGCACACTTCTGCGCACTCCCAGTGAGTTGTATGCCCCTGCTACACGAGGACTCGCCACCATGAGCATTTCAGCATTTTCAATTTCACCCGAAAGTAAACTCTGCACATGGTTCGTGATGTTGAAGCGATAGTAGCCGGGCGACCTCCGAAAGTTACCTCCGGCATTCCTTACGAAGTCGGTTGTCAGGGAATAGATACCGTCCGATTTTTCATACACCACATTGACGCTATCGAGCTGTTCAAACTTGGTGTCGGTGTCGAACGGCACCACCAATTCGGCCTTATTGATAATTGCGCTCGGGAATTCGCGCATCCATAACACATCGCTTAAATCAACACGCACGCGCGTTCCACCTCCTCCCTGCAGATAGGCCGCTTGCTCATCTATCAATGGGTTATTGACTGTGAGCGTCTGCAGAGCACTGCCAAAATACTGATGCTCAATAACAGAGTATGCCTCGCAGGCAGAGGTGTATTTGAACGTGTAGGAACCAATGTTCATGCGATTCTCCCCCATATAACGGTAGTAGACCGTAAGCGAAGAGTTGATGGTTGCAAAACTCACCGCCCGACCATCCATGGTAGAAGAACTTATTGCCAGGCCATTGAAATATTCAGAGAACGAGTCGAAATCAGCCAAAGCACTATCGGAAGCAAGCAAAAATTGGCCGAACGTGGGCTGCAGTTTGAGCGTCAGGTACTCTATTGTGCCTGTAGTAAGAACGGAAGCGTATTCCGAACGGGTTGTTTGGGTTTCCTGACCACTTAAAATCAGATTTTGAAGACTGCGTTGCGGTAAATCGTGGTTGTAATAGGCAGAATCAAGATAGATTGGCTGATTCAATTGCTGCACCTGAAAATACATGGGGGCATTGTTGCCGTATGCCTCCGGCTGATAAGCCAATTTCAAATCCACAGAAAAAACCTCGACGTTATCGGGCAGCGGATCGGCATTAGCATCCGGAGCAAACTGCATAACTCCCCGACACTTCACGGCTCCAAATTGATCGTCCACATAATTGCCCACCAGCACATTCGCAAACAGATCGGTACGCAACGAATCGACGCGCTCGGTGCTCATTTGAAGTTGAAAGGAATCGGTTACGGCAACGTATAACAAATCGTCTATTGGCTGGATGTTTTCACCCAGGCTTTCATCGGGCTTTTTACAGCCGGCCAACACGAGAATTGCGCAAACGAGAAAAAGCCCCAATTGCTTGAGGCTTTCCATATTCAAATTAGGATGGTAATTCTGCTTAATCAACGAGCTCGGTCTTTCCCAACACAATAGAATCATAAAACTCATCAGTAGCGCTCAACTGATCCAATTCATTGAACGGCTTCAAAACAGGTAAATCAAGGCTATTGCAGTATGTTTCGAGCGACGGCATTGTGCCTTGCTCTGCCATGATCGCTCCATCAGAATGCTGAAGAGCAAGTTTCGTAAGGTTTTCGTAGGTTGGATTCTTCAGGTGTTCCATTTGGTCCATCGCTATACCATCGAAAGAAATCTTTTTAGCAATCTTGCTGTCCAGCTTTCCTTCAAAAGTGTCTGCGTAAACCGAAGTAACAACCTTCGCGTCAGCAAAGTGTGGATCGCGCTTGTAAAGCTGCTTCACGTAAAGAGGCATAAGAGAGGTAAACCAGCCGTGACAGTGAATCACATCAGGGGTCCAACCCAGCTTCTTTACGGTTTCCAGTACACCCTTTGTGAAGAATATCATTCGCATGTCGTTGTCCGGGAACATGTTCATGTCCTCGTCATGGAAAAACGCCTTGCGATGAAAAAACTCCTGATTATCAATGAAATACACCTGAAGTCTGATTTGGGGAATGCTGGCCACCTTAATGATAAGTGGGTGGTCAGTATCGTCTATAATCAAATTCATTCCGCTCAAACGGATCACTTCGTGCAATTGATGGCGACGCTCGTTGATTTTACCATACCGGGGCATAAAGATCCGGGTTTCTTTTCCACCTTCGTGGACGGCTTGAGGAAGTGAGCGACTTTGTTGAGCGGTTGGGGTTTCTGAAGTAAAAGGAAGAATCTCCTGAGAGACGTATAAGATTTTCGTTTTGTTGCTCATGCTATAATTTATAGGTAACTAAAGCGAGTGCAAAGATAGTAACAATATTTCCTCAGATTTTCCAAACAATTACATTTGGACCCTCACATTTTTTGATAAAACCGTGTCACTCACTGTAATCGAACACATTAACCAAATCCACAGTTGGGTGATTTCTCAGCAGGAACAGGGCTTTACCGTAGGATTTGTGCCCACCATGGGGGCATTGCACGCCGGCCATCAGTCATTAATTGAGCTTGCCGCAAGTCGCTGCGACCGCGTTGTAGCCTCCGTTTTTGTGAATCCCACGCAATTCAATAACCCCGACGACCTGCTGAAATACCCGAGAACACTGCAGGCAGACCTCAAAGCGCTGGAAGAGTCCGGTTGTGACGTGGTTTTTTGCCCTGAAGTGAATGAAATGTATACCCCGGGAGAACAAACACGGCATTGGGACTATGGAGCATTGAGCAACAGCTTGGAGGGACACTTCAGGCCCGGCCACTTTGATGGCGTGCTCACCATTGTTAAAAAACTATTCGCTGCCGTTTCTCCCGATAAAGCTTTTTTTGGCGAGAAGGATTTCCAGCAACTCGCCCTCATACGCCGCATGACCCTCGACGAGGGTTTGCCCATTGAGATTATTGCAGCGCCCACCATCCGCGAAGTTTCCGGCCTTGCAATGAGCAGTCGCAACATGCGCTTGAACGACCAAGAGCGAGCAACAGCAGCTCACATCAGCCGCGTGTTACTCGACGCGCAGAAAACAGGCAGAAGGCTTCATCCATTGGAACTCGAAAAACAAGCACAGCAGAGCCTGAACTCAATTCCTAATTTAGAAACGGAGTATTGTGCACTCGTTCAAGCGAACGACCTGGAGCCTGTATTGAACTGGACCCAAGAAAAAACGGTCATGCTAGTGGCGGCCTATGTGGGTGGTGTGAGGCTGATCGATAATGTAATCATCGAGTGAGTAGAAATACAAGCAGTAAACACTGTATATTTGACACCCCGCACGGGAAAAAACTCTAGAAAATGGGAATACAAGGAAAAGAATGGCTCTGGATTTTGCTCGCAATTATTATCCTCTTCGGTGCTAAAAAAATTCCGGATTTGATGAAAGGAATTGGTCAGGGCGTTAAAGAATTCAAGAACGCTAGCAAGGGTGAGTCAACTGAAGAAAAGGGAAAATCCGAAACCAAATAGTACTACCGTCGTTTTAGCGTAGGTAGTAAGCATCAATACGCAGTGCTGTGTTGATAACCTCAGACACCAATTGTCGGGAATACTGAGTTATTCCACAATTTAGGCTCTTTAAATCAGTTCAAGAGATGGTAGGCGCTTCGGCGGCTCAAACTCTGAAAACGAAAACCCGGGAAATCATGACAAAGTACGCAATCCTAGCCCTATTGATGTCTCTTTCGCTTGCAGGCGCAGCGGTATCAATCGGCGACACCATCCCTCAGCTTGCTATTCGTCCGGACGACCCTGAGTTGGTGGAAATCGACAATATTTTGGTTGCGGGATACCTGAACCACTATTGTTTCAGTGCCGACGAGTGCCTTTTAAATGCCTTTGGCTACTCGCCTGAAACGGTTCCAACCTTCACTCCTGAAGTAGTTGCGAGCCGCATGGCCGTTCTAGACCGCAACACTCCCTTCAACCTAGTATATAACAGCACCGTTCAAGGATTCATCGATCTCTATGCGGTGCGTCGACGCGATATTTCAAAAAAAGTATTGGGCATGTCTGAGTTGTACTTCCCCATGTTTGAAGAATACTTGGCGAAATACGACATACCGCTTGAAATGAAGTACCTCGCCATTGTTGAGTCGGCGCTCAATCCAGTAGCCATCTCCCGCGCAGGCGCCGGAGGGTTGTGGCAATTCATGGTAGGCACCGGTAAAATGTACGGTCTCGATGTGACAAGCTACCAAGACGAGCGCTTCGACCCCTACAAATCAACAGATGCTGCTTGTCGCTATTTGAAGTCGTTGTATAAAACATTCGGCGATTGGCAATTGGCTCTAGCTGCATACAATAGCGGCCCGGGCAATGTCAACAAAGCCATTCGCCGTTCAGGCGGCAAGCGCGATTTTTGGTCTATCAAGCCATTCCTGCCAAAAGAGACACAGGGGTATGTACCCGCTTTCATCGCTGTAAACTATGTGATGGGCTATGCTTCTGAATACAACATTTACCCAGCAAAGCCGCTCATCACCTTCTATGAAACCGATACCGTGGGCGTTACAAAACGTATCGATTTCAAAGCCTTGTCTAAGGTTGTGGATATGCCCGTGCAGGACATCGCTTTTTTGAATGGAACCTATAAACTGAAAGAAGTTCCTGCCAACGGCAACAAGCATTATCTCATTTTGCCGGTTAACAAAGTTGGTCTTTTCATGGCCAACGAAGAGCTTGTGTATGCTCAAAGCGAAATCAAAATGGTAGAACCCGAATTGGTTGCCAGCACCAACAACGCTCCCGAAGGCCAGCCCGGCAAAGTTGTTTGGGAAACAACTTGGAAGTCGCATACGGTCCGAAAAGGAGAGTCGCTCGGAACCATATCCGATAAATACAATGTGAGCCTTGCCGACTTGAGAAAATGGAATAAGATTAAGAATTCACGCATAGTACCCGGCCAAACGCTAAAGGTACAGGCCCGCACTAAAAAAGTAATATACGAGGATAAGCCGAACGAAACCGTAAAAGAAAAGCCGGCAGCCGACGTAGCCCAAAACAGCGAGTCGGGCGAAGAAGAAAACTACCAGCAATCGACCGATGTGCCGGCTAAAAAACAAGTCGAAGCCAAACCGGCTGCACAACCAGAAAAAACGGCTGCACCCGCGAAGTATAAGTACTACACTATCCAAAAGGGAGATACACTCACGAAAATAGCAAACGCAAAGGGTGTGACTGTAAATGAAATAAAACACCTCAACAAAGGGCTTAAAGAAAATAAGCTCGCCGTTGGACAGAAAATAAAAATCAAACAGATTTAACGAAAGCCGCCCTCGGGCGGCTTTTTTGTAACCCAACAGCACCTGACCATCGTATACCCGAACACATGTTCACCCTTCGCACTTTTTTCTTTTTTTGTTTAGCTGCCGGCGCGCTCTTAGTGCGCGGGCAATCACCATTGGCTATCGCTGAGCAGCACTACGAAGCCGGCCGATACGACCAAGCTATCAGCGCGGCAACAGTCGCCATTGGTGGTGAATACGCGGCAGAGGCATATTACTGCAGAGGCAACGCCCATCATAAACTCGGACACTTCACCGAAGCACTTGATGACTATGATCGGGCTCGCATAAATGGCTATTCCAGCGACGAGCTTTATTTAAATCGCGGCATTTGCAAGGTGTCTCTCATGATGTATGAGTCTGCGCGCATAGACCTGATGCACTTCCTCGAATACCATCCTGAAGATGCCCGAGCCTATTATTGGCTTGCCACCATTGAGTACATGAATATGGAAAACAAGTCGAGCCTTCGCTACCTCGATGAGGCACTGGTGATCGATACAGCCTATGCGGATGCATATTACTTGCGGGCGGCAAACATGGCCGAACTGAATAAGACCAATCTTGCTTTAGAAGACTTTCAAAGCGCGTTGCAATGCAACCCTAAATTGATGCGCGCCAAGTTTCACATGGCGGTACTTCTTACCGGGATGGGGCAATATGAGCAGGCTCTTGAACTCCTTTCAGAACTTCGCCTAGAAAGCATCGATTTCGTTTCTGAAGTGCTCTATTATCGCGGCGAAGTACTCTATTACCTGCACGACCTCGATGGCGCGTGCAATGATTGGAATGAAAGCGCTCAACTCGGCGACCGTGATGCGCAGCACAACCACAAAAAAGTGTGCGCTGAAAAAGGCAAGATGAAAAATAAGAAACGAACCTACTTCCAGTTCTAGGTTTGGAAATCATGTATCGCAGGTGACTTCTCAACTGCCCGTGAATTCATCTGACCGGCATTGTAAAACTTCACTTCTCCCAAGACGGCCAATCGATTACAACCTCCCAGTTTGCTCTTACCTGTATTGGCTTCGAACAAACATGATTGCGTTCACCTTGCTGAAAGGGAGCAAGGATCAAAGGATCGAACAAACCATTCTGATTCGCATCCTCACAAACAACTGCTGTGTAATCGTCTGGAATAAGTTGTTCAATTGAAAACTCAGCTGTGTTGACTGGGCTTGCGGTGTAAACTACTCGGCCGGATCGATCCATTAATTGAAAAAAATGAGGTGCGCTCAAAACTGTATCAGGAAGCGTAAAACGAAGCGAGCCCAAGTCCTTCAAATCATAAACGGTAAACGACAATTCGAGCGTGTCGTTGGTTTCTCCGCAATCGTCGGTAATCCATCCCGGAAAGGCAACTAGATTGTATGAAGAGCCCGGTGTTCTGTTCATGCGCAACTGCCGCATGCCCGGATTGACCTCCTCCGAATACACCTTTGTCTCCACGCTGTCGGCATAGCACTTCAACAAGGAATCGACAACCGCGGCGATAGGGCGCTTGCATTGAATGACCAGTGGCTCATTGGCTTGCATTTTCGGGCTCGCAGAATGCGTCAACTTGACCAAGGACAGGTCATCCCACTTGCGTTCCAGTGTCAATGTGTCTAACACAGTCTCTCCGCAACGAACTGCAACCTCGGTGCGACCTGAACATCCTCGAAAGGCCGCGGCAAAGAGCGTGTCGGAGCGCATCCATTGAATAACAGAATCTCCGTTTAGCGCTTGCACTCGAATCGGCTTCAGCCACGGTTTGACACTAAACTTCAGAACTCCTGATGAATCGGTGAGGTAGTCAAAACTTTGGGCCACCGTATCGCGGGGGTTGCTTATCTGCAAAAAATGATTGATTGTGTCGCTTAAGGGTTGTGTTTGAATGTCGGTGCGCCAGTCAATCGACTCCCCGATATCGAAGTGATTGTTGCCATTCTCATCGGTGAGCGCGCAAAGCACATACTGTCCGCTCCGCAAATAGTCGAACCGAAAACGGCCCTTTTCATCGGTCCGAGCAAAGTATGCAGGCCTCGTCTCAGTCGCAAAAACATGCCCCAGAGAATCAAACAACAGCACCTTGATTCCCGATGCTGGTTTATCCGTAAATGCATCAACAACATGCCCTTCACACTGCATCGAGTCGAGCTGGTCGCCGGTAGAAAAAACAAAGGAAAAATCGTTCAGGATATTCGACTCATTCAAATCAGCTATAGCCTTTCCAAACTGAAAGATGTACGTTGTTTGTGCCTGGAGTGAATCGTCCCATGAAACCTCAACCGATCGTTGGCGCACTTTCACTTTCGGTGATTTTTTCAATGGAGGCGATACCAGCAGCTCCTTCTGCAAATCACGCAACTGAACATATTCGTCAAAAACCAACTCGAAACCATTGCCGGTAAAGCGTATCGAGTTTGCCGGCGGAGAAGAAGCAATAACTGCGGGTGCTGTTGTGTCTTTTTCACCGCCCGATATGGGTCGCACCTGCGCGCAGCCGGCAACAAGTGCAGTGATGCAGAAAACGAATATGTACCTCAACACGTTATGCATTGCACGCCTCCACCCAAAGGGAAACCCATTCTTCCAAAAACCGTTGATCTACTTCCGAGAAATCGGCCACGATGCTGCTGTCCAAATCAAGCACTCCGATTACCTCACCCGATTTGCTTCGCACCGGAACTACTATTTCCGACCTCGAAAGTGCACTGCACGCAATATGCCCCGGAAAGGCGTCGACATCCGGCACAACAATGGTTTCGTTTCGCTCCCAGGCTGTGCCACAAACGCCCTTTCCTTTTGCAATGCGCGTGCAAGCAATGGGCCCTTGAAATGGGCCTAGCACCAACTCTTGCTCTCGCACCCAATAAAAACCCACCCAGTGAAATCGGAAAGCAGTACTCACGAGAGCGGTGAAGTTGGCCGCATTGGCCGTTGCGTCGGTTTCTCCGCTAAGCAAAGCCTTGAGTTGAGGCGTAAGCGACCGATAAATCTCTTCGCGAGAGCTACCGGTTGGTATGTGAAAGGCTTGTGCCATGACGGCGAAATTAGGATTGTAAGCGTATTAATCCTGAAAAATGTGTGTTGTGTGTAGCTGGTTCATACATCTATATTTGAACCGTGGCTGCGGAAATTGGTTTTGACGCAGATACAAAGGGAAATTCAATAATAATTTTCAATCGGATGCTCTGCGCATCCATCAACGCTAACACTATGTCAAGTACATCCTTTGCGGCAAGACACATGGGTCCTCGCCCGCACGAAGTGAAACACATGCTGGAAACCATCGGAGTTTCAAGCCTCGAACAACTCATCGATCAAACCGTGCCTTCAGGCATTCGCAGTGCTCAACCACTCGCCATAGGCGACGGTCTCGCAGAGCACGAGTTTTTGCACCTGATGCGCGAAAAGGCGGCGAAAAATAAAGTCAACAAGAGCTACATCGGTTTGGGATACCACCCCACCCTGGTGCCAACCGTTGTTTTGCGCAACGTATTGGAAAACCCTGGATGGTATACAGCCTACACGCCTTATCAAGCTGAAATAGCGCAAGGCCGTTTGGAAGCGCTTCTGAATTTCCAGACCATGGTAACAGAACTTACAGCGCTGCCCATTGCAAACGCCTCATTGCTCGACGAAGGAACCGCTGCTGCAGAAGCTATGATTCTCTTCTTTCACAGCCTTTCAAAGGAAAAAGAACAAGCGGGAGCCAACCGCTATTTTGTAGACAATGAAGTATTCCCTCAAACCGTAGACGTATTGCGTGGCCGCGCGAAGCATTTGAAAATCGAATTGGTTTTCGGTGATTTTGCAACAGCTCAATTCGATGCAAGCTACATTGGAGGTTTAGTGCAATACCCCAACAACAGCGGTCAAATAAACGACTATAAAGCCTTTGCCGATCGCATGCATGCTGTGGGTGGTTATGTGGCGTGTGCTGCCGACATTATGTCGCTCACGCTCATTACTCCTCCGGGCGAATGGGGTGCAGATATTTGCTTTGGTAACTCACAACGCTTTGGTGTGCCAATGGGCTTCGGTGGACCGCACGCGGCATTCTTCTGCGCGAAAGATGAGTTTAAACGCAATATGCCGGGTCGCATCATTGGTGTTTCAAAAGACCGCCATGGCAATGTAGCCTTACGCATGTCGTTGCAAACCCGCGAACAGCACATTCGCCGCGAAAAGGCAACCAGTAACATCTGCACTGCGCAAGCACTGCTCGCTGTGATGGCCTCTTCGTATGGTGTATACCACGGGCCTGATGGTTTAAAGTCGATTGCTACAACCATTCACAAGAAAGCCTTGCAAATAGCAGGTGCCTTAGGTTCGAAGCAAGTGAATACGCGTTTTTTCGATACGCTAAAAATCAAAGTCGACAACCAGGCCGATGTTCGCTCCAAGGCAGAAGCGGCGGGCGTGAATTTCAGGTATTTCGCAGAAGGGTATATCGGTATTTCTGTGAATGAAGCGATGAGCACAGCAGATGTTCATGAGGTCATTGCACTTCTAGGTGCTTCCGCCTCTGAGCATGCAACCGATGCGGTGAAAGGATTCGAGCGCACCTCAACCTACATGACGCATCCTGTTTTCAACTCGCACCGCAGCGAAACGGAAATGCTTCGCTACTTGAAGAAGCTGGAGAATAAAGATTTGTCTTTGGCGCACGCCATGATTGCACTCGGTTCGTGCACCATGAAGCTCAATGCAACCAGTGAAATGATGCCGCTCACGTGGCCCGAGTTTTCCGACATCCATCCGTTTGCACCGGCCGACCAGGCCAAAGGATATGCAGAAATCATCAGCGAGTTGCACGACGATTTGTGCAAGTGCACCGGCTTCAGCGGTATGTCGCTTCAACCAAACTCAGGAGCACAAGGCGAATTGGCCGGCCTTCTGGTCATCATGGCCTACCACGAAAACCGAGGCGACCATCACCGCAACATCTGCCTGATACCGAGCTCTGCTCACGGCACCAATCCTGCCTCGGCAGTGATGGCAGGCCTTCAGGTTGTGGTGGTGAAGTGCGACGAGAATGGCAACGTAGACGTTGTTGATCTTGCAGCAAAGGCACTGCAGCACAAAGAAAATTTAGCGGCACTCATGGTGACCTACCCAAGTACGCATGGCGTATTCGAAGAAGCCATCAAAGACATCACCCGCATTGTGCACGAAAACGGCGGATTGGTGTATATGGACGGTGCCAACATGAATGCACAGGTGGGTCTTACGTCGCCCGGCAATATTGGCGCCGACGTGTGCCACTTGAACCTGCACAAAACCTTTGCAATTCCGCACGGCGGTGGTGGACCTGGCATGGGCCCCATCGGTGTTAATGATAAACTAGTGCCATTCCTTCCGGGCAATGTGCATGTTAAAACCGGCGGAACACACCCTATTCACGGTGTATCGAGCGCCCCATTTGGTAGCGCTCTCATTTTGCTCATCTCCTATGGATATATCAAAATGCTCGGTGGCCAAGGCGTGACAGATGCTACCCGTTATGCAATACTGAATGCCAACTACATGAAAGAGCGTTTGCAGGGTCATTATCCTGTGCTGTATACCGGCAACAACGATCGTGTAGCGCATGAAATGATTTTGGATTGCCGCGATTTCAAGAAAGCAGGTGTTGAAGTAGAAGACATCGCCAAGCGTTTGATGGACTATGGCTTCCATGCACCTACTGTTTCTTTCCCGGTAGCCGGTACCGTAATGGTTGAGCCTACGGAAAGCGAGCCCCTAAGCGAGCTCGATAGGTTCTGCGATGCTATGATCAGCATTCGCAAAGAAATTGCTCAGGTGGAAGCAGGCATTGCCGACAAAACGGACAACTTGCTGAAAATGGCGCCGCATACAGCGGCAGAGTTGACAGCAGATGAATGGAGCCACCCATACTCTCGCACGCAAGCAGCTTATCCGATGAGCAGCCTCCGCGACATGAAGTTCTGGACTTCTGTAGGCCGCGTAGACAATGCATTCGGAGATCGCAACCTGGTGTGTACATGCCCGCCGATGGAGATGTATGAGGTTTAGTGGGGACTGAGGACTGGGGACAATGTTTGAAATAGACCTGTCTTTAGCACCTTTCCGTTATTGTTTTCTGTTGAATAAAAACCTGCGGTGGTTTTGAAAAAAGGTTGAAATTGCAAGCCGATTTAATTCGATTGCATTGACCATGAAAAACCTTTTCTCTCTCCTGCTTGTTTGCATGAGCGCCTTGGCTTACGGCCAAATCACCGACGTTCGCATCAACGAAGTTGACCAAGACCAACCGGGTACAGACACACTTGAGTTTGTTGAACTCTTCGGCGCACCCAACCTGCCGCTCGACGGTTTGGTGCTTGTGTTTTTCAATGGCGCAGGCGATGTTTCTTACGACGTATATGACCTCGATGGTTATACGACGGATGAGCTCGGCTTCTTTTTATTGGGGTCGCCCCAACTGCCTAACATAGATGCAACATTAAATCCGAATGCGCAAGGCTCTATTCAAAACGGACAAGATGCCATTGCCTTGTATGAAGGAAATGGCGCCGACTGGCCATCAGGAAGCCCGTTATCATCCTCCAATATTGTAGATGCAATGGTTTACACCTCGCAGGATGGTCCAGACGACGTACTTACTGCCGCCCTTACACCCGGACAAACCATTCTAGACATACCGGGCAATTCACCCTTATCGTTTTCACGTGTGCCCGATGGTGGTTTGACTTCGGATCTTACCAGCTATTTCAATCAACTGCCCACTCCGGGTTACACCAACATACCCGAATGTTCGGGAGCAGAAGTGCTATTGCAAGGAGGTAACAACCAACAATGCACCGACTCAACGAATAATCCACTGTCGTTGAGCACCAACAGTTTGTATGGCGATAACTACATCTACGTGTTGACCGACACCAACGATGTCATTATTGAGTGGAACCCGGAAGGGTCGCTAAACATGGACCAGTATGCCGCAGGCACTTATTACATTTTCGGTGTTTCTTACAACGGAACGCTGGACGAAGCAACGGTAGCCGCGGGTCAGCCGCTTTCGGGTGTTTTCGCTTCCGATTGTTTTTCGTTCTCGAGCAACAACCTAGTGGTAGTTCGCGAAGAATGCGCACTCACCGGATGCGATGCGGGTGTGCTGACACTCGACAACGGACAGGCATACATCAGCTTCTGCCAGATAAATAATCCGGGGGTCATCAATTTCACGCACACGGTTGAGGGAATTGCAGACCAATACCGCTACTTCATTACCAATGGCGACAATCTCATCTATCAGGAGTTAACCTCAGGCAGCTTCGACCTTAGCACGCTAGCCCCCGGTGAGTGGCGTATATACGGAGTGTCGTATTTTGGAAATCTACTTCCCGCTACTGTGCAACCAACCGACAACATTTTCGACGTAGCGGCTGACGGAGGTTGTGCTGCTATTTCCGAAAACTATATCGACATCCAAAACATTGACTGTTTCCCTGAAGAAGGGTGCACGCGTGTGATTATTTCGGAATACATTGAAGGTACGGGATCCAACAAGGCTATTGAGCTATACAACGCCAGTCCATTTCCGGTTGATTTGGATGACTACGAGTTGTTCTCTTACAACAATGGCGACACATCGTTCTTCGTGCTCGACGCGCCCATTGGCACGCTTGCCCCCGGCGAAACGTATGTAGTATGTAGTTCGCAGGCAGATGCCGACTTGCTTGCATTGGCCGATACCTCCAATGCTTCCATGAACAATTTCAACGGCAACGACGCCATTGTTTTAACCTACAACTTGGAAGCCATTGACATCATTGGTGTGGTAGGTGACACCGTTAATGAGTGGGTTTTCGGTCTTGCTTCCACCCTGAATAACACATTGCGCAGAAAATTCGAAATCAACGCACCTACCACCAATTGGGATCTTTCTGCAGGCCAATGGCTCAACTTCAGCAATACAGACTACAGCAATCTTGGAGTGCATGCAGCCCAAACATGCACACAGCAACCTTATCTGACGTTCAATCAAACTGCTATTCAGGTGAGTGAAAGCGCCGGTTTCGTGGACATCGTCTTGAGCGCATACAACGTTCAACTAACTACACCCGTGCAGGTAATCGTTGTGCAAGGCTCTGCAACGGCCGGAGAAGACTACACAACCATATTCCCTATTGAATTCTCATTCGACGGTAGCAATTCGCAAGCTTCCTTCATGTTGGAAATCGTAGATGACGAAATCCAAGAATTGTTTGAGACCATCACCCTTACGATTATCGATGCGAATGGTGATGCCATTTTCGTGAATGAATTCATCACCATCAGCATTCAAGACAACGACCAGAGCTTCCCTCCGTACACCATTGGTGAAGCACGCGCGGAGAATTCACAGGGCGCTCTAACGCTGTTGAATGAATTCGGAACGCTCGGCGGTATCGTTCATGGCGTTAATTTCAATCCTTCCGGATTGGAGTTTACACTCATCGACGGAACAGGTGGTATTGCCATTTTCTCGGCCATCGATAATTTGGGCTACAACCCTACAGAAGGCGACAGCATTCTTGTTGAAGGACAAATAAGCCAGTTCAACGGTATGGCGCAGTTTCTAGCAAGCTCTGTAGCGTTTGTGAACGCAGGGAATGCACTGGAAACACCTCAAACCGTTACCATGCTAGGCGAAGAGCACGAGAGCCATATGGTGAAATTGGAGTGCATAACACTAGTAGATGAAGCCCAATGGGGTGAATTCGGAACAGGATTTTTCGCTGGTGGTTTTGATGTTGATGTGACTGATGGCACAAACCAATACGTGATGCGCATTGACTTCAACTGCGATATTTTTAATCTGTCTCCATTCGAAGGACATTTCACAGCAGTTGGTATCGGCGCGCAAATGGATGAGTCTTCGCCCTTTACCGCAGGTTACAAATTCCTACCTCGCTACCTGCTGGATATTTCCGACGAAGTAGTTGCTTCCTTTACAATGCCTAACCCTGTTGAATTCGGGGATGGAACTACTGAAGTTTCGTTTGCCAATACGGGAGATGCCGGAACCTATAGCTGGGATTTCGGTGATGGACAGTCAAGCCAAGACCAGTCGCCCGTGCACAGCTACACCTACGACTTCCTTTCTGTTACGCCGCAACTCACCGTTGCATTGAGCACCACGATTGACGGTTGCACCGATACGCAATCGCAAACGGTTGATGCTATTTATACCCTATCGGTTGAAAACCCCACTGCGTCGTTCGATGTATTTCCGAATCCTGCGGGCGACGTGCTCGCCATCCGCTCTTCCATTCCTGGGAGCGGATGGAGCATTCGGGATGCAAACGGCCGGGTGGTGTTTGCCAACCAATTGCCCTTCACCGGCGATATACAACTTTCGCTCGAAACACTCCCAGCGGGTTCGTATTTTATTCAACTGGAATACAACACAACCACGTTAAGCAGACGTTTCGTTAAGTTTTAACGTAAGCACCCTTCTTGAGAGGCCGCCCAATGGGCGGCTTTTCTTTTTCTATGATGCAATCTTTTCGGTGTTTCAGTAGTCTGAATATTAGGATTAAGCAAAGAATAACCGAATTCTCCGCAGCGTAAGAGGAAACCGATTATTTTCACGGCCCGACAGTTCTTCAAAGAGAAATAGTATTTCATTGAGGCCTGTTAATAAGGCCTTGCCACCACTTAGTATTTGCCCCAATAATGCACTAACCTTGACATGGTAAGTAGCCCAATAAAAACACAATCACCCGACTTCCGAATGGTAAAGCATTTACTCATTTGCTTAGTAGCAATGTTCTTTGCTCTGCAGGCAACAACTACCCGTGCTCAAACTATTCTAGGGGGCAATATCACTTGGGAGTGTTTGGGTGGCGACCAATACAACGTTGCTCTGAATGTGTATGTGGACTGCTTCGGACTTGCCTCGAGCACGTCTGCATTTCCTCAAACAGTAGACATTGTGTTCTATCCGGACGCGTCTTGCACAGGACCTACATACAACGCCTTCTCTGCTTATGCCGACAGCACAAGCATGACAGAAATCTCGGATTTATGCCCCACAGAATTAATCAATAGCTCTTGCAATAATGCCGCGAGCGCAAACTTAGGCGTTAAAAAAATCACATACGAAACCCAAGTTGCACTCACCGCGGGATGCGTTTGGACGGCCTCATACAGCGGATTAGACTGGAGTTTTTATTTCGAAAATACAACTCCTGTTTTTCTGCAAGATGCCTACATTTTCTCGGAAATCAATACAGCTGCGGCTACCTGTGGTTTGGTTGACATTCTGCCCGACGTTGACGGCGGATATATTTCTTACTTCTGCGCGCAGCCCTCTACCGCCGAACAACACGACATCCAGATCAGTTTGCCGGCAGGTGTTACCGCTACGTATGCCTTCGGCTTGGCTTACACGAGCGGAGCAACTGCCAATGCTCCGGTAGCTATTGGCGGCTTTTCAATTCCCGCAGGACTTACACTCAACCCGGCATCCGGACTTCTTAGCTGGACACCTCCTGCCTTGCCCCTCAACTCACCTACGCAGGTGTACATCGTGCCGGTAGATATTGAGCTCAATGCCGGGGGAACCTATGTTGGTACCGTTCGCCATAACCTGACACTAGCCGTGCGCGATTGTTCACTCACCGACACAGCTTTCGACCCCGTGCCTGTTACAGTTGTTGGAACCGACGTAACTTACACCAACAACCCGGGAGCAACCAACGATGTTCTTGAGGTGTGCGCAGGCAACCTTCTATCCTTCACGGTACAGGCGTCGAACGTTAATCTTTCGCGCAACATCACCATCACTTACGCATTCAGTCCACCAGCTCCCGGCCTGGCCGCTCTTACCATGACACAGTCCAGCCTAGCGCCGGGCATCTCAAACTTTGAGCTGCAAACTACAGCAGCAATGGCGAGTGGAACACCTTACACGCTTACACTTCATGCGCAAGATGACGCCTGCCCGATTGCAGACGACGATGATATTGAAATCGAAATTTCGATTTTGCCCAACATAGCAATTACCTCAGCGCCTGACGTTATTTGTGCGGGCGATATTTACACCCTGCAGGCTGAGGGCGCCGGTGCTTCCAATCAGTATACATGGAGCGTGCAACCGGGCGGCGATGCTACGCCGGCATTGACACAGAATGTAGCGACTCAAAACGTTTCTCCGGATAGCACAACCACCTACCGCGTGAGCACCCCGCTGAATGCGGGTAGCTGTCAAAGTGAAGACTTCGTAACCGTTGATGTTTCATTACACCGTCTGCAACTCGACGCAGTGGATGAATCGTGCGGAACCCTAGGCTCTATCGACCTTACACCGCTGGGAACAAACTCAGCTAACCTCACCTACAACTGGGTGGCCGGTGCAGGTGGTGCGGGTATCGTAAACGGACAACAAGACCAAAGCGGACTGCAAGGAACTGCTGCAGGAGCAACCTACACCGTAACCGTCAACGATCTTACCTACGGTTGTACCGAAACTGCAAGCGTATCCATCGGCGAAACTGCAGGACCTGAATTCACTCTCAGTGCCCCCGCTACCGTTTGCGAAAACGACAATGCAACCGTAATAATTGACTTCACGGCAGGGCAAGCACCCTTTGATGTTTGGACAACAAACCCCGTTGGTGGAGCGCCCAACTTGGTAGACATTGCGGATCCTTACAACTACGTCATTCCCATTCCTGCAAATACAACAGTAACCGTAGTGCAGGTGCGCGATGCCAATGGTTGTGTTTCTGATCCAGCAACCGTGCCTCAAAGCGAAACAATTACTGCTCGTCCTCTCGTTACTTCCGTTTTTGACCCTGAGGGACCACTGTGCTTGGGCGACGCGTTGGAGCTGACCATCAACCACAGTGACCCGGGAAGTTATTCGGTGGTTTATTCGATTGGTGGCACCAATCAACCGGCTGTGATTGTGGCCGACAACGGCACCATCAACGTGGCTGACCCTGCTGTTGCTGGTGTTGTGACATACGATATTGAGTCGATATCATACACCGACACTCCGGCATGTCCGAGCAACGACGCGGCCAATGCGTCCATAAACGTGACCACCTATGCCAATCCTACCGCTACACTACCCGACGGATTTACAGCAACGGCATGCCAGGGCAACAGTGCCATCATTCAAATGACACTCACAGGCGATGGACCCTGGGTAGTTCAATACACCCGCGATGGGGCGGCGCAACCGGCCTTGAACATTCCCGACAACCCCGCTAACCCAAACTATATCTATGCGTGGAATTTGACTGTGGCCGGTGAGTATTGTATAACACAGGTAAGCGACGCCAACTGTAGCAGCACCGTGACCAATGAATGCGCTGATGTTGTAATCAATCCGCTGCCTACACTCGTTTCTTACACCATCAATGGTGAAGATGCAACAACCAGCCCGGTCGATGTTTGCCAAGGTGATAACATCGTCATTGAGGCTGTAGTAACACCTGTGGGCAACAACTACAGTTACGAGTTTATTGGCACTCCGAATATCGGTATTGGCCTACTCAACAATCAGTCATCATCTTTCAGCCAAACCATCACGGCAGCCAGCAACTTCAGTCTTGAGTTAGATAAAATCTATTTCACTTCTGCGCCCACTTGCCTCACTCAACTAGATGAGACAATTGCTGTAAACATCCGCACCGATATTCAAGTTGCACAAACCGATTTAGTGTGCGATAACGTAGGTGAGAACTACACCATCGAATTCACCATTACCGGCGGTGTTACGCCATACACAGAGGCTGTGGGTGGCATTGGAGGCTCATTCTCAGGAAACATCTTTACTACTTCTTCGTTGGTTTCAGGCGGCACAGGCGGTTCGTGGACGTTCAACGACGTGTTCAATTGCAACACCGTTACCATGACCGACGCAGGCTATACATGCCCCAGCATAACGAATGGCGGCGTGATGACAGCAAGCTCTCTGAGTATTTGCTCACCAGCAGCAGCACCGGCTCAAGCCACCGCAACACAAAGCACACCTTATACGGCTGATGCCAATGACGCGTTCATGTTTGTGCTCCATACCAATGCAGCGAATGTGTTGGGCTCTGAAATCGCCCGTTCGTGTGGTAATGCCATTTTCGGTGATGCTAATACACCGTTGTCGTTTGGTGCTGCTTCAGGTCCCGGAGTAATTGTAAGCGGCACTGTGTATTACATTTCTTGCGTAGTAGGCAACAACGACGGTGCGGGATGTGTGGATGAAGCCAATCCGAATATTCAATTTTCGGCCAATACCCAATCTGTAGTTTGGTACATCTCGGGCACAGCCACACTAAGCGCTCCCTCAGGAATAGACGCCTGCTTCGGAGAACAGGTGTCGCTCGAAGTAGATTTCACAGGCAACGGTCCTTGGACGTTCGTGTATAGCATTGATGGAGTAAACCAACCTTCTATCGCAGTTCCTGCAGCAAACCCCTATACATTCAATGCATCGCAAACGGGATCCTATGCCGTTGAGGCGTTGACCAACAGCGCTCAAAACTGCCTGGGAATCGCAGCGGGTTCAGTAGATGTTGTGATTCATCCGTTGCCGAGCGTTGCATTAAGCGGCGACGCTTCCATTTGCGGAGGACTCACCCATTGCTTCGACCTTGCATTTACCGGAGAAGAACCCTTCACTGTAGTCATTAACGTTCCCAATGTAGCCGCCAACGAAACGGTGGCCAACTTGCTTACCAACGACCAGTATTGCACAGGTGTAGAAGGTGCCTATCAACTGCTGCAGGTAACGGATGGCTTTAACTGCGAGGCCAACGTAAACGTTAGCGCAAACCTGGCTATCTACCCTGAGGTCTCTGCTGCTTGGTTGAGCAATAGCCAGAGTTATTGTCCGAATGAGCCCACTATCACTGCGTCTTTCTCCGCAACAGGGGATGGACCGTTCACCGTCGATATTCAAGGGCCTGACCCGGCCAACCCGCCGGTGATTGTAGGAAGCTCCATCACCATCAATGACCCGGGCACCTACTCAATTGTGAGCGTTACCGACACACATGGCTGCGTGAATACAACCGGCGACGACTTTGAGGCCATTGAACTTACTATTCCAGCAGCAGCAGCAGGTTCGGATGTGGCACAATGTGCCGGATTACCTGTAACACTCGGAACGCCGGCCTTGGGCGGTGTTACCTACAGCTGGTCGCCCTCGGCCGGTATTGCCGCCGGACAAGCAGACGATGCGCAACCTACCGTTACCATCAACAACGCCAACAACAGCCCTTACACTTACACCCTTAGTGTTTCGGACGGCTCTTGCTCAAACTCGGATGAGGTCATTGTTACGATTCAGCCCAATCCATCTTTAAACGTAACTACCACAGACGACATACTGTGTTTTGACGCGCCCAACAACACGGCGACACTCACAGCGACGCCCACAGGAGCAGGAGTATACAGCTATAGCTGGGCAGCAAGCGCCTCCATCATCGGACCCGACAATCAAGCCTCTGTGAATATTGACCCGACGATCAACGAAATCTTCGAAGTAACCGCTTCGGAGGATTTCGGCACAGTGACTTGCTCGACAACCGAAACCATAGCAATAGAGGTAAACGATCCGATACAAATCACCAACCTTGTTTATCCAACTGACATGTGCAATGGAACTTGTGTAAACGAGGTTTCACAAGACATTGACTTCGATGTGACGGGCGCTTTCAACAATGCCTTCACGGCGTCCATAGATGGCAACAGCGCAACAGCACCCATCTGCTTTGATGATCCTGAAGACCACGTATTGCTGGTTGCAGACGCAGAAGGATGCGAGGCGTCAGAAAACTTCACCATCGATGTGCGCGAGCAAGAATACGTTATGGCCGACACCGACCAGCCTTATCCGTTTTGCTTTTCTGATCTCGACGGTGTCGTAGAAGGCAACAATCCCAACGCAAGCCAATACGTGCTCAGTGAAAGCGGAATGGTAATAGGTGTGGCGGAGCAAACTCCTTTCGTGTTTGCCAACCTTGGAATTGGCACCTATGCTTTGTCGGTAAACATCCTTCTGAGCAGCGGCCAAGTGTGTACTGCAGACTCTACGTTCACCATTAGCCCCGATTCGCCTGAGATATTCATAACACCTAACCCTCCTGCAATTTTGGGTTGCCCCAACTACCCTATAACATTCGACGCGCTGGTAAGTGGAGGCGCAGGCAATTTCACAACTTATTGGAACGGATGCCCGGAAGCGAACGGCTGCTTGGTCGGCATCACGAATGAGTCCGCGAATCAAAACCTCACGATTGTTCTTTCGCAAGACACCACTCTTTTCTTTTACGCGCTCGACGCTATTGGTTGCTCATCTGATACGATAACCGCCGTAGGTACTATTTCATCAAGCGTTTCTCTTTTTGTCCAAAACGGTCTGGACACCCTGAATACATGCCAATATGATTGCGAGGAGCTCACCGCATTAGCCACCGGTGGCACCGGGAATTTATTGATTGAATGGTATGAGCTCAATGACATTGTTGATCTCACTCCAACGCTCATCGCATCGGTGGATACGATTACCGAATGTTTTCTGTTCGATGGAATTTTCGAGATCCGTGTAACCGATGAAAACTGTCCGCTAACCAGTGTTTCAGACACCCTGTGGGTTACCGTTCACGACACTCCTGAACCTATCATGGATGCCGATGAGTCGGGCAGTTGCTACCCGGACACTATCGGGTTTTATTACACCCTGTTGGACACCAACTACAACGATCTCAGCACCTGTATCTGGTCGTTGGGCAATGGAACTCAGCTTTCCTATTGCGGAGATACGGCGGTTGTGTACACTTCGCCCGGTAACTTCTTCCCCTCTCTTACCATTACTTCAGAGTTTGGATGTGTTGGAACGGATACTCTTTCAACACCCATCACCATTCGCAATTACCCGGAAGTGGATTTCACCTGGGATCCGCAACCGGTCGACATCCTTCACCGCCAGGTTCATTTCCGAAATCTAACTGCCGGTGCAGACTCCATTTACTGGAATTTCTATAATGCAGGGGAAAGCTTCTTTGCCAACCCGGTTTGGACCTTCCCCGACATTGAAACAACCGACCCTTACCTCATTTGCCTCACCGCCGCCAATGAATACGGCTGCCTCGACACGCTCTGTCAGGACGTATTCGTGGAAAACATTCTGCAGGTATACGTTCCCAACACATTCACGCCCGATGGCGATGGACTCAACGATGTGTTTATTCCTATCGTCAATGGAGAAGTGGAAGGCAGCTACCGCTTTTGGGTTTACAACCGCTGGGGCGACATCGTGTTTTACACCGAAGAGGTTGGTAAAGCCTGGACCGGCGGATACGATGGGGGCACCTATTACGTACAAGACGGCTATTACCTCTGGAAAATCGAAGTCGACGATTTGGAAACAGGCAAACCCAAGAGCTTTGAGGGCAACATCTTTATTCTGCGATAGCCCTTCACCGCATATTTTTTTATCTGCAGGCAACTTTAATTGCCCAATTAGTATCATCATCCCCGGAGTGTGAAATGACCGACCGAGAACTTGCAAATCGCTGTTTGACCGGTGATCGATCGGCTCATGAAACACTTTGGAAGCAGCATTCCGGGAAGATGTATACTGTTTGCAAACGTTACTTCGACCGAAATGAAGATGCTCAGGATGCTTTACAAGAAGGCTTCATTCGCGTGTTCAAACACCTCAACCAGTGGCAAGGCGAAGGGCCGCTCGGTGCTTGGATACGCAAAGTGATGATCAACACATCCTTGAACATGATTAAAGGCGAGGCTCGAAAAGGAATTCATGTGCAAATTGATCCTTCGAATGAGCTGACGGAAAATGACTTTGACGCTATAGGCAGATTGAATGAAGACGACTTATTAAACCTCATACGACAAATGCCGGTCGGCTACCGCACGGTATTCAACCTGTTTGCTTTGGAGGGTTACTCCCACCTTGAAATTGCAGACATGTTGTCGGTAAGTGAGAACACCTCGAAAACACAATATCATAAAGCAAAGGGATGGCTTAAATCCCGATTGACGCAACCGGTAAAAAACAATGCACTCGATGGATGAAAAACTCCGCCATATTCTCAAAGAAAAACTGGACTCGCACGAGAGTGCTGTGCCCGGCCACCTCTGGGAAAAGGTTTCGACCCATGCCGGAGGTAGTTCGATGGGTGTGCTGAGTCAAGCTAAATGGTTCATTGCTGCTGCAATTTCAGCCGGTATCATTGGCTTGGCAGTGTGGCTTGCCGAGGAGCAAAAAACAGAGGACACTTCAATCCGAACTGAATCGACCACGCAACCCAACACATCGCAGCCAGTTGAGCAACCCACTGAGAAACCCGAGTTAGGGGAAACCAAAACATCGGCGAGCGCATCGGTGATCACCGAAACAATCAAGGCATCGCCTCATACAGTGTCAGCAAACCCCAACCCGGAAACAACCGTAAGGCTCCAACCAACATCAGCTGCTGAAACGATGGGGCAAACAACTACCACCACCGAAACACCCGCGGCATCTTCTGTGATTACTCCTGCCCCTGAAGCAAGCACAGCAAATGCGCACTCCGTAGGAAAAGACGACTCCTTCTCGGCCGTGCAGATCAATCGTTTCGACCTGGCATTTTTCTTCATTCCGACCAATCCGAAAGCCGAGCAATATCGCTGGGAGTTTGGTGACGGTGAACATTCAAATGAAATGAGCCCGCAACACACCTACAATGAACCGGGTGTTTACGACGTGCGTTTGCAGGCTACAGCAAAGGACGAAACCACCACGATCAATCAAACCATTGAATGCTTCCCGGTTTCGCAACTTCACGTGCCCACCATTTTCACGCCCAATGGGGATGGCAAAAACGACCTCTTCGACATACTGAGTCTATCCAAATTCATTGAGGTAAAGGAGTTCCGCGTGTTCGACGAGAAAGGAAACCTGGTTTTTTCCTCTGAAAACGGAGAAGCTTGGAATGGAGTAACCCCAAACGGCATAGATGCTCCGGAGGGTAATTATTTGTACCAAATACAAGCTCGCGACCTTCGACAACAGCCCGTGGAAAAGAGTGGCTTCATATACCTGCGGCGTTGACCTAGCTTTTATATTTGCATGCCTCGGATTTATCCGAACGATAATTTCAGTTTTTACCAATCCTACCAATGAAAAAACTTCTACTTGTCACTTTGCTCGCCGCAGTAGTATGCGCATCGGCTCTTGCGCAAGAACATTATTACACGGCACCTTTCAATGCTCGCTATTCGCGCAAAATGACAGAGGAACAGCTGTACAGTATGCCTTTTCTTCAAAAGATGTCGAAGGAAGATTGGGTTCATTTTACAAAGGATCCACGCTTTGATGCAGACCGAGTTGCTCGATTGAAAACCGATTGGAAACGCGAACACCAGCAGACCAGACGTCAGATGCGCACGAGCCAAACCTCGGGCGAATCGAACTGCTATTGGATTGAACCAACCAGCGAATACACGCACCCGAACCCTATTCAATGGCCCGGAAGCCCCGGTAACAGTACCGATAATTTCAGCGCACCTATCAACTTGGGCTGGAACTTCAACTTCTTCGGCACCAACTACAACCAGGTTGTTATCACTACAAAGGGAACCGTTGCACTTGGAAACACCGGCTACATTGACTTTACTCCTTCAGCCTTCCCCGACCCACTGGGCACTGAAACCAACCAACAATACAACCACCTCTCAGCTTTTTGGTCTGACTTCGATTTTGGGGCGAGCGGAGAAATCTATTACCTGCTCACTCCCGAAGCACTTTACATCAACTACATCAACGTGGGTTACTGGCCCAACTTCGACGACAAGACCAACTCCTTCCAAATTATTATCACGCCCGACGGCAGCAGTGTGATTGGCGGTGGTAACAACGTACAATTCGTTTACCTCGACATGCAGTGGGCGAATAGCCAAATCAGCGGCGCCACCGGCGGCTGCGATGCCAACAATAACTTTGCTATTGTAGGTGCCGACCGCTCATCGGGCACTCAACACTATGCATTCGGCCGATTCAACATTTGCAATTCGACCGCATGGGATGGACCATACGGAGTTCAACAGGCAAATGAAGACGGTGTTGACTGGCTCGATGGCCGTGTCATTGCATTCAATACCGGTGTTTCAAACTTCGTATCAAACCAACCTCCTATTCCCGTGGGTGAGGCATGCGACACCATCACCATGTGCGTAGGCGAATCGTTTGACTTCAATTTGGCATTTACCAGCCCTGAAGCCACACAATCGACCAGCATTGCGTTCACGCAAAGCAGCACGGGCTTCACAGCAACCTCTACTCCCGGAAATGCAGCCGTTCTCAACAACGCAACATTCACGGCGAGCGCGGCCAACATCGGCGCCAACACCGTCACGATTACTGCTACCGACAACGGAACACCCGCCGCATCAACAGTAGTTACCTACACGTTCCTCGTTGAAGACGTAGAGGCTCCACCCATTCAAATCGCCGGAGTGTTGAACATTTGCGCGGGTCAAGTAACAGAACTTACGGCCACCGACGGATTCGACTCTTACTCGTGGAGCAATGGATCATCAGGTCAAACTGCCGACGTATCGCAGCCAGGCAACATCACCGTTGTCGGCGCATTCGGCTTTTGCTCATCCGTTGCAACCGCTTTCATTGATGTGACTCCGTATTTCATTCCTCAATTGGAAGGCGGCAACCTGCCTATCGAAATTTGTCCGGGCATTGATACTGTAGTTTGTGTGCTCGGCGATTACGCCAATTACCAATGGCAGGTTTCGCCGGGTTATGACGGTGAATTTGTGCCAGGCACACCACTCGATGAAGCTTGTGCTCAAGTTACCGGTAATGTCAATGGTAACTACGAAATATTAGTTACCGATGCGGCCGGCTGTCAGGGCTTCAACATTAAACTCGTTACCACATCGCCTTCGACACCTTGCCTCACCAACGAAGACAACAACGGCATACGTTGCAGCGGTCTGCAAGAACTCGACTTCTGCGGATTTTCGGTGCCTCCTGAAGACAACCTGATTATTTACGCGCTCAGCACCAACCAAAACGGTTGGCAGGGCTCGTTCATCAATATCTACGTGTATCCTGCAGACGGTGGTCCGGTAGAAGAATACTTCCTCACTTCATTCGGCGCACTTACATTGTACGATGACATCTTGATTGGCGCCGGCGATAGTGTATCCATTGAGTACTTCGCCAATGGTAACAACTTCCAAGGCAACTCACTCTGGGTGATCAACTGTGGACAAAGCGCACCGACCATTATTCCTGCGCCTCTTACTACAGGTCTCGTTTGGTCGGGTGCATCAACCTGCGTTACAACAGGTTTGGATGGTACCTGGTCGGTAGATGGTCCCGGCGGTTGGGCATTTTCAGACCCTTCACAAATGACCACCACCTGGACGCCTTCCCAGTATGGTGTTTACGAACTTTGCTTCTCGAATGCCAATTGTGCCTTCGATTATTGCTACGATATTGAGTTTGCGCAAGCACCTACCATTACCATCAACCCCGGAATTGACGTAGACCTTTGCGATTCCGCAACCTCACAACAAACGCTCGTTGTAACGGATCCTTCAGGTAGCGGTACCATTTCGTGGTCGGGTCCGGGTGTAACAGCAGCACCTGATGGTTTCTCGGCTCTTCTCGGACCATATAACAACTATACAAACGCTTCGGTTACTGCCAGCATTACCAATGCATGCGGCACATTCAGCGACTCGTTCAACGTTTCCTATCAACCCGATGTGCCCACGCCTTCCATGCAAAACCAACTGCTTTGTCAGAATGGAACTGTGACGCTCGACCCCATTCCAGCCAACCAAGACAATCCGGCTTTGCAATACGAGTGGACTCCCGGCAATGGCACAGGCTCAACGCTCAACGTTACTACTCCAGGGACCTACACCGTTGTTGTATCAAACGACTGCGACGAATCGTTTCCGGTTTCTGTCAATGTAACCGGTGTTGTTCCGGCAACCATCACATCCGCGCCAGCTGCTTCGGTTCTTGAGTGCGACGACGACCAAGTGACTCTCACTGTTCAGTACAACAATGCCACTAGCTACAGCGCTTCGTGGGAAGGTCCTGTCGACTCACAAACAGCGACTGTGGTTGCCGATCAAGACGGTGTTTACTGTTACACGGTAACCGACAACTTTGGTTGTAACTCGGAAGCTACTGCTTGCATAAACGTCAACATTTCGGGCGCTCCAACTACCAACTCGGGCAGCAGCGAATTGCTCGCCCTTTGCCCTAGCGAATGCAAAAATCTGGAAGTGATTTCGGATGCGGAAAACGCTACAGTAACCTGGACAACAAGTTGTAGCAACTTCGTGATTGGCACCTCAGGTGCAACCCTCGACTATTGCGCCGACAATGTTCCTCAAAGCTGCCTAAGTGATATCGTAACCCTGACCGCCAACATCAGCAACGGATGCGGAACAACTCAGGCAACTTGGCAAATCCAATCGAACGCATGTGAAGTGAAAATACCAAACGTATTTACACCGAACGGAAGCCAAGGCAACGACTCTTTCGAAATCGAAGGTCTTGAGAAATATTCAGGTGCAGACCTGCAAATCTTCAATCGCTGGGGCCAATTGGTGTATGAAAGCACCAACTACCGCAACGATTGGCGCGCAGTGGATCAAAGCGAAGGAACCTATTGGTACATCCTTAAGCTTCCTTATGGCAGAAAAACAGAATACAAAGGGAACGTCCAAATTTTGAGATAAGTTATTCCTTATACACATAAAAAAGGCTGCGCGCAATCGCAGCCTTTTTCTTTTTCTACCTTCGCTGCGATGAGTAAAATTAAAACCGCTTTTTTCTGTCAGCATTGCGGAAACCAATCGCCCAAATGGTTGGGTAAATGCCCTTCTTGCGGCGAATGGAATTCGTATGTTGAAGAAGTAATTCAGAAGCAAGAAGCAACCGCAACCGGCATGCGCGTGACTCAGAAAGTAAGCAAGCCTCGTCCCATCAACGACCTGGAATCAGCGCAGCTTCCCCGATTCCCAATCATCGATCAAGAGCTCAACCGCGTACTCGGGGGCGGATTGGTGCCGGGAAGCCTCATTCTTTTCGGAGGCGAGCCGGGCATTGGTAAAAGCACGCTCATGTTGCAGCTGGCGTTGAAACAACTCAACCTCTCTGTTCTATATGTAAGCGGTGAAGAAAGCGAAGAGCAAATTCGCATGCGTGCCGAACGACTCGGATTGGAAAACCCGCGTTGCCTTGTGCTCATGGAAACGTCGGTCGAAAACATACTCATGCACGCGGAAGAGTTGAAGCCCGATGTGCTCATTATTGACTCGATACAAACACTTTCCTCTCAAACCATTGAAAGCTCGCCGGGCAGCGTATCGCAGGTGCGTGAATGTGCATCGCGCATGATGAAGTTCTCGAAGGAAACGAATACGGTCGTTTTTCTCATCGGACACATTACCAAAGAAGGAACGCTTGCCGGACCAAAAGTGTTGGAACACATGGTCGATACCGTGCTTCAATTCGAGGGAGATCGCCATCACATTTACCGCTTGATGCGCACCACGAAAAACCGCTTCGGAAGCACGAATGAACTGGGCATCTACGAAATGCAAGGCGCAGGTTTGCGTGAAGTGGCTAACCCTTCCGAAATACTCATTCACTCGCAAACCGAAGACTTAACAGGATCGGCCATTGCCGCCACGCTGGAAGGCGCCAGGCCTTTGCTCGTGGAAATACAGGCGCTTGTGAGCACAGCAGTGTATGGCACGCCACAACGCAGCACAACGGGTTTCGATGTGCGACGACTCAACATGTTGCTCGCAGTGCTCGAAAAAAAATGCGGATTCCGATTGGCTATGAAAGACGTCTTCCTCAACATTGCCGGCGGTATGCGACTGGAAGACCCGGCCATGGATCTTGCCGTCATCACGGCAATCTTATCGAGCAACGCTGAAATCGCAATCCCAAAACTCACGTGCTTCGCGGGTGAAGTTGGTTTGAGCGGCGAAATAAGGCCTGTAACGCGCATCGACTCGCGCATTCAAGAGGCAACCAAGCTGGGGTTTGAAGAAATTTATGTGTCGAAATACAACAAAGGACTGGAAGGGTTTTCCACCAAAATCAAGGTGATTCAGGTAGAAAAAGTGGGTGATTTGTTTAGCCGGATTTTCGGGTAATTACTCCACCCCCGCTACCACCACCACAAACTCACCCCTTGGCTCGTGCACGCGAAAGTGCTCAAGAACCTCGGTAGTTGTGCCGCGCACGGTCTCCTCAAACTTTTTGCTGATTTCGCGACTTACTGAAACACTGCGTTCAGCACCGCAAAACTGAACGAGCTGCTCCAATGTTTTCAGCAACCTGTGCGGACTTTCATACAAGACGGTTGTTACCTCGCTCGATGCTATTTGCTTAAAACGCGTTTCGCGACCCTTCTTGTGAGGTAAAAATCCAATGTAGTGAAACTCTTCGCATGGAATGCCGCTTACCACTAAGGCCGGAACAAAGGCAGTGGCACCGGGCAAACATTCAACTTCTATTCCCGCCTTAATGCATTCACGCACCAACAGATAACCGGGATCACTTATAGCCGGAGTGCCTGCGTCGCTCACCAGCACCGCCTGTTGCATCCCTTGAATGTGTTCAACTGTTTTAGCAACTATTGCGTGCTCATTGTTGAGGTGGAATGAGCTCATCGGCTTATCAATACCGAAATGAACCAGGAGCTTTCGTGTTTCGCGGGTGTCTTCTGCGTAAATGTGGTCACTCTCCCTCATCACGCGAATAGCACGCAGCGTGATGTCTTCCAAATTGCCAATGGGTGTTGGCACCACAAAAAGCTTCAAGTAGAGGGTGTTTATTGGTGACGACGTTCAACCAACATACAAAAGTCGCGAACTACTGAAGAACCAGTGCTCCACTGATATTTTGCTTCCAGCGACTTGATGTACTGCATCGAATCTTCTCTCGAAGATGTGTTGAGCAAATCGATGGCTACCTCGTAATCTTGGTTATTGCCCTTGAAGAGCTCGCGCGAAAATTGGAAACGTTGGTTCAGGGTAATCGCGATTTTCAAATCTGCAATTGGGGTATTCGTGTGATGCTGCGCAACGGTTTCTTGCTGAACCATGGTACGGGCAAGCATTTCATTCACGCTGGGTGTTGCAGGAAGTGCCGCCAAATCAAACAAGGTATTTGTAACCGGGGTCTCTGTGATGGTTGTGTCCATGGTGAACAAAGGCAGCTCTTCAACAACATCTTCTGTTTTTGAGACTTCAGCGATTGCGTCGATAAGCGATACCTGATTGGTGAGCTCAGGTTTTGATTCCTCAACCGTGTTGACAGCTGCAGTAACCCCCTGATTCGTTGCGGCAACAGTGATTCCGTTCACCGACTCGTCAAATGCTTTGTAACGAAGCACAACTAAGCGCTCGTATAATTCGCGACTTTGGTTTACAACAATCTCAAGCTCTTCGAGCGATAGTTCGCCCGCCTTCAATCGTTCCATTTGCAGTTGAATGCTTGCAGACAACTCTTGCAATCGCGGATACTTAGTCGACTCGTTCATTTTGTGAGGGGTTTATGGTCAAATCTAAAATGGAGAAACGCTCGGAATTCGGAAAAATTCTAAAGTTTTTCACGTTCCTTTTTTGGCAAACTCGACTTTATAAGCTCATAGCTATGATCGATGAGTCGAATGAACAACGCTTGGTCTACATCACCAAAAGCAGAAACGGTGTTCCAGTGCTTCTTGCTCATGTGGTAGCCGGGGGTAATGCCCGCGTATTGCTCCCTCAACTCCACAGCCCATTCGGGTTCACACTTCAGGTTTGCGCCTTCAAAATTTTCAATGTCACACAGCGCGAACATTTTTCCGCCCACTTTAAAAACAAGTGTTCGGTCGTCGAATGGAAGATGCTCTGAGGCTCCCGGCTTACTCAAGCAATACTCGCGAAACGTCTGGACATCCATGGTTTAATCGTAAGCCGCACAAGGCACATACATTTTGTTGCCTTCCTTACACGCTCTTATTCCCACAACAATTTCATGCGTGCTGCCCGACACATAGCGAATCTTGTTCATGGTTACGTCGTAGGCATACCCAATGGTCACATATCGAATGGCTGAAAGCTTTAATAACGCAGAGAATCCGTGACCCGAGCGAGCACCAATACCAACATCAACCATGTCCTTAAAAGACAATACCAACTGGCCATCTATGGAAGCCCTGCTCTTACCAACATAGTTTATCAAAAAGGCGGGTTTGAACGTGAGCTCCTGTGTGACTCGAGTTGCGTATCCGTTGGCAAACGTATAATGCCGGCGCACCTCGGTGTCGGTAAGACCATCAATCGACTTACTGTTCAGACTTCGCACCGATAACCCATAAAACCGATCCGAACGATACAGCCATAAGCCGGCATTGAACATTGGGAAAACAAAGTCGTTCACAATACCGGTTATCGCTGTTTCTGCAAGTTGATTCTCAAAGATCATTTGACCATAATCAATGCTGTATTGCGCGAACCCAAGGCCTATTCCTGCCGCTAGAAAATACTTGCTTGCCAATTTGGTGTGATAGGCGTAATTAACGTGCACGGTGGTATAGTTGAAAGGGCCCGCATCGTCATTCTCCACTGTAGCACCCAACCCGTGAAAATGAAACTGCGACTTCTTCCCAATCTTACCATGAATGTTGGCGAAACCGGTAGTGGGCGCTCCTTCAAATCCCTTCCATTGCCTGCGCAAACCAAACTTCAAGTCGAGGCACGGAGCTGTGCCAACTACTGCAGGGTTATACTGCATGTAGTTGTAGGTAAAATAGGTAAACTGAGGCAATTGCTGCGCCAGCCAACCTTCCGCCAGCATTAACCAAAACGATATAATTAATAGCCTCTTCATTTCAATGCACAATACTCACCACGCCTGTCATTGGAGGTATGGTCACATCTAGGGAGTTAAGTTCAATAACATAGTAATACGCTCCAGTCGGCAGAAACTTGCCCTTGAGGGTTCCGTCCCACGGTTGCTCATAGCCCACCGACTTAAAAACACTTTGTCCCCAACGATCAAACACCTCTACCTGACACGTTGGGAAGCGTTCAATATCACCAATGTTCCAAACGTCGTTTATTGCATCGCCGTTTGGAGAAATGGCCGAATAAATTTCAATCGGCAAGCCAATGGTCAGCGATACAACGTCGGTTACCGAACAATTGCCCACCTGGCCGCTCACTTGAAACGAGGTGGTCTCTTCAGCGAATACTTCGGGTGTCAAACTAGTGGGGTCATCCAAGTACTGACCGGGTGTCCATTGAACAGGATAATCATCATCTGCACCCTGAACCAACAAAGTTGCCGACTCCCCCAATGATACAGAGAGCGGATTTATGCTGGCAGTAATGCCCAAAGCGCTGCCCGAAATCGTAACGTCGAAAGCGCAAGGATCCGCTAGATTTCCTCCCTGCGGAATGTGATTCGACCCTACCACCACAAGATAATCTGTGTCGGGCAACAAACCGGAACTCATGTTATAAGTGAATGACTGATCAGAGCCTGCACAGTCGGCCGCAATCGAGGCCAATGCATTGCATGGATCCTCGCCGGGTTCAACAGGAAATGCCGTCACGTAGATGAAATCATTGGTCTCGTCGGTGGAATAATCACAGTCCACAAAATCAATGGCGATGCTTACACTGCCCACATTGGCGATGGTGTTGGTGTGAAATGAATACCAATTGGTGTATGCAAGGGCATTGGATGGAACCTGGTTGAATATGCAGGCATTGAAGTAAGAAACCTCCTGCAAAGAATCCACCTGCTGGGGTTCATCGGCACAAATGAAATTGCCCAATGCATCGGCACAACCTTGTGCGATTGTATGGTTGCTGAATATTCCAACAGCAACAAAAACAACAACCGATACCAACTGCTTTATCATTTGAAAATCTATACAGGGAATAAGTGCAAGGTACGTTTTCATGCCCACGCAAACTGTTCTGCTAAAAAAAGGAATAACGTTTTTTATACACAACGTTTTCCAATGACGAAAGTTTCTACTCTCACTCAAATTCTATCAACACCGCATTCTTTTCGACGGCAACCCCCTTCACTGCGTGAACCTTTTTTACTACTGCCGGAGCCGCACACTTAATGACGTTTTCCATCTTCATGGCTTCTAGAATAAGCAACGGCGTATCCTTATCGACGGTATCGCCCGCTTGCACGAGTATGTTGAGCACCATGCCCGGCATGGGCGCCTTAATCTCACGCAGCTTCTTCTGACCTACCGCCTCCATGCCGAGGTTTTTCAATAACTCGTCATACTGGTCCTTGAGTTGAATTTGATAAACCCGGTTGTTCACCTTCACAGTAAACTCTTTCGTGGCGGTATTTGCTGAGACCACTTCCACATTCATCGATTGCCCTTCCAACAACCAATGAGAGCGCATCTCCGTCAAATTCGATTTACTGATTTCGATGGCACGTCCGTCAATCGTTGCGGAGTTTCCTTCCAAACGAATCTGAAGCTCTTTTTTTGCATTTACAGTGGCTTTGTACATGGTGCAAATTTATTGCACGAAGCTAGGTACTTTCGCATTATGGCCGGCATCTACCTCCACATACCTTTTTGCAGGCAAGCATGTCATTATTGCGACTTCCATTTTTCGACCCAGGTGAAAACGATGGGCGACCTGTTGCAAGCCATGCGCAAAGAATTGCAAGCGCGCAGAGCCTATCTCGACAACGAAACCATCGAAACTATTTACTTCGGCGGAGGAACACCATCACTGCTTCCCACCGATGATTTGCAGCGCGTGCTCGATGATATCTACAAGTACTTTCCGGTAGTCGATAAGCCAGAAATCACCTTGGAAGCCAACCCCGACGATCTCACGTATCACAAGATTATTGAACTCGCGCGTACACCTGTAAACCGCCTGAGCATTGGGATACAAAGCTTTCGCAACCAGGATTTACAGTGGATGAATCGCGCACATACAGCAACTCAAGCCGACTTCTCGGTGAAGTGTGCACAAGACCGAGGATTCGAAAACATCACCATCGACCTCATCTACAGCATACCCGGATTATCGGAACGCGACTGGCTCGACAACATTCGCAAAGCGGTCGACCTTCAAGTGCAGCATATCAGCGCCTATAGCCTAACCATTGAACCCAAAACCGCATTCGGACATCAATTGGCGAAGCAAGAACTTCACCCGGTTGACGATCAAACAAGCGGCAATCAATTCATGACACTGGTGCAAGAGCTCAAGCGTTGCGGATTTGAGCAATACGAGGTGTCGAATTTTTGCCTGCCCGGCATGGAGTCGAAACACAACAGCGCATATTGGCTCGGTAAGAAATACCTGGGCATCGGACCATCAGCACACTCGTTCAATGGAACAAGCCGTCAATGGAACGTGGCCAACAACCCGCGCTATGCCAAAGGCTGGATGACGGGAAGTCCTGAATTCGAAATCGAAACACTCGACAATCGCACTCGACTCAACGAATACCTCATGACCAGCTTGAGAACTTCGTGGGGCATTGATCTCGATTTTATCCGCAAGACTTTTGAGGTTGGGTTGTGGGAAACAGAAAATGACTACCTGCAACAGCTCATGCAGGATGGTTTGATGACGAAAGAAAACGCAACGCTAAAACTTACAACTCCGGGGCTATTGCAGGCCGACCGCATCGCATCCGAATTGTTTATTCTCGAATCATGATTACGCACATCGAACATCAAGGCCACACGTTTACCATCGACCTTTCCAAGCCCATCGACCTATCCATTGCGATGCACGCAGAGGGCCCGCGAGCTTGGTATGCCGGCAACATGCGAATAGCGCCGGTCATCAACCGATACTTTACCGGCAGTGTTGCATTGGGTGGAAACGTGAATTTCAACGATGTATTCTTCAATCCGCATGCGCATGGAACGCACACCGAAACCGTAGGTCATATTACACGTGAATTGGTTTCGATAGAACGAGCGCTGAGCCGTTATTGGTGGTTGGCACACGTCATTACCATCAAACCCGCAATAAGCAGCACGACAAACGAGATAGAGCAGAAAGGCGACAGCATAATAAGCCTTCAGCAGGTGCAGCAAGCTCTCGGCAACTCAACACCTGAGGCCGTTATCATTCGCACACTGCCCAATATGTCTGATAAAAAGTCGCGTGTATACTCCAATACCAATTTCACCTACATGCACCCCGATGCAGCTCAATGGCTCGCCGCACAAGGTGTGCAGCATTTGTTGGTTGATATGCCTTCCATCGATCGCGAAGAAGATCAGGGAAAACTCTTGGCGCATCATGCGTTTTGGAACTACCCTTCGGAACCACGCATGGAAACAACGATAACTGAGATGGTCTACGTGGAAGACCCTGTTGAAGATGGATTTTATATGCTCAATTTACAAGTGGCTTCGTTTCGCAATGATGCCGCGCCATCGAGGCCGGTGTTGTATGCATTGATGAAGTGAGTTTCGCACGGAGGGGAAGTTTTCACGCAAAGGACGCAAAGGGGATTAAACGCAAAGGACGCAAAGAGAGCTCACGCAAAGAGCGCAAAGGAGATTACAGGCATAGGATACGAAAGGAAACCTCTTTGCGTTCTCCGCGTGAAAATTTCTTTGCGTCCTTTGCGTGAGCTCTCTTTGCGTTCTCTGCGTGAAAAATCCAATGCAATCTCTGCGTGAGCTCTCTTTGCGCCCTCCGCGTGAAAAATCCAATGCAATCTCTGCGTGAGCTCTCTTTGCGTCCTTTGCGTTTAATCCCCTTTGCGTCCTTTGCGTGAGCTCTCTTTGCGCTCTCTGCGTGAATTTAAACTAACGTCACAAAACCTCTGCTACAGTAAACACCGAGCCCCCAACAAAAACTAAATCGTCATCATTTGCAGCACCACATGCAGTTTCATACGCCTGCTTAACGGATGAATATGACTCGCCTCTCAACTGAAATTCCGACGCTTGCTCCTTGAGCATCTCCGCGTCAAGTCCTCTCGGGATATCGGCCTTGCAGAAATAATAGGTGGCGCTTTGTGGAAGCAGTTTCAATACCCGCGTAACATCTTTATCGCCCACCAAACCCAACACGAAATGCAATTGCTTGTGCGGTGTTCGCTGAAGCTGTTCCAGCACGGTGCGAATGCCATCTTCATTGTGTGCCACATCGGCGATGGTGAGCGGCGAATCATGAAGCTTTTGCCAGCGTCCCAGTAATCCCGTGAGTTCAACTACTTGCTGAAAGCCTTGCGCGATGTGCTCTTCATTCACTCGCCATCCCAACGCAGCCAGTGTGCGCAGTGCCATGAATGCAGTTGCTCTGTTTTCAATTTGATAATGACCTTGCAATTCACCGCTGGGAATGAGTGTACTTGAAATCAGCGCGGCATCTATCATGGGCGCGTGCTGTTGAAACGCGGTTTGAATCATCACTTCGCGTGCTTCTGGGCGCATAGCACCAATAACGACCGGTGTTTTCGACTTGATGATTCCCGCCTTCTCCGAAGCAATCTTCTCGATGGTATCGCCCAACAAGTTCATGTGATCGTACCCGATGTTCGTAATGACCGATACCTCCGGCACAATGACATTCGTGCTGTCGAGACGACCGCCCAAACCTGTTTCAATAACTGCGATATCAATCCCTGCGCGCTTGAAATACCAAAAGCACATGGCAACGGTAATCTCAAAAAACGACGGCTGAATGGATTGCCAAGCTTCGTGATATTCATTCACAAAGGCAACTACTTCCTCTTCGGGAATCATTACTCCGTTGATGCGAATGCGTTCGCGAAAATCCTTGAGGTGAGGCGATGTGTAAAGTCCTGTTTTGTAGCCCGCTAATTGCAATACCGCGGCTATCATGTGCGAAGTGCTTCCTTTGCCGTTGGTGCCGGCGATGTGCACGGTCTTCAATCCAATTTGCGGATTGCCCACCAGCTCTAGCAATGCCCACGTATTATCCAATCCCGGCTTATATGCCGCCGGCCCCACGCGATGAAACATGGGGAGTTGAGAGTAGAGGTATTCGAGGGTTTGGGAGTAGTTCACGGCGCAAGGATAGCAAAGAACCGGTCTCGCAAGGACGCGCTACCATGCGTGATTATCCCTTTGCGAACTTTGCGTGTATTTCTCTTTGCGCTCTTTGCGTGAATCCCCCTCTGCGAACTTTGCGTGTATTTCTCTTTGCGCTCTCTGCGTGAATGCCCCTCTGCGAACTTTGCGTGTATTTCCCTTTGCGCTCTCCGCGTGAAAACCCCTCTGCGAACTTTGCGTATACTTCTCTTTGCGCTCTCTGCGTGAATCCCCCTCTGCGAACTTTGCGTGTATTTCCCTTTGCGCTCTCTGCGTGAATACACCTCTGCGAACTCTGCGTGAGTCCCCCTCTGCGTAAATCTCTCCTTTTCACGAAACTCACGCGCTCAAGAGAAGCCAAGGACTAATGTAGCTTGAACGTAATCTTGATACTCCCCTTCTGCTCATTGCCACTCGCGCTGCTATTGAACTTTGCCTTGCGCGCAGCATCCTCTGCCATTTTGAAAAGCGTACCATTGGAAGTATTGGATTTGGCTGCGTTGGCGATTGCCTTGGTTACGTTTCCATTTTTATCGACCCAAATATCTACAGTCACAGTTCCTTCATCGGGTGCGTTGCCCTGCACTTTAGGGTTGTTCAGAATGGTCCTACCCGATAGCGACCAATTGGAACCCGAGCCCGATCCGTTTCCGGTGCCCACGCCAGTGCCATTTCCACCGCCGCTTCCACCACCTGTGCCTGCGCTGCCTCCGCCGCCCAGCACTCCGCGCCCATCAATGCTGCCATTCGGGTCGCCTTGCTGACCCGTTCCGGTTGTATTGCCACTACCGCCCTTGATGTTATTGAAGGCGTTGTTGAGATTGTTCGAAACCTGTTGCTGCGTCTGTTGCTGCTGTTGTGGATTGTCCTTTCGTACTTGCGTGTCCGACTTGCGATTCTCAGACTGCTTCTTATCGCTGATGGTTGGCGCCTCTTGCGACGAATCGTCTGTGATAGCGTTGGTTTCTTCCACCGCTTCGGGAGTGGGCTCTTGAACTACCGGTTCCGGCATAGGAACATAGCCTTCGCCGTCAACCATAGTTCCGATACCCGCCGCGTCGAGCGACATCAATCCGGTATAGCCCAAACCGCCGTTACCTCCGCCGCCTCCGTTGCCGCATTTCAATAGAAATAGCAGCCCCACAATGGTGACGTGAAATAACAAGGTACCCGTTAGGGACCACCTGCGATCTGTTTCTGCAAGATTTGCCATGCGTTACTCTTCTTTCGGCTTGGTAGCAATAAACGGATTCCATCCGTTTTGCTTCAGTACAGCGAACAACTCAATTGTTTCACCGGTTGGTACATCGCGGTCAATATTTAACACAACTTTTTTATCGGCCGCGTTATTCAAAATGGCCTGAAGCTTCAGCTCTACCTCTTCTTTTGCTACTTCTGTGTTGTTCACCAAATAGCGCAAATCGGAAGTGATAGTTACCGTCACGGTCGACTGTGTAGGCGTGCCTGTTGAGGTCTTGGGTAAGTTCACCTGCTCTCCATTCACTGCCAACGTACTGGCTATGATGAAGAAGATGAGGAGCATGAAAATGATGTCCGACAATGCCGACATCGCAGGCTCCACATGTACTTTATTTCTTCTTCCGAAATTCATGGGTTAGTGCGTTGGTTGTTCGAGAATATCCATGAATTCAACAGCGTTCGCTTCCATCTTGTTCACCACCTTGTTGATGCGAGTCACCAATGTGTTGTAGCCGATATAGGCAATCATGAACACGATAAGTCCGACAGCCGAGGAAATCATCTTCAAATACAAACCTTCTGAAACGGTGCCTATTTGCAAACTTCCTGCTTCTGCAATGTCGCGGAAGATGATGATTACACCGAATACAGTTCCCAAGAAACCGAACACCGGAGCAATACCGGCGATGGTGGCAAGTATCGCCACGTTGTTATCCAACTTCGCTGTTTCCAGTTTACCCACGTTTTCAATCGCCTTCTTGATGTCTTGAGTTGGCTTACCAATGCGGCTAATGCCCTTCTCAATCATGCGAGCCACTGGGGTTTTCGATGTGCTGCACAGGTTGCGCGCGCTATCCAGTTTACCCTGGCTTACATACTCCTTAATCTTATCCATGAAGTTCGCTTCTTCTTTATCGGCACGACCAACAGTGAGCGTACGCTCAATAATAACATATACAGCAATGACGCTCATGACAAGCTGTGGCAAGTAGATGTACCAGCCCTTCATAAGCTGATCCATTACACTGAAGTTGCCAACGGGAGCGGTCACGGTTGGAGGAGTGATACTCAAGCCTTCTTGAATGGCTCCGGTAACTGTTTCTTGAAGAAAAAAGAGAATGTCCATGTGTGTTTGTTTGCGGATAAAATGTGTCTGCTACCTTTTGCCGGGTAGTCAACGCGAAAATTGGCCCTGAATTGCAGTGCCTTCATGGACGAAATGAAAACTTATTTAGTGGGGGGTGTTGATAGCCTTTCGAGGATTAGAGGGGGGTAGGATTAGAGGGGGGTAAGGCCTCTCTTTCTGATTCCGTTTCTCGCTCTCATTCTAAAAATTTCAGAAACAGAAAGGGAAACAGAAAGAGAATGAGTGTGTACAACGCCCCCTACAACCCTCTAATCCTACACCCCTACAATCCTAAAAACACATACACTGCACACCCCGCCAAATACCCCATCAACGCCCACGGCGCAATGTTGCGCAAGTACCAGGTAAAGCTGATTTTCTCGATGCCCATCACAGCAACGCCGGCGGCACTTCCAATGATGAGTATACTTCCGCCTGTGCCCGCTGTGTAGGCGAGGAAATGCCAGAAGGTGCCGTCTTGCACAAACAGGTCAGCCCAAGCATCGCCTACGACCGAAGGCGATACTTCATACATGCCAATTGAGGCTGCCACTAGTGGCACGTTGTCGATGATGGCCGATAATAATCCGATCGCGATATTGATGGTGTAAACGTTGCCTAAACTGTCTTTGAGAAAGCTCGATAAATGCAACAACTGGCCCGTTTCATTCAACACACCCACCGCCAATAATATCCCTAGAAAAAACAACACAGATGGCATGTCAATCTTGCGAAGCGCCTGCAACGGAGAGAACTTACTGCGCTCTTCCATTATCTTTTTGCTGTGTATCAACTCGGTCACCATCCACAACAAACCGAGCGAAAACATCATACCCATAAAAGGCGGCAAGTGGGTTACTGCTTTGAAAACAGGTACCATTAACAATCCACCGATACCCAATATGAAAACCAACTGCCGATCGTGCTTGCTTGCCTGTCGCTCGATATGCTCTTTGAACTCCGGTCGTTTCACTTCGCCTTTCATCACAAACGACAATACCGTGAGAGGCAACAGCAAACTAACGAGGCTTGCCAAAAAGACTCCTGAAATAATTGCACCCGCCGAAATCTGCCCGCCTATCCAAAGCATGGTCGTCGTAACGTCACCTATTGGCGACCATGCGCCACCGGCATTGGCTGCAATAATGATGATACCGCCAAACATCCAACGTGTTTGTTGATCATCAACAAGCTTCCTAGCAAGCGATATCATTACAATCGCTGTAGTAAGGTTGTCTAAAGCTGCCGATAAGAAAAATGAAAGCAAGCCTATAATCCACATCAGCTTCACCTTGTTGCGCGATGCAATGCGGTCGGTAATCACCTTAAACCCTTCGTGCGCATCGATGAGCTCAACAATAGTCATGGCGCCCATCAGAAAAAGAAGAATGCCCGAAATCTCCTGCACATGGTGCATCAATTTGCTGTTGAGCACACCATATACATCGGCATGCTCCATCTGAGCTGCATGGGCAGCCACTTCATGCCCCGCTCCACCACCTATAAAATAAATAGTCCAACACAACGTGCCCGTGAGCAACGCTGTGGCCGCTTTGTCGATCTTGACGGCATGCTCTGCGGCAATGCAGATGTACCCAACGATGAAGACTACTAAAATGGCTATTTCCATCACACCAGTTTTTTCAATGCAATTTCAAATGCCGCCTTCGTAATGCCGGTCTTCGCTTTATGGGTTGCGTGAATTTGTTTCAGTGCTTGTTCGATGGTGGCAGATGTATCTTCAAAAATTCCTTTATCACTCATGTCTACATCGCCGTTGCTCATGAGGTATGCAAAGACGCGCGCCATACCGCAGTTGGCAATGAAGTCGGGTATCACGCTGATGTGCTCATCGGCATGTTCAGCAATGGGTCCGTAGAAAATTTGCGCATCGGCAAAGGGCACATTCGCACCGCAACTCACTACGCTCAAGCCGGCCGCTATCATGCGCTTCATTTGGTCGTCGGTCACCAAACGCGATGCTGCACACGGCATAAAAACATCGGCCTTTACATCCCAAATGCGTTCGTTCACTTCTTCGAAGCTGATCATCTTTTCAGAGCGCAATTGCATTCCGTCGCGCTCCAGGAACAACTTCTTGACAGTCTCATAATCCAATCCTGCTTCATCGATAATTCCTCCTGCGCGATCGATGATGCCCACCACCACTGCTCCTTCTTGTGTGCAGTAGTAGGCCGCTGCAGCAGCAACGTTGCCCCAGCCCTGCACTATCACTCGCTTGCCTTTCAAACCTCCGCCCCATAGCTCGTAGTAGTGCTTTACGGATGCAGCAACGCCATACCCGGTAATCATATCAGCCACCTTGTATTTGCGCTCAATGTCGGGGCTGAATGATTCGTCTTCCAGCACTTTGATAACACCCTGGCGCAAGTTGCCTATGCGCTTCACCTTCTGCGCCTCTGTTGGGCCAAAGTGTCCGTTGAGTACGCCTTCCTGCGGATGCCAGATGCCGCACTCTTCGGTGATGGCAATTACCTCGTGTATTTCATCAACGTTCAGATCGCCACCTGTACCGTAATAATGCTTCAGCAGCGGTGTTACAGCCGCAAACCAGCGCTCCAGCACTTCATGCTTTCGTGGGTCGCGCGGGTCGAAGTTGATACCACTCTTGGCGCCGCCAATCTGCGGACCGCTTACGGTAAATTTTATCTCCATCGTTTTTGCCAACGACTCTACCTCGCGTTTATCCAATCCGACGCGCATGCGTGTGCCGCCACCCGCAGCACCTCCGCGCAAGGAGTTAATCACTACCCAGCCTTCCGCCTTGGTAAAAGGGTCTTTCCACTCGAAAACAATTTCAGGTCGTTTGCTTTCGTACTTGGCCAATAAGTCTTTCATAAATCGAATTTTCCGCGACTAAAGTAGAGCGGGAAAGGCTATCGTGCGCTATAAACTGCGCCTCCCACACTGTCGCGCAGTGCACCGGTAACGGTAGACAGTGAATTGCTCTTGCCACTCAAGCGCAAGGCTCCGAGAAAAGCAAAAATCAACGCCTCTTTAAAATCGACGATTCCCTTTTCAGGAACAATCAACGTATGATGGGTGTGTGCTTGAATGCGTTCCATAAGAAAACTGTTGTGAGC
>Ga0114980_10000150_pt1 | contig 46439 bp, 46 predicted proteins | sample S_140806_EF_Meta_FD_87018 | JGI IMG/M metagenome (GOLD analysis project Ga0114980, IMG submission 87018) | Freshwater microbial communities from Lake Simoncouche, Canada to study carbon cycling - S_140806_EF_MetaG | ecosystem: Environmental > Aquatic > Freshwater > Lake | place: Lake...
ATCGGCACCGCCATAATCGGCACTGCCACCACCACCACCGCCACCGCCATAATCGGCACCGCCATAATCGGCACTGCCACCACCACCACCACCACCACCACCACCACCACCACCACCACCGCCACCACCATAATCGGCACTGCCACTATTGTAAGTCATAGCATCACCGAAATCACCCGAACCAACATTCGCACGGTTATCCACCGAGCGCCTTTTTTTTGGTGGTTCGTCGTCATCATTAACCCCGCCCATCATGTACAACAAGCGTCTGGTCGGTCTGGTTGATACGGTCGAAATGCCTTGCAGGGTGAGCACAGCCGATCGGTTACGCCGTACACGTGGTTGTGTCAGTCGGGCATTGACGCTGCGCCTGTTTGGTTTACCAGGTCGTGATGCATGCTGGCCCATCGTCAATTTGACCAAAACTACCAAACTACCAAACTAGCAGATTGCCAGATAGTGACAGATAGTGCCTGACCAGGTTGCTTGCACACCAAACTGCCTGGCTTTTTTTAATGCCAAGCAAAATTTGCAAAGCTATACAAACTATAATAGGTATGCAGCCAAGCAGGTAAGCAGGTATGCAGCTAAGAAGGTAAGCAGCTATGCAGTGCAGAACCAAACATATAAAAAGTTGCGATTCATAATGGGTTTGAACCATTGACCTTTACATTAACAGCGTACTGCTCTACCAGCTGAGCTAATGAATCAGCTGGTCGGGGCAAGCAACATCTAAACATGATGTGTAATTTTTCAAAATACAAATTCTTGGATGATTTGCTTCAGTCTGCCAGACGTACAGCCCAGCAAGGCGACATGACCACACGGTCCTGGAAAAACAGCCTGGCGAATCTGGGCAGTACTGAACAACCAGGCCGGCACGTTTTCGTCTCTTCGAGCAAGCAGCAGCAGCGTCTTGTCTGGATCATATCCAGCTGGAACTACCATCCGATCTGGTTGGTTTGGTTGGTTCGACTGGTCTGGTTGGTCTGGTTGGTTTTTATGGTCTGGTTGGTTCGCATGGTCTGGTTGATTTGGTTGGTTTGGTTTGTCAGTTTGGAAAAACTGCTGGGTGTTGGCTTTGAAAGAAACCAAGATGCTGGCTCGTTTGAACGGGTTGAGCACTGGCGCCATCAGAATCAGCTTTGAAATCCTGCTGGAATGCATCGCTGCAAACATGCAGGCCAGGTATCCACCAGACGACCTGCCCAAGCACACCACCGGCACAGCTTCCTGTACTGGTTTGGCCATATGGTTTGGTGGGTCTGGTTCAGGTGGTTGGTTTGGTTCGGCCAGATCGGTTTGTTGCAGCAAGTCCCAGCGAAACGACTTGGCCCAGGCTTGCCATGCCAACCAGTTTTTGGGAAACGCCAGCTGGTGCACCTCGAAGCCCATTGAGGCAAGCATGGTGTTTTGCTTGGCGTCCCAGCCAGAATTGCCGCCCATGAAACAGCCACCATGAAAGGCAAGCAAGATTGCACGACGATGCGCACATCTGTACACCTTGGTTTCATCGGCCATGGAATGTGTTAAATGTTTTAAACTGTTTTTGAGTCGAGACTATACCAAACGACTAGATGTAACTTGTTAACAATACAATCGAACCATCATATGTGTGACAACCATGCCGACCAAGCATGTGCAAGCATGTGCAAGTCAGAGCAAGTTCATTCGTCTGGTTGCTTGTCGCCAGGCAGCTCCCAGAACTTGTAAGGCTTGTCAAAGTAATGCACCTGGCTGTGCGTCATGTGCAGCCATTCTTTTTTGGTTGCTTTCGAAACATGCGCCGCGCAATCCGCCCATCGACAAATGGTTGACCAATAAGAACCGCGGTCGGCGCAAGGGTTTCAGACTGGATGTGCGATTGCTTCCATCCTGGTTGGCAGCTTCGACCAACCGGTCGATGGTCTGTTGCGCGGTCGGGCCGCGCATCCACATCCACGCCTCAATCTCTCCCAAAAACTTGGCATGCTGCTTGTCTTTGCCATCAAGCTTCCAACATGCAACTGGTGTGTTGTCGTCGTTGTTGAAGTACAGCATGGTGGTGTTAAAAGGCACGACTGAAGGCGTCACCACCGGTTGGTTGACCATGACCGACAGACCAGTCGGTTTGGCTGGTTCAGCAATGTTATCGGCCATATTGGTTGGTTTGGTGTGGTTTGGTGTGGTTTGGTTTGGTTTGGCCGGTTCTGCCAAGCACTTTGTGTGCGACTCGTCTTTTTGCCTTGGTTAGTTTGGTCGGTTTGACCATTTTGAGTGATTTTACCATTTTGGTTCGTGTAGTTCGTTTGGCAGCACCAGTGCGACCAGTGCGACCAGTGCGACAACCGACTGCACCAACTGCACCGCGACGAGCTGGCATGGACTTTACCATTTCGATGCAAACTAATCTGTTTTCTAAACGTCCAAAGTCTTTTGATTATGGTTTATAAAAACGCAATCCATGCAGCCCAACCAGTCTGCGAAAAACATGCCAGCAACGCAACACATGCCAGTGCCAGTGCCAGTACCAGCCATGCACAAACCAGTTGTGGCATCCAAGCAACCACTTGGCAAGCAATCCAAAATCGCAGTTGGTGTCGCCATTGTGGTGGCCATGTTGGTGGTCGTCATGGTCGTCATCGTCATCGTCACGTCGCAGAAATCGTCTGCACCGTCTGGACCGCCTGCACCGCCCGGACCACCTGGCCAAAACAGGTATGCATGCGTCAACAACAGCTGCCAAGTACAAACCAACGGCCCGTACGCTGACCAAAACAGTTGCCAAAAAGCCTGTTCAAACACTTACGGCTGCATAGCAGGAACCTGCCAGCCGAACCAAGGCACCCAGTCGCTCAGCGACTGCCAAGTCAGCTGTGTCAAGCACTACAAGTGTGTGAACAATGCCTGCCAGTACTCCGACGACCCGACTGACCCGACCAGCAGCCAAACGTGCTGCGACGAACCTGGCTCGACGTTTGCATGCCAGAAACTGCCAGACAACACGTACGGTTGTGTCGACACCCAGAAGCCAACCGGACAGTCGCAAGACACGTGCAAAACACTGTGTGGCGCGCCGTCCAAGTTCTGCACGACCAGCTACGCCACACCAAAAAGTTCCAACAGTACAAATATGCCGTGGAGCCAGTCAGGCTTCATGTCTTTGGACAGCGTTGACTGCCCAACCTTTGAAAACGCGCTGACCAGCGGTTTGCTGCACGGCATGCCCTACTTTCCGTTCTGCGACACCACTGTCCAGGCTGCCAGCGACGACAAGGTGTCGCAAAGGTACTGCAACTCCAACCAGTTCTTCATGAGCCAGGTCGCGCCTGCCGACTCGACAACTTTGCCTGCCAAGACGTCTATTTATGTGGCGCCGTACGGCCAGGTGCTGGACAATCTGGACCCGCCGAATGCATCCACGTCCAAGCCGTCCAAGCCCAACTTTGTGTCAGCCAGCTGCCAGACCAAGCCAGGTCCAAACCAGGTTTGTGTCGATGCGTTTGTGTTTGACCAGAATCCTGCAACTGGCAGTCCTGCAAGCGCCAAGCGGCTGGTCGACTCACAAGGCAACTTTTTGTACAAAATTGCAGTCTACCACGGCGGCATCGTGGGCGCGCCAGTCACCAACTTGCCTTGCATGGCCGACTACTACAAGGTGGTTGCCGACTTTGTGAAGGCCAGGCAGATTGACATTGTGTTTACCTCGCTGCAAGCACCTATTGTGGTGGGCAGCAACTTGCAGTTCCTGTACAACTTGACGCCTGACTTTCTGGTGGAAAACTTTTACACCAAGCTGGACAAGAACACACAGGTTGGTGTGCTGGCCTACATCAACCCGAAAGACTCTAGCTGGGACTTTCAGCAACATGCTGATCCTGCGATGTACGACCAGGTCTGCAAAGCCAACCAAATATCAGAACAGTATGCTGGTTCGTGCTACAAGAACGCCTGGTCGGCCAGCTTGTTCGGCGGCGACGAGGCAGGCCTGGACCCAAAGCTGCCGACTGGCGCATGCACCACGCCAGGCTACACCTCGCCTGCAGCCAGTTGTCCAGTCAACAGCACAGACTACAAGGCACCTTGCCCGAACGTGGCCAGCCAGCTTGCTGCCTACGTCAAGTACATCAACACGACGATTGCCAACTACAAGGCTGCCAACCCGGCATATGCAGGCCCAACCGACGTGGCGTATCTGGCCTACGACAAGGAAGACCAGGGCCAGGACACCCTGGCGTACTGCCACATCCGCGCCACGCTGGATGATTCAAACGTCAAGTTGTCAAATGTCAAGGTCGGCTCGGCAGGCGGTTTGTCGATGGTGGACCAGCCGGGCTACACCAACGACTTTGTGATGCCTGAAATCTACTGGTATGCCAACATCCTGTCGCCGTGCCGCGGCTCGAACGCCCAGATCGGCAAGATTGCCAACTCTGACAACCCGAAAACCTACTTCGGCTACCCGCAAGTGTGCACAACTGGCAACTTGTACCGCAAAGTGGGCGACATGAATCTGAGCGGCGCCAGCTTTTTCGACGCGCTGATGGATGCCGGCACCAAGCTTGAAGCTTCTAATCCTGCGATGTTTCAGAACAACATGGCCACAATGGTCAAGAACTTGCAGAACAACCCAAGTGGTGTGTGGCCGATGATGTCGTGCGAGAACCTGAGTGCCGGCAAGGACGGCCAGGCGGGCCAAGCTGTGCCGTCCTGCTTGGCGCTGAAAGCCAACAGCAACGTGGTCAGCGAACCAGATATGTGCGGCACGTTCGACGGCATCTCGACGTGGACGTGGGACCAGGTGATTCAGTTCTTCAACAGGCTGTACCAGACTGCCTTTCCAAAGGGAACGTCTGTCGTGCCGACCTTTGGGCTGTACGAGCTGCAGTTCATCCCGCCTGGCTGGCTGGATTCCAGCAGTTCCAGCAAGGCAATGCAGTTCGATGCAAGTTTGATGCCTAATTGTGTTGGCAGTGGTGGTGGTGGTGGTGGTGGTGGTGGTGGTGGTAAAAGCGACGGCTGCAACCCAGCCAACCCTACTGGCATGCACTGCACTGCAAGCGATCTGAGTGTGTGCGATGCCTACTTGCAAGCAACGCCTGGCTGCGCCAACTTTTACTCGGAATGCCACATTGACGACAAGACAACGCCGTACTGCCAGTTTCACGTCAATTCAACAAACCAATCTTTGCAGAACCAACACAACCAAAACCAACCAAACCAACCAAAACAAACAAAACAAACAAAACTACACAACTGGCCAGCACCTGCATTGCCGGCTGTGACCCAGCCAACCAAACGTGTCAGGCAACAGTTTTAACAAATTTAAACTGGTTAGGTTGGTTAGATTAGTTAGATAATACTGATTATACTGTTTTGGACAGTTGTTGCAAGTTTGGTGTAGATCTCGGCATTGAGTTGCACAGCATCCAGCTCAGACAAGCTGATTGTGCCGGCGTAGTCGACATGCTTGCCATGAATCCATGCCTTGCTGTATTGTTTGGGCACCAGTGCTTCAACTTGCTGGCTCGGACGAGGAAAGTCTTTGCCGACCAGCATCAGCCAGCAAACTTGGTTGGTTTGGTTTTTGTACAGCTTGGACAAGTACGCCTGGAACTGCTTGATCATGGCTTGGCCTTGCCCAGAATTCATTTCGAAAACGCGTGTAAACACATCAACCTGGGAGTCGTTGGTGATGCCAATTGTGACGTCGACTGTGGTGTGGTGGTTGCCTTCCAATGTGATTTGCTTGTTGGACTGGTAAGCCAGCATGTAGGTGCACAAACTTGACGAACTCGACGAACGCGTCGTCATGTGCTTTGCAATGTGGCGTGCTTGCCAGACTGACTGACACACCATTTCGCAGTAGAAACGCTGCATCATCAATCCAGTCTGGTCTGTTTTGAATGGCAAGCTGTTGCGCACAGACTTAAAGGTGTAACAGTCGGCGTTCTGTGAGTCCAACGTGATGACTTGCTGGTTGATCATGACTAGTTTGTCGGCCATTGGGTTTTGCTGCAAGACTTCGTCGCGCGGCATGTGAATCCAAGGCGTTGCTTTGTTTTTGTCAGGATACCAGAACTGGGCGTTGGCAGCAAAGCATCCTTTACTGTGTTGGCGCAGTTGGCGGATCATTGGCCAGATGGATTTGTAGTTGTTGACCAACGGATCTGGTAGCTTTTTGACCATCTTGGCAGTTGATTTGGTTTTGGCAGACTTGGCTGGTTTGGCCGGTTTGGTTGATTTTGCCATGATTGGTTTCTGGATCAACTTTGCCAGTATCTGGATAGCTGTTTAGTTTGGCAAACTACATATGTGCATCCAGCATGTAAACAAACATGACAAGATTGGTCGACAAAAGCTGCTATGCCAAAATTGGTTGGTCGGATTGGTCAGATTGGTTTGGTGGGTTTGGTGGGTTTGGTTGGACTGGCAGGATGTTGTGCGCCAGATGCCTGGTTGAAAACCCGCCAGTACTTGGCGAGGCGCCGCCCGGTCAGCCAGCAAGCCAGGCAGTTCATGCGCAGTTCGAACCATGTTGACCAGTACATGCTGCAGACTGTGCAGCAAATGATCAGCCAGCCGCGCGGTGTGGACATCTTTGTCGACATGTTTGATACTGGTGTGCTTTGCCAGGCGCTGCTGCTGGACAAGTCGGGCCAGCGCGTGGTGGTTGTCGACAACCGAATCAAGCTGCACAACCTGGTCGACCAGGTGTCGCGCCAGCTGTGTCTGCACAACATCGATGAGGTCGACACAATTTACACAGACAAGGTCGTCATTGTTGTCAATGCGATGCGTGTGTGCCAGCTGGGCGAGCTGGAAGTGCTGGCCGACAAAGCGCTGCACAGCACCAACGTCCAGTTGATTGTTAGCACCACAGATGCGTTGCTGGCCAATTCGCTGCGCAACAAGTACAAGCAGAACGAACAGTGCAGGCTGGTATACCAAACTGGCAAGATGACAAGCCAGGCGTCCACGACACGCATGATGACCATGCTGGCTATTCTGCAAAGCAGAAATGCTGATCCAAACAATCTGACCGATCTGGCCAATCTGGCCAATCTGGCCAAGCTGGATGGTGTGGCCAAGCTGATGCTGGACTGTCCTGTGCCGAGCTGTGTCAGCCAAGTGTTTGCTGCATTTGACGATTTGGAAGCTTGCCAGCAAATTGTTGACCAGTATGTCGAAAAGTACAACAAAACCATCGAGATACTGGCATGAAACATCTGGTTTCATGGTTAACGGTTTATCATATGTTGAAACAGTTTGAAAGTGATCATGCAATGTATCACACCAACACAACTGCACAGGCCAACAAACCAACCACAACAACCACAACAACCCAACAACCCCAACAACCCCAACAACCCCAACAACCAATACAAACAATATGTCTGGCTTTACTCGCCTCGCAGCTGGATTGGTGCGCAACATGAGTGTTGCAAACCAAGTGCGCAACATGAGTGTTGCAAAACCAGAACCTTTGAACCAAGCCGAGAAGATCATCACAAAGCTGAATGAAATTGATTCTAGTTTAACGTGTTTGTGTGTTATTGGCGCAAGCAACGTTGTCACGCTGGGAATCGTAAACGCGTCAGTGCTGCTCAGCAAGAAGTAGTGGATCAGTGTAATCTCCCGGGCGGTTAAACGGGTTGGCTGGGTTTCAATCAAACATCTTTGATTCAAATCATTTTACAATTTAAACTTTACTTTGCCATGCTCAGCAGCAACCGTCCAAGATCCTTTTGAGAAAAAGTCTCTCCCAGCGCATCGTACACAAACCCAGGATAGGGCCCATCGTCTTCGAGGTAGTCAAGCACGTGTTTTGGGCGTTTGCGCGCAGCCATCTCCTTGGTTTGGCTTGCTGGCTTTGTGGTTTGGCTCGTTGTGGTTTGGCTCGCTGTGGTTTGGCTCGTTGATTTTTGGCTCGTTGATTTTTGGCAAAAAGTTGCTCTTGCTGCCAAGCTTTGCTTGCAAACGCGTGAAAAACACCGCATCATGGTGACATCTGCCAATCGTTTTTAATACTATTACATAAACTGCATGCATCATATTTGTTGCAACTGACGGCAATGGTATAACCTGTTTTCAAACACTATGCCACCAGCTGGGCAATGCAGCGCCCAACCGCAATGGGGTATGTGACTGGTGCCAGCGCGTTTGTGGCTGCACCCACTAGTATGCCGGTTGATATTTTGCCCGACAAATCCACCGTTTCCTCCACAACTGCATCAATGAAGAACCATCCAATCCCGCCAAGCGTTTTTGAGCTCATGCGTGTTGTGCGAGGCCTTGTGATGCTTGTTGCTGTCATGCTTGCAACGGCTTGCTGGTCATTTTGTCCCTGGCTGGTCCGGCTGGTTTGGTTTTTGCAAACATTGTCAGTTTGTGTGGTCTGGCTGTTTTGAAAAGGACTGCAAGGTGATGCGCATCGAGAGACGTACAGTACTACCAGGCTGCTTGTCAGGCGGTCAGGCAGTCAGGTTAGTTGATGAAACTAGACTTGATTTGCTCAGCTGTCTGCTTGCAGCGAGTCACAAAGCTCGACACCACAAAGTTGTTGTCCAAGACTTGGTTGACTGTCGTGCAACTGTCGAGACCCAGCTTGTTTGCCCAGTCATCGATGAATTGAGCACGCCTCTGCTTGGGCACAGTGTCGGCCAAGTCGTGCACCATGTTGAGCACGCGGCTGGCAAACACGTTGATCGGCAAGTTGAACAAGTGCTTTTCGCAGTCTTGAACAAACTTTGCACGATCTTTTGCATTGACAGGAGCCAGGAGGTGGACTAGCTGCATGGTGTGTTCTGCAACAGCACCACCGCCACCGCCACCACCGGCTGCACCAGCCGCACCATCATCACCACCATCACCGCCGCCACCGCCGCCACCACCGACCGCACCGACCGAACCAGCCGCACCATCATCACCAACAGCTGCACCACCGCCGCCACCACCGACCGCACCGACCGAACCAGCCGCACCATCATCACCAACAGCTGCACCACCGCCGCCACCACTGACCGCACCGACCGAACCAGCCGCACCATCATCACCAACAGCTGCACCACCGACCGAACCAGCCGCACCACCAACAGATACACCAACACGGTTCTTCAACAGAGAGCTCAATGGCGCCAACAGACGGTTCTTGATTTCTTGGTCTGTGTACTCTTTTGTGGCACTCAAAAGGTTTGCAGCACCTTGAACAGCGTCGTCGAAACTCATACCGCTTTGCATGTAATCGATGCCATGTTGCAGTGCCACGTTGACTTGCAAGTCTGAGAAGCCAAAAGCTCGCAGATTTCGTTGTGCCCAGTTTTCATGATTGCCACTGCCTGTTGCTTGCTGGTTCATTTTGGACTGGCTTTGTTGATTTGGCTGCAACTATGACCAAAAACAGTTAAACCAGTTGAACCAGCAAACTGGCAACATGCCAACAAGTTTGGTAGTTTGGTAGTTTCGGCATTGTATGTCGGTTTATAATATGTTTGTAAGTCAGCTGAATGCATTAAAAAAGCCAAGCTCTGCCAAATAGATTGGATGTTTTGCTTTCGGTACCACTGGTTGGTTAATTTGGTTGTGTTGGTTGGTTTGGTTGGTTTGGTTTGCTTGAAATTGCTTGTTGATTTGTTCTAAAACGTCTGCTTGGTTCGTCCAGCATGCTTTTTGGTCAAGTTCCTTTTCAAAGACTTGCAACATTGCTTTGCCAGCCATTGTCTGGTCCAGCAACAGCACTGCCATGATTTGCTCGATGCATGCATGCATGCCAAAGTACAGCAAGTTGCCTGGCAACAGTGGCAACAGCCACTCGCCTGATTTAGCCAACAACGCGCGAATCAGCTTGCGTTGCTCGGCAATCAATTGACTGCCATCAAACTGTTGGCATGCCATCAGGTAGTCGACAAAAAAGTCAACAGATGCACAATCCAGCGAAGCCATCCAGTTGTGTTTTGTATTTTTGTGACGATAGGTTTCTTGGTCTTGCACCGTCAGGTTGGCCAACCAGCTCGACCACTTGGCTGCTTGGCACGTAAACTGGTGGTCAAACACGAACCAACCAGCCGACTGACCAGACTGACCAGTCTGACCAACACAACCAGAATCGGTTGGCTGACTGTCTTGGCCAGATGTGGCTGGTTTGGCTGGTTGGGATGGTTGGAATGGTTGGGATGGTTGGGATGGTTTGGCTCTTTTGGCTGGTTGCCCAGATTGCCCAGATTCGGCTGGTTTGGATTTTGTTGGTTCGGATTTTGCTGGTTTGGCTGGTTCGGCTGGTTTGGATTCGGTTAGTTTGGATTTGGCTGGTTCGGTTGGTTGGGTTCCAAACAGCACAAACTGGGATCCCAGCCATTTGTGCAGCTGCTTGTCGCTTGTCCAGTCGTGTAGCCAGTCGAGCGTTCTTTGGATAGCTGGCTGCTTGACGCCAAACAAACACAGTGCCGACAACCACTGCTCGGCTGGTTTGGATTTTGTTGGTTCGGATTTTGCTGGTTTGGCTGGTTCGGCTGGTTTGGATTCGGTTAGTTTGGATTTGGCTGGTTCGGTTGGTTGGGTTCTAAACAGCACAAACTGGGCTCCCAGCCATTTGTGCAGCTGCTTGTCGCTTGTCCAGTCGTGTAGCCAGTCGAGCGTTCTTTGGATAGCTGGCTGCTTGACGCCAAACAAACACAGTGCCGACAACCACTGCTCGGCTGCCTTGGCGTCAAAAAAGCCAACTTGCTTTTTGACAAACACACTGTCATGACCAGACCCAGATGGGCCAGCTGACCCAGATGACCCAGATGACCCAGATGGTTCAGAACCAACTGGCAGGTTCCATGTTTCGGTAAATGCCCTGCAGGCTTTGGCAAACACGTCGGGCAGTACGTAGTCGAGTTCCCAGTCGGCATAAATCGCGCAGCAGTCCAGGTAGGCTGCAATGTGCGGCATGAACTGCTTGGCCAGCTGTGACTGTTCTAGACGTTGCAGCACAGCCAACCAGTTGTCTGCATTGCTGCGGTCCAGCAGCGTTGCAAAGTCAAGTGCATGTCGATGCAGTTGGCATCCAAGTATCTCGACTTTGCCAGGCATCATGTCTGGCAAGTCGAACAGCTTGCCAAACTTGTTACTATGGTTGGTTGGTCCGGTTGGTTGGTTCTGATCCAGACACTGCATCAAAAATACACGCGATTCAACCAGGCAGTCGTACATGCCCAGCTTGGCAGCGCCGCGCAACCAGTCTTGGCTAGCTGGAATGTCGACACACATGTCGAACCGACCAGTCTGTCTATACTGGCAGGCTTTCAGCATTGCAGCTTGTTTGTCATGCTGTGTGTCGGCTAGCAACCAGTCCAGCAAGTACACAACTGTGCTGTCAAACCTGACACCAAGACTGCCCGGCAAGCTGTACTTGGCCAAACTTGACGAGCAGTCGAGCTGGCCGGCCAGCTTGTCGGGCACATTTCGTCCCAAAATAACGACCATCGTTGTTGGTTAGTTGGTTAGTTGGTTAGTTGGTTAGTTGGATAGTTGAATAGTTGTTTTTGTTTTTTACAGAGTTGTTTATAAAAGCAGACATCAATAATGTAAAAACGCAAAAAATGGGCAACAAACTGGTTCGATCAGAATCTTCAAAATTGTCAAAACCAGCCAGTTCGGCCAGTTCGGCCAGTTTGGTTGGCAGCCTTGTTGAAGTGCGGCAGCGATTCGTCAAGCCGGCCCGACAAGGCTCAACAGCAGTGGCTGCCACGCTGTTGCGCAGTCTGGCCGTGCTGGGCAAGCTGGAACTGGTGGTGCCCTCCGACTGCCAAAACCTGCAAGTGGCAGAACACGCCAGAGCCTACCGTGCAAGACACCGTCTCGACCAACAATGCAGCACGTTTTACTTGGTTTGCGATCTCGACAACACTGATCTGCGCAGTCTGTCGGCCAAGCACTTGACGGGCATGTTTGTTGCCAAACTCGAAAGTGTCGGCCAAGTAGAGATTTAATATGGATTGATACATACGACACATATGTTTCATGGATCAACTAGACCAACCAACCAGACCAACCAGACCAGCCAGACCAACCAGACCAGCCAGACCAGCCAGACTAGCCAGACTAGCCAGACCAGCCAGACCAGCCAGACATGAATGAATCCCAACTGTGTGGCTGCCAAGACGTCTGCACGTACTTGGCTGGATATAATTTGAGTTGCGCACAGCTGTCTTTGCTGTCCAAGTCGCTAGACTGTGCTTGCTGTGAGGATGAGTATGCCTGCTATCCCAATTTATGGGTTTTGTGGTTGGTTGTTGCAATTATGTTGGCAGGCATCCTTACGGCTTGCCTGTACGGTATGATGCATGCTGCGTACCAAATGTGTCACACCACACATACAGTCTGGCATCCAGACAGCTAACAACTGTTCAAGTAGACAATACTTTTTAAACAAGCTTACAAAAACCAAGTTGTCATTCAAACAAAACATGCTGCAACATGTGAGCACGCTGCAAGAGCTGCAAGACATTGTCAACACCAACCGCCTGGTAATCCTCAAAGTCGGAGCTGCGTGGTGCCCACCCTGCCAAAAGGTGCAACCACTCTACGAAGCCGAGGCGAAAATTGCCAGCTGGAGGGGCCTGGTGTACGACATCGACAAGTCGACCAACCGCGACCAAGATCCAATACTTCAACTGTGCAAAGTCGCAAAAATTCCAACCTTTGCAGTGTTTCAGGTGTGTTTTGTGTTTTGTTGTTTTGTTGTTTTGTTGTTTTGTTGTGAGCAAACTGTCTGATTGGCTTGTTTGCTTGCTTGCTTGCTTGTTTGCTAGGACAACCAGTTAAAGGCATGCAAGCAAACATCAAACATTGACGAACTAAAAGCGATGATTGCCGAGTGTGATGTGTCATAATATTGCTTTCCACAACTACTTACACAACCTACAACCTACAACCGCAACCTACCTTGACAGATTGTTTTTGTCTGTATATTTAAAAATGAAAGCATGTTTTCGTTTGTGAGGCTGACCAAGCACAGCGGCTACTTGGAAATCAAAACCACGCATGACCAAATCGACCAAAACCATGGTTGCACAGCACTGATGCATGTTAACAACCACTTTCAGTGTGCTGGCGACCAGAACCTGCACCAACAATTCTCTGCAATCCGAAAGATGCTCAATGCTGACCCAGCAAGCTGCACGTTCTGTTGTCGCAACCACGAGTCAAAGGCCTGGCTGCAAGACAAGATGTTTTACATTGTCGGCGGCGAGTTTGGACCGTCGTTTGGCAGCCAAATCACGTTTGCGATAGACTTTGATGCTTGGCAAGACCCGATACGCGCGTTTCTGCACTTTTTGCTGGAAGCCGAGCAAGACGAGACTGACAGCGACAGCAACTAATCAACGAATCAACAACTTTGTCACAGCCCGAACGCTCGTTCGGCACAGTGTGTTGGTTGTTTGGTCTGGGCCTGGTAGGCCAGGTTGGGCTGGTTGGTCTGGCTGGTCTGGCTGGTCTGGCTGGGCTGGTTGGGCTGTTTTTGGTGGTCTGGGCGGTTTGGGCGGTTTGGCTGTTTTTGGTGGTCTGGGCGGTTTGGTTGATTTGGTTGATTTGTTGGGCTTGACAAACTTTTCCTGGTCAATCATGTCGGCAGCAGCTGCCTGGCGCGTCGACTGCCTTTTGTCCCACCGACTGTGATGCAAACTGCGGTTGTACTTGTGGCTGTGTTGCTCTTCGCGCTTCATACCGACCAGCTTGCCGGTTCTGTCGAAACTAGTTTGTTGACCGTAACCACCACCACCATTATCGTGGTTGCCATCGTGGTCGCCGCCGCCACCATGGTGGTCGTGATGGTCGTGATAGTCAGCAAGTTGGCTGGTTTTGTCAAGCCGGCTGCGCGACTTGAAGCGGTACCGCTTGTCAACTGGCCACACCGACCGACTGTGAACGCCAAACTTTTTGTTACCAATACCAACGCACGAGTCCAAAAACAGGCTCAGCTTGGCTCCTTCCGAGCGCGTGTCAAACTCCTGGATGATGGTGTTGGCCAGCTCACCAATGCTGTACCGTGCAGGTGCATACGCCTGGCAGTCGTCCAAGTTGGCAAACACTTGGCAATCAACATTGCAATCATCACGTTGGGCGCGTTGGGCTCGGTTGGCCTGGTTGACCAGAAACCTTGCCACTTGGGGCCGGACGTGGATTTGCTGGGCACACAGCTCGGCCAGCGTGTAGTCGCGCAGGATGCAGTCCTGCAGAAACCGCACTTGGTTTTCAAAGACTTGGCAGAACGACTGGCTGTGTGCATCGATTCGAAACTTGGCGTGCGATGCAACTTCCAAGTACGGCTTGGCGACAAAGTCACATGCCAGCACGATGTCGTTTGGCCCAACTGGCAGCTTTTGCTTGGACAGCTGGATGACCTTGCTAGACTTGGCCGACTTGCCAGTCGTGCCTGCCAGTTGGATTGACCCACCGACTGCCGTCGGGACAGGCCTACCAACCAATGCTGCCGTCATCGACCAGTTTGAGGCAGTTTGGCTGTCCAGCAGGAACGACTGCTTGGCAACTTGACCGGACTTGCCGGACTTGGCCAGCTTGTCGGCATGACCAGCCAAACGCATCACATCCGACACTTTGATGCCGTACATCTCTGCATGGTCGGTTTGTCCAGTCTGTTCGTCCACATCTGGGTCGTACTGCACAAGGCTCACGTTGTACACCATCAGGTCGAATGCCACGTCGTTGCAGGTTGCCTGCGCAGTCGCAACCAGTTGTGGCTGGACATGCACCGGCTTGGTTGTGATGAATGGCGTGCCGGCTTCGTGCATCTGGCTAGCACTCAGCTGTGCTGCACGACATGCTCGTTGGAATTGGTCGCGATTCTGCACAACTGCTTCCATGGTTGTACCACAACTACCACAACTATCACAACTACCAGATTTTGACAAGTTTGGTTTGGTTGGTTTGGTTTGGTTTGGTTGGTTGGTTGGTATCTTTTTTTACAGCATAACATTTAGTTCGACATATGTTGCGTTTCTAGCAAACCCAAGCCAAGCCAAACCAAACCAAACAACAAACTATACCACGCGCTCTCGGCAAGCTTGCATTAGCTGGTCGCGTATGTCGTTTCCGACTTGGCTGCGCATGTCCAGCCGCGCCAGGCCCTCACACAGCAGCAAGGCAAGCCTGCCCTGGTCAAACTCGGCAATGCTGGCACACAATCTTTGCTGGTCAAACACATCAGGCCGACACTGCAAAATAAGTTGGTAGAGCGACACTTTGTGGATCATGAACTTGGTGCGCTGGCTATCGCTTGGCTGATCTGCAAACACTCCCAACAAGTCGTTCAGTGCTAGCATTCCAATTGTTGCAACATTGTCGATTTGGCTGTCGCTGTCGCTGTCGCTGTCGCTGTCGCAACTTGGCAAGGCCTGCAACAAATTTTGGATGTTGTTTGTCGCGATTTTGCACCGCTTGAAATATATGTTGGCATGGTGCTGTGCCTCGATTGCCACAAACGGGTCCATCATCACATCACATCCAACCAACTCGCCTGTAAAGCAACAGTCGCGCAGCTGGCAGTACAACTTGTCAACCAGATTGGCCATTTGTACCAAATTGTTGGATTTCGACAAGTTGGTTAGTTGCGCAGTTGCGCAGTTGCACAACTGGATTGGTTGGTTGGTTTTGACAAAACATAAACTGCACATTTGGTACATATGTTTGCTTTGTTAGCAATTATTTGTGCCTCGGATATACTTGTCAAGCAAGGCAGTTAGGTGCAGCGACGAAGTGACGCCGTGCACTTCAAGCATGGTAGTGACACACAATGCAACATAATGAGAGTTTTCCAGAAATCTGCCAAACATGAGAAACTCGTAGAGCATTGCGTCCCGCACGAACGCCAGCATTGGCGGCGAATAAGCTAGCAACCTGTACGCCGCTGATGCAATTACCCAGCTTAGTTCTTGCTGTTGCTGCAAGTTCAGCATGTCGTATTTTGCCGAGGCGCACGCAATGCGCAAACTAGTGTCAGGCTGCGCAAGAAGCTTGCTTGCATCTAGTACCAACTGGTGAATGACATGCTTGTTGTTGTTCAACGTTGACTGCACAGCAAGGTACTTTTTGTGGTGAGCAGTGCTCGCAAAGTAGCCAGGCCGGAAGTAGTAGGCTGCGCGTTTGCAAGCTGCAAGCATTTTTCGCCAATCGGCAAACTGACGCCCAATGTCTTCAATGCAAATGTTGTTCAACCACTCGACAACGTTTGACAGGTCTGGTAGATTGTTCTGTTCGTAAAAGGCAACTTGGACTGTTGCTTGCTTGACTACCTCAGCAGCTTGGCAGTTTGAACTGTCTGCTGTTGTGGTGTGTTTGTGCGCACAACTCGTGCAAGTACCCATGGTTGCTGTGGCTGTTGTGGATTGAATGAACCCGATGAACCCTGACTGCAGACAAGAAAGCACTTTGGTTCTTTGAAAAAGTCTGAAAACAAAACCAACCTATGCTGTAAATGCCTATCGTCCACCACATATGTATACCAGGCAAAAAACTGGTATGTTTGATGTTTGTTAAACAAGTTAGTATCAAACCAGGCACTTTGCAAAGGCAATCAGAAAGGCAAACGGCGCGACCACACCGATCGCTGTGCCCAAAATGCAGTACCGCGCAAGGTTGCTTGCCATACTTATAGCCTCGTCTGCAAATGCATCATCTAGACGCTTCAAGAACGAGGCACCATGTGGCGGATAACGTTGATATCGCTGGTCTGAAAAGTGCTTGACCAGACCAAACACTCCGCCTGCAAACCCGCATGCAAGCACCAGCACAGTGTACGCCATGTACAATGAAATTGCCAGTCCTGAATCCATCTGATGTTGGTCCAGCTCTTGCGTCATGTTTGTTTGTTTGTTTGTGTTTGCACAGTTGTGCAGTTGGTTGTTTGGTTGTTTGGATGTTTGGTTGTTTGTTGTGTTTTTGCACAGTTGTGCAGTTGGTTGTTTGGTTGTTGTTTGGTTGTTTGGTTGTTTGGTTGTTTGGTTGTTTGGTTGTTTGGTTGGTCAGTTTGTTGTTTAGTTGGTCGGTTTGTTTCTTGCAAAAAAAAACTGTAAAGCCAACATATGATGGCCAACTAGTGCAAATGGCCAAATGGCTTGTGAGATTGTTATTGTCAAAACACGCACTCTGCAAGGGCAATCACAAAAGCGTACGGCGCGATTATACCGATTGCTGTGCCCAGAATGCAGTATCTTGCAAGGTTCATTGCCACATATATAGCCTCTTCTGCAAAAGCACCATGTGGCGGGTAACGTTGATATCGTTGGTCTGAAAAGCTCTTGACCAAACCACACACTCCGCCTGCAAACCCGCATGCAAGCACCAGCAGGATGTACGCCATGGACAGTGAAACTGACAGTCCTGGATTGGCTTGGTGTTGGTCCGGATCTTGCGTCATGTTTGGTTGTTTGGTTGTTTGGTTGGTTGTTTGGTTGTTTGGTTGCGCAGTTGGTTGTTTGGTTGCGCAGTTGGATGTTTGGTTGCGCAGTTGGATGTTTGGTTGGTCGGTTTGTTTGTTTGTTGCAAAATAATACCATAAAGCCAACATATGATGACCAACCAACGCCAATGGTTGCAACACATGCCTTGGTTGGTTAGGCCGCAACTTGGTTTGATTTGTCATTATAAGCTTAGTGCAAGATGATCTGTCATTTAGAACAAGTACATGCCTGCACAAAGCGTCACATGTGCCACCGTAGCAGCTGTGACACCAATACCCAGGCCCATCTTGGCGCCGTCAATGATCGACACATGGCCCAAATCGGTGATATACTGGTTGCTAGGTGCTGGGCTTTTCCACCAAGCAGCCAATCCGCCCAACGCTGCAAAGCTAGTGATGCACAAACTGTAGGCTGCCAGCACTTTCATGGGTGTTTCCGCGGTACGCACGTTGGACATTTTGCTTTGCACAAATGAATCAACTTGTTGGTGGTTTGGTGGTTTGGTAGTTTGGTAGTTTGGTAGTTTGGTAGTTTGGTGGTTTGGTAGTTTGGTAGTTTGGTAGTTTGGTAGTTTGGTTCGATTCACAACGAGCGCAAGCAATTTTGTTTCGGTTTATTTTTTTGGTGTTGTTGGTGGGCTGGTATGCTAGTTGGCTGGTATGCTAGTTGGCTGGTTGGCTGGTTGGCTGGTTGGCTGGTTGGCTAGTTGGCTGGTTGTTTGGTTAGTTAGTTGGAAAGAATCTCAAAGTTCTGCATGTTGTTGGACGACACCACATGTGTCTTTTCGCCGAGCCGGATGTGGTACAACTTGGCGCCGCTGTGGTTGGTGCTCATGTCAAACACATGACCCGTCTCGTCTGTCTGCTTGTTGCGCACCAGCAGCGCCGGGTGGTACGTCGTGCCGTAGTTGCTCAGCCAGGCCGTCATGCTCTGGTTCTTGAAGTGCACCTTGTTGTCCACAATCTGGCTGACTTCCAAGATGACAGTCTTTGCAGAACTGCCAGAACTGCCAGAACTGCCAGAACTGCCAGAACTGCCAGTCTTGCTCTGAATCTTGTTGGTCACTAGCTTGTCTCCGACTTGCAGAGCCTTGCCCGGCACCAGCTTGACAGTGTAGGCTTGGCCGTACGTCTTGGTTGCCATGTTTGCTTCACAAATCAACCAACAACTCGGCGACCAAATCTGCTACCAAATCTGCTAACTCTGCCAACACAGTTGAAACATATGACAACCAACTGATTTACTGTATGTCGGTTGGGGTTTTTAAACAATCAAAACATGCAACACATGCAAAAACATTCACAAAATTCTCAAAAGTCTGCGTCGCCAGCCAGCGCAGCCTGGCTGACTTCCACCATCTCGGGCTGCTGGTACGAGGCCACCTTTTCGTCAAAAAAGTTGGTCTTGACCTGCAAGTTGAGGTACACCATCCAGGGAAACGGGTTCTTGGCGCAGTAGTGCGGCGCGACGCCCAGCATGATGAGCACCTTGTCGGCCACAAACTGGATGTACTGCTTCATCTGGTCGGCATTCATGCCAATCAGGCTGCACGGCAGAGCCGACAGGATGAACTCGTACTCGGTTTCCACGCAGCTGGTCACAATGTCCAGCACCTGGCGGTCAGTCAGCCGATCGGTCTGGTAGTGCTGGTACACAAAGCAGGCAAACTGGCAGTGCAGGCCCTCGTCCTTTGAAATGAACTCGTTGGCAATCGACAAGCCAGGCACCAAGCCGCGGCGCTTCAACCAGAAGATCGCACAGAACGAGCCGCTGAACATGATGCCCTCGAAGCAGGCAAACGCCACCAGCTTCTGGGCGAAGCTTGCCGTGTCAGACTCCAAGTAGGTCATTGCCCAGTCGGCCTTGTTGCGCACTGCCGGAATCGTCTGCATGGCATTGACCAAGTACTCGGCCTGGATGGCGTTGGTCACGTAGCTGGACAGCAGCAGCGAGTAGACCTGCTGGTGGATTCCTTCGATGAAGATCTGCTGGTTGTAAAACAGCAAGATTTCCGGAAAGTTGATCTTGGGGTAAATGTTCATGACCAAGTTCTGGTTCACAATGCCGTCTGCGATGTTGAAGAAAGCCAGCACGTGCGTCACGAAATGGCGCTCCTGGCTGCTCATTTGTGAAAAGTCGTCCAGGTCCTTGACCAAGCTGCCGATTTCGTGCACAAACCACGTCGAGTCCTGCGCCTGGTTGACAAACTCCATGACGTCGAAGTGGCGGTAGGGCAGCAAGTTGAACCTGCCGGGCTCGTCGTCGAACATATTCTTGGGCATGTTGTAAAATACCAAACTACCAAACTACCAAACTACCAAACCAGTTTGAGCAACCAAACGAAAACAGCTGTTTTTAATACATGCCTAAATGAACGTAATGAACGTATAGAAAACAAAATATACCAGTATTGCATACATATGTATCACGAAGAAACTGAAAAAACTTACTCGCCAAGAACACCCACCGGACCAACCAAAACCGAGTCTGGCCTACTTGCTGCCGCCTGCTGGACCGGCCAAGCCAGCCGACCCACTGCTCTCCTTGCCGCCACCGCCACCACCGCCGCCACCGCCACCACCGCCATCCACACCCATCGAACTGGTTGAACCGACCGAACCAGCCGAACCGGTCGAACCGCTGTCCTTGCTGCCACCACCACCACCATCCGAACCGGCCGAACCACTGTCTTTGCTGCCACCACCGCCACCACCATCCGAACCGGCCAAACCACTGTCCTTGCTGCCACCACCACCGCCACCACCACCGCCACCACCGCCACCACCGCCACCTGGCTTCAAGTAGTCTGCCAGTGGTGGGTTAAGGCTCACGAGTTGGTCACACAGCTGCTCAGCCGTGCAATCCGGCGGCACAAAGTCGAGAAACTTGTAAAGGTCCTCGCCCTGGTAGGCTTTCATCCAGGTTGCGAGCTGTGCATGTTGGCAAGTTTGGATTGTTTTGTTTGGTTGGTTGGTTTGATTTGGTTTGTTTTGGATTGGATTGTTTTGTTTGGTTGGTAGGTTGGTAGGTTGGTAGGTTGGTAGGTTGGTTTGACTGGTTTGACTGGTTTGGTATGTTTGACTGGCAGCATGCATGACAAAACCAACTCGCCTTGTAGATCAGCAGCCTCATCATCGACTCGACTTGCAGCACCTCGCACACCAGGATGAGCCGTTGCAGGCGTTCCGGCTTGACGTCGGCCATTTTCTGTTTGAGTTTCAAGCAAATAACTTGTCAAACAACCAAACAACCAAACAACCAAGCAACCAAACAACCAAACAACCAAACAACCAAGCAACCAAACAACCAAACAACCAAACAACCAAACAACCAAACAACCAAACAACCAAACAACCAAACAACCAAACAACCAAACAACCAAACAACCAAGCAACCAAACAACCAAACAACCAAACAACCAAACAACCAAACAACCAAACAACCAAACAGCCAAACAACCAAACAGTCACACAGTACACTGTGCAGCTAAACTTACCTGGTAAACTGGGTTGCTCACCAGTTCATCAAAGTTAAAGGTCTCGACAACTTTGTCCGTGCCGGCCAGCACGTCGACGAACGGCGTCGCGTAGTGATGCCCAAGAAAGTCCAGCACTAGCTTGAAATCTTCGTCCGCGATAGTGGGCGGCACAGGCACCACAAACGCAACCTCTTGGTCCTCGTCTTCGTCGTCCTCGTCATCCTCGTCGTCGTCATCGTGTTTTTTGTGAAGTTCCGCCAAGTACTTGTCGCATTGTGCCCGGATCAGCTTCAGTGTCTTGACATGCAGGTACGGCACAACGAACTTGGCAGTGTTGGTGACAAACACCACCTTCTTGTCTTTCAACTCGTCTGGGACTGCGTCTTGTCCAGACTGGTCTTTGCCGGCTGGCTGGGTCTGGTTGGTCTGGTCAGACATGTTGGCTGGTTAACTGGACGGCTGGTTGGTTTTGTTTGGTTGTTTGGCTGTTTGGCTTTTTGGTCCCTACACACTTTTTGTTAGTTGGTTGGTTGGTTGGTTCATCGGTTTAAAAATTTTGCAAATACATACAGCCAAGCCGAATCAGAACAAAACAAACCCACCAAACCCACCAAACCCACCAAACCAACCATTCAGGCAATCTACACGACTTTGTGAAGCAAGCACAACACGTCGTAAATGTCGTCAAACGTTTTGTTGGTCATCATTCGTGTCAACTGCTCCACAATCTGATCGCTAGCATGCTGCCAAGCCTGGCGGTGTGTTTTGCATGCCAACAGCATCAGCTTGGCATCACTGCGCCGCTGGTGGTCCAGATGCTGAAACACTCTGCCGTCCTGCCTGACTGCTGTGAGCAGCAACTCGGAGTCGTACAACAGCGAACCAGCATGCAAGATGTTTTGCGGGTCCAGCTCGATGAGTCTCAAAAGGTGCTGCTTAGCACGCTCTGAGTCGTGCTGCAAGCTAGTCGCCACACATGGAAACATGTCTGGCGCCTTGTTTAGCACACTTGTCACGATTTGGTCGTCTTGGCGCAACGCGCTTGGCAGACGAACATACAGCTCTGCATTGTCTTCAATGTTCTTCAACACAACTTCTCTGTCGGGCACAAAGTCTAACGGCAGCAGTTTGTCGACGCGGTCGTCAATCCACCACTGGGTTGCCTTTGCAATCGCATCCACCAAACCAACAAGCTGGTGATCTGAATGCATGTTTGACCAATTTGGTTGTGTGATTGGTGTGGTTGGTGTTGGTGTTGTTGGTGTTGGTGTTGGTGTTGGTGGTGTTGGTTAAATGGTTAGATTTGTCGCAAAAGTGCATAGTTACATATGTTGGCCAACCAACCAACCAACTCACCATCAAAGCGGTGCAACTGACCAGCTGTCCAGCCGCAAACATCACACACCAAGTGCCAATCAAACAAATCAGACCAATCGTCGTTACAACCATGCCAACTAGACCAATCCATGCTAGCCACAACGAGCACAGCCACAACGTTCCAAACAAGCAAATAGTGGCCGGCAGTGTTCCAAGTTTGCCAAGTGTATTGGTTATAATGGAAATGTGTCCAATGGTGAATGCTTTCTGCACAAACATCCAAGCAGTCCAAGCCGTCCCAGCCATACAAGCCATTCATACCAAGCCGTGCAACCCAACAGCACAGGCATTACTGACAACTCGGTACATTCGGCACATGTCACGTTCATTAGGTTTGATGGGTTTGATGGGTTTGATGGGTTTGATGGGTTTGATGGGTTTGATGGGTTTGTTAGTTGGGTTTGTTGGTTGGGTTTGTTGAGCAATGTTTAATAACACACGACATGCATATGATGCCTATCCAATAATCACCAAATCACAACGACTGCCAGGCCGAAACGCGCAGGTTGCCAGACTGGTCAACATGTCCAGCTTGGTATGTGTTCTTGCCAAGTACTTGGAATACCAGCCAAATGCACAAACCATGCTGGTGCGGGCTCTGCAAAAATCAACAAACCAAACAAACCAAACAAACCAAACAAACCATGCATTCAGAATTAACGTCGAGTTTGCAGGCAGTGGCATCCTGGTGACCAACCTGTTGATTGACACAACCGACAAGCATGGCTACCAGGCTGTGCGGCGCCAGATTGCCGATTGCTGGTCCAGCACACCTGGTTTCGAAACCAGTTTGGTTGCACAAAACAAAATGCTGGTGTTTGTCAACCACAACGGTTGGCAATTGCACCAGCGCAACTTTTCCAACATCAAACCAGGCGACACACTGGTTGTGACAGCCGACTTGGTGGACGACATGGTGGACAAGCTGCACCAACAGTACAGCAAACAACCAATTCGTTTGAATGAACAGTTGCTGCAAGCCATGCAGGCAGTGACCAGCCAGAATCGCCATAATATGGGCTTGAAGGTTTTCAAGCAACAGTCCAAGCTGCTGTCATGTGTAGCAAAGTTAGTAACAGTTGCCGCAATTCCGCAGGACTACTTGCTAAACCTGCTGGGCGTCTTTTGCAAGTTTGACCGACAAATCATGCTGCAGCACACTGGCGTGCTGACCAACATACTTGATTGTGAGCTGCTGAACGACCACCAAAAACAAAATGACCCACTTTTGCAAGTCATTTACCTGTGCTGCAAAACGCTGCACAAGCTGAACGTCCAAGACGGCGAGCCAGGCTGGCAAAGCATCGTTGACGAAGTCGCAAAGTTTCACCAAAAGTGCAAAGCACTGACACACAAACGATATTGCCATACCAAGATCTGGGCTGGCAAACTGGCCAAGCAGTACACCAACCAACCAATCTTACCGAATGGACCTGCAAAGCGCAAAATAGTTCGATACTGGCGGGCATGATAGGCTGGTTTGGTGCAACCAGTTTGGATGGTTCGGATGGTTTGGGTTCGGATGGTTCGGCAAGTCAGTTTGTTTGGCCTGAAAAGGTCAAGCAAGTTATGCATCTGGTGCAGCTGGTGCTGGACAAGATTCATCTTTTGGAGATACACAACCACTACGATTGCATGAATGGTTGTTTGGTCAAGTGCGCAGCCAACGTTGATTGCATTGCTGGTAATGTTTAGTTGACAGTTTGGATGATTGGTTTTTGTAATTCAAAGCAAGTCAGACAAACACCATATGATATACATCCATGAAATGGTTATCTCTAACCAGCAATTTGTACTAGCATTATACTGACTAGTTTCGACCAGTTTGGTAAACATGTCTAGCCTGTGCATTCTTGCCAAGTACCTGGAATACCAGCCACATGCACAGACCATGCTGGTGCGGGCTCTGCAAAAACCGACAAACCAAAACAACCAACACAACCAAAACAACCAAAACATCCAAAACAACCAAAACCATGCATTCAGGATAAACGTCGAGTTTGCATTCAGCGGCATCGTAGTGACCAACCTGTTGATTGACACAACCGACAAGCATGGCTACCAGGCTGTGCGGCGCCAGATTGCTGATTGCTGGTCAAAAAAACCTGGTTTTGAAACCAGTTTGGTCGCCCAAAACAAAATGCTGGTGTTTGTCAACCACAACGGTTGGCACTTGCACCAGCGAAACTTTTCCAACGTCAAACCAGGCGACACACTGGTTGTGACAGCCGACTTGGTCGACGACATGGTGGACAAGTTGCACCAACAGTACAGCCGCCATACATGGTATTGTACCCAGGCAAGGTATTCTTTGAATGAACAGGTGCTGCAAGCCATGCAGACAGTTGCCAGCCAAGATCGCCAGAACATGGGCTTCAAGGTTTTTAGGCAACAGGCCAAGTTGCTGTCATGTATGCAAATGCATTACGACAGAATTCCCGAAACAGTTTTGCAAGTTTACAACTTTGCACCCACTGCGTTGGAATGGCTCTACCAGCAAGACCTAGATGTCAAACAAGACATGTGTTCAAACTGCCAAGAAAGTATCATGCAGGTGCTTTACAAAATACGCAGCTTCGACTCGAGCCTGTTGGTCGAACTGGTGACAATGGCAGTCCAGGTTGGCAATGCTGCATTTGCCGAAAAGCTGCGCGAGTTCAACCAACCAGGCAACAAACACGCTTTCGACGCCGCAGCAGACTATTTGGTAACCCAATTGGTGCAAACTGATGAGAAAAGTTTACATGTTGCGGCGCGGCTGCTCAGCCATATGTATGCAAGTCTTGAACCGAGTCACCAGTCGTATGAACGGCATATCCAACCGTGTCTTGCCGCTCTGCCCAGCTGCAATGCCGGCACCGCGGTTCTGCTGTGGAATGCAATTCACGTACTTTTCCAAAGAATGACAATACATCGGTTCGAGGGCATCATGTGCTCTAACAGCCAGTGTACTGCCTTGCTTGAAGCATGCGTCACCAGCACGAACCTATGGCTCATTACGGACGACATCGACGGTTATTTTGGTTATTATATTTGGATTGTTGTGGTCACCATCATGCAGTACCAATTGTGTACCTGGCAGGACTTGGTGGCGTCATCCTTTTTGAATTCCAACATCATGGTGGTGCTGTACAACAACCTGCGCAAGCGAGAAATCGGGCGTGATGCATTTTGCTTTCAGCTACAATATATTATAAACAAGTGTTGCGACGACTGGTCCCCGAAGCTGTGCGACCAGTTGGCAAGGTTGATCGCAGTCGTTGCAAAGGAATGCTTGAACGACAATGTGTTGACGCTGCTGCACATCGTTTGCAAGTTTGACCGCCAAATCATGCTGCAGCACATTGACGTGCTGTTGGGTGTGCTGAGCCAAACACTTGGATTCTTGATAGACAACCAACGAAACAATGACGTACTTTTGCAAGTCATCTACCTGTGCTGCAAAACGCTGCACAAGCTAGGCGTCCAACACGGCGAACCAGGCCGGCAAAGCCTTGTTGAGAACCTGGCCAAGTTTCACCAAAAGTGCAAAGCACTGAAACACAAGAAATATTGCCATATCAAAATTTGGGCTGGCAAGCTGGCCAAGCAGTACACCAACCAACCAGACATACCAGACCAGCCAGACCTACCAGGCCAAACAGGCCAACCAGGCCAACCAAACGAACCAAACGAACCAGCCCAACCAGGCCAACCAGGCCGACCAATCGAACCAATCCTACAACCAATTCAACCAATCCAACCAATTCAACCAATCCAAACGATTGCTGCAAAGCGCAAATTTGAACTTGTTACAGCTTAACGGCAACAACCATGCTAGACACCGCAATGATGCCCAGATTGAAATCCATCCAAAACATCTGGGCTGTGATCTTTTTTTTCGATTCGTTGAGCTCTGTGTTGATTTTGATCAGTTCTAGGCGAATGTCTGCGCGAGTGTTGTACAATTGGCGGTTGAGCTGCTGGACCTCTTCGACCAGTTTGACCATTGAGTCTTGTTCGTGCAACGGTGTTTGATCAGACAGCCTGCAAAGTTGACAAGCTTGCCGAGATGCTTGCCGGGATGCTTGACGGGATGCCATGCAAAAAGGCTGCGCCAGCTTGGAAAGCATGATTGCAGTTGTCTGTGTTGGTTGTGTTGTTAGTTGTGCGTATTACTTGTTTGCAATAATTGTTGGTTTTGTATTCGGTTTGATTCAACATATGTTTCATTGCTTGCAAACATGTGTTTGACATGGATAGAAACAGCAGGTTAATACGTTCGATGCAATCCACCATTCTTGCTGCTGTTGGTCTGCTTGCCATTGCGCAGTTGTGCGCAAAAACCCAGGTTGTTGGCTTGTTGCGCCTGATTCAGCATCAAAAGATTTGACAACACGAACAGCTTAGCTTACAACCGTTATACCGGATAAATTTGACTTTTAGCGCATGTCAAGCAGCTGCAGCACAAACGTCTTGTTCTCAACGTCGCCGTCAAGCACGAGCACTAAACCGCTGCAAAAATTCAAGGTTGCGTCGACTTGCTCAAACACAAACGTTTCGTCAGCCCACCACGCCGTGCCCACAAGCAACTCGGCGCCGAATTTGGTGATGCAACTCGAAGCGTCAAACGCTTCGTCTGCCCTGCAGAGCGAGCACTGTTTGCACTTTTCGTGAGTAGAAAAACTGTTGTTGTCAGGCGAGTACAAGAAGTACTGGCGCTCAACATCAGTCCACATCTTGCCGTGCTTGTCTGCTGACCAGGCTTTTTCGTCGCGGAGCAACGCTTGCAGGTGACCCATGAAGTTTGTGTTGAGCGTGAACATCCCAAAGTTCTGCCCCAAAGCGTTGGTGGCGTACACGTCGACAGAAGAGTAACGGTCTTTTGTGTGCCACCAGTAGTCAATCATCGCGGCGCCGTCCCGGGACACGTGCACCACAGCCGGGTAGTTTACCATGGCAAGGTAAGAAGGCGGATCTTTGAGACTTTTAATGCCATTGCCTTGCTTCCACACTAAGCACGATTGCTTGGCACCAACAAAGCTGAGCTCGACAGAATCCATGGCAAAAGAGCTGTTGGTTGTGTTGGTTGTGTTGGTCGTGTTGGTTGTGTTGGTTGTGTTGGTTGTGTTTGTTTTGTAATCGGCTTTCATTAACATATGATTTACAACGTGCTCAAAACGTGTGTTGCAAGCATGTGCCAAAACAGCCAACTATCAGACTTTTTGGAAAAGAGTCTGCACCAGCTGTTGGATCAATTCATTGTAAAATAAAATCAACCAACAGGCCAGCCACCCTGACCGTACTTGGCCTTGGCGGCTGCTTGGCCGGGCAATTCAAACAGGTCTCGCTGGTCGACAGGTCTGTCCAGCGACAAGGTCGTAGTGTTGAAGCGCTGGCCTGGTTGGTCCTTGTTGTTGGTCAGCAGCGGCTTGGCGTGGAGCTGCTTGAACTGGGCTTCCACTCGCAGCACGCTGTTTTGTTTGTCTGGCTGGCTGCCCGGACCGGTCATGGCTGGCACAGCATGCACTTGTTTCAGCTGCGTTTCAGCGTGAATCACGCCTGGCTGGCGGTCAGGCTGGCTGTCTGACTGGCCCAGCTGGGCCTTGCCGGCCTTGGCGGCCAGCTCGGCGTGCAGCGTGACTTGGCTGGGCTGGTGGTCCAGCGCCATCTGGCGGGCCGGGTTCAGCGAGCTGTTCAGGCCTGCGCTGTTGCGCAGCTGGGTTTCTGACTTGCCGGCTGGCTGGAAGGCAGGCAGCTCGGCGCGCACTCGCATCAGCGGCTTCTGGCGCGGAGCATTGACATTGACCTCGACCAGCTTGGCAGAAGTGTCGCGTTCCTTGGCGTCCAGCTCCTCGGGCTGCACAATGTAGCCCGAGTAGGACTTCATGGTGTACAGATTGGGCTGCAGGCCTGTGTAGCCAGTCGGGCCGTACATGTCTTCGCGGATGCCTTCCAGGTTGGCTTCTGCCTTGCGCGACACTTCGCGGGCTGCCCAGACATGGGCTTTCTCAGTCATTTCGTGGGCCTGGCCCTGTTCGGCCATGAACGTGTCGTACGGCGTGTAAAGCGGCTTTTCGTCGGAAAACTCGGGCTTGTAGTTTGCTGGGCCCATGTGCTGCACCACCTCGGTCTCGGCCTGGTTGGCGTCGAACGGGTAGTTGTTGCCCGAGTAGCGCTCGAACATGCGCGCCATAGCCTGCTCCGACGGGTTCAGCGACTCGTCCGACTGGCGCTCTGTGACCAGCTTGTTGACGTACTTGGCGTAGCGCTGCTTGGTCACTGGGTCGGTCACAATGCCTACAAACTCCTTGTCGGATGTATTGTTGTTGTTGTTGTTGTAAACCTGCGACACGAACCTGGTGGTCTGGTCGGATTGGCGCTGCATGCTGTTGGAGTACTGGCCTTGCCAGAATGGTAGCTTTAGATTGGCATGGCTGTGACCGGTATGACCGGTATGACCGGTATGACCTGCAAAGCCTGCTGGGTTGTGTGCTGACCAGTCGGACATTTGCTGCAACCAACCAAACCAACCAAACCAAACAAACCAACAAACACAACCAAAACTGTCCAAACAAAAAGACAAACAAACCAACTGTTTGGTAATGTTTTTGTCAGCCAGATTAAAATTATACAATACACATGGAAAGTTTGTCCTGGCTAGCATGCACATAGCTGCGACTCAGCTGCAGCACAGCGTCGCGTAACGCAAAGCAGGCTTCGCACCACTCGTGGTCAACTCTGCCAAGGCTGCTGTCCATCAAGTGCTGCATCTGGGCAAAGCTGGTGCAGGCCAAGAACTGTTTCATGGCAGCTGTCGCAGTACAGCTGGCAAGCTTGACCAGCAGCTCAGTGTGCACGTCTTGGGAAATGTGTGCCGGTACACCCGACACCAGGCGCGCCAAGTGCTGCGCCATCCCAACCAACTTGCCAACTAGCCAACTATCCAACTAACCAACTAACCAACTAACCAACTATCCAACTAACCAACTACCCAACTAACCAACTACCCAACTAACCAACTACCCAACTAACCAACTATCCAACTAACCAACTACCCAACTAACCAACTACCCAACTAACCAACTAACCAACTAACCGATTGTTTGGTCGCAGTGGCTGGGCTGCACTAGAACGTTTGTAGGTTTGCGTGGCCGGGCCAGGACGCAAAGTTGCCTAACAAAGTAGCGACAATAGAATGGCTGGCGTATTCGATAAATGTCTGTTTGAAATTCAAGCAGAGCATTGTAAACAAAACTCAACCGACATGGGTGATGGGTGATGGGTGACACATTACAATGTATGGCGCAGTTGCTGGGTAGATTGGTAGATTGGTAGATTGGTCGGCGCAGTTGATGACAAACCAAAACACCAGACTTTTCTTGCAACTTTGATGGCGCATATTCGGTTCAACTGCTACGCAGTGGTGCAGATCGTCGATCCAGATGGCAAGAAAAGGTTTGCATCTGGCATGTTCCACGAAGACCACGTGGCTGCCGAGCAGGCAAAAGAGCTGTGGCTGATGGACGGTCTGGTTACTCTTGGACCGTGCTGGTACTTCAAGAGCCGGACAGGTGAGCTACTAGAAGGCAAACTGTTTGGTCCAAGGTGCGGGTGGGGCGATCCCGACGTGCCGGACAAGGACCGTGCCTGGCACAAACACGTCAAGCCTGGCGAGCCAGTCTGCAAGAACCTGGCAACTGCAATTCGTCGTTTCGACACCAACAAGCAGCATGCTGTTGTGGTGGCAAACAGCCAGCTGGCCTACACGCTACCTGGCGGAGGCATGGCAAGGCTCAACATGGCCAACCAACACAAGACGTGGGAGTTTGTAGTTTAAACATTACATCTTTACAGCTGTACAGCTGTACAGCCGTACCAATTTACACTAACCGATCCAACTATACGATTTGCTGGCGATTTGCTGGCGATTTGCTGGCGCTTTGCTGGCGCTTTGCTGGGTTGCCAACTGGCAATCATATGTAAGTCTGCAATACAAACATGTGCACCATGTGGACCATGTGCAGCCAGGCAGCCAAGCAGTCAGGCAGCCAGGCAGTCAGGTTTCATCCAGGTGCAGCCAAACCAGCCGAAACCAACACACCATGTGCTGGTCAGCACGGCAGGCACAGCGCCGGCACCACTGGCGGTTGTTGCAGCATGCTGTCGAGCCGAGCTTGCAGAAGCAGGCCTACCAGCTGATCAACATGGTCGTCAAGGCAGACGACCATCTGGTGTCGTGCACCAGAAGCTGCACAGGCTGTTCAACCAAACCAACCAGCCCAAACGATGCCGACGTTAACCCCACCAACCGCATCAACCCCACCAATTGTACTTTTCCCGAACCAGGATGCGGCTTGGTGCTAGTCATTATGAAAGCAAGCAGCATTACCGAACCAACCAAGCCAACCAACCCAACCAGCCCAACCAGCCCAACCGACACAACGAACCACACGCGATGTGTGTACCTGCGTGTACCTGTTGAACCAGTGTAAAACCTGTAAAACCTGTGAGCATGTGATCCTCGTCACTTTGCGAATGCCAATCGTGTAAATCATTAAACACAGACAACGCGGCACACCTGCACACCTGCACACCTGCACACCTGCACAAACCCTAACCAACCATCCAACCACTCGGCCTGTGCCAAGTTTATGTGTAGACCACAAAACACACACACACACACACATCACTAGACTCTGCATTGTAGCCACTTTCAACGGCGAGCCCTGCCCTTGGGCGCCGTGGCGCCACTCGCCTTGCGCTTGACAGGCTTGGTCGTGGCAGGCTTGCGCCCATACGAACGGTCGTCGTCGTCGTCGTCGTCATCATCATCATCATCATCATCATCATCATCATCATCATCATCATCATCATCATCATCATCATCATCATCGTCGTCGTCGTGGGCACTCGCCTTGCGCTTGGCAGAGTTGTTTGTGGCACTCGCCTTGCGCTTCACAGGGCCGCGCGTGGCAGAACTCGCCTTGACGGGGCCGTCGTCGTCGTCGTCGTCACTCTGCTGTACGAACGGAGCAGCCAACTCGTCCTTTGCCAGCATCATGTCGCCGTCGTCGGCACAAATGTCGGCGATGTCGAGCACGTCCTCCACGCTCTGTTGCAGCTCGCCCATTGTCTTTGGGCGTGGGCGCAACAACGTGATGACCAGGTGGGCGATTCCGTGCGCAAACGCCGCGTTGCTGGCCACAACAGTCTTCTTCCCCTTGATGCCGTACTCCTTGGGTAGGTTGTTGACCATCTTGGCGAAGATCACCATCGTCGTCAGCCAATGAGCACCGCGCAAGGTGACTGGGTGACCGAACTTCTTCTCGTACCACGCCACCAGCCGACCCTCGTAGCGACCTGCCTGGCTGTAGAAGTTGGCGCTCACCGCCACCTTGTCGCCCATCAGCGGCAACAGACCCGTGGCCTCCTTCTTTGAGCTGCGCTGCGGACAGAGAAACACGGGCACCCTGCCATCATCGTCGGGGGGGCTGTACCCGCCCCGCACCGCCTGGCAGTTTGTGGCGGGAATCGTCTTCCACACGCCGTTCTGCATGACGCGCACAGGCATCGTTTTGATGGCTGCCGTCGTTGGGTTGCGATCGTCGCGCAGAGCCGGCCTCGCAGCACCACCACCGCGACTGCCGCCGCTGCCACCGCGACTGGCACTGCTGCCACCGCTGCCACCACCGCCGCCACCGCTGCCACCACCGCCGCGACTGGTACTGCTGCCACCGCTGCCGCCGCCACCGCTGCCACCGCCGTGACTGGCACTGCTGCCACCGCTGCCGCCGCCGCCGCTGCCACCACCGCCGCGACTGGCACTGCTGCCACCGCTGCCACCACCGCCGTGACTGGCACTGCTGCCACCGCCACCGCTGCCACCGCTGCCACCACCGCCGCTGCCACCGCCGCCGCGACTGGCATTGCTGCCACCGCCGCGACTGGCACTGCTGCCACCGCCGCGACTGGCACCGACGCTGCTGCGTGACGCAACAGGCTTTTTGACGGTGACTTGCAGGTGGCCCTGCTGCTTCTTGGCGTCGGCCTTCTTCTTGGCCTCGGCTGCGGCTTCGGCCTTCTTGGCTGCGGCTGCGGCCTTCTTAGCCTCGTCTGCGGCCTTCTTAGCGTCGGCCTTCTTCTTGGCCTCGGCCTTCTTCTTGGCCTCCTCGGCCCGCTCGTCTTCACTGTCGTCGTCGTCGTCTTCACTGTCGTCGTCGTCGTCGTCGTCGTCGTCGTCGTCGTCCGAGCTTGGTTTACGCGCCTTGCCTACGGGTATCGTCTTTCTGCCCACGGCGGGCTGGTGGGACAGGTTCTTGGGCATAGGCCCTGACTTTCCTCTCGCCATGTTGAGCTGATGCTGGCCCAAGTCGGTCGTCTGTGGCAGTTCGTCTTCCTCGTCCTCGTTGGTGCTCTCGTCGTCGTCGTTGTCGGACTGGTTGTCGGGTTGACGCGCCTTGCCTATCGTCTTTCTGCCCGCGCCAGGCAAATGGGACAGGTTCTTGGGCGCAGACGCCGACTTTCCTCCCGCGATGATGTGCTGACGCTCGTCCGAGTGGGTCGTCTGTCGCGGTTCGTCATCGTCCTCGTTGGTGCTCTCGTCGTCGTTGTCGGACTGGTTGTCCTGGTGCTGGTCCCGGTTCTGGTCGTGGTGGTCCCGGCCCGCATGCGTGTTGGTCGCATGCGTGTTGGTCTGTGCACCCGGCTGGTCCGGCTCTTCGGCCATGGCAAGGGCAGCCAACGCAGCCGAACGCTGTTCGTGGATGGTGCGCCTGTCCGTAGCATGGAGGCTGTCGGCTTCCCCCTCCTCCTCAACAAACGCGGCCAAAACGTCCACGCCTTCCTGCGACATGCCATCGCCATCGTCGTCGCCGAAGTCGTCGTTGTCGAACAAATGTGACATTGTTGCCACTGGTGCCGCGCCGGTTGCCGCACCGGTCCCCACGGTTGTCGGCGCGGTGGTGTTCTCCGCCGATGATGACGTCGCAGTAGCCTCCACCGTGACCGTGGCAGCGTCCGCGGATGGTGTCGCTGTCGATGATGCGTCCGCGGAGGCGGCCGTGGATGATGCGTCCGCGGAGGCGGCCGTGGGTGGTGTCGCCGTGGATGATGCCGCCGTGGATGATGCCGCCGTGGAAGCGTCCTTGGAAGCGTCCTTGGAAGCGTCCTTGGAAGCGTCCTTGGAAGCGTCCGTGGGTGGTGCCGCCGTAGACGATGCCACCGTGGAGGCGGTCGCCGTGGAGGCGGTCGTGGATGATGCCGACATGGAAGCGTCTGTGGGTGGTGCCGCCGTAGACGATGCCACCGTGGAGGCGGTCGCCGTGGAGGCGGTCGCCGTGGAGGCGGTCGTGGATGATGCCGACATGGAAGCGTCTGTGGGTGGTGCCGCCGTAGACGATGCCACCGTGGAGGCGGCCGTGGATGATGCCGACATGGAAGCGTCTGTGGGTGGTGCCGCTGTGGAAGCCGTAGATGATGCTGCCGTGGAGGCGCCCGTGGATGGTGTCGCTGTGGTTGTCGCTGTGGAAGCCGTGGCTGGTGTCGCCGTCGTGGTTGCCGTAGATGATGACGCCGCGGCGGCAGTCGTCGGTGTCGCCGTGGGTGTATCGGGGCTCACCGCGACTGCCGGACTTGGAACTTTGTAAGCCCAATCGCCATTGCTGCTTGACATGCTTCTCGCTGCGGGGTGACGCGGCTTCGCTGGGTCGCTGGGTCTGGGTGGGCCTGGTAGTGATGCGATGCAGTGTTGACCACTTTCAATGTTTTTTTCGATAGCCTCAGACTGCACAGTGTACTGTGTACCGTACTGTGTACCGTACTGTGTAGTGTGGGATGACGCCCAGCCAGCCGAAAACACACCGAGGCCGACACACATTCTGCACGTCGGTTCGAAACATAGTTTTTGACGCACCGCGGTGAAGTATGTGTGCCTTGGTTGTTGCTGGCTACGAGTTTCGCGACTTGAACGAGTTTAAAAACTGCTATATGACTTAATAACCAAATTTGACATTTCAACAACTGCTCAAACTGCCTGCCAGGCCATGCCGAGTTGTCTGCGTTCTGCGTGACGCCCGGTTTGCTTGTGGGCCTTGTCTTACGCTGCTTTGCTGGGACGGTCAAGGCGCAGCGTTCCTTGCAAATGACGCAGGTACCAAGCATGTACTGGTGCTGTACTATTCATATACTGACCGTGTACTGACCATGTACTAACCATGTACTAATCATGTACTGGTATTGAACTATACAGTCGTTTGCCTGCTAGTTGTGTGGGTCGTACAGGCTGATGTGGTGGTTTTACATGTACACTAGTTGCTGGTTGATTCACCTGGTGAACGTCGTCAAGCTCGATCAATGCGCAGCGCACGCTGCCGCGCAGCGCGAAAAATGCGTCACGACCGGCTGGCCAATGAAGTTGACCTAAAATCTAATTGTTTAAGTTAAAGTAATAATTGTTTAACTTAAAATATAATTGTTTAATTGTTTAACTTAAAATAATATTTGTTTAACTGTTTAACTTAAAATATAATTGTTTAATGGTTTAAGTTAAAATACTATTTGTTTAACTATTTAACTTAAAATAATAATTGTTTAACTATTTAACTTAAAATAATATTTGTTTAATTGTTTAAGTTAAAATATAATTGTTTAATTGTTGAACTTAAAATATAATTGTTTAATTGTTTAAGTTAAAATATAATTGTTTAACTATTTAACTTAAAATAATAATTGTTTAACTGTTCAACTTAAAATATAATTGTTTAATTGTTTAAGTTAAAATACAATTGTTTAACTTAAAATAATTATATTATAACTTGATATATACTTGTTATTTAAATATATGCGTCGCAGCCGATCAATCCGTCGTAATTGAACAGTCAGCGCCTGCAATGTCTGCTACTTTACGCAAGGCAAGAAATTAACGTATTGTTAGTTAGCAAAAAATAGTGGTTAGTCAGTATGTTGCTAACACAGTTCTAGCACCACGTCTTGAACAACGCTGTTTAGCTTGTTCAGGCAGCGTTCGTCTGTACCAAGCAGATACTTTTCAAAGCTGGCAAGCTGCACAGTGCCGGTTTGTGCCAGCAAGGCAGTCGCGTTAAACAGCAGTGACATGTTGTCGTCAAACTCGTCTCCAAACTGAACATGCAGCTGCCAGATTAACATGTCGCGCACTTTGTTGGTGTGCAGCAGCTTTGCTGCCTGCTTGGCGAGCTGGTCGGGCGCAACGTCTGGGTAGTTGACCATGCGGCGCAGCATGTTGTGCTTTCTTTGGTATACATGTTGCTCCAACCACTGCACGCACTGCCGACTTGTCATGGCAAATCGTTGGTTTGGTTTGCTTTGTTTGCTTGGTTTGCTTGGTGTTTGATACTTTGTTTTCTATTAAAAAAGAACATTCTGGTTGCCAGAGTGGTTGCAGCGTGTTGCGTGTTGCGCGTTGGTTGCGCGTTGGTTGAGCATGGCAGGCCTTCTGAACCTTGACATTGACGTTGCGCATCAAATCAAACCTAGTAAACATGCCAAACATGTTCAACACAGCAAACCCAGCAAACCCAGCAAACCCAGCAAACCCAGCAAACCCAGCAAACCCAGCAAACCCAGCAAACCCAGCAAACCCAGTAAACATAGTAAACCTAGTAAGCCTGATACTAATACACCTGGTAAACACAGCCGTGCCGACCAGTCGATAAAGTCATATGCAGACGAATTGACCCAATCCCAGACGGATGAATCAACTACATCTGAACCACAACCTGTGTGGTCTACACTGAAACACATGATGAAAACCTGCATCAAACGCAACAACTTGGCCAACATCGTGGTGCCTGCCTTTACAGCTTTTGTGGCGACCATTGTGCTGCTTGCTTTGCTACGACCCTGGTTCGTCACAACTGCCGAACTGGTCAGTGCTGACCAACACACCAACCAGCACAACCAGCACAACCAACCAAACGTGTTGCGCCGGTTTTCGTGGTCGTTGGTGCTGATTTGGGCGGCATGCGTTGCTGCGGCAGTTGGCCTGACGACGTTCCTGACCATGCTGGCTGCACAAAAACAAAAAACTTCAAAATAACATTACATGTCGATGGTGGGCATGTCGTCGTCCGAGTCGAGTTGGTTTGGTTGGTTTGGTGGGTTTGGTGGGTTTGGTTGGTTGGCAACTTGCTGGTGGCGCACTATCTTGACTTTCTTGTCAGCTTTGGACTTGCTAACCTTGGACGACTTGCGCTTCTGGCTGATCGGCACCAAGCTGTTGGTGCGCTCGTCGATCTGGTAGCCTGGCGGCACTGTCACAATCTGGTTCGGCTGGCTTGGTTGAATAGTCAAGTTTGGTTCCACATTGCTGACTTGCGTTTGATTATCGGGTTGGTTGAGCTGGTTGTGCTGGTTGGGCTGGTTGGGCTGGTTGTGCTGGTTGGGCTGGTTGTGCTGGTTGGGCTGGTTGTGCTGGTTGGGCTGGTTGGGCTGGTTGGGCTGGTTGGGCTGGTTGGGCTGTCCGGGTTGGTTGAATTGGTTGGGCTGGACGGTCATGCCTGACATGTTGGCAGGTTGGTTCGGCATGTTGGCAGGCATAGTAAAGTCGGGCACAAAGTTGGGCAGGTCATCGTCCGGACCTTCCATCACACCAGGCAGGTTTGCTGCATTGGATGCATCAAACTGTCCAGTGTTGCCTGTCTGACCAGTTGGATTGGTTGGATTGGCTGGATTGGTTGTATTGGTTGTGCTGGTGTTGGGTGGCTGGCTCGGCATGCCCACCATGTTCATCACGTTCTTGACTACATCCATCAAATTGCCTTGGCCGCCCAGCATCGACATGATGCTCGACATGTCGAAACCAGACTGACCAGTTTGGCCTGGCTGACCAGTTTGGCCTGGATGGCCTGGATGGCTTGGCTGACCGAACGGGTCCGGACTTGGCACGCTGATGGACGGCCCGCCCGACATCATGTTGTTGAAGCTGCTCAGCAGCGGCACCAGCACCGACTGGCCGATGAACCCGAATTTGTTGGCCAGGTGAGTCGCCAGCACCGACAAGGCAAACGTGATGCCGATCTGCACCAGCGGGTGCGTCGACGACTTGCCGCCGATACCCTTGGGCGCCATCAAGCGGTATGCCTGCTTGATCTTGACGACATAAAAGTCCTTGTTGGCCATCACGGCGTTGCACACGCCCTGGGCGTCCAGGAACCAGCCGTTGAACTTGGGCAGCGCCCACTTGGACAGCCTTTCCATGCCAAACGAGACTGCCAGAACAACCACAAACACCACTGTCGACACGGTGTTTTCCTGGTCCTGCATTCTGATTTCCTGGTGCTCGCGCTTGATGACCTCGTAGTCGGTGCCTTCCAAGGCGCGCAGCAGGTCGTTTCGAGTTGGTGCTGTGTTGGGCAGGCTGTCCACCACAATGTAATTCAACTGCTTGTGGACGTCAAAGTATTTGCAAATGGCTTGAATTGCATCCATGCGCTTCACCGGGTCGTCTGACAGATACGTGGTAGTCTTTGTGCCAGTCCGACCAGTTTGTGACAAGTAGCGCTTGGAACTGCCAGATCGACCAGACCGACCAGTTTGATGCGAACCACGCGAACCATGCCTATGCCTATGCGATCCACGCGACCGATGCGAACCATGTGACCTATTCGACCTATTCGACCCATTCGACCCATTCGATCTATTTGACCTATTTGACCTATTTGATCCATGTGATCCAGGATGTCGTTTGCTTGACGGACTCTGTTGTGCCAAGTCCAGCAAATTGGACTGGTTTGGCTGGTTTGGCTGGTTTGGCTGGTTAGATTGGTTTGGCTGGTTTGATTGCTCAACTGGAAAGTCGCGCAGGCTGTCGCGCACGTCAGGCAAGTCGTTGTCGTCGTCGTCGGAATCCATGTTTGGGTTGGCGGCCACCTGGGCCAGCTCGACAAGGTCGCCCATTTTTGTTGGTTTTCACCGAACTGGTAAACAACAAACCAACCAACCAACCAACTGTTTTAATCACACATTTGTATTTGGTTACGCACCAAACGTTGTTTAGTTGAACGCACGCTTTTCCACACTTTTCATGCTTTTCATGCTTTCACACATTTGGACGCTTGGCCGGACTTGACGAACCATCCTGGTTGCACGCACATGCGCACTCACACATGGTGTTTGCAAGCTTGCGCTTTTGTGGCGACTTTTCAAGCTTTTCCAGACGCTCGTTGAGCGCCTTGATACTAGCAAACAAGTAGCCGTTCAGGCCGTCGTAGTTCAGGCTGAGGAACGACTGCTCGTCCGTTTTGACGAGCTCTGGTGCAAATTCCTGGATTTCTTGGGCAATCACGCCTGCACACTTGGCTTTGCTGTCCTCCCACTCAAACGTCACGCCGCGAGCCTTGCAAATGCTTTCCAGGGCCTTGTCTGCATTAAGCTCCTTGATGTTCCGCTTTTTGCGCTGGTCAGATGTGGCAGTGAACGTGGTTGCCGACATGTCGCCAACCAACACGTAGTTGCCTGCTCTCAGGGTACCCGGATAAACACTTGCTGCCAATACAGGTGCTTCAACACGTGTCCACGTGGTTGTGTCTGTCCCGACCGCAATGCCGCTGGCCGAACCGCTTGTTGCGCTCACACGCCATGTTGTGCCTGCATTCACCGTGCCACCAGACACAAACACCGTACAGTCAACCGTTAACTGATCCGAGCGGCTGCCTGCCACGTCGGTTGCCCGTGTTGCCCCGCCACTGCTCTGCACTACGTATATGCCGTTGTCAACATGGGCGCCACCTCCCTGAAGCCGCAAAAGGATGCGATCGCCAGCAACCAGTGTGTAGCCGTCAATTACATCACCAACTTCTGTACCAGTTGTTGGGTTGACCGTGGCAACCGATGCACATCGCACTGGGTCCAACACTCTACGAATGACATCTAGCTTACTGGTCGAGCTGTTGTAAACCATGTTAACACCAACAACGTTTGAGTTCAACTTTGCACCCGTCACTGCACTGGCAGCAATATTAGTGGTTGCCACAGCGTTGCTGGCAAGCTCGGTAGACGTGATTGTGCCGCCCACTATGTTGGCAGCTGCAATGGTGGTACTGGCTATCTGTGTGCCAGTAATTGTGCCGGAAATGATGTTGCCGGCCGCAATGGTAGTACTAGCAATTTTGGCACCAGTGATGGTACCATCTGCTATTTGTGTTGCCGTAATAGTGCCTGATACAATGTTGCCAGCCGCAATGGTAGTACTAGCAATTTTGGCGCCAGTGACGGTACCATCTGCTATTTGTGTTGCCGTAATAGTGCCTGATACAATGTTGCCAGCCGCAACAGTAGTACTAGCAATTTTGCCACCAGTGATGGTACCGTCTGCTATTTGTGTTGCCGTAATGGTGCCTGAAACAATGTTGCCAGCCGCAATAGTAGTACTAGCAATTTTGCCGCCAGTGATAGTGGAGTTTGCAATTTTTCCTGCTTCAATGGTGCCGTCAATAAGTTTTGCGTTTGATATCGATCCATCGGCAATAGTTGCATTGCCACCAAACTGTGTGAAAACAAGCCCGTGTGTCCCAACAGTATCAGCATCGGTATTGTTGGTGCAAACAAACGCCGTGTCCACAAGCGTGTTGCCTTCCTGCACAAACACGGCGACGTTTGCAGCCTGTGCACCTGTGTCCAAATCGCCGGCCCGGCTTGCCGCGCCGCTGGACACCGCCACATAAATACCGTTTTGGGTTGCAGTCGATTGGTCTTTCAGCAAAACGCGGTCGCCTGCCACCAGCACGACGCCATCAATCGAGTCGCCAGCTTGAAGATCAGTTGAGGTGGTGACGTTTGCAGTGCTGGCCACTCGCACAGCTTGCAGCCACGAACGGCCGTACACGTACGATTCAACATAGGCGGTTGTGGCCACAGCAACACCGCCGACTTGCAGCGTGTTTTCAACATTCAGGGTGTGCACGCCTGTGAGTTGCACATTCGTGCCGTCTAAGTCTAACGCGTTGGCCGAACCAACCAACGAAACACCGCTGGCTCCCGCGCCACCATTAAGTGCAAGTGTTGTGTCGCTGAGGCTCGCAGATGGCATGTTGACAGGTGTATATAATGGTCAAGCCAGAAACCAAACTGCTTTTTTAAAGCTGGTTTATAAAAACGAAACAAGATTTGGAATTTGTCAAACGCCTTTCAAACCATATTGCACATATAGCACAAATGACTAGCCAGTTTGAGCAGCACGTGATGCAAGAACTGCCGCTCAGCGTGCCGTACGACGAGCGGTCGGTGCTGGCTGCCATGCACGACGACCGTGTGGTCAGCATCCAAGCAGTCAAGCAGGCCCACCAGGCCAGCCAGCAAAGCGACAAGCAGACAGTCGAGCAGCACTGGCAGGCACTGGCTGACAAGCACACCCAGATGGCCGACCAATCCAACCAATCCAACCAATCCGACCAATCCAACCAATCCAACCAAACTGGTCCAACCAACCCAACTGGTCCAACTGGTCAAAACAACCCAACTGGTCCAACCAACAAAATTGTGCCTGTTAGTGCCAACTATCCGCCGTTCAGGTCCAACATTCGCGACAAGGTGTTGCGGCATGCTGCCCACATGTTTCACGACATCAAGCACTACTCCAAGCTTGGCTTTGACAGCCACCAGAAAAAGCTCAAACACTGTTTCGTGGAGCACAACCGCATTTTTGTGAGCTCAGCATTGATCATGATTTTGCTGTTTGTGGTGATATTGGTTGTCATTTTGACCAGAAAGTCTACCAACATATGATGATTCAAATCAAACTGTCCAACCAACCAACCATTTCGACGAATCCAACCAACCAACCAACCAACCAACCAACCAACCAACCATTTTTACAAATCCAACCATTTAAACAACCCAGCATGGAATACCGGTACTACGGCATTGTGACCAGTTGGGACCCTGTCAAGCAGATGGGTCGCATCAAGCAGATGGGCACAGTGCACGAAACCTACGCCGAGGCCGACGATCAAAAGGTGATTTTGAAAGTCAACACCAGCAACACCGAGGTGTTTTTTTATCCGCGCAGCCTGCGCACCCCGCCAGGAGTCGGCAAGGTGTGGTTCGTGGTGCAGCAGTACGTCGAGTTTGACAGATTTCCAGAGCGTGCTGGCTACGTGGCGCGCAACATGACCAACATTCACGGCATTCCGTTTCCGCACGAGTGCCGCCAGGCATCTAACCGTCCAGATCGTCCAGACCGTCCAGACCGTCCAGACCGTCCAGACCGTCCAGACCGTCCAGACCTGTTTGATTCCCGGCCTGTGCGATCGCGGTCTGTGCAGCCACACATTGGTGCATACGATCCTGGCGATATGCGCAGCCAACGTGTTGCAAGTGTTGGAAGTGTTGCAAGTGTTGGAAACGTTGGAAGCATCGTTCGCGTTGTTCACAACCGCGACGACCGCGACGACCGCCCAGCCTACCGCGACGACCGCCCAGCCTACCGCGACAACCGCCCAGCCTACCGCGACGACCGCCCAGCCTACCGCGACGACCGCGACGCTCGGTATGTGAGCCGTTCGACTCTGCACATCCGGTCCGACCGTCCGGACCGTTCTGGACGCGTGGTTTCTGCCAGCCAAGCAGTTGCTCGCAGCAGAGATGACCGTTACGATACGCATTCTGTCCGGCCCAGTCAGCCAGTAAACCAATTCGTCCAGCCTTTCCATGATGACCATGATGACCATGATGACCATGACGACCATGATGACCATGACGGCCGTGATGACCGTGGCGGCCGTGCTGACCGTGCTGACCGTGCTGACCGTGCAGACCGTGGTGACCGTGCAGACCGTGGTGACCGTGGCGGCCGTGCTGACCGTGCAGACCGTGCAGACCGTGCAGACCGTGCTGACCGTGGCGACCGTGCCGATCGTGGCGACCGTGCCGATCGTGCTGATCGTGCTGATCGTGCTGACCGTGCCGATCGTGCTGATCGTGCTGATCGTGCTGATCGTGCTGATCGTGCTGACCAGACCAACCATGCAAGCCATTCCGACAAACGCAAGCACGACCAGGACGAGCATGTTAGGCACAAGCGCGTGACTCACAGACAAGACAGTGACGACGAGCATACTGACCAAGACGACCATGACGACCATGACGACCATGACGACCATGACAACCATGACGACCATGACGACCATGACGACCATGACAACCAAAACAACCGCGACGACCAGATTCGTGCAGCCAGTCGGTCACCCAGCTAGACCAGGCGAAACGTGCGTTTGAAGCATTCAACACGATTTGATGTACAAAACAATATCTGCCTAACATAAATAGAACCAGCTCGGTCAGATTGATATTGTTGGTTAGTTGGATTTGTTTAGCTTTCATTCAACATGGCAACTTTTTCACAGATCAACTCGGCAGACAAGTCTGCCGAGACCATGGAAAACGGTGCGCGCGCCTCGTTCAGCTTTGCCAGCCAGATGGAGAAGCACTTTCAGTCTGACAAGGCCTTTGAGCTGCACGACCACCAGCAGCAGTATGTGTGTGTGTCCTGGGGTTCGCTGTATGTTGCGCCAGAGGACGCTGATTTGGTTCACAAGTCGCTTCGCGGCCCGACCGTGCTGGTCCACGGCTTCATGCCCAGCAACGTGGCTGCACTGAAGTACTATGCCGACATCCGGGAGTACCGCCAGAAACACAACATGACGATGTACCGCACGCTGGCCTGGCCCGTCAAGGCCTGGCAGGTGCTGCGCCGCTATGCGCCGACAAACGTCAAGTCAAACGACCAGCTGTCGCGCAACATGATGTGCTTTGCAAAGCGCATTATTGGGCTGAAAGAAGCCAAGATGTCGAAAGAAGCTAGGTTGAAAGACAGGCCGCCAAGCAAGGCCCAGCAGAGAGCTGCCACGCTGGACGCAATGTACCCTGAGGCTAGCGAGAAGACCAAGCAAGAAGTTGCCAAGCTGAAGCAGGCAGTCAAGCAGCTGAAAGCCAAGCGCAGCAAGGCCAACAAGCAGGAAATCAGAAAGCTGAAGCACATGATGCGCTCTGCCTACCAGCCCGACAAGTACGTGATGGCCCACCACAACAAGTACTACGCACTTGCTTGGTTCGTCACTCCAAAGTACGCCAGTTTGGACGAGACCGAGTTTTATGGCTGCAAGGCCGTGGATGCCGATGACATGATGCCCGACGTGGTGTTTGACGCCAGCATGTTCGACGAGGCAATGATGGTGCAGATTCTGCGCGGCTTTTCCACCGAGGCAGAGTGCAATGAATACATTGACAACAAGGCCAAGCACGATCTGAGCTTTGCCAACGTGGTGTGCATCAAGCTCGGCACGGTCGACGAGCTGGACTGGCTGACCACCAAGGAGTGCGACCAGACGCTGCGCAAGTCCTACCAGATCAAGCTGCAGCAGGAAGTGGTGGTGGATGCCATGGCTGCGTCCAAGCAGACTGAACAGGCTGCCGAGATGTACCCTGAGATGGTGCGCGAAATCAGCGTGGCAGATGACGGCACCACCACGGTCAGCCAGACCAAGGGTGTGGTGACGATTGTGCAGACTGACCAAAAAGGTGTCGACCAACCAGATGGTGCAGACAGCCATGGTGCAGATGGTGGTGGTGCAGCTGGTGGTGGTGGTGGTGGTGGTGGTGGTGATGGCGGTGGTGCAGACAGCCATGGTGGTGGTGGTGGCAGCAAAGAGGGCCAGCCATCTATGCCGGACGACGACGACACGCCGCCAGAAATCCAACATGTAATCAGCACACCATCTGAGCAGCATGCATGCATGCAAGTCCTGGACGTCGATTAGAAAACTGGTTCGGTCGTGTTGTGCATAACTGCTTTCCGCTCCACATGACCCGCCCCTTGGTGCAATGCGTTCAACAAAGTTTCAACCATGCATTTTGGAACAGTTACAAAAACAACCAGCCTCGCCTCGTCAAAACATGTCCCTGGCGCAGCTTGAAGCTGAATTGTCACAGTGTTTGGCTACTTTGCAAGCACACCAGGCTTTACATGGTGAACAAAGTAGTTGCAACTCACGCAGGGGTTGCGGCACGTGTGCCGAGCTGGCGTACCAAATCCAAGTTAATCGAAAAAAGCTTCGCAAACATGTCAACAAACTACTCGACGAAGCAAAGCATGTTGTGCAAGTATCCAACCAACGCGGGTTGTAGCGTCGAGCCATGACCAAGCACCAACATTAATCTAAACAGTTTGGATCAAGAACAGTCAACAGAGTTTGGTAGTTTTGGTAGTTTTGGTAGTTTTGGTAGTTTTGGTAGTGTTGGTAGCATAGGTTCGTTTGTTGGCCACAAACTTGTCCAGCCAGGTAGGTTTGCTGGGCAAGTCTGGCATGTCTGGTTCGGTAATCAAATGATCTGTTTGGGCAGTTTGGGCAGTTCGGCCTGGTTGGCCAGCCTTGCCAGTGTTGAGCCCGACTCGTTCCATGATCTGGTAGCCAGACTGCTGGAACCATTGCAGGCACTGCTCGGCCTTGCGCACAAAGCTGGCAGTCGACACGTCGTTGACGTAGTACGTGTGGGTCTGGTGGTCTTGGCGCAGAATCCTTCCTGCGCCCTGCACCAGGTGCCGGTCGGGCGTCCTGGGCGTTGCAAACACCAGGTACTTCAGGCGCGCGATGTTGAGCGCCTGGCCGGCCTTGGCCGTCGTGGCGATGATGTACCTGGCGTTCATAAAAGCATCTGACTTGGCCTGCTGGGCTAGCTTGGACGAGTTCTGGCCGTGGTAGGCAAACGCGCAGTTCTCGCACTTCTGGTTCAGCCAGTCCACCAGGTAGTCCACCAAGCTGGAATGGTCGGCCAGCACCAGCGTGTCGCCAGGCAAGTTGTCCAGCATGAACTGGCCCAGCAGTTGGCAGCGCGTTTCGTCCTTGCAGATCCTGGCAATCATCTTGGTGTGCGACTTGACTTTCTTCTTGGCGTAGTCGTTGATGAACAGAATGCTGGCATGCTCTGGGTTGCAGTAGTCCAGCATGGTGAACTTCCACAGACCCAGCGGCGGCATGATGCGAGTCAGCACCGAGCTGGCCGGCCCGAGGTGGTCGAAGATCAGCGCAGCAGTGTTGTCCTTGCGCTCAGGAGTGGCAGTCACGCCCAGGCGGTACTTGCCGTGAAAGTTCTTGGTGATGCTGGACACGAACCGCGCCGGAAAACCGTGGCACTCGTCCACCACCAGCAAGTCCGACGACGCAATGATGCTGGCATACTTGGTTGTGACTGAGTCGGTCGACATGGCCGAGTTGAACACACACACATAAATCCAGGCGTCGAGGTGCACAGCACCAAACTCGCTGCCGATGCACACAATGTCAGTCGGCAAGACGTTCAACACGAGCTCAAACTCCTTCTTGGTCTGCTTGGCAGCGTCTGTGCTGGGCACCGCCACAAAGGTGCGCACTGCCAGGCTGCCCACAATCGCGCCGAACTGGACTGTTTTGCCTGCACCGCACGGCTGGATCAGGCAGGTCGCGTGGCAGTTTGGCTTTGCGAGTTCAGCCAGCGCGTGGCTGACCACTTGCTGCTGGTAGTCGTGCAGATTGAAGTCCGGCTTGACGCAGATCCGAGGCGGCATCTTCTTGACTTGCTGGCGCAAGTCCACCAGCTTGGTGTAGGCCAGGCGGTTGTTGAACACAAAGCACAGCGGCAGCTTGACGTACTCCTTGTTGTTGATTGTTTCAAAGCTGTATCTGGGTATGTAGCTCACGCGGTTGGTCAGCTGGTTACGCACCACAGCCGAGCACTTTTGCTGCAGCAAGTCGTCGAACCACTGCTTGGCCTGCTTCCTGACGTCGCGCAGTTCCAAGTAGGCTGCACTCTTCAACACCAGCTTGCCAAACACAAAGCCAGGCAGAGCCGGCTGGACGGTCGTGTCCAGCAGCTGCACTGTGAACTTTTTAGACATGCTTGCCAATGCTGGTTTGTATTTGATGGCTGTGATGGTTTTGATGTTTTGATGTATTGGTGTTTTGGTTGGCTAGTTTGAGTTGGTGTTTTCTGACAGCACAATGATTATCCACATATGCTGCTGGTGTGGTTGGTTTAATTGGCGGTTGGCGGTTGGCACAGTTTGGTTGGTGTGGTTGGTGTGGTGGGTGTGGTGGGTGTGGTGGGTGTGGTGGGTGTGGTGGGTGTGGTGGGTGTGGTGGGTGTGGTGGGTG
>Ga0114980_10000151_pt1 | contig 46235 bp, 46 predicted proteins | sample S_140806_EF_Meta_FD_87018 | JGI IMG/M metagenome (GOLD analysis project Ga0114980, IMG submission 87018) | Freshwater microbial communities from Lake Simoncouche, Canada to study carbon cycling - S_140806_EF_MetaG | ecosystem: Environmental > Aquatic > Freshwater > Lake | place: Lake...
AGGGGGGGGAAAAGGGGGAAAGAAAGGGGAAGGGGGTAAGGGGGGAAAACAGGTTTTGCCCGAAAAGCCTAATTGATTTAAAAATCAAAAAACATTATTTTTAATATTAAATGTTCGATAGCATCATTATTTTTGTGTAATTAATAGTGTCCACATGAACGAAGAGAAAGACTTATTAAAACTATTTATAGAGGGTGGATGGTTAGTGTCTCTAATAGGCGCTGCTGGCATGTTAGCGCGCCTTATAACTTCGCCTTTAAAGAGGGCCGATTGGTTAGACTATATTAAAAAAATTGTAGTAGCTACAATCACCACAACTATGGCTTGGTTTTTGATTGAACAAATTGAATTAAGTTCAATAACAAAAGCTATTACTTATGGTGTTATTGGAGTGGTTAGTCCAGAGCTAATACAGGGTCTTATAAAATTAGCTAAATCATTTTCTAATAATCCGAAATCACTCATTGGTAAATGAAGCAGTTAGAAAGATAATATTGTTAGTATAATATAAACATATGGAACTAGACTTTTCAAAGAAAATTGACCCCAAATTAATCGTAGCTGCTGCTGCTGTTCCAGCTGGATTAACTGATCTTGCTATCGCTTTTAGAGCTGCGCAATTTGTTGCTCACAATAGCCATCATCTTATCAAAGGAATAACTTTCTTTCAAGATCATGAATTTATTGGAGAACTCTACGAAAGATATACTGAAGCTTATGATAGTATTGCTGAACGGATCATCTCTTTTAATGGAACTCTTGATGTGATTTCCGTAACAACTAAAGCCGCCGCTGCCGCATCTTCTTTTAACCCAAACGCAAAAACATCTAACGAAATCTTTTCTGCTCTTCTTGTTGTAGAAAAATCTTTTTGCAATATGATAAAAGTTATTGTACCGTCTTGCACAGACGGTACTCAAAACTTTTTACAAGGCTTGGCGGATGAATCTGAACAAGCCCAATACAAAATTAGCCGCAGAATAATGTAATTTTATGGAACTAGACTTTTCTAAACAAATTTCGGAGGCTGGCAAGCGCGGTCTTTGGGACAACATTCGGGACAAAAAGAAGAAGATGGGCAAAAACTATCGCCCAGCTAAACCTGGCTCTGCAAATAGGCCCAGCAACGAGTCTTGGAAAAAAGCTCAAGCTGCTATTGAAGCTACTTACAGCGAAGCTGAAACCAAAACGCTCAATAAGCCATTTCGCCTTCCTTCTGGTTCCAAAAAGAAATTTGGCGTTTACGTTAAGAACCCAAAAGGCAACGTTGTAATGGTAAAGTTTGGCGATCCAAACATGGAGATCAAACGCGATGATCCAGCTCACAGAAAGAGTTTTCGCGCTCGTCATCACTGCGACACTAACCCCGGTCCAAAATGGAAAGCGCGTTATTGGAGCTGTCGTATGTGGGAAGGCGGCAAATCCGTCACAGAAGTTACTAAAGGCTCTATCGAAGATCAAATCCATGATCATGAAGAGCTTCTTAAATTAAATACCGCTTTAGCTGCCGCTGTAGAATCTGTTTCTCCTGACATTGAAGAAATGAAGTATCATCACGAAGAGCAGATGGAAATGGCTGAACAAACTTTATCTATGATTGCCGATAAAGCTAAAGCTATTATTGACATGATGAATAAAGATCCACAAACAGCTCTTGAGCTTTCTGAACCGTTTATTTCTGCCAAGCTCGCTTTGATGGATGACTACATGAATACTGTTCACAACTATCTAATGTACCCATTAAAGTCTGACGAAAAAGATACATATTAATTATGGCTGAAGAGAATAAACAAGATCAAAAGGGCGCATTTGTAGAAAAACTACTATTTGCTTTATTACCATTACTAATGGGTAGCACAGGTTATTTGATTTCTTCGTTGAGTTCAATACAGCACGATGTAACTATTCTAAATCAGAAAGTGAGTCTAGTAGTGACTACGGACAACAAGCAGGCTATCAATAGCGGCGCTGAATTGGCTCGTGAAAAACTACGTCAAGATTTAGAAAAAGAAATTCAAAAGAACCGTGACGCTATCATGGAAAATCGTCAGCATATTGCGATCCTTGAAGATAGACACGCGACGCCGATAAAGAAAATTTCGCCAATGTTAGATAAGTAAAATTGATTTAATCTGGCAAAAAAATACAGATTAATTCTGTAGAATTGCATTATCTGTCGTTTATTATCCATCGTGATAAACGGCAAAACGATAACAATTCTTACCGTCGCTTGGGGAAGCGAGGTAAAAAAAGCCACCGATATTCTATATCTCTGTCGCGCTATTTTTCCATTCTTTGATGATGAAAAATTGATATTATCAATTAATAATTTAATTGACTATAACACTTTCATGGTAGAAAAGATCAATGAATTTGTAAAAACAGATTATGTAATGGTTGTTCAGCCTGATGGGTTTATAAAAAACCCCCATTTGTGGAGTGATAGGTTTTTAGATTTTGATTACATAGGAGCCCCTTGGCCTTGGCATAACGTATGTGGAAATGGAGGATTTTGTATTAGAAGTAAAAAATTTATCCAAGCCAGTTCTGAACTAAAATACAATAAGACCCACCCAGAATATTCAGAGTGCCCAGAAGATAATTTCTTATGTCTTCCTGAGTACAATAGAAGCTTTTTAGAAAACAAAGGAATAAAATTCGCTGATGTAAAAACAGCTCTAGATTTTTCTTTTGAGCACCCAATTGCGCAATATCCAAATCATTTTAAATCAAATTCATTTGGATTTCATGGAAAACATAATATAGATAATTCTTAACAAAATGATTAGCGTATCTTATAACTATTCATCAAATGATTTTGAATTTTTAGAAGAGTCTATTAAACAATCAAAACTTGTCACAGACGATATTCATTTCTCTTCTGTTTCAAAGTTTTTTGACGGATCAGATGAAAATGAAAATTTAATTAAAAAATCAATTGAAATCTGTAAATCAAACGGAGTTCATTTTCATCAAATACCATTCAACGAAAACATTAAGAATCATATTCCAAATCAAAAATATTTTTTTAAATATTGGCATGATATTTCTAGATTAGTTAACGCCTCAAAATCTAAATATGATTATGTTATTTTTCTTGATGGAGATGAAATAATTGATGGCGTTAATTTTAAAAATTGGGCATCTTCTGTAAATTTAACCGATTGCAATAGCTATGTTTTTAATGTCTATTGGTACTTTAGAAATAAAAAATACCAAGCCACCACTTGGGAAGAAGGTCCAGTTATGGCAAATAAAAACTCTCTTTACGAAGAAGACTTAATGAATATTTCAGAAAGATGGGCGTTGCTAAAAGATCCATGCGTTAGACAAGTTAATTCTATAGATGGAATTCCTATGCTTCATCATTATAGCTGGGCAAAAGGAAATTCAGAAAAGGAATGCGAGGAGATGTTGTTAAAAAAAGTAAAAAGCTGGGGGCACACCTTAGATAGAGACTGGGCATCTTTAATAAAAGAAGAATTTTCTCGACCATTTAATGGAAAAGATTTTATTCACGGATACTCTTACAACATGCTATAATTATGAAAAAATTTTATGATATTATAAATAAATACCCAAATCATCACGCTTTAGGTGGAAATTATGGCGACACTGGTATAGAACAAAACAAACATGAACTTAATTGTTTATGCAATTTCGTTGTTGATAACAATATCAAAAGTTGGCTAGAAATTGGAATTGCGAAAGGTCAACTTATGCGTTTCATGAAAAATGAAATGAATTTAAGCGCGATTGGAATAACCTTGCCAGAGTTTGTGCAAAACCACAATGAATTAAATGTAATTTACGGCTCATCAAGAGATGAGGACATTGTATGTAAAATTTCACAGCACACTATTGAATACGGTAAGTTCGATATGATATTTGTTGATGGCGATCATTCGTACGAAGGAGTAAAAGCTGATTACAATAATTATAAAAATAAATGTAAATTTATGGGGTTTCATGACGCTTGCGGTTTAAGAGATTGCCAAGGAGTTCCTCGATTTTTAAATGAAATTAAAGAACAGTATAAAGATAGTTATATTATCTTTGAAGATGAAACCGAATTTAGATCTGGAATAGCTATTATAAAATTATAAAAATATGAACAATCAAGGTATTAGCATAGTAATGCCTCATGCAATTAACGACGAAAACGATAGAGTTTTGTCTTTAAATAAAAAAATGATAAAAGAAAATACCAAAGGTCAATATGAAATACTTTATATTGGCAACATGGGTCGTCCAGATCTTGTTTACAAAGGATGGAATATGCTTGTTGACATAGCTAAATACGATTTAATTCTTTGGTCTAATTCTGATTTGCTTTTGGCTCCTAATTGGGACGTTAACATACATCAATTATCTGAAATTTATGACTGGATATCGTTAAGAGTGGTCGAATGCGGGGCTATTGAAAGCTCGGCTACGATGATATCTAAAGATTTTGGATGGACAGCATCTAGCTTTGATAGAAAATCGTTTGAGCAGTTTGTTGTTTTGGATACTGTAAATCGCCCTATTCACGAAGATGGATGGGTATGGTATTGTCCCAGCGTACTTAAAAAAGATAAATTTAAAAAATTAGGCGGATTTGATGAAAATCCAATTTTTCCATTTCCACAAGATGTTTCTTTTAAACGTAAAGCCGAAAATGATAATTGGAAATTTTGTATAAGTAATCATAGTTACTCTTATCATCTTCAAAGAGCTAGGGAAAATCTAGGTAAACCAGATCGTATTTAACATTTTTAAAAAATAACCATGAAAACAGTTATTATCACAGGCGTAACAGGTCAAGACGGAAGTCACATGGCTGACTATCTTTTATCTAATACAGATCATAATATAATTGGCATTGTGCGCAGACTCAGCGTGCCAAATCATGGGAACATACGGCACATAAATGATGCGAGATTTTCAATAGTTGAGGCTGACATTTGCGACTCTCAAAGCATTTCAAATTTAATACAAAAATACAAACCGGATTATTTTGTTAATTTTGCCGCTAATTCTTTTGTGGGGTCAAGCTGGGAAATGCCGCTTAACCACATGACTACTAATTGCTTAGCTGTTATGTTCCAACTTGAAGCTATAAGGAAATTTTGTCCGACATGTCGTTATTATAACGCGGGCTCTTCTGAAGAGTTTGGCGACGTTATGTACATGCCTCAAGACGAGCGTCATCCATTACGTCCCAGAAGTCCATACGGAGCTTCAAAAGCTGCCGCAAGACACATCGTTAAAGTTTGGAGAGAGTCTTATTGTCTTTACGCTATTCAAGGATGGCTATTCAATCATGAAGGCACTCGCCGAGGAACAGAGTTCGTCACCCGCAAGATAACTTCCAATGTGGCGAGAATTAAAAACGAAATTAATCTCAGTCTTGGATCTGGTGCTCAATCACTAAAATTAAAGCCACTTGAATTAGGCAATTTATTATCCAAGAGAGATTGGAGCGACGCAGAAGACTTTGTTGATGGCGTTTGGAAGATGCTAAATCAAGAAGTTTATAGAGAAGATTTACAGCCAGAACTTTATCAAGAAGGTCCGTACAGTAAAGATTTGATTTCTCCGTTGAAAGAATATGTTTTGTCTAGCAACGAAACCCATACTGTAAAAGAATTTGTCGAACTAGCTTTCTCAGCAGCAGGAATAGAAGGGGTTTGGCTAGGAGATTCAGGAACAATTAACGAAGTATTTATTCATAAACAATTGAGATATCCTTTAGTGGTTGTTAACCCAACGTTTTTCAGACCAGCAGAAGTCGAGATTCTGCTAGGAGATTCAACAGAAGCTAGACGCCATATTGGGTGGATTCCAAAAACTTCTTTTTCAGAATTAGTCAAAAAAATGGTGAATAATGATTTGAAAAATAGCGCTTGACAAAAAAACGGCAATAGATAATATCTTAAATATCATGACTAATATTAATCATAATTCAAATCTTGCCCGAAAGGCTTTCTTATCTGCTATCGCAGCCTTGTGCTTTTCCTGTGCGGCTTTTGCGCTGCCAGGAACTGGGCCAACGAACTTGCAAACTTCTCCTGGAGTTTCTTTCGAAACCGCTGGATCAAAGTTAACTTTTACCGCACCTGATAAATCGGTATTAAATTGGAACGCTTTTGGCAGCGGAACAAACGCCATCTCTGCTGGAGATGCTGTGGTCTATAATCTGCCGAACACAAACGCTTCTGTTCTAAATGTAGTAAGCGGCGGAGCATCTACAACAATTGAAGGGGCACTCGCTTCTAATGGTAAACTTTATATTCTTAATCCAAACGGAATTATTATTGGCGGCTCTAGCCGAATCGACACTAATGGATTTACACTCAGCACGGTAGATAACGCGTTTTCTGGACAGTTCCACTACATTAACAACGGAAAACTCGCAAGTGAAACTGGAGCACGCACAGCTTCCGGTAATACAGTTATTAATGGAAACGCGATTATTAACTCAGAAAATATTACAATTTTGACCAAAGACATCGCCGTAAATGGTGGGTTTATGAATGGGAGTCTCATTGTTAGTGCAGACGGTCTAGTTTCGCTTGGCCTCGCTGGGAATACATTTTATGTTTCAAATGGGGTTAGTGTAGTCAATCCAACTGGCAACACAATTGTTGGAGCGCCAAACGCAGTTGTTGCATCTAATGGTGCGGTTAGCGTTAACACCACGAGCGGCACGATCACAAACGCTGCTGGATCTACGCTTAGTGCGGGTTCAGTTTCCTTTTCTTCTGTAACTGGAGATATTAATGTATCTGGAATCGGTGCGGTAAAAACTTCAGTTGCAGGAAAGAATGTCACTATTGGATTTGGCAACGCGGCCAAATCTTCGATTTCTGCAAACGTTACTGGAAACCTAATCGTCACTGCTCAAAACTTCCTAACGCTAGATAGTCTTAACAACTCCTCTGGCACAACGTCGGTAACGTCCAGCGGCAAACTTACTCTAGGTGATATTCATATCGATAGCGTCGCGCCGACTTCATTTGTCGGTTCTAGCGTAGTTGACAGCTTCGACAATTCATTTGTCTATGGTCCAGTTCTTTTCGTCTCTACAGTTGGAGAGGTTGCCATCACTAAAGCTGGCCACAGCTTCGGCCCAGTGAGTGTTAACTCGGCCACAAGCGCTACGGTATATGAGGGGGCAGCGTTAAACTTGAATATTGTTCGAGCAAAAGATCTTACCGTAAAAACTGGAGAGTTTTTTTTCCAGACTCCAGTGACAGCGTCTCTTATCGCAGATAAGTTTAATCTTGCCGCGTTAGGTACGGTAAATTTTATTACCGGAAACGTCGCTAGCGGCCTCACTGTAAGCACTTTTGGGAACGTCGATCTTAGCAAATTGAGTTTGTTGACAAATCTTAACGGGTTAACTCCCAGCGTTACAACTAGAGGAACAGTGACAAACCCAGCGCCATAATTGGAATTTTATAAAAAATATTGTGTTTTAAACGAGGTCGATTCAAATAGAATCAACCTCCCAAAAAACATTTCAAACACTGAGCTTTATACTAATGAGGCTCAGTTTCTTATTTCACGTGGAGAATTGTATACGGAAAGATGTAGCGCTAAAATGGACGAACTTAGAGTTAGTTTTTTTATTGATTTTACTTCTCAAGTTTTAAAGCATTATTCATTAAATCATCTTAACTTTAAATTTATTGTTAATTTTAACGATGGCCCAGAAAACGATTCTAAAGAGACAAGGCTTTGTTTTGCTAGACCTAGAAATAGCCCTCATATTTGCGTTCCAGACTCACATTTAGGAAGAACAGTTTCCATATGCGATTCCCTAGAATCTATTGATAAACCTTTTGATCAGAAAATTAATAAAGTATCTTTTTTTGGATCGGACACTGGTAGAAAATATAAAGATGGTTCTGTCCAAAGAGTTAATTTTTGTCAAAGATACAAAAATAGCGAAAATGTAATTGCCAAAATAACCAATTTCGTAGAGCATCCGTTTGACGATTCCATATATTCAAATCCTGTTTCAATAAAAGACCAACTTGATTATAAATATATATTAAATATAAATGGAAATACGACATCTTGGGAAAGGTTAATTTGGGCGATGAACTCAAATTCGCTTTGTTTATTTTTGCGACCGCCATCTCACCAAGATGAAATATCTTGGTATTATCACATGTTCGATTTAGCTCAATTTTTTATCACTTTAGATTCCGATTCCATTGAAAACTTTTTAGGTTCTGCTGTTGACTGGCAATCTGAAATGCAAGCATTCAAAAATCATCAAAAAAATATTTCAAAATGTCTTGCCAGTATTGATTTCCATGCTCACTATTACGCTCAGGTATTATTAAACTATAATCAAATATATAATGAATCAGTCAAATAAAGTTGAACTTATTGGAATTTATGGCGACGACCTTACTCATGCCTGCTCTGCTTGGACATCAACCAGTAGAGAAATCAACGAAGAAAAGAAGGGTCGAGTTGGAGATTTACTCAAGATGTTGGCTGAAAATGGACACCATACACCATTTGAAAAATCCTCCCTACATTTTCTAGTTAATACTGATATTGCATCTCATATTCATATTCTCAAGCACCGTATTGGCGTGTCAGTTAATGGGGAATCAGCCCGTTATAAAGAGATTAAAGAAGATGGATTTTTAATTCCAGATGATTGGCCCGACTCTTGGAAAGAAATTCTTAATAGTTATACAGAAAGAGGTCTAGATCTTTATCATAAGTGTGTTGATGACTTGGTTCAAAATCACGGATTTAATCGAAAGCGAGCTAAAGAATCTGCGAGATTTTTTAGACCATACAATACGCAAATCGCTGCTGATGTTATGTTTAACTGGCGCTCGTTTGGCCATTTTTTAAATCTTAGAAATAAACCAGATGCTCAAAAAGAAATCAGGGATATCGCTGCTCAAATGTTAGCTTTGGTTAAAGAAACGAATAAATTCCCATTAACTATACAGGCATTTGGAGTGTAAAGTAGTATGTGCCTACTGAACTTATAAGCCTAATGGGAGGAGCCGCTACTGGCTTTATCTTTCGTTTGATCGCGGCTAAATCGGAAGAAAGTAAAAACAGGTTTAACCGCATGATGAATGCTATAGATAAATCAGACGAATCTGCGGATAAAGCCTCTAAAAGAGATGGCGACGTAGGTAAAATGGTTAGACAATTTATCGTAGTTTCTGTCATATTCTCTATTGTTATATCTCCATTCGTTATGGCTATCCTTGGCATCCCAACTTATCTTGAAGTTGATTATAACAACGGAGGCAGTATTTTAGGTTTAATTGGTCAGGACGTGAGCAGCAAAGCTTTTGTCGAAATCTCCGGTAATTTAATTACCTCGGAAATAAGACAGTGCCTTATCGCTGTTACCGGATTTTACTTCGGATCAGCCTCGGCATCGAACAAATCGTAATAGGTCTTGACAAATCTTTCTGAATCTGCTCAACTGGCAGAATGAAAGAAAAGATCAACCGCGCAAAGATTATCGGATCTCTGGTCGAGCTTCCCGCTAAACCTGACAAGAGATTTTGGCAAAAGGAAATGGTTTTTCTAAAAAAACTAGAGAAGATTTACGGCATAGACTTTTTGGTGCAAATCAAAGAGGAAAAGAAGTTCCCAACATTAGCGTTCTTCTTTGCAGATTGGAAGAAGAAGCTACTTGACGTTGACTACAAGGAGTATTACTATACTCGCCTTCATAAAGAAGACCTCTCCACGGAAGAGAAGATCGGCAAAGACGCTGAAGTCCAAACTAAGAAAACACTTAAACAATTTTTATCATGACCAAAAAGACAAAAGAACAAGAAGAAAAACAGGACGCAGTATCTTCAAAAAACATTTTAACCTCCTTTCTAAAAAATACAAAAGAAGATCATTATAATTTTGAAGAGGCTATATCTTATAAAGTTTCAACCGGATCGTTAACTTTCGACCTTTTAACGGGTGGAGGTTTAAGACCGGGTGTGCATCGATTTGTAGGCTTTACCGAGGGCGGTAAAACTTCAGCTGCGCTCGAAGTAATGAAGAACTTTCTAAATACTATCGAAGGAGCTAAGGGTTTTTTTATCAAGGCTGAAGGTAGACTTTCGGAAGAGATGATAAAGCGCTCTGGCGTTAAATTTGTTTTCGATGCAGAACAATGGGAGGCGGGAACTTGTTTTGTTTTTGAGTGCAATATTTACGAGACTGTTGTTGATGCGTTGCGTCAACTAGTAATAAAAAACGAAGAACAGAATAAGTATATGTTTATTCTTGATTCTGTTGACGGTCTCATCACCAAAGGCGATTTAAATAAGACGTTTGAAGAATCCAAAAAGGTTGCAGGTGGAGCCGTTCTCGCTTCAGACTTCATGAAGCGCATGTCAATTGCCCTCCAAAAACGCGGGCACATGGCAGTCTTCATTTCACAAGTAAGAAGCGATGTTAGGATCGATCCTTATAGCTCCGCTCCAATTCGTCAAACCTCCGCAACCGGAGGCAACGCTCTTCTCCATTTTGCGGATTTTATTTTTGAATTTGAAGCTCGATTTGAAGGAGATATCATTTTGAAAGATCCATCCATAAAAAAGTCTGATCCTATCAAAAATCCAATTATTGGTCATTCATGCAAAGTGGTAATTAAAAAAAGCCCAAATGAAAAAAGCAAAGTAAAGTTCTCTTATCCAATTAAATATGGACGCACCGATGGCCGCTCTATTTGGCTTGAAAAAGAAATTGTTGACATGCTCATGCGTTGGGAACTGGTAACTCGCTCTGGCGCTTGGTATTACGTCGCTGAAGACTTTGCCGTTACTTTAAAAGAAAACGGCTTCGAAGCTCCTGAAAAGTTTCAGGGAGAAAATGCTATTTTTGAATTCGTAGAATCCAATCCAAAACTCGTCAAATTCTTACATAAGTATTTTGTAGATATGATCTCCTCGAAACCTAATGAAATTCAAAACGCTTAGTGGCAAAGAAAAGATTCTTAAAAACGCTAGAAAATATATTATTAATTGGGAGTGTAAGTCTAGAAGTAAAATCCAATGGAGGGTAAAACAGTTTCTGCTCACGTACTGGAAACACGATATAGTTTTCGAAGAGCTTCCAGTTGTTGGCAGTAGGCTTTCTTTGGATTTTTACAATGCGAATAAAAAAACTGCGGTGGAGGTTCAAGGGAAACAACACCAAACTTATAATCCATATTTTCACGCATCCAATCGCCAAAATTGGATCTCTCAATTAAAAAGAGACGATTTAAAGCTTGAATTCTGCTTGACAAACGGAATCAGACTAGTAGAGATATACGAAACCGACACTCTTTGCGAAGAGTTATTTAAAAAACATTTCTTATGAGCAAAAAACAAAAAGAAGACAAACAGGAGCCGAAAGACTTTTTATTTCCAACTAAGCTTGTGGAACAGATTTATGAAATTTCTGGAGGTGCAGATTCTTACAAAGGTGTAATCCTTTGTGTCTGCTCGCCAAAAGGGGAGCCTCAAGTTTACACAAGGTTCGATTCTATGATAACCGCCCTTGGCATGAAAACTGCCCTTGGCCAATGGCTCTCCGACCAAGAGAGTGAGTTCTCAGCCGCAGCCGCAGACAACGAATAATGCTTTATTCCCTAGAAGTCGAGAAGCAGTTCCTAGCGGGACTACTTCAGTATCCAGAGACTTACTCTGAAATTTGCGATTTTGTTTCGGAATCGGATTTTTATTCCGAAGATACTATCGTTCACAAAACGATTTATCACATTATCCGAAAATGCTTGGAGTCAAACGAGAAGGTTGACGAGATCATTATCGCTCAAAGAATCAAAGAGATTGGTATTTCCTTTAAGGACAACATCGATGTTTTTGATTACTTGAGGTCTCTAGCTATCAGAAAGACAAACAAGACCACTGCGATTTCCGCCGCAAAGGAGATTAAAAAATACTCTATTAGAAGAGGCATTTACGAATCTGCCCTTGAGGTTGCCGAGAAGATGAAAAGAATAGCTCCTGATTCTTCTTATCAAAAGATTGTCGAAGAGGCTGACACCACATTTAATAAGATTATTAATATTTATGAGAACAACGAAGAAAAGCCAGTCAACATTTTTGAAGAGATGGAGGCTGTCATTGAAGAGCGTGGGAACAATCCTATTACTGAATTTGGCCTCATGGGTCCATTCCCCACAGTTAATAAGATTTATGGATCTCTTCTTCGGCCCGGTAATATTACTGTTATCGTCGCTCGCTCGGGTGTAGGAAAAACCCTGCTAGCTCTAAATTACACGACGAAAGTTTCAGCCCAGCACGATGTTCCCGTTTTGCATTTCGATAACGGAGAAATGAGCAAGGAGGAGGTTATCATGCGTCAGTGCGCGGCACTTAGTCACGTTCCCATGCACTTGCTCGAAACTGGTCTTTGGCGCAAGGCTGGCGAAGATGTTGTTCAGAAAGTTCGATCCACTTGGGAAAAGATCAAGAAGCTTAAATTTTATTATTATAATGTCGGTGGAATGACCACTGATCAAATGATCAATAATCTTAAGCGTTTTTATTATTCCAAGGTTGGTCGCGGCAATCTTCTTATCTTCAGCTTTGATTACATTAAGCCTTCTGCTGACAGCGATGGCGGCAAACCAGAATGGCAGGCGATTGGAGACATGCTCAATAAGTTTAAAAAGACTATTCAGCGAGATATCGTGCAAGATCAAAAGCCGATGATCACGATGTTCACGTCGATTCAATCTAACCGAAGCGGTATTACAACAAACCGCAATTCCGACGCGATCAACGATGATGAAGGTATCGTGTCCATGTCAGATCGGATCACGCATTATTGCTCTCATATGGCTATCCTGCGGCCTAAGACAGCGGACGAGCGCCAACAAGAAGGAGCGACCTTCGGTTCGCATAAACTTATTTTTGTAAAGAATCGATTCCTTGGCTCCGATGTCGCTGGCGCAGTTGAGTTAGTTAGAATGCCAGAGGGCGAGCTTAAGAAGAATTTCATCAATCTCCAGTTCGAGAATTTTGATATTAAAGAACGCGGCGATTTGCGCGATATTGTGAACCGAGCAGATACCAACGCAACAACCTTAGAAAATTCCCGTGAAAACGACGATGTCCCAAGTTTTAATTGACCCAGTAGTTCTCAAAAGTTCGCTTGAGTCTTTGGGGTATCAGCTTAAAGACTATGGCAACTATTGGAGAACAACAGGTCTGTATCGTGGTGGAGACAACACTACCGCATTAAAAATCTACAAGAACAGTGGGGTTTGGACTGACTTTGCAACTGGCAGTTCAAAGAGCTATCCGTTCCAGAGGCTCGTAGAGCTGACATTAGATACAAAAGATTCTTATATTGTAAATAAGTATGTAAAATTTAATCCCGAAAATATCATTCACGTACAAAACAAGGAGAAAATTGAGATGGAGAAAATTTACCCAGAACTAATACTAGACAATCTTTTGCCTCATCTTGATTTTTATTCCTCAAAGATGCTTAGCAAAGATACATTAGATTTTTACAAGTGTGGGTACGCTACCTCTGGCCAGCTTTTCAGAAGAATTGTGTTTCCTATTTATAACCAATTCGGCCAGATTCATGGTTTTTCCGGTCGAGCCGTTTTCTGGGAAAAGAGTTCCGAGTTTCCAAAATGGAAACATATAGGTAAGAGAGCAGATTGGGTTTATCCAATTAATTTAAAGCGAAATAATATTCTTGAAGCGAAGGAGGAAGTTGAAAAACGACGCTCGATTATTATCGTAGAAAGCATTGGCGACAGTATGGCTTTGTTTGAGCATGGTTATAAAAATAATATAGTCACTTTTGGCCTTGGTATTTCATCCAAACTCTCTGCTGCTCTCGTCGGCCTAAGCCCAGACAAAATCATTATCTCTTCAAACAACGATTCTGAGGGAGACATTAATCATGGCCTCATTTCAGCCTGCAAGACTTTTCTTCAGCTTTCTTCTATTTTTGATTATTCGAAACTAGAAATTAAACTCCCGCTTAAAAATGATTTTTTTGATATGCACGTCGCAACATCTGCGGGCGAAAATGATATTTTTGACAAATGGAATAACAAAACGATAAACATGGAAGCTCAAATAAAGAAAATCCACGAAATCGCCGTTGCTAATAAATTCTCAGATAGCCTTATTAAAAGAGCAGAAAAGATTCTAAATGACGCAACCTGATATCAAACACGTTGCGCTTTCTGCTAGTCGAATCAAAACGCTTGAAAAGTGTAGTTGGTCTTACTGGTGTAATTATATTTTAAAGCTGCCAGACAAGTCTAACGACGGAGCAAATAGAGGCAATGTCGTTCACCTTGTTCTTGAATGCCTCGCTCAAGAAAAAAGAAAGCCATACGTTGACATCATTTTAAATAGCGGAGATCTTTTTACAATAAAGTCTATTAAAAAGTTAGCCCTAAAACACGCAAGAAAATTAAAGGTCTCTGACCCAGACAACATTGTTTTGATCAAGGAGATGACTTTGACCGCTTTAAAATACGACTTTTGGGGCGATGCTGAAAAGCCTCCAGTTCAAGACTTGAAGGAAAGAGCGTTTGACATAACGATAGATAAAAAAGATAAAAAATATAGAATCAAAGGATTCATTGATCGCCAGTTTATTTATGACGATTTCACTTCGGTAGTTAGAGATTATAAAACAAGCAAAGCTGTATTTGCTGGTAAAGACGCTGAAGACAATATGCAGCACATGATGTATATTCTTGCGTCCAACAAGCTCGACCCCAAGCACAAGGCTTTGATGGAGTTCTTGTTTCTCAAGTTCGACTTGAAAGACAAAACCAAGAATGGCGGCTTGTTAAAAATGGAGCCACCAAATAAAAATGAACTTAGTGAATTTGAAAATCATTTAACTGAAGTTCAAAAGGTCGTAGATAATTTTTCTGAAGCCGACGCCTATTCTAATTTCGCTGCCGACAAGCCCATGCCTTCGGATGGTTCTTTTAGCGGCAAACTGGCATGTGGTTTTGCTAAATACAAAGGGCAGTTAAAGAAAGACGGCAATCCAATGTGGCACTGCTCTTATAAATTTGGATTTAATTATTACGCCTTAAGGGATAAAAATAATAAAATAATCAAAACCTTCTTAGAGGAAGATGTAGATGAAGCTTTTAAAATCGCGAAAGAAGACGAGAAGGTCACCAAAGAAGCTTATCTCGGATGCCCAAAGCACTTGACATCCAAACCAAAACCGCTAGTGTAGCGGAATGATTCCACTGTTTAAGTCCCATTTCTCATTCGGCAGGAGCATCCTTACGCTGAATGAGCCAGAAAAACAAAAAGAAGACGGGCCTGATAGCGTCATTTCAATTGCTCTCGAAAATGGTTTAAAAGAGATTTACCTAGTAGAAGATTGTTTAACTGGATTTCTCACGGCTTTTAAAAATTGCCAGAAGCACAATATCCAGTTGAAGTTTGGCTTGCGAATGCAAGTCTGCAATAGTTATGAGTCCGCATCATCTTCTTCCCACAAGCTTATTCTGTTCGCTTTGAACGACGCTGGTTTCAAGGACATTAGCAAAATTTACACCTTCGCTAATACCGAAAAAGAATCCGTTATTTGTAACGCTGATTTGGTCAGCCGCCTTACCGATAATATTTTAATCGCGGTCCCGTTTTACGACTCATATATCTGGAAGAATAGGTATACATTTTCAAACTGTATGCCAGATTTTCTTGACGAGTTAGATGTTATTTATTTTGTCGAAAATAATAAACTGCCGCTTGACAAAATTACAACTGATTTTATTCGCTCTAGCGGGAAAAGCAACATCGTAGAATCTAAAACAATCTACTACAAGAACAGAGAAGATCTTCAAGCTTGGGTAACTTACAAAATAGCTTGCAATAGGAATATGGGCAAAAACCAGAGCTTGTCTGCGCCTGAACTTAGCGGTTGCGGCAGCGGAGAATTTTGCTTTCAGTCTTGGAAGGAACTATCATGAACAACCTTTTAAAACAAAAAATTAATCAGAAATTTCTTGTATTCGATACGGAAACTGAAGGGTTGTCATTGACCGATTCTCGTCCTTGGCAACTGTCTTGGATCATCTGCAAAGGAGAAGAGGTTCTAGAGCAGCACGATGAATTTATTCTTTACGATGACCTTAAAGTATCTGACGACGCAGCTAGAATAACAGGTTTCAATAAAGAAAAGTACATTTCTAAAGCTAAGCCCCCAATGGAGGTTTGGAAAAAATTCTCCAATGACCTATACGACAACAACAACATTCTTGTCGGGCAAAATATCCTTAACTATGATATTTATATTTTAAACACAATGATGCGCGGCATAGGAGTTCAGAATGATTGGAGATTTATGGATAGAATGCTTGACACTAGAGCATTAGCTACTGCATTGTTTAAAGACATAAAGCCATCTGGAGACTCGCTCTCTTGGCAAATGAAAATGATGAATCACAGAGAGAAGGGGCTAAAAACAAGTCAGTCGTTTTTGCTAAAGCACTTTGGAATCGATCACGACCCATCAAGGTTGCACGACGCCTTGTACGATATTCAAATGAATTATAAAATTTTCCGCAAGCTAATAATGCAGGTTGACGTATGAACGATCTATTAAACTGTTTCCAAAAGTACGAGCATCCTGTTCCTCCTGGCGTTCGCCTTCCAGAGATCAAGATTGACGCTAGATATTATCAGGAGCTTGGCATCGACCCTTCGGTACCAAATTCAGAATTTTTACGGCAGCTCTGTTTAAGAGCTGTTAAAACAAAAGGCATAGATAAACTGCCTAATAAAAAAGATTATTATGAGCGCGCGAAATACGAATTAGCAATCTTCGAAGAGCTTGGTTTTACTGATTACATTCTGCTTAATTGGGATATCATGAATTATGCCCACGAGCACGATATTCCTACTGGCTACGGTCGCGGTTCTGCGGCTGGCTCTCTCATTCTTTTTCTGATTAAAGTCACCAACGTAGATCCAATTAAAAACGGACTGTTCTTCGAGCGTTTCGTTTCAAAGAGTCGCGCGAAGAAGATTGTGGTAGACGGCATCACTTATCTTGATGGTTCGCTGATGCCTGACGTAGATAACGATATCGAGTTCTCGAAACGCCAAGAGGTTATTAGTTACATTAAAACAAAGTACTCGGGTAAGACTTGCAAGATTCTTACTATGAATACTCTTACTGGTAAACTCTGCATTAAAGAATGCGGTAAGATTGTTGGGGAAATGTCAGAGGATGCGGTTAATGCTGTTAGCGATATTATTCCAAAGCAATTCGGAAAGGTCTTTGCCCTAAAAGATGCATGCGAAGAAAGCGAAGCGTTCAAGGTGTTCTGTGATAATAATCCAAAGGTTTATAAAATCGCTAAGAAAATCGAGGGTCTAAATAAAAACACTGGAGTTCACCCGTCTGGCATTTCCATTTCTTATTTCAATAGTGAGGATATTATGCCTCTGCAAAAGACAGGCGAAGGCGAGATCGTTTCCGCCTACGATATGAATAACGTGTCGGAGATTACTGTTAAGTTTGATATCCTTGGGCTTAGAACTTTAACCGTAGTCTACGATACTTGCCAAAGACTTGGCCTAGACTTTAAAAACCTAGACTTCGATAATAGCTCTACGTATAAATTTTTGCAGGATCTTTCTAATCCCAAGGGCTTATTCCAGATTGAGGCTAGTACTAATTTTCATGTATGTAAAAAGGTAAAGCCGAGGAACATGCTTGAATTAGCGTGTGTGCTTTCTCTCGCTCGACCCGGTGCTCTGGATTTCTTAGATCAATACGCGAGATTCATTTCTACTGGTCAATTCCAATCAGTTCATCCTTTCTTCGACGACATTCTGAGTATCACTGGCGGCATCCCTATCTTCCAAGAGCAACTAATGAAGATGATCGTTAAAGTAGGTTTTACTCTTGATGAAGCTGAAACAGTACGGCGAATCATAGGAAAAAAGAAAGTTAGCGAAATGCCAGCTTGGCAGCAGAAGATCAGAGATAAGATTTCATCTAATAATTTAGATCCAGTTATCGCTGACGTTCTGTGGAAAGTCGCAGAGGACAGCGCGAACTATTCGTTCAACGCTTCTCACGCTGTATCTTACGCTACTCTTTCTGCACTAACCACTTATCTCAAGTTTAACCATCCAAAGGAATTTTTTCTTGCCCTACTTCGTTCATCGAAGCATGAGCCAAATCCACACGAAGAAATCGAAGCCATCTCACAAGAGCTTTCGTTCTTCAATATTAAACTTTGCCCTCCAGATCTTTCTAAGTCTAAATCCGACTTTGAAATCGAAGGCGATAATATTCGTTTTGGTCTTAATGCGATTAAAGGGGTCTCCGATAAAGTTCTAACGCACCTTCTTGAATTTAGACAAGAAGAGTTCTCTAATAAAATTGATTGTTTCGATGGAGCTAAAGAAGCTGGAGTTAATATTGGAGTTCTATCTTCTTTGATTCAGGCTGGGACACTTTCTAGCTTTAGCGAAAAACGTTGTCGCCTTGTGCTCGAAGCGCAAACTTACAACATTTTAAGTGAAAGAGAAAAGCGTAACGTTAAATTGGTTGGTCCCAAGTATAACTATGATGTGCTTAATACTATCGCTGATTTAGTTAAAAATAAATTAGCTGGAGATGACGAGAAGCCATTTATGAAGGAAAGCCGCTTCGATACATTTAAAAATAAGTACGAGCCTTATAAAAAGATTTATGACATGAATAAAAAATACGAGAAGTTTGCTAATTGGTTTTTCGAAAAGCGCCTTCTCGGTTACAGCTATACTCATAAATTAAAAGAAGTTTTTAATGACGGTGAGGATAGACTTCATAACACCTATGAGGCTTCTCAGGTTGATTTGCGTCAGAATGTAAAAATGGTTGGCGTTGTGAAAGAGGCTCGCAAAAAGGTTAGTCGAGCTGGACGCCCATATTTATTAGTTAAAATTTCAGACGAGTACGGCCAAATGACTTGCCGTTTAACGGACGGCGGAAGAGACGATAAGTTTACTCAGTATTATGAAGGCGGCGGCAAAACTCCAAAGGAAGATGATATTGTAATCGTTTACGGCTCAAAAGCGGATGATTCAATTTTCCTAAATGGCTTGACTATTCTAACGGAAAAGATATACACAAAGTTATCACAAGTAGAAAGCCCAAAGGCAATTTAAGTGTAAATATGAACACAGTGCAAGATTTTAACTTCACGCCTAAAGTAAAAAGAGCTTTAGATGTCGCCAAGCAACGCTGCGCCGAAAATAATCAATTAGAAATAAATGATGAATTTTTATTGTACTCCGTGCTGTCTTCCGAATCGATGATTGTTAATCTAGTATTCGAGTCGCTACCGATTAATGTTGAAGATGTCGTTTCGTCGTTAAAAAACGACCTGCCTTCTTCCAAGAAGAAAGTCAGCTCCAATTCTATTAAATTTGATCAAAACGTAATTAAAATTATTAATCAATCGTTTGATATCTCGCAGAGCTTTAAGCAAAACTATACTGGAATAGAACACCTCTTTCTTTCTTTACTTAGGCATTCGGATTTGACTAAAAAATTCTTTAAAAAGAATGAAATCGATATCGCTTTTATTTCAGAGAAGGTGGAAAAAGAATGCAAGATGATTTCTAACCCCGTTAAAAAGACACTGGTTACATCGTCGCCGCAGAAGAATAAAGAATCTTTATTGTTTTTCTCTGATTATAATCAGATGGCAATTGACGGCGAATTCGACAATATCTTCTTCAGAGATAAAGAGGTAGATAAAATGTCTGAAATTCTTTGCCGAAAGCAAAAGAAAAATGTTATTTTAATCGGGGAACCCGGTGTTGGTAAAAGCGCTATCGCTGGTCTTTTGGCAAAAAAAATTGTATTTTGCGATTGCACGGAATTTCTTTTGAATAAAAAGATCATTGCTCTTAATCTTCCTGATTTAATTGCTGGTACAAAATTGCGCGGCGAGTTTGAGGAAAGAGTAACGAAGACTATGGAAGAAATAAAAAAAATGGGAAACGCCATTGTTTTTATTGATGAGGTTCATAATGTGATTGGTATGGGGAACGACGCTGGATCTATGGACGCCGCCAACATTCTTAAACAGTATCTAACCTGTAATGAATTGAGTTTTATAGCTGCCACCACCCAGAGTGAATACGAAAAATATTTTGTAAAAGATGGAGCGATGAATCGCCGTTTTGAGTCTATCTTTGTTCCCGAACCTTCTAAAGAAGATACTTTTAAGATTCTTAAATCTCTTAAGGGATTTTACGAAACGTTTCACATGATACACTATAGTGATAGTGTCATCACTGATATCGTTGATGTCTGTGAGAAGTATATTCCTTCGCGTAGATTCCCAGACAAAGCGATTGATTTGATGGATCAGGTTGGAGCTAAAGTAAAAATTAAATCATTCTCTCGCCCAAAAGAAATCAAAGATGTGGAAAAATTAATTGTCGAATTTGAAAAACTCGCTCCAGACGATGTTAAAGAAAAGCATCTTGACAACATCCTTAAAGACTACGAAATTAAATATGATACTTGGGTTGAGTCTGTAAAATCCAAAGTATTTAAAGCGAATACAAAAGACGTTTACGAAGCCTTGTCCGAGAAGATAGGGAAGTTCATTGACACTAAATCCAACAATAAGGATATTAAAAATATCCTATCCAACCTGCAAAAGCATGTTTTCGGTCAGGAAGAAGCTCTCAAGAAAATTTCTGACTGCGTACTTAGAAGCTCGTTTGGTTTAGCTAAGTCAACTAAGCCCCTTGGAAATTTTATGTTTATCGGTCCAACAGGATCGGGAAAAACGCATTTGGCTAGAACTTTAGCTAAACAAGGATTCGGAGACGAAGCTAATCTTTGTGTGATCGACATGTCAGAGTTTATGGAACAACACTCTGTTTCTAGACTCATTGGCGCGCCTCCAGGTTATGTTGGTCATGGCGAAGCGAGCATACTATGGACACACCTTGACAAACGCCCTTCGTCAGTATTTCTTTTTGATGAAATAGAAAAAGCTCATCCAGATGTAGTTAATATTCTTTTGCAAATCATGGATAGCGGCCAACTTACCGATTCTACGGGAAGGAAGATGAGTTTTAAAAACTCTATCATTATCATGACTGGCAATGTTGGATTCCAAATCAATGATAATAAAAAGATTGGATTTCTTGGCGGATCTGGTGAGAAGCCCAGCAAAAGCGCCATTCTTGAGAGTTTAAAAAAGTTCTTTAGACCAGAGTTCTTAGCTAGGCTCAACGACATTATTGTTTTTGATGAACTTAAAAGAGATTCTTTAGCAAGTATTGCCGAGATAGAACTCGATCAAATCAAAGAATCGTTAAACAAGAATGAGACTTCTATTTCCTATTCTAGCGATGTTATCGACTTTATAATCGACAATACAAAAGACAGTAACACTGGAGCTAGAAAAATTATCTTCTTTATCGAAAACGAATTCAAAACTAAGATAGTTGAATTTTTGTCTGCCAATAGTTATAATCAAATTAAAATATCTATAAAAGATAATAAAATTCATATCGATGGAAAGACAAAGAAATCTTTTGCAGTCTGTAAAAAATGAAGTTGACATTCTTCCTATAGAAGAAGAGTTTTTATATTCAACTAAAAAAGTTATAGAGAAAAAACTGGGTCACGCAATTCGTCTTTGTAAAAAACACGAAGTTCATCCGATTTATGATTGCTATTTGATAGCTGGTAACGATAAACCATTTTTATTAAAAGTAAATCTTTCTCCCGAGTCCCCTAACTCTTGGGATATGCTTTCAAAGAATAATTATGATTTTCATCCAGAAGTAATTTGCTCTTCGGGCGAGTCGGATGAGTTCAAGTTCATTTGTTTTGAGGTGCCAAAAGGAATGTTTTTATCAGACATTTCTAATTACCCGTTAAGTCCTAAATTGAAATTGCAAAATATTTTTTTGCGCGACTTTAAGCGGATGCACTCCGTTAAAACAAAAGATGAAGACGAAACGATCAAAGTGTTCGATTCTTTTTTGCCTAGAGAAGCAATGATGGTTGCAAAAAGATACCCCGTCGCTCAGCTCTTTTCTACAGCGAAAATGGTTTTTAAAGAAATTTACAAGTCGGACATCCAAGACTGTGGCTTATGTCATTTCGATTTATCTCCAGAAAATATAATCTATACAGGAACGGATATAAAATTTATTAATTTTGAGTACTCCGCTAACGCCAATATATATTTAGATACGCTGCTAGCCAAAGAAACTTTGAATTGCTCTAACAAAACCTTTGAAGATCTTTGCGAGTTATTGCCCAAAGACATGCGCGATAAATTATTTTTTAATAAAGACGTTTCAGATTTATTTAATTTTGCTTATTTTAATTCGAAAATTACTTCGGAGTATATTACGTTTGGCTTAAGGAACCCGTCTAAATTAAAATATTGGATCAACAAATCGGAGTATTTTTATAATAAGATTTTTGATAAACTTTTTGTCGGAAAAGAGCTTGACAAATTAATACGCGACTTCTATTATCTATGGAAATGACTATGAATAAAACAAATTCTAATAGCGCACTTAATACGATTCGTCTCACTAGTGGACGTTTCTTTGGCCTTGAGACCTCTAACGAGGTCATTAACGCTCGTCTTGTAAACTTCGGACCCTCTCTTATCACCGTAGAGGACCGTAACACTGGCCGTAATCGTCGATTCACGAAGAGCCAAGTTAAGGCTGTGACCTTCCAAGGCTCAAGATACACAAGTTCGCTCTAACCACAACCCCCGAGAAATCGGGGGTTTTTTATTAAATATTAGTGTAAATATACATATGCCGCTACCAACGCCCGCAAAAAACAAAGAAGATGGCAATTTTATTGCATCTTGCATGTCTTCTGAATCGATGCTTAAAGAATACCCAAACCAAAAACAAAGAGCGGCCATATGTTACTCGCAACTCAGCCGCAAAAAGAAAAAGGCTGAAGGCTCTATGGACGAAACGAAATGGGATGAAAACGACGTGTCCAAAGTTATTATAGAATAAATTTAAACTACCATGATTACCTACAAATGGGAATTTCCCGCTTTAGACTGTGCTCCACTTGAAAGTGGATTAGCTGATGTTATCAAAACCATTCACTGGAGAGTCACAGCCTCTGAACCAAAAGATTTAGAACAGCCAGACTCTGGAAGCTATTACGCCACAAACATTGGCGCTAATGCTCTTGACCCTATCACTGATACTGGAGTATTTGTTCCTTTCGATCAAGTTACTGCCGATATGGCTACCGAATGGGTGAGTTCAAAAATTAACCTAACTGGCGAATACGGTATTTATTCTGGTCTCGCATCAGAGATTGAACGCCAAAAGAACCCACCAATCGTTCGCAAGCATATTGGATTCACTGGTTCTTCGCCTGTTTAATATAAAATCCAATCAACTTCGAAGGCGCACAGAAATGTGCGCCTTTTTTATTTTTTGTGTTTAACTTCGCCTACGGTAGTTTATAATTTTAACTACCATGCGTCTAAACTTTTATAAACCAAATAGATCAAATGCAGGAACAGCATTATCATTCAACGTCTCATACAAGGATAAAGATCAAACAAAAGGAGAAAGTCCAGATCTTTATGTGAGTTTCATCAAGCAAGCGGGATGGGACGAGAAGACAAAGAGAGCTTCTTTTTCGGAAAATGCAAAGAACCCAGAAAAGACCGCTGCATTAAAACTTAATCAAGTTGAAGCGGCATCCATTATTCGGGCCGTGAGACAGTCAGCTAAATTTTCTACTGTTCACGCTTATCAGGGCTCAACTACTTCAATTATGTTTGGCCCTTACGTTAAGAAAAGCGGAGATAATGCGTTTTCATTCTCAATTAAAAAGGGCGAGCAATCTTTTCTTATCGGTTTCGAACTTGGAGAAGCTGAACTAGTAGCCCAGTATTTAGAGAACTATCTTCGTAAGAGTTTTGAAGTTTCCGAATGAAAAAGACCGTAGTATTCCACAGCAATCACAGCCGAATCTTTACTGGTTTCGGCAAAAACATGAAGAACGTTCTTCGGTATCTTTATAAGACCGGAAAATATAATCTTATTGAATTCGCCAATACAAAAGCGAAAGACGCTCCAGAGTTAAAAACTCTGCCTTGGAAAGCTGTAGGAACGCTACCAGACTCAAATAAATTACAAGAAATGGCGTCCGATCAGTCAAGAGTAAGATCGGCTGCTTATGGGCTTAATGAAATTGATTCTTTGATCAAGGAATTTAAACCTGATTTTTATATTGGAGTAGAAGACGTTTGGGCGCTGTCTCCATTGGTAGAGAAGAAATGGTGGAATGAGAACTGTATGATTTGGACAACTCTTGATTCGCTTCCGCTTTACGTAGACGCAATTAAGATTATTCCGAAGGTTAAACATTATTATGCTTGGGCTTCGTTTGCTGGTAAAGAAGTTGAGAGACTTGGGTACCCGAAAGGGTCAATCAAAACACTTAGGGGAGCAACAGAGACTTCGTCCTTTTACAGAATTAACGATGAAGACCGAAAGATGATTAGAAAAGAATTTAATCTATCAGACGAGTTTATTGTTGGTTTCGTTTTTCGAAACCAATTAAGGAAAAGCGTTCCCAATCTTCTGCAAGGATTTAAACTCTTCAAAGAAAAAAACCCAAAATCCAAGGCTAAACTATTGCTGCATACTCATTGGTCGGAAGGTTGGGACATCCAGAAATTAATCAAAGACAACGACTTAAAGAACGAGGACATTTTAACTACATACTTTTGTAAAAAATGCAAACAGTTTGAAGTCAAACCTTTTGAGGGGCAAAAGATCAAGTGCAGGTTTTGTGATGGCAAAGATACAGTAGAAACTGTTAATATCGGCAATGGAGTAGGCGAGTCTCAATTGAATGAGATTTACAATTTGATGGACGTTTACTGCCATCCGTTTACAAGCGGTGGCCAAGAAATTCCTGTTACAGAAGCGAAACTAACAGAGCTTATCACTATTGTTACGAACTACTCTTGCGGAGAAGACTTCTGCACTGAAGAGAGCGGAGGTTTACCTGTTAGCTGGAAACCTTACTACGAACCAGGAACTAATTTCATCAAGGCGACCACCCTACCAGAATCTATCGCAGAAAAAATTGAAAAGGTCTACAAGATGTCCGCTTTGAAAAGAAAAGAAACGGGCAGCAAAGCAAGGCAGTTTGTTTTGGATAATCTTTCTACCGAAGTTATAGGCAAGAGGCTAGAGCAAATTATCGATAACGCCCCGAACGTGCAGTGGAATTATGATTCAGATTTTAAACAAAGAAATCCAAATCATCAACCGTTAGAGACGGAATCTGATACTGAATGGCTCATCGATATTTACAAAAATGTTTTATTGATGACTGTTGGTCCAAATGACGACGGGTTAAAAGGATGGCTTTCTCATTTGCGCGGCGGCAGAAAGAGAGAAGAGGTTTTAGAATATTTTAAAAAGACAGCAACGAAAGAAAATAATGAAAACGCTAAAGTAGAGTTTTCTGATCTGCTCGATAAAGACGACAAAGGAAAAAGAATTTTATTTGCAATGCCTCAAAGCGCGGGAGATGTTTTTATGTCAACTTCTCTTTTGCCGTCAATTAAAAAGCTATATCCAGATTACAATATTTACTTCGCAACAAAGCAGGAGTACTTTGAAATTCTTGACTGCAACCCATTCATTCACAAAAAACTTATTTTTAACCCTTTCATGGAGAACCTTTTAACGATGGAAGGTCACGCGAACGGAGACGGATATTTCGACATAGCGTTTCTGCCTTACGTGGGAACGCAAAAGTTTTTTGACTACCAACATAATGGTAAAGACAAATTAGAATTTAATACTAAAAACGAACATGCACTTACTTGATCGCTACGCATTGTCATGCGGGGTTAAGATTAACACTCCATTTATTTTGGAGCATTATTATCCAATCACTCTGGATAAATATATAGCTTTCCAAACTAGCGGCAAAGGCAATTCCAGACAGTACGATTACTGGCCGAAGGTATTCTCGTTTATAAAAGAATACGCACCGGACTATAAAATAGTACATGTTGGCATACCTTCTGATCAATCTGTTTCTGGCGCGGATCTTGATTTAAGGGGCAAAACAAATATAAAACAGCTCGCTTACGTTATTAAAAACTCTTCACTCTATCTCGGAGTTGATAGCCTTTCTACGCATTTAGCTGGACACTATGACAAAAAGATTGTTGCTTTGTACTCTTATTGCTACGCGCAAAATTGCGCTCCTGTTTGGGGCAGTGATCAAAATAAGTCTTTGATAGAGGTCGATTGGGTTAAACATGGCAAACCCTCTTTCGCACTAAAAGAAGATAAGAAAAAAATAAACACGATCATGCCTGAGATTATTGCTAAAGCCGCATTAGATAAACTTGGCATCCCAAATGATCTTGATAAAGTTAAAACCCTGCACATAGGGAAAAGTTACCACACTCCCGTTATAGAATTGATTCCTAACGGCGGGCCACTACCTGCGTTAATTCAGAATAAGATCTGCAACATTAGAATGGATTTATTTTTTAATGAAAAAATTCTTTATCCGTTAGCTTCTATTTGTAATTTAAATATTATCACTGATCAAGAAGTTTCACTTGATATTTTAAATAAAATTAAATCAAAAGTTAGTGCGCTAACGATTTTAGCTTCCGATAAAATATCAATCAAATATCTCGAAGACGCAAAAACTCTTGGAGTAAAATTAATTTTAATCGCTAATGATAACACTGAATGGGGCAGGTTATCTGAAAAATTCTTCGATTTTGAGCTTGACAAAGAAGATTCATTTGGTAAAAAGGATATAGAAAACTCGGATCAGATAAATGAGCAGTGTCTCTTTTCTTCTGAAAAGATTCTCATCTCAGACGGTAAAGTTTATGCTTCTAAACTATTATGGAAAAATGATCAGCCAAAAGCTGACAAGTATTCAAAAGTAGTAGATCATCCAGACTTCTGGGAAGAAGCCGAGCATTTCTATATTTTTAAAAATGAGCGAAACAACAAAAACAAAAACTAATAAACCATCAGTTCGCGACGAACGTGGACTTCTCAACGGGGTAAATTTCATCTTTAACAAAGATGGTACAGTTAACTGGCGCGCTATGGTCAATCCAGCGCATCTTTATCCAAACAAGGATTGGTTCGCTCGCAGGAATCAAGCTGTGCCAGAGACAGCAGATGGGCTGCGCGACGAACAGCTTCTGATTAAACTTAGCGGGATTAAAGAAGTAGCAAAGCTTCGGGGTTACACTTCTGTTCATTTTCTCTTTCCAAAGCTCGAAAGAGATTATGTGGTCGCATCATGCACCGTTAACTGGATCAGTAATTTCGAAACGAACGTTAATGACGACGAAAATAATTGGGATTCTTCTTCGTATATGGATGTTGCGAATGCAACTTTTGAAAATACAGACGGCTTTGGTCAAAAGTTTCTTGAAACAATTGCGGCTAATCGCGCCTTTGTTCGTGCAGTGAGAAATTATCTTGGCATTCATATTGTTGGCGAAGATGAAATCGCCAAGGGCAATGGCGCGAAAGCTGCGGCTTCGTCAGTAGAAGGGTCTGCGGACGTTTCTCCGCAAGCTATTCTTTCAAAGAAATTTGGAGAAAGCGTTGGTGGAGAATTTGCTGATTTTAAAGTTTGGCTGCGTGAACTTTGGAAGTCCGAGTCTTACCGAAACGCTGAAGCTGCGAACTGGAAAGCTTGGTCCGATATTCCAGCAAAAGAAGCTCGCGCGCTTTTAAAATTCGTTAAATAATGGTTAAAAGAATTGCGGATATCAAAGAACTCCGTTCCATCTTAGCTGAGATGCAGCAGGGTGATGTGCTGCAAAAAGTATTAAAGAAACAGCGTCACGTTGCTGGAGATTGGAATTTGGATCATTTAAAAGATCAGATATATCAAATTCTTCTTTCCTTCAAGGAAAACGCTGTTATCTTTGTTTACTTCTATAAAGATAAGCCAGTTTCTATTTTTGTTGGTATTGTTAGCCAAGATTGGGCTTGCGGCAAGATGGGCCTAAATGAAGTCATTTGGGTTTCGGTCGGCAAGTCTAACGTAGGCGGCGTTAAAGTAATTCAAGCCGTTGAGCAACATATTGTCGCAAAAGGCATTGACTTTTTGTCGTGCCAGTACATGTCTAATGGTGGTGATCCAAGAATCCAAATGTTTTATATGAACAATGGATTTAACTTAGATACACTAACTTTTGTTAAGCGATACAAATAATTCTAACCCTAGAATTTCTTTAGTGGATGTAGTGGTTTTTATGTAAAACCATTTGCCACTTTTTACTTTTTATGAAAAAATCAATGACAGTAAAGAAGAGAAGTGGAGACGTTGAGAAGTTCGACGCCGATAAAATCAATAAAGTCCTAGAATGGTCTTGCAATGGCATTAACGACACCTCTTTCGAGGAAGTCGCTATGAACGCAAACCTATCTTTCTTCGACGGAATATCTTCCAGAGATATCCATAATACATTGATTGAAGCCGCGTCTGGGCTGATCTCTGAAGAAAAACCTCAATATCAATACGTAGCCTCTCGTCTTTTAAATTATCAACTGCGCAAAGAAGTTTGGGGTGGAAAGAATGCCCCGAAGCTCATTGATTTCGTTAAAGATAATATTAAAAATAAAGTTTACGATCCAGCTATCCTCGGATGGTACGACGAACGAGAATTCCATAAGTTTGACGAATATCTTCGCCATGATCGCGATCTTAATTTTACATACGCTGGTATTAAGCAGCTTTGCGAAAAATACCTAGTTCAGAACAGAAGCACCAAGAAGCTGTACGAGACCCCGCAATTCGCTTATATGCTCATTGCAATGACCTTATTTAAGGACTATAAGGATGAGCGCGCCAATTACATCAAGAAGGCTTACAATTACTTTAGCCAGCACAAGATTAATTTGCCCACTCCTATTATGGCAGGAGTAAGAACTACTCTAAAATCTTACGCTTCTTGCGCTTTGTTTACGGTTGATGACACGCTTGAATCTATTTTCGCGAACAATAGCGCTATTGGGTTCGCTACCGCAAATCGCTACGGTATCGGTATTAATGCAAGCCGCCTTCGCGCCGTTAACTCTCCTGTTAAGGGTGGCATGGTCAGCCACACTGGGCCAGTTCCGTTTCTCAAGATGTTTGAAGCTACCGTGAAGTCGTGCCATCAAAATGGCATTCGTGGGGGTTCTGCGACAGTAAACATGGCTTGGTTCCATCATGATATTGAGGACATTCTTGTATTAAAAAATAACGCTGGCACGGACGATAACCGAGTGCGCAAATTAGATTACTGCATAGGATTTGAGCGTACATTTTATGATCGTCTAATTAAAAATGAAAACGTCACCTTGTTTTCTTACCATGAAGTTCCAGAGCTTTGGAATAGTTTTGGAATGCCAGAGTTTAAAGAACTTTACGAGGCGGCTGAAAAGAATAAAAACGTCAAGTTTAAAAAGAGTATTAATGCTCGCGATCTTTTCTTTTTGTTTTCCAAGGAGCGCGTAGAGACTGGGCGCATTTACCTAATGAACGTTGACCACGCAAACTCGCATGGCTCTTGGAACGCTCAGGTTGACACTAGCAACCTCTGCCTTGAGGTTAATCACCCTCTAAAGCCAATCAAAGACCTTAACGACCCTAATGGAGAAATTGGTGTTTGTATTTTGTCCGCTGTTAATCTGCTTGAGGTATCAAAGGATGAAATGGAATCAGTATGCTCGATCATTGTTCGTATGCTCGATGCGTTAATCGATCATCAAGATTATTTCGTTCCTGCTGCCGAGAACTTCGCTAAAAATCGCCGTAGTCTCGGAGTTGGCGTCACTAATCTCGCTGGCTATCTTGCTGATATCGGTGTTAAGTACACCGATAAGAACGCCGCTAATAAAGCCGCTGCTGTCATGGAACTTGTAAGCTATAACCTCATTAAAGCTTCAGTTAAAATGGCTCAGGAAAAAGGACCGTGTGCTTTATTCTCCGAAACAAAGTTCTCAAAAGCTATTCTGCCAATAGATACTTATTGTAAGAATATCGACGAGTTCGTTACTGAAAAGCTGCATTGTGACTGGGAAGGGCTTAGAGAGGAAATTAAATTGCACGGTATGCGTCATAGCACCTTAACTGCTTTGATGCCTGTTGAGTCTAGTTCTGTAATCCAATCATCAACTAACGGCATCGAGCCGCCTCGTTCGTTGATTTCCTTCAAGCGCTCAAAGGCGGGGGTAATTCCCGTTGTTGTTCCTAATATAAAAAACAATAAGAACAATTATACTCTCGCGTTCGAAATGCAAAGTAATCAAGGATATTTGAAGGTGGTAGCTGCTCTTCAGAAGTTTGTTGACATGAGCATCTCAACCAATCTTTATTACAACTCTAATCGTTATCCAAATAAAATTCCAAGCCAAGGAGAACTTGTTGGCGACTTAATGTTAGCTTATAAGTACGGTATTAAAAATCTTTATTACTCAAATACTTTCGATGGCGACACGCAAACCGTATTGTATACGAAGCAAGAGACCAAGCTTCAAGAAACAAAAACCGAAGAACTGCAAGACGATAGCCAAGGTTGCGCTGGCGGAGCTTGCACTCTATAAAAATGAAAACTGTTCTCAATACCATAAACGTCGATTCTCTTAAACAGCCGCTCTTTCTTGGCGAAGACTTGGCTATCCAAAGATATGATCGCCTAAAGTATCCTAAGTTCTATGATCTTTACGATCAACAGATGAATTTCTTTTGGCGACCACAAGAAGTTAACCTCACGAAAGACGCAGCTGATTACAAGAATCTTTCCCCAGAAGAGAAATTCGTTTTCGACAGTAATCTTCGCTTTCAAACAATGACAGATTCGATGCTTTCTCGCAGCATAAATTCTCTCTCTAGTCATGTTAGCAATCCAGAGCTTGAGATATGTATGAATGTATGGTCGTTCTTCGAGACTATTCATAGCAACAGCTACACATACATTTTGCAAAATGTGAATCCAGACGCCACAAAATTCTTTGATTCTATTCTGGATGATAAGGAGATTGTTAAGAGGGCGCAGTTCATCTCTAATAAATACGATAGTTTGCTGAATACAAAGAGCGATGATCCAAGGCAGCAGATTCTTGAAGCTCTTGTTTCAACTCAGATTACCGAAGGAGTAACGTTTTATGTATCATTTGCGTGCTCGTTTTATTTTGGCTACCGTGGGAAAATGGAAGGTAACGCTAAAATTATTAATTTAATTTCGCGTGACGAAAACCTTCATGTCGCCATCACACAGAATATTATGAAGATTCTTCGTGATCAACCGAAAGAAGGCTTTCAAGACATTGTAAAAAAGAATGAAGACCGTATTTATGAAGCGTATCGTGTAGCTGTAGAGGCGGAAAAAGATTGGGCTGATTACCTTTTCTCGAAAGGCAGTTTAATCGGACTCACGGCGGATTCGCTCAAGCATTACGTTGAATGGCTCGCTGACAACCGCCTCACTTCTATGGGATACAAGAAGCTATACAATGTTAAGGGGAACCCTATTGCTGGGTGGTTAGATAGCTTCTATGACAGTAAGAAGATTCAAGTTGCCCCGCAAGAGACTGAGATTTCTTCTTATGTAAAAGGGGTAGATAGCAAAATTGACGAGTCGGTATTTGATATCAAATTCTAATTATTAAAGAGCTAGGGTCGAAGCGCTATCAGAGGTCCATTTAGATTCGGTTCTGGTAATTCCCTCGCTCGAATCTTTTCTAATTACACAGATTAGATTACCGTTATCCTCTATATATAAATCATACTCAAGACTCTTATTGACTATATTTACGAAAGTTCCATCTGGCAAATCAGAGGGTAAAGTGACAGAAGAGTCTGATAAGGGGTTAATCCGATTAGTTAATTTTATTAACTTTGGCGTTAAAGAGAATTTAGTTTCTACCCTTTTGACTTTACCGCGTGTTGTTTCGCCCCCAGTTATAGCTGTTCCATTATATATAAATTCTGAATTTAAAGTAGCTGAATCCGCACCTATAGCAACCCAATTTATTGCCGTGTCGCCGAGACCATCTATTCTATATTTAGAACCTTTTATTAATATAGAGGCCGCAAACACACTGATAGGTTCATCTTGGCCGCGACCTCCATCTAAATCATAACTGTTGTATGTTGGAGCAGTGGCTTCGATCGGTTACGCTTCTAAGTATCCGCTTACCACTTTAGAAGTAAAACCGGGTCCATAGTCGTCCCAAGGTCTAAATCTAAAATGCGACCATTCTTCTGTCGGCAACCCTTCGCCAAGCGTAATTACGTTCAAATAGCTTCTCGTTTCATTCAAATAAACTGATTTGAATTTGTTCGTATGGTTAACTACATCTGGAGTGAATACCTGCTTTCCACTTGCGTATGACCCAGCAACCGTTACTCCGTTATATACAAATTCACTACCTACTAGCGGAGTACTTGAATCATGCCCTATACCTATCCAATTTACACCAACGCCCGTACTTACAATTTCGTACCAATTATCTTGTTGCGCGTTTGCAAGACTAATAACTTCTGTATAACCTAATCCAGTATATACGTCAACGCTGTAAACGTCTTTATTAGAAGTTGAGCTAAAACAATTAAATATAATTTTACCTTTCACAACATCTTCTGGCAGAACAGTGAATGAGACTCCAGAAAAACCTGTTTTATTTGCCTCTACGATATCATAAAGATTAGAAATACCTAATGGATTTCCTTTGGTCATGGGAACTTGTCTATTTTCTGCTTGCCCATATTGGTCGTAATGAGTCTTTCCCCAATCTGCGATGGGAATTGCGGGGTTAATAGTTTTTTTATAATGATCTATTAAATCTCCATAAGCGTAAACATATTGTTCGTAATCAGGCTCACCAGTTCCTTTAAAATTAATTGAAACTGCCGCTCTTGGAGCAGAATTTACTCCAGTACCATTATAAAATGTAGCAGTTGAAAACGCCCCAGAAATGTCCCTAAATGTTAGAGAGATATCTTCGCTTTCGCTTCTAATTAAATTACCATCCAAACCTCTTACGCCGGAGCCAGTAATTGTTGTTATAGCTCCGATTGTACTTGCTATGTTAGGACTCCAAACTGCTGATCCAGTGAATATTCTATTTCCGTAATATCCAGATAAGATATAATATGGAGAATTTTGAAAAGAATCTATAACTTCTATTTTAGAATAACCAGGATACTGATTTACTGCTTGAAATGTTCCTGTTTTTGTTAATTGTGTATTGTCTTTAACTACAACTCTTAATCCTATTTGCCTAGAATACTCAACAAGCTCTGGCTTCGTTGAGGGGTCAAACATTCTAGCGTTATCTTCTTTCGTTACTCTGTAAGATAATCCTTGATAATTTTTTATTTCATCTCCGATAGGTTGGCCAGCACCATCTAAAACTTGCAACGTAACTTCTTGAGGCAAATCTAAGAATGGATTTTCGTAAATTTGTTGCTTTGTCGTCATTTTGCCGCCCGTTGGATCAATATAGTTCCATCTAAAAACTAAATCATTTGAAGTCCAATTACCCCTGCCATTTCCAGAATAAACCGTATTCGCGCCAGATGTAATTGAATATTTTATAGAATCTTGGTCCGCTGTATCAATTGTAAATCCGCTTGGCATTGTTGATGTAATTAAACCGCCACCCGAACCAGTTAAGGTTGCGGACGGGAGTATCACAATTCCAGTTTCTACAGGATCAGTGCAAAGTAATTTATACGTTGTTCCTTGGGAGTATACTTTAAAATCATATTGGCCCCAATTATCATTTATTGGAACTGTTAATGTATTTACCCCAGAAGCAGTAGTGTACGCTTCTACAATCGAATCTTTTTCTTTTGTAACTGTTGAGAAATCTGGCCTGCTAACATAAACTTTATATCCAGTGATTGGGCTATCTGTTCCAGACCATATTATTTGAATTCCAGTGTATTTTGAAGCTCCAGAATAGCCGCTTATACTTTGTATGCCAGATGGCGCATTAGGCTTTACAACTACATCGTATGGACCTTTAACGTAATAACTTGGAGAAGTATCTAAAATATCTTTTTCAATATAATCGTCTTTATTGTTTAGGTATTCAATGCCAACAATAGCGTACTGATTAGCTTCTTCTTCTTTAGTTGCAATAGTTTTATAAAGTTTCGGCTCAACTCCAGAGCCGCTTAAAACGTACAAAGAGCCTTCGTTTATTAAATCTAAATTTTGAGGAGTTGTGTCTACGCTTAAGCTATAAATACCTTTGGGGTATCCAGTGCCATAAACTAAACCACTATATCCAATTCCTTTAGACTCTGGTAGTAATCTTAAATCTGATTGACCTAAAGTTCCATCGCCTACATAAACTTCCAGTCCAAGCGCGCTAAATGCGCCAGACACAATAGCTGATGTTAAAGCGGTTGTTATTGGAGTTTTCGTTACGCCGTAAAAATCTTTTGGTAAGCCAACTGAATAATAACCGTCACTGTTACCCCTCATCCATTTTGAGGCTAATGAACTATTTCCTCCCGCGAGTCTGCTTGAAAAAGTTACTGTAACAGGATTAGCCGTGGCGTTTGGATCTTTGTCAATGTGGAAACTGACACTTTTTGGATCTGTGCTTACGCTATTTATTCTTGAATTTGATTGAATTCCAGCACCAACAACGTACATCCCCTCGGCAACCCCACCAAGTTCAGAAATATCTTCATTTGTTAATCCAATATTTTTATTTGACGCTTGGATGTTACAGTTTCTGGTAAATGTATTTAAATAATCATCGGTAAAAGATTGAGAAGACGTATGCTCTTTTGTACAGATATATGTATCGGCTCCATGTTTTATAACAGCGCCAACAGCATAAACTTTACCACCTTGCCATTCTCCATAACTAGATTCTGATCTATTGCCGAAATCGGCTTGAACAAAAGTGTAGTAAGGTTGTAATTTGCTAAAAGCCAAAAGATCTCGATACGTACAGCTTAAATTTGGAAAATCATTATTACTTTTCCCAGCAGCTTCCAGTATTCTAGATCCACCTTTTATAAAAATAGCCATGTATATGCAATCGTATTGAGCAGCTCCAGAATCTTTGCCTATTTTAAATACTTCCGTTGCCCCGTAAGAAGACCAAGTAGAATTTGGAGCTGTAGCGTCCATTGTATTCGTAGACCACATTGCAATAATAAAATCTCCAACACTCGCATCAGTATAAACAGAACTAGACCAAAGACTATTTATATTGGTGTCAAAGGTACTACCTCCCGTATTTACGCCAGCAGAATTATAACTAAACGCCAGTCTTTTTTGGGTGAATGAATAGTTTGTAGAGCCTATACCGTGTGATATGTATCCGTCTGATGATCGGCTAGATACCCGTATAGATAACGAAGGTACACTTGAAGAAATTAATTGTCCTGTTCCAGCTGTTCCAGAAAAATCAATATCTATACCCAAATCATTTAAAACTCCAGAAACTCCAGAGAATGTTATCGAGTCCCATTTCGGATTTCCTGCTAATACGGTTTCTGGAGGAAATTTATATACAATTCCGGTAAGAGTGGTCATTCCCGTAAATTTTGTCCCATCCCATTGCCTGTCTTGATTAACGTATGTATCGCAAATGCCAGATTTAAGTAAGAAATCTCCAGTTAAAGTTAAGGTCGCGCCATATGAACCTTCGGGGTCATCTACTGTATGAATATTAAATTTTCTAGTTTGCTTTTGTCTTTTTGCTCTAATTTGTTCAAGAGTTCCCGTGAAATCTCCATCAATTCCAGTTAAAGAGTTTAAATCTGAAAGAGAAAAATTACCAGATGGAACATGAATATAAACTCCCGAAGCAAGGCCGCTAACAAATTCTCCATCAATTTTTATTGTATTGGAGGCTTCGTTCACATCTAATATTCTACCAAATGAACGCCCAGCGTTTCTTATTTCGTCGCTAACGCCAAACACATCGCCAGGTTGTAAATACACACCTTCTAACCCAGCAATGAATGTAACTGTATCTGTTTCGTTTACAGAGCTTGTTAATGCGTACTTTCCTATTCTTCTCGCTTCTGATCTTGAAGTGCAACCAGCAGCATTTATCTTGTAAGGGTTGAGTCCATAATTTAAAATTCCATCAACATCTTCGACAAATTCAACTTTCGTTTTATAGTTGTCGAACTTGTCATTGTAAGTTACTTCTACGGTAGTGTATCTTTTATTCTTTGCAGTTTCTGAATAGTTAAATAAACCATCTTTAACATTAGTATTACCAAAGTAAACTAACGGATCTTTCTTCTTGTCCGCAAAGAAGGAAAAGCCTTCTGTGTTCCAATACATAATTCCTTTAAATATAGCTGCAATATCTTTTAATACATTATACGCTTCGTCCTTATTGAAGAAAATGATATTGCATGTGTATCTTGGCTCAAGGCCACCTTTACCGTCAGGCACGCCTCTAAATCTGCCGTCATCATCTACCGCGTCGCAATGCCTGCCGATATCGTACAGTGTCCACTTGTCAACTGAGCTTGAATCAATGTGATTTCCCAATCCGTAATTAAAATCAGTTATAATATCGTACAAAATCCAAGCTGGATTATCTGTCCACGCAATTTTGAAATTGCCATCCCAATCTCCGTAATAAATTTTGTTGCTATCGTAAAAGTTTGCATTGCAGAATTGTTGCAGTTTCGAATCAGAGTCGTGAAGCAAATTAAACTTTGCGCCGCCAGTATCTTCTGCAAGTTCTCTTAGGGTTCTAGTTCCAGAACGGTTTGTGTTCGTATTTAAATAATATAATTGAATTCCAGCTTCTCTCGCTCGGTTCAAAAGTGCCTGATAAGTTTCGGGAGCCATCACTTCTGGAGTTGATCCAGAAAAATAAATAACTTTTCTTACTGTATTTTTCCAAAGATTTTGCAAAACCGTTTGTTCTGAAAGCTTACCAACTTCATCAGTTGCGCTGAACTGACTTTTCCTAAAAAAGAAATTGGCAATGTTAGTTTCCCGTGGATTTGTTGCTGGGCTTAACGCAGAGGCGTTTAAAGCAAGATCTAATTGTTTAAATAAATTTGTTTGATTTGTTCCAGCAGAGTCTGGAGTTCCCATTTCTGCAAACGAAGCTGTATCGTAATACGTAAATCCAACTATAGTTTCTCCTGTGGCTCCTATAACTGTATTAGTTCCAGTTGCAGCAGTTTGCCATATAGAAAATCTTACATTAGTGTACCCAGCAACTAATTTAGAAATCATTTCTCGCAAATTTCTTCTTATCAACGCTCTAGTTTGCGCGTTCATATTTTGATCAACCATAAACACAACGTCAAGACTATTTGGATTTGCTGGATAATCAGGATTAGCGAAAACATATCTTCTGTCCAAACCATCTCCACCTGTTGGGAAATAATTAGAAGGCACTTTGACTCTCTTCATTTTAACGTCGAATTCTCTATTCGGTACGTTGCCGAACGTTCTTGAATCGAACTTCATGCCAACGTGAGCTACGTGTGGATATGAAAAATTTCTATCTATTACTTCGTAAATGCCATCTAAGCTAACTTCTTTTTTTACAAGCGGAGAAATCGTTTCTGCGGTTACTTTCTCCACAATAACGTACCTATCTTGTCCATTTTCAGACGGTAACAATTCAATCTCATCTGAATTGAGTAAAGTTGCTTGTGAAACTACATTAGTGTTGACGCTCATTTATTTATGATAAAATTTATGCTGTAATTGTAAAGGCTCTTGCGTAATAACGTTCATCTTTTGGATCGTCGGACAATCCGTCACTAGCTACGGTCGCGAAAAGTCTAAATGGCTGATTATCTGGAGAAGATGCGTCTATGTAAACATAATGAGCGCCAATACTTAATTCTTGCGTAATTTCGCTTGGTATTGTAAAAGAAAATGTTCCGTCGTCTCCTATTTGAGTAGCTAAAGCCCTTACTTGTTTAGCTCCCTTATCTATTTGAGCAATTATATTTATAGCTGCGCGCGTTTCAGTAAATGTGCCAGACGGGACGCTTACTAATTTGTATGTTGCGGTTCCAGATAAACCGATTGTGCCGCCCTTTACGCAAGCTGCTCCAGTTGTTATAGAGGAAGAATTTACTGTTTGACTTGTGCTAACTGTATAAACTCCAACCCCCCCATTTGTGCCGCTTACAAATGCAGTAATTTTTGTTCCAGTTACGACAGTAGATCCACTTAAAACCGCTCCTATATATATTGAAAATCCACTTGGCACCGCTGTTACCGTTAAAGTTGTACCGCTTATAGCGCCCGTAAATACAAAATTTATAGCATTAAATAGCGCAGTGCTTCCATTGTCGCCCACAATGCTATTAGAAAATAAAATTCTTTTCACTGCTGGCGCGACATACTTTTCAAAAGATTTTTTTCTTAAATTATAAATTACTGGCAAAACCGCAGAAGGATTTCTTGGGTTTATTTTTAAAGCTAAAAGTTCTTCGTATGTTTTTTCTAATGGCATATTATTTCTGATTATAATTCAGATTACGATCCGCTGAATCTGGGTCTGAGCTTGTAGTATCGGTCACGCTTGATTGCGGAACAGGGTCGCCTAGCATATAAGCGTAAGGAGAAGTTACTGTTCCAGTAATAGGATATTCTTTTCTTGTCATTTTTCTTGTTCCTTCTATGCCGTGAGTAACTGCTATAGTTACGCTTGTTGGTTTACTCATGCCCATTTGGCCGCTTTCACCAGCAGCGGAACCTTTATCAACTGTATCGGAAAGAGCCTCAACAACTAAACTAACTCTGATCTTTCTCACGTCTTTATTTTTTATATGATGAATGAACACAAACGGATCTCTCACGTCTGTTGGATATCCAAGCGCCCAATTTGTAAAGCTTTTACCGTCTCTCGTGTCGCTGGAACCTCCAACGCTTTGATCGCCCGGTGCATTCACTGGCCCTAATAATTTAAAATTAGCTGGTTTGTAAATATAAACATTTTTAAAGTTAGCTAAAGGCTTTTGAGTTTCTGTTCCCAAATTAATCTCCATCGCAACATTACGAAAGTTATATTTGCCGTCATAATTCATGATAGGAACTTTGTTTAAATAAATTCCTTTTAACATGTCCAAACCGTAAATTTTTTTACCAAATTGATCAACAAGACCATAAATTGGTCCTTCGCAAAGCAAATCAATAAATTCCATTGTTGATATGGATTTTTTTACGTCTTGGGCTGTTGGCGGAGTAAGAGAGGGAACCTTATCATTTTTTGGCCCGCTGCTGCTCCCCCTATAAAATCTATATGGATTTAAAATTTTCATTATGCTGTTTGAACTGCTTTACTGAAGTTTGGAGGCGAAACCCCTCCAAATGTCGTGGGCGTTGACAAGAAATTAATATTTACTTTCACTGGCGCAGAATAATAAATACTACCATTTACAGTAACCTTGCATCTATATTTGGCTTTGTAAAAAGAATATCCATTCGATCCGGGTCTGTCAGCTATGAATCTAGCAACTCTATTAGATTGTGCTGACGTTTGCTCGGAATAAGTTATAAAATCTTCAACAACTGAACCGTTGCCATTTGCAGGTGTAGAGGTTTTAACAAAAAGAGTTTTGCCCGCTGCGACGGTTCCGTTAATTTCGGATGGGGCTGCGCCAATTGATGTCCAATTTGTGCCGCCATCAGCAAATATTTTATACTCTTCATTAAGAACCATGTTAGCTCGGGGAATTATTCTCTTGCCAACGTCCGCAAATTTTTGATTTTTAGGAACTAACATATCAGAAGCAGCGTAAAAAAATCTTCCTTTTGGAACTGTTGCCCACTCAGAAAACACATCGTCTCTATTTGTATCGTACCTGTAATAAATAGTTATACCATCCCCACCTCTTAAATCTTGATACCTAGCATACAATCTGTGATAACCAGCTGTTAGATAAAGAGTCGTAGTGGAAGAGTTGAGATTTTGTATTTGCTGTTGGGTGGGATTGAATGGATCTGCAAACCCAGAGAACATTCCATGTCCGCTGTAGTAACTACTAGCTAAAGTAGAATCTATATACAAATCAGAAGCATCGTCAGAATCAAGTTTAAATTGATAGGCTTGAACTTGCATAACTTTACCGTCCTCCGACGCTTGAGTGGCGTTTTTATAAAATGTTGACCCAATTCTAGGCGTTAAAGCCACTCCGCTAAGACCAGTAAAACCAACACCGCTCCATTGACCTGTATTTCCAATTTTTATAATTTCGTACAAACCTGTTGCTGTGCCGATTTCATACAAATTTTTCGTTAAGGTGGGTACGTAAAAGTATCCTACAAATTCCATTCCGTAGTTGTCTACATTCGCACTAACGCCATTTAAAGTTTGCTCGTTGAGGCGAACAACATCTAACACGCCTGAGTATTGATTTTCATCTTGATATGCAGGGAACCCTCCAGTAAATAACAATTCCATTTCCCCAGAAGTGGTGGGGCTCTCTATTCTGGCCCAAATATTTGACTCCGCAAGCGGTCCTCCGTTCGCGTCCTTTGCTCCCGTTGTTGGCAAATGTCCAGAAATGCCACCCGCAAGCAAGCATTTGTATAAATATTCAAAATTTGGAGGTAATATTTTTCTCCAATAATCGCTTCTTATCGAGTCTCCAACGCCTGTTGGAGTTAAGCCGGAAAATCCTGTATTTGTTGCTCCGGGAAATACTTTAGCTTGGAAATATGTTTTAGTTTCATTGCCCGTTGGATAATCTACCAGTTCCCCACTAAAATAATTATAACCACTATCCCAAGTTGCGAAATTTAATTTCTCAAATTGAGATGGGCCAAATTTTACCAAATCATTTTGTGAATATTTTTGAAAATACGCTGGATTGTTGCTTTTTAAATTTCCCAATTCAGATTGAGATCTCCAATCTGGAGCGTGATAAGAGCGAGCAAGTAATCCAGACTTTAGCGCGTATGGATTTTCAATATAAACTTGTCCTTTTGAACTGTCATTAGTTAACTCTTCCCACTCATAAGTTATGTTTTCGTCATAAGTTGTTAAGTCTGGATTAGAAACTATGTCGCGATTTTTAGTAACAACAACTTCAACGGGATTTGAAAAAACTTTATTTGCGCTGTTCGTAACGATATCAATGTAAGAGTTGAGTACATTAACAGTGTAAAATGTAGTAGTGTCGTCCATGTCAACAGCTTGATTGCTGCTGAACATGTCTTCTACTGATCCGGCTGGCGAAGCTTCATCTTCAGAAACCAATTCAATGTATTCGTTGATCGGTTTGTCCACAGGAGTCATTAACTGTTTAATATCAGTTGCTAAAGCGTGGTGATTTGTGCTGGCGCTTATTTGCGAGCTTCCAATCTTTAGTCTGCCGTACCCAACTGGAACTGCTTGGCCTTGAGAAGCGTTCGCTGGCTTGTTTCCGAATAGATAAGATTTGCCGCCAGCTTGCACTTCTTGATTAAAGTCTGCTTTTGGTTTAGGCGTTAATAAAGACATTACTCCTTGAACAGCTATAGATGCGCCAATCATTCCTAATGTTGTTCCTAACGCAGCCGCAGTGCTGCCAGCAGCAGCGGTGGAAAAATACCCAAGCGCTAATCCGCTTCCTAACCCTCCTGTCATAGCCACTAACGCCAATCCCACTACAATCATTCCTATCGCCATACCATTTTTACCCGCTCCCCAAACGATAGGAACTATATGAATTTCATTTGGAGTTTTTTGAACTTCCGCCTCTTTGGGGTGTTGAACAACACAGTCATCAATTACCATTCGGTAATGAATGCCTTTCATTTCTAATTTTTTTATTTCGTCTAAAAAGCCCCTTTTGTTAGCATTGATTGCGAGCAAAGCTTCCTTTGCAGAATTTATATTAAATTTAAACTCTTCGCCAAATTTGTTTCTCAACTCTCCGTATAAATATACATTAGTCATATTTTTTCTTTAATATATCAATGTAATCTTGTTTTACATGCGGCTTCTTAGGGATCAACAAATTAAAATTTTTAGTTTCTTTGCTGTAAATAACGTAAGGAATGCAAGAATTCTCACAGTTAAATCGATCAAAAGTGGATTCTTGTTCTGTTGAAGTTGGGTGAGTATGATAAATTGCAGCAAGTTTGCCGCTTCTAATCTGACGTAAAATTTCTAAGGGATGAATTTCGAATATATCATTCGCGTAAACTGCTATGTTTTTCGCAGCTTCTGTTTTCAAATCTCCGTTTTCTACGAAAACAAACCCACAAACTTCTAATTCGGAACCGTTAGCGTGTTCAATTATTGATTGCATTATTGTGAAGAAACTGAGTACTCCTCTACACCAGGGAATCCGCCAAAAGGCAAATAATCACCAGCTCCAAATCTTAACTTGCACCCGTTAAGAGTTTTTGAACATTGATCGGAAACCCAATATTCTTTATTAAAAGAAGGGTTTTTTGAACCGCTCGCTGTGTGCATTTTAACGCAAAGGTAAAATCTTTGAAGAGGAGTCCAATTAGGAATAGCATTGATATCTCTTTTAGCAACTTTAACGTTGCTGTTCTCGATATAAACGAACTCTCCAACCTTATAAACTCCAGCATTAGCTTTCCAGAGACCCCTCTTTAAAACGTTTACAAAAGAGCTATTCTCTAAAGCAATAGTGATATTTAACGGAGAGGTGGTGAAAAATTTTTGAGCAGACGTTAAAGCGTTCAGTTCCGAAGCGTCGTAATAGTATCTTGATGTTGGAATGCTCGCCCAAGTTGGAGTTGAAGTAGATGGAACTTTGTAATAAAGGGTTAAGCCTTCAGCACCCGTCTGATCGTAATGTCTTACGAAAATTCTATGATAACCAGCAGATAAATTTATTGTACCAGGTGTTCCTTTGGGAGCGGAACCGTTCTGCGCTCCTGGTCCATAATCAAATGCAATCAATGTCCCATTTATCCATAATTCAGCAGAGTCGTCTGGATCAACTCCAAATTGATAAGTTCCAGCTTCGTCGTTATTGACTTTGAAATATCCAATGAACTCTGTTGCGGTACTGTTTGCGCCGCTTTCGATTGCTGTTGTTGTTTGTACTGATTCGCTATTAAAAGCTGCAGCCGCGACAATACTTGTGAATGTAGATACGCTAGGAGTAGCTCCTCCAGCACCAGTATAATATCTTCTAATAAGACCAGCTTTGAAATCGACAGCTTTCCCTAACTGCGTATCGTTTTCGTCGGCAACTGGATTGCCCGCGTATTTGCAACCATTGCCACGGTAATGAAAGCCGCAATATCTTGCAATAACAGACCTTTTGGGAAACGTTACGTCTTCAATTTCTAATGGAGAAGACAATTCAAATTCAACAACTGCGCGATTTTCAGCGGACCTTCTAAGAATATAAAATACTTGATCTTCTAATCCAGCGGTAGCGTCAGCAGATCCGTAAGGGTTTTTATTGTCAGAAAAATTTTGATTGTCTAAGAACTTAACGAACGTTCTTTTTCTTATAACTTTCGCTCCAACTAAATTATTGTAACGCCTAATCAAATTAGAAACGAAAAAGTCTTGGTTAGAAACCATTAACTTAGGTCTAGGCAGGGAACCGTCACCTTTGCTTTCAAACCCAGAGCTTTGAATAGGGAAAGGCAAATACTCTATTCCTTGCCAATAAACGGGACCATTTATGCCCTTTGTGCCACCATGAATGTATAATTTGTCGTCAGGAGTATTAACATAGTCATAGCAAATAACGAAGAACTCCAACAAAGCTGTTGGTTCCAGCGAGAAAAGCTCCGCATTAATTTTTTGATTAGAAGTCCTTGACATTTCCTTTTACCCCTTAATTATATTACACACATATGGTAGGCAAAAATAAAATAAAAATTAACAGCTTTTCTATTGTTGAAATGCGGCAAAGTCATGTTATTGAAACATTAAAGATCGCGGTTAAAACGCAATCTTCTTTTCGGATCAGCGAAACCGAATCACTTTCTTTGTTTTTGCAGGAGAACCGAACTCTGATTTTAGAAAACATTAAATATTCTTTTGTTTACGTGGACAGCCAAGATAAAGTTTTTGGTGCCATTATAATACGCCCTGAAACCAATATTTCCGCAGAAATTTTAGTTCTTATGGACCCTAACGTTATCGCGGGGCACGAAATGCACAATGAATTTAAAAAACTTATTTTGTCCTTGAAATTTAAATGTATTTTTATTAAAGCTCTCAAACGAAGAAAAAACTTTGAAAAGTATTTAAATTTCTCAAAATTCTACGGTTTTAGCGAAATATTGAACGAAAATGAGCTTTTTGTCACTTTGGGCTTTAAAAAGTATTGACACGAATGTTAAAAACCTACAATCATTAGGGATGAAGTTCGAAAGGCTCGTCCAATTTGCCAGAAACCTTATCATTTACAACAACATAGAATTGCGGTGCAGGCATTTCGCTTTCATTTTAAATAAAAATAAGATCGTGTCAATTGGCAAAAACTCCAAGAAATCTCACCCGATTAATCAAAAGTACGGATACTTCGATGGGAGCGGGCTTCACGCAGAAGCTTGTGCGGTAATTAAATCTGGCAAAATTGACCACACCAAACACACTTTAGTTACGTTTCGTATTGACAGAAACGAGAAAGTAGCTATGGGTAAGCCTTGCAAGTATTGTCAAAAACTATTAAAAGACGTGGCTTTCAAACAAATATTCTATTCAAATGAAAAAGGTGAATTCGAACGATCCAAATAAATTAGACGATAGTTTCGGCAATGTTTGGTTGAAGTGCGAGCTTGGGGCGGATTGTGGCTTAGAAATTGTACGGCCCGGCAAAACCCAATGCTGGTGCGACTCTATTGAAATACTATGCGACCGCTTTGACCACAACGATGTTGAGCGCTCTGGTTGGGCTGGCGAAGGTTGGTATTTCTGGAACATAGACAGGAATGCTTGCTACGGCCCACACTCAGATGAGGCTCATGCTAAACGCGAATTTCTTAAATATTTAAAAACTCTAGACAATGAACATCCTAATAATTGAAGCGACCAGCAAACGAAAGCCTCTAGCGGAAGACTACAGCGATACGTCAATCGTTCACTGTCGCAACAGCCTTATCTTAAAGAAAGCTTTGGGCGCAGACCTTCTTGACGGCGAATACTTTTTGCCAGAAGTGCTGAAGAAACAGTATGATGTTATCATCTGCTGCTACGCTTCGCCTTACATGCCTCATGTTCCTTATCGCCAAGTTCTAGAAAAGAACCCGAAGGCTCGCTACATTTGGTTGGTAAACGATCACGACGTTGAGGACAATCAGCTTTTGCGTTGGGGTATTCAGAACATGGGCTTGAGCTACGACATGATTTGCAATAACCCCAGAGAAGGCTACCGCCATTGGATTTTGAACAAGAACATTGCAAATAAGAAACTTAATGATTTTATCAATAAATGGTTAACTGTTAACCTCAACTCGTTAATTATGGACGAGAACAGAACTCCAGTTGACCACTCTCAAAAGAATAACGTAATTTATTATGGCACTTATCGCAAGTGGCGCGCCGAGTCGTTCAAGAAGTTTTTGACCGAAGGCGTGCATCTTTCCGCCTCCAATAAAAATTGGAAAAAATTCGAAGCTCTTGGCTGCAAATGCGATTTTATCCCTAAACTTGAATGGCAAAAGAACAATGAGGATTTGCGCAAATTCAAATATTCCATTTACATGGAAGACCAGCATACTCACGACCATTACGCTTTTCTTGCTAATCGTTTCTACGAATCTCTAATGTCTGACGTTGTAATGCTTTTTGACGCTGACTGCTCTAATACAATCAAGCAATGCGGCTACGTTATTCCAGATCGTCTTGTTATGAGCAACGAAACGATAAAAAATGGGGTAGCTAATTACGCAAACTCTCTTGACTTCCAAACTAATCTCGCGTATCAACAAACTTTCTTTACGAGAGCTGTTGCTGAAAAAGCAAACGCCATCAACCAAATAAAAGAATTTATCAAATGAAATTTTCAACTCGCTTCGTTGTTCCCAACGTTTCTGCCGAAAAAATTGGCGTTAACCTCACAAAAACTTACATATCTAATGTCGTTAGCCAAAAGCCTCCTTATAATTTTGTGGTTATTGATTGCGCCGATTTAGGGAAGCCGATTCTTATGGAGGTTTCGGAATTCGATTTCCTCGAAGATAAGATTGTATTTCGTGGATGGTTGAATTACAATTACAGTGGCGACCCTTATTTGTTCAGAGG
>Ga0114980_10000153_pt1 | contig 46042 bp, 76 predicted proteins | sample S_140806_EF_Meta_FD_87018 | JGI IMG/M metagenome (GOLD analysis project Ga0114980, IMG submission 87018) | Freshwater microbial communities from Lake Simoncouche, Canada to study carbon cycling - S_140806_EF_MetaG | ecosystem: Environmental > Aquatic > Freshwater > Lake | place: Lake...
GAAACCATATCTTGAAGAGCAAGCTGCTAAAACACTTAAAGGAACTGTATCTAGTAAAATGATAGGTCTTGGTTTAAGATGGGATTATACAAGTAATAATGTTGGAAGAAAGGCTGTTAATATTCCTGATCCAATAATTGACAATAAAAAATATGGATACTATACTGAATCAATAAATGGTCAACCTTTAGGAGAGATTACACCAAGATTTAGAGCCCTTATGCAGAAAGCAACAGGAGTTGATATGACTAACTATGATGGTGCTATTATAAATCTTTATGAAAAAGATACTTTCATACCATCACATAATGATGTAGATGAAAGTAAGTCAGCTATTAAGTATCCTGTAATTGGAATCAATCTTGGTGGTAAAGGTAATTTTTCAATTGAAAGAATACCTGGAGCAGGTGAGTTAAGTTTAGAAGCTGGAACAGGTTATGTATTTGGAGTAGATGGTGTAAATAGAGAAGTATGGCATAGAACATTCCCTACTGCGCAAGATACATTCTTACCTGAACTTACTACTAGAATTGATGGTAAAACATATCCTGCTGGATCTTATAGGGTAACTATTACTATGAGAAGAGTGGAGCCACTTCTTCCGGGAATGCCTATTACACCTGCTATTAATGCTGAACAGTTACCAGTAGAAACAGTAGCTGCAGGCCCAACAGCTATGATATCTGAATTTTATAATGGTTTGACTGAAGAACAGAAAAAGAAATTAGGTAACTTAGAAGATTTAATTACGGAGTTTGAAAACATACCTTTTGAGTATTCAGAAGATGAATACATTGAGAGTTTAAAATGTAAGTTGTAATGAGTTGTATAAACAAAGCAGATAAAGCATATAAGTCTTTGCAGAATGTCTATGGTGACACTCTAGCAGAGGCTTTTGTACGCGGCTATCCTACAAATAAAGGACGGTCTGAAGACACAACTTTTGATATCCCTAGCAGGACAGAAGTTAAGGATTGGCTTACAGAGCAAAAGAAAAATATTCCTAAGTATCTTAAGAGAGCTATGGAGATTAATCCATACATGTCAGAGACAGCTATTAAAAGTATGCTTAAAGGTGTTATTAGTAAGTATGAAGATGCTTATTTTGTTACAACTGGTTGGTTATTTTCAGGAGCAACTGCAATGAATGCTGAAGTTTTGGAAACAATCTACAAGCCTAACATCCGTATAATGGAAGCTATGCATGAATTGTATCCTGATATCTTTACATTGCGTGGTACAAAAAATTCAAATAGAGTCATAGTAGAAATAACTCCCAGAGTTAAACCTCTAGGAGATGAAGTAGCTGAAGACCTTGAAGAAGAGATTCCTACAGAAGAAGAACCAAGCATTGCTGAAAGTTTACGTACTTATCAGTCTATAGTAGAAGCAAATAATGGCCGTAAACCTGTTGAGTTTATGGCTGGAAATTTAAAATGGCAGTTAAACAATAAAGGTTTATACAATTCAGTAGATAAGTTTACCAATGATGTTTATGTAAGAGATATGGATTTGGAAACTGGAGAAATGATTCCAGAAATAGATCCTGGTGTGCCGGTTAATGAAGCAAAAAGAGATAGAATCTTTAGAGCTGTTATGCAAATGATTAGAGAACAAAGTTTTGATGAGTATCTTGCTGTAAAAGGTATTGATACTACAGACATTTATGAGTCTTTAAGAGATGCAAAAACTGAAGGAGAATTAAATAAAGTATTAGAAACCTTATTAAAAGCAATATGTTAAGTTGTCCAAGAAAAACAAGTAGAGAATGGCAAAACATTCTTGCAAAAGCTCACGGTAATGAAGATGAGGCTAGAAGGCTATGGGTTGAAGAAGAGTTTGATTTAAATCCTGACTTAAATGTTGAGGTTAAAGATGAAAACTATGAAGATGAGCGTGAGGGTAAACCTGGACAAGAAGAGCTAGATCCTACTGATGATTTTTCTAAACTAGTACAAAGAATTAAAATTTATCTTAATAGACAGATTGAGATCTTGAATAGTAAAAAGATTGCAAATGTAAAGTACAAGAAAAGTAAATTAAATGAATTGCTTTCTGCTATAGAAACTATGGATGGTGTAGCTTCAATTAATATGTTTGTTAAAGATGCATATGATAAAGCACAACAAGTAGAAAAAAGATTTGCAAACTTACTGAGAAACAAACAAAACATGACTTCAAAAGAAATCATGATTGACCTTACTGGCATTAATGATTTTGCAAATAGTTATTCTATCCTTGATGAAATAGATTCACAAGATATGATGGACTACTTTTTAACTGGAGCAGGCGTAGATGATGCATATGGACCAATGACACCACAAAAAATGTTAACGGATGCTATTAAAATCCGTGACAAGGTAAAGAAAAAAGTAATCACAGAAGCAATTCCCCTTATGGCAGAAACTCTAGTAGAGTATAAGTCAACCCTACAGGACAAAACCATTCCTGAAGAAGTAGCAAGATTAGAAAAAGAAATTGCTGCTGTTACTGCAAACACAAGAATGTCTGAGAAAAGAAAAACAAAAGAACTGAAGAGACTTGAAGATAGACTTAGCCTATTTGAAGGCTTTGATGTTGATCAAGAATCAATGGAAAGAATTCTTAAGATGGCAAATAGAGATGAAGGAGTCATTGACTTTTTAGTTTCTCCTCTTATTACATCTGGTGACAGTGCCTTAGCTTTATTTGCTAAGTTAATTAAAAGCCAGATAGAATTTGCAAGACAAAAAGATATCAAGGTAAGAGATGAATTAGTTGAAGCATTTAATAAATATAAAACTACTGCTCCCGGTGGTAAAGATAATACTGCAAAGTTTAATGAAGGTATATTTGATGAAGTAGAAATTCCTGTTTATGAAAAGGATGGTTCTATTTCTGGAACAAGAAAAGAAGTACAGTTTGTTCAGAAGTTTGATATGGGTAAGTTTAACAAAGCAAAGAAAGAGTTCTTTGAAAAGTTAGGACCATTACCATTGAAGGTTGGAGAAAAGGCTACTAGGGAAGAAGCTGCCAAAAGTAAGGCTTGGTGGGAAGCCCGTAACAAATGGTATAGTCAAAATACTCAAGCAAGACCAAAATCTGAAAGAGATGCAATCATTCTCCAGATGCAGAAAGATAGAGATAATAAAATCATTAGTGAAGATGACTACAACAAATGGCAAAGAAAGAATGTCAATGAATACAATGGTGTTGTAACTTACTTTGATGACCTTGCTGTTCCTTCTAATTTTTATAAGAGTAATAAATGGGATCAGATGTATGATTCTAATGATGTTGCTAAAAATGAGAAAGGTAGATACCATGCTAAATTGCTTAAGATTTACTTTGAAGCTCAAGCTAAACTTCCTGAATCACAACAAAAAGGTTTCCGTGTTCCATCTATTTCTAAGTCTGACCTAGAAAGACTTATACAAAATGGTTTAAAAGATCTTATTACAACAAATGTAAAAGAAGCTGTCAAAGTTCAATCATATGATACTGAATTCCAATTAGCAAATTTATCAGGAGATGACGTAAAGTTCTTGCCAATTTATTATACCCAGCAGATGGATGCTAAAGATGTAACATTGGATTTTGCAATGTCTGTTCTTGTATTTAGTGCTATGGCAAATAAATATGAAGCAATGAACAATGTGAATGCTGAGATCTCACTTATGAAAGCTATTGTTGGAGCCCGCAAAGTTCCTGAAACCAATAGTAAAGGTCAAGCTGTTATGGATGCATTTGCAAAGAAACTTGGTTATGAAGAATTTATCCGTCAGAATGGTGAAAGTTATTCTAAAAAACATCTTGATGCATTTATAGATATGGTAATTTATGGTGAGATGCAAAAAGCTGAAGAGATTGCTTTTGGATTATCCCTTACTAAACTTACCAATACTGCTATGTCTTTTTCAGCAATTACAACTATTGCTGCTGATTTACTTAAAGGTGTAGCCAATTCATTACAAGCTAATATACAAGTTTTTATTGAAGCAGCTGGGGGTCAGTTCTTTAACACTAAAAATTTAAGAAGAGGTAAAGCTTATCTTGCAAAAAATCTTCCGGGAGTCTTAGCTGACTTTGGAAAACCTGCCCCTACAAGCCTACTAGGAAAGATAGTAGAAATGTATGATCCAATGCAAGGTAATTTCAAAGATAACTATGGTAAGAAAGTAAGTATGAGTATGCTTAATAAGTTAATGCGTACAGATACTTTATTCTTTAACCAACACTTTGGGGAATATGAAATCCAAGTATCTACTATGTTGGCTATGTTTGATGCTATTAAAGTATTAGACACAACTACAAAAGAAGAAATCACATTACTTCAAGCCTATAATATTTACGGTGCAGATAAAGCGCACAGCAAAATTAAAATTGCAAAAACAAATAGTAAAGGTGAAATTGAATTAGATGATCAAGGTAACACACTTTATGTTCCTTTTGGAGAAACCCAAAGACAAGATATCCAAGCAAGACTACATGGTTTAAATAAATACATGCATGGTGTCTACAATGACTTTGATAAAGGTACACTACAAAAATATTCTCTTGGCCGCTTAGTATTAATGTATAGAAAGCATGTTGTACCTGGGTACAAAAGAAGAGTTAAAGGTGTATCAATGGATCATGAAATTGGAGCACCAACTGAAGGATTCTATAGAACTTTTGCAGATACAATGTTGGGAGATATAAAACAGTATAAATTTAATGTAATTAAAAACTGGTCAACATATACTCCATATCAAAAAGCACAGATTACAAAAGTACTTACTGAACTTAGTATAATTCTTGCTTTGAGTACATTAGCATTTGTAATGACCCGTTTATTAATTGATCCGGATGATGATGAAAGAGAAGAAATCCAAGATGCATATGGATATAACTTTATACTTTATGAGGCAATGAGGATGAGATCTGAAACAGCATCTTACATAAATCCGCTTGATGCTTATAGAGTAATGAGGTCACCCTCTGCTATGGCAAGTACATTTGAAAGACTAATTAAATTTAGTAGTCAAGTTATGCCATGGAATATTACTGAAGAATATAAACGCGAAACAGGTGTTTGGAAAAAAGGAGATAATAAAGCTTGGGCAGCATTTTTAAAAGTAATGGGATTCTCTGGTTATAACATAGATCCTGAACAAGCATGGAAAACATTTCAATCAACTCTATCAAAATAATTAACAATGGCAAAAGTAGCAACAGCATCATCAAAGGTTTATAAAGCAGTAAAGAAATCCCGTCCGGGAATACATACAAAAACTAAATCTTCTAAGGTAAAGAAGTCTAGCAACTATCGCAAGACCTATAAAGGTCAAGGCAGGTAGTCAGACAGAAAAAAAAGGGGAAAGCCTTAAGACTCTCCCCTATCAATTTTAATAAATTTACTTAAGTCTGGTCTAAAATAACCAGGTCCTTTTAATATCTTACCATCTTCTCTAATTAAAGCCTTACCATCTTCACCAAGTTTACTCATGTTACTTGCTTGTATCTCATCAAATACATCTTGAATAATATGTTGCATACCATGTTTAAGGATAGTACCACACAAGATATACAACTGATCACCAAGAGCATCAGCTATCTCTACAAGTGAATTACCATCACATGCTTCTAGATACTCATCATTCTCTTCAGCCATAAGAGCATGTCTTAGTATATATTCATTTTGCTCTAGTGGTTGTGGCCATTTACCATTCTCTTGTCCAAATGCTGTGTGGAATGTCTCCACTGCTTTTAATTGTTTTTCCATACTGTAAAGTTAAAAAAAAAGGGGCACATTTCTGCACCCCTATTGATTATTGTTCCCATATTAACTATAGGCTCTTAGAAAAAATCAGGTGTGTTATCATCTGTTTCTTCAACATTATCTAATTGAAAATCCAAATCAAATGAATTGTCAATTATTTCTTCTTTTTTCTCAGTTGGAACATTATCCAAGTCAGCTTCAATAGGTATACCTACAGAAGATTCAATAGCTTCCATCATTTCATAATCAGCAGGAGAAAGACCTAATGACATATTAGATGCATTCTCACCTGTCCACTCTTGATTCTCATCAATTTCAAAAGACTCTTCTTCTCTTGTAATAATGTGTTGTTCTGACCAAGTAGTAAGTTCATCATCATCATCATCTTCAGGATCTGTAGTTACTGCATTATGAAAATCTATAGCTTCAAAAGTATTTCCCGCAGGATCAGTATAAGTTATTATATCTTCATTAGCTGCATATTTAACATCTTCATCCATTTGGTCAGCTTCTAAATCAGCTGCTCTTTCAATTTCTGTTAGAATATTTAATTGATTCTCTGGTTGACCATAATTTGCTGTTAATGAATCTACTACAGCTTCAACTTGGGGGGTAACTTGAGGGGTGACTTGGGGGGTAGCAAAGTTATTAACAGTTGATATAAAATAATGTAACACTCTCTGATCTTCCATCCAAGTTTTAGGATGTGAATGCTGCAGTGCAGTAGTTACATAATTATAAAAAGCCCATAAGCTATTAGAATCAGCAAAAACATGACTAGGTCTGTCCATTTGGTTTCTAATCATACTAGCTTGTTCAGTAGTAAGAATCTGATATTCTGCAAATAAGATACCAAGCATCTGTGCTTGCTTTCTCTTAGTCATAGATACATCTTTCATAGCTTCCTTGTCAGATACAAGCTGATTATAATACATTGTAGCATCAGTTATCTGATCTTTAATAGTTTGAATAGTTTCTGCATCTGCTGTACCAGTATGTTTTCTTGCCCAACTACCCATATCTCCACATACCATCACGGTGCCAGTTTGGTTCACATATGCACCAACTCCACACTTAAATCTTACTTGCTTGTTATAACTATTAGTCCAAGCAAACATCATATTCAATTCTGGGTCACTATTATAATTTAACTTATAAATACCCTGAGCAATCTGACCATCTGCAGTTGCTCTATATTCTTCTGTTGTAACTACAAAACCTGCTGTTGCAAGTTCTGTAAATACATAATCCATTACTGACTCATGGCTGATAACTGTGTAGCTATCACCATGAACCGGTAAATCAATACTAATCAAATGTGCTTTTGTGCAATCTTGTATTTTCTTTGGCATCTTAAAATAATGTTAGTTGGTTATTAATAGGTTCTAAAGACCTAATTTCTTTATAAATACTTTCTAAGTAATATTTTGTATTAATATTATACTCAGAAAAATCTTTTTTTACATAATTAATCATAGTAGTTTGCATCCATTTCCCAGCCTCAACCTGGATTTCTCTCCCGTCAGTATTATTTTTCTTGATAATCTTTGACCCGGAATTGGAAACAAAATATCTTATTGTATGTTGTAAAGGTTTAATAGAATGTTCTCCATCAACAATTGCATGTTCATAAAACTCCCAATCTCCTTTAATCTTTACACCACCACAATAATCAAATATATTTTGATTCTGTTCTAAATAGTCTTCAGGTTTAATCCCGTCAACAAAATAAGCGTGGATAGCTTTAGGTATAATTAAGAAACTCTTGTTCTTATGTAGAGCTAAATCCTTATACTCAAATCTACCTTTACATTTAGACTTACCATCTTCAGTTATAGCAATATAATTATTTACATCACCAAGAATGATTTTAGAATACTTATCATGTTCTAATTGTAAATTAGTTATCTTTTCCCACTGAGCACATATGTCCATGTACTTATCAACTTTATCTCTAGGAACTAAAGTCTCAAGACCATCAGTATTCTGTAATAGTGGAATAGCTTCAGGAATGCCTTCTAGGAGCATTTCATATAGCATACTTAAGCTTAACTGACCATTGATAGTAATCCTCATGGTAAACTCCGGATCATATAAGAAACTATTCTCATCATTGGACAAACCATAAGTTGAATTTAGAATAATCTTGTATACATAATTCTTTGGATCTTTCTTTGGTATCTTCTTTCTTTCATCAAAGAACCATTCATACAGATCACAAAATTCTTCTTGTGGTAAATGAGCAGGTGCCCATTTGTTTCTAATAGCAAGATTAGGATAAAATGAAGTTACATCTGAAGTCATGATAACCATATCTTCCGCAGACTTATACACCCTACTAGCCCTAGCACCATGAATTCCGCCAAGACCATAATCAGTCTTTACTCCCCTATACTGTATAGAATACTTAAACCCTCCTTTAGTTTCTCCGGGATAGATAATAACATCTTTGAATTTCTTCAACAGGTTCTGAAATGTAGCTGTCTTGAATTCTATATAAGGTAGTATGATATCATTTACAACAATCTTTGGTCTATTGGTTCTCATCTGTTTTAAGTCCCACTTCCTGATTCCGGTATGGCTGCTTAAGAAATGTAAAAACAATTCTTTAGAAATCCTTGGTTCAGATGCAGAGAATAGATTAATATTATATTCTTCAGTTAAAGTTTTTCTAAGTTCAATCTGACTCTTACTGAGTTGCATGATTTGCTTAGTTGACCTAACATCATTTATACAATAAGTTATAATCTCGGGAATCTGTTCACTAGTAATCTCAGCAGTGTGATGAATAGGCATATCCATTATGTTCTTCCAATCCATTGTATATTGAATCCACTTTAAAGAACTTCTCTTGGCTGCATTATCCCAATGATTAAGTTTGAATACATCTACCTGGTCTATCTGCAGGTCCCTTAAACTAAACTCTAGAAACTCTTGACGGTTCTGTCTGCCAATTACATCTTGAGCTTTACCATAAATAAATCTAGCAATTGTTTCACCATCTTGGTTTAGCAACTGTTCTTTATTCCTAAGCACATGTTCAGTAATTTGACTGTCAAAACCTAAACCATTAAAAGATACATGCCATTCATTATATGCAATGTTTCTTTCAAGGAATGTAATAAATTCTAGTATTTCATTTTTGTCTTGATGAACTGTGAATATCTCACGTTCCTCAGACTTAACACTCTCAAATACAGCAATGAAGCAATTGGAGAGCGTTTCATAATCCATGACGTAATGTGTCTTCATTCTCTTTGTTTAAATAAACCTTCAAAAATAGGATCAAGCAATTTTGCTGTAGCTACTTCTATCTTGGTGGTCCTTGGCACTTTCGGTGTACAACTAGAGCAATGATATACTATTTCAAAATGTGTAGGTCCACAACATTCACATGCAATTGGAAGATTAAAGGTGGTTCTAGTCAAAGAAGCTTCTTCCCAACAGACATGACATCTGCCACTATTATAGTTAGAATTTTCCATAAATAAGACTGTTCAGTTAAGCTGTTCCCCCGTTTAGTGTAAAAAAAAGTGGATAGTAAAACTACCCACTCTCTTAATTGAATTAAAAATACTAATTACTTAGCTTCTTCTGCTGTTCCCTCTTCAGGAACAATCATAAACTTTTTATAATCAAACTTCTTTGCATTAATAGCAAATAATTCAATTAAACTTTCAACAGCTGTTTTATCTTCAATATAGAACTCTTGGAATACTTCAAGTTTATTTCTTTCTTCCTTGTGTCCTTTTGCTCCTGTAACAGGTTGACCATACTCATCTAATTTAGGAAGCATCTGTAAAGATGTTCTTTTAATTTTAGAGATGATAACAAAAACCCCAGTCTTTGGATCAAAAATACATTCTACATATGGACATGATTCCGTAATAGGAATCATTCTAAAAGTTTGGCTTTCTTGCCAAGTTGCTTGAACAAGCATCATTGTGTTTTCACTCATTTTCTTTTGTTTTTAATAATTACAAAGATAATCTAGAATTTGTAATATTCTCAAAATTTGCAACTTGAATTAATAATTTTTCTTTTTCTAGATTAGGTTTATCACAAAGTTCACCTACATCTTTTAACATAGACTCAGGAACATCTAGAATTTCTGCATATCTACTAAAGAACTTTTCAGGAAACATATAACTTGTTACATATACATGATTCCCACTATGTTTATCATAGAAATTGACAATTTTGCGCTTTATATCATCACTTATTCTACTGTATTTACCATTTATTAAATGGTTCCAATCAACACTTAAATCAGAAAAATCAAATACAAATATTGTTTGATGTGAATTTACTTTGTTATAGTTACATAATCTAGTATGCTTTAACAAAGTTGTTTTCTCAAACTCTTCATATCCTTCTTCATTAGTTTCATATACACATATAAGTTTTTTATCCTCAGGTTCATGCACATCAAGCCAAGAGAGATAAGTCTCACTTGGAACAATCTGTGTTCCCCTTTTAATATCTAAGAGCGGATAAATTAATATCTTAGATTTCTGAAAGTATTTTTTGTAAAGCGCATTAATTACCATAATTTACAATTTTACATGACCCATTGCTAATTCATATGGCAGTGTAAAATCTTTGTTTTCATAATGATATTTCACAACATCTTCTATGTCCTCAAAGTCTTGTTGCCATATGGCTAAACTCTCTTGAGAGACTTGAAATGGATATACTTGGTTGTACTTATCTATTACAATAAATGTAACTACTATATTCCAATCAACCTCATCAGCTAATCCTTTAACAAATTTATAGTATGCCATCTTATAATATACTACTGCTTGAATCCAGTACTTATAATATTTAACAGCATCAGGAAAATCTGCTAGATTCTTACCTGTTGTTTTAAGGTCACTAATAAATATAGTTTTAGAATCATTATCTATCACCACATTGTCTAAGATTCCCTTAAAACCAAATGGTAGATAATCAACATCAATTTGTAATGGCAACTCATTATAAACTGTGATGTGAGTATCTTCATCAGTCTTATCAAGTTGTAGTAGAGCTCTTACAGAAGCATTGTTTCTTAGAACTTCAACACTTTCTTTGCAGCCATGCAAAGTAGGTTCATCTACTACAGTCTTGTCTAGACTTGATTTAAGAAAAGTAAAGTAATCTTTGTGTTCCTCAGTCAGAATCTTAGCAAGTCTTTGCTCATCTGTCTTTAGAGATTGGTGTAAGTTAATTGTGAGTAGCTGTGTGAGTATCTCGGTTGAGTAATCCTCCAAATTTAAGGATTCATTTCCAATTGTGCAATGATATTTAAAAATATTATCAATAATTGTTTTGTTATTACCACTTGGTAACTTACCCGGTAGGGACATAAATTGGTCATCATATGTATCCGGATCAAGTAAAAGGCAGTGTAGGACACGCCCTGTTACCAGGTGCGCATCCGTACTGTCCTCCCTTTGATTAAGAACATAGTGACTGTAAAAAGCTCTAGGTGAGAACAACAACTTATTAATGCTGCTATAACTAAAGTAAAACTTCTTATTGTAAAAGTGTGTTAGTTCATCAGAACCAGTCAATATCTGTAGACTCATTAGTTTGTGTTATTTGATGGTTATTTGATAAAAGTTCGGTTTTTAATGAAACTTCTATGTTATCATTATCTACACCATATAAGAGAGCACATGCTTCTTCTTCAGTAGAGATAGCCTCTATTTCTGGAGCGGCTACTCTTTCTTCTTCTTCCTCAAATTCAATAGGTAATTCAGGACCAACAAAATCATCTTGTACAGTATAAGTATAGTTACTACCCAAGCTTGCAATATGATCAGGATGCACAGTAATAGTTTTCACAGTAAAATATTTACTATCTCCAGTTCTTTGTATGTCTTCACTTAGATACATCATAACAATTTCTAACTTATCAGGTGTGAATTGATCTTTTGCAATTAAACTATCTACTATATTATCAATATCAGTATGTAGATATCTCATGTTTTTACCTAAATAACTTACAAGAGACTTAAAATTAACATGGTTCTTACTATGAATATCCATAATTTTACCTGCATAATAATTAAATAATAACTCAAGATAAACCAAACTCTCAGTATACTTAGAATTTGCCATGATTTCCATAGCTAGTACATGATTATCTCTATCTGAACTTTTAAACATCTCAGATAAATGCTCAAACATACCTTTATCAATTACTGTAGCCTCTTCACCATTTAGAATATCAATGACACTAGACTCATCATAAATTTTAAGAGCTTGCAAATTTACAAATTCTTCTTTGTAATCATCATTAATGGTTAAGATTCTTTGACTATACCTTGAACAAGTTGTATTATCCATAGCTCCATGAATATTGTTCTGGATAGTCCAATTTACTGCAACAAACTCATTATCATAAAACTCAAGAGCTGTATCAAGTTTAGCTTTAGTATGACCATCTAGTCTATGTTCAATAAGTTCTCTAAACTCCTTAAACTCAGTAGTTGGAAGTTTATAAGACCATTTAGTATCAGTCATATAATGTGCACTCTTAGAACAACCAAAGAATACATTAGCTTGTGCAATGTCTCTTACAGTTTTAATACCATATTCTACAGATACATTCTTAAACTTTACTCTTGGAACACTAACTTCAGGTAAGAAATAAATCTTATCTCCTTTTTGTGGTATATACGGTTCTTTAACAATATTTAACAAATCTTTGGCATCTTCAACAAATTCTCCAAACCAAGACTCAACATTAAAGTTTACTTCCTTGGTATCAGTAGAAGACCAATGTGATTCTAAATCACAGTCAAAATATAATATATTTTTCATTTTTTAATAGTTTAAAAAGGGGAGTATTATCTCCCCTTATGTTTGAATTTGATTAGTTAAATGAATAGAATAAAAGGGAAAAATGCTTTATGTCAGATTTACTTGACAGCCATTTTCACCACGCTATTATTCATCATTAGCTTGGAAAATTTAACTTTGTTTCCATTAACAATCTCTTTAATCATGAAATATCTCAAGTCATCTGTAAATGCTTTACAATCCGTTGTAAGTTTAACCAAACGGTTGATCATTGGATCATTAACTGGTTTATTTGCTGCATGCACTAAAGAATAATTAATTACTCTTGTTGCAATTACACTAGACAAATCTGCACGGAAATCATTATCTTGACCTACTGCATTTGTCAAAGCATTCATAACATACTGCTCATCTTTAGTCATGATATCTTCCGGAGAAATAATTCTATCTAGTTTATTATTAATAAACATAGTAAAGAGAGAACTAAAGTCTACACCAACAGAACCTTCACCTATCATTTGAATAATAGGTAAGTTATCCTCAAACTTAGGAATAGAACTGATACCATTAAAGAATGTAGTGATAGATCTTGGGTTAATTCTTTGAGTCACAAGTTCTGGATTCATCAACATAAAATTGATACATCTACCATCAATCTTAGCAGTCTCTGCCCACTTAGCCCATACATTTACATCATACTTTAACTCAACAGAGATAAATCTAGTCTTCTGAGCTACATCTAGACTAGTAACATTATAGTCACCATTGTCTGGATTAGTAGTCAAAATAACATGCCAGTTCTTAGGTAGCTTCCAAGAAACATATTCTTGTCTATCTAAAATCTCCATGGTTGCTTGCATGAATCTGTGGTCAGCACGAGTATAGTCATCCAATACTAGGAAACCACCCTCACCTTTACCTTGAATCCACTCAGGAGACGCATGTGACATTCTTTTACCAATAACTTTGTATCCTTTTGCAGTAGCTGTATTTATCTGAGCTTCATTAATCCATGTTGTTTTACCATCAGCATTCTGGATCTCAAATTCTTTAACAGGAAAACCAACTAGGTCACCTAATTCTTCTAACTGAGATAGATTAAGTTTTACAACTTGCATATTCATCTCTTTACCCAACTGCATAATAGCAGAAGTTTTACCAAGACCGGCATCACCTTCAATATTAATTGCTACAGGTACTTTACCTTCAGCTTGGATATGCTGGTTATTATTAACCATGTGTTTAATAAAATCTTTTAATTCTTCTACGTTCAATTGTACTTGACTCATACTTTTCTTTTTTATAGTTCTAATTTAATCACTTTGCCTGGCAGATCATTATTCATTTCTGATCTCTCTGATATAACCCAAAGGACATTTCCTTTTGGTTTTACTCTTGTATTACATTCTCCATCAGTAAAATATACTAGGCTTGTATAATTTTTACTATTATCATTATAATATTCTAGGACAGGATCAAATTCAGTTCCTCCTCTACCATGTACTTTAAGATCATTCTTCCCCTTATAGGGTTCAATACTATGGATCCTTGTATCACACTGAATTATAGTAATATCAACTCCTGCTTTATAGATATGATGAATCTCATTCATAAACTCAATGAGCTCTTCATTACTTACAGAACCTGAAGTATCAATAGCTAGTAACATGTGTTGTTTCATCTTGATTTTAAGACCCGGGTTGTCAGAGAATCTTCTATTCTCTTTTCTCCTAATCTTTTTAGTAAAGACTTTAGTACTAATTCCAGTAAATCTTCTGATGTATCCTCTCCAGTCAAACTTAGGTGCAACTATTTCATCAATTACAATGACTCCCTCAATTTCTCCGGGAACTGTTCCTCTTTTCTTAACTGTCTGTTCTTTTGCATCTGAGAGTATTTTCTGTACTTGTTTCTCAATAAGCTTTTGTTCAGCTTCACTAAGATTCTCAAACTCATCCCATGTACTATGGTCAGGCAAATTATCACCGTCACCAGAATCCATTTGGTCACAAAGATCATCAAAGTTCTGAGAGCCACTTGTGCCCTTTTGGTCTTTGTCATCTTTTGCTTCTTTAAGTTTGTCATAGTAATATCTAGCACCTGCTTTTCTATCAAGGTTAAGTTCTTCATAGTCATCAATCATAATACCCCTAGAAGGTAATTTCTCACTAATAGCAAGAAGCTCTTCTGCAGTAGCATTATTTTCTTTGGCTAACTCCATCTCAGCTTTAACAGCTTCTTTAAGTTGCTTGAATTCATCAGAACTTAAATCACCACCTGGAAGCCAAGAGCTCTCAATATACTGATTAATTTCCATATCCATAGCAACATTAGCTAACTTTCTATCACTAAACTTAAATACAGTTGTAAGATGACCAAAAGCAATATGCAATAATTCATGCTTAAGTAAACCTAATCTATTAAGGTCACTTAACTTTTCCCAGAAATCAGGATTAACTACCAACTGATAATTAATACCATTTTTTCCTACACCTGCTGTAGGTACTTTATTGCTCCACAACTTATTCAACATAATGAGAAAGAACCCGTAATAGGGCTCTTTCAACATTAAATCTTTTGCTGTCTTACTAAGACTCTGTGCCTTGTCCATCCTTTAGTTTTATATTAATTTCAAATTTGTCAGCAGGATAACCCATCTGACCTAGGAAGCCAATCATACTATCTGTAAATAACTCCATAAAGAGTTCAATAGCTTGATTACTTGTATTGTTTGCTGTCATTGCAGACAAACATGATCCTGTACTTAACTCACTGCCTCCATCTTTAGCAAATGGGCTCAGTAATTTAGTAAGATATTTATGACACTTAGGAGCTTGTTTCTCCCAAATTGCCATAGTCTTCTTACCAAACTTGTATAATACAATTAATTCTCCCGAATATTTTTTTACATCAACACCCTCAAGGGCTTGAAATGCTACTGTTGCATTTTCATCATCTGTTGAACGTAGCATGTTCAACAAGTTCTTTGTTTCTTCTTTGTCAAAAATCATTAGTCTTCTATTTTACATATTTCTATTAATTCATCTAAAGAACCTTGTTCTGTATAAAGCATAGGTATTGTTGAATGAGTAATCTTACTTAGGCTTTCATCTTCATTTAAAGCTGCAAAGTCTGAACCAGATGGTAAATAAAAGATACCCTTAACATACACTTTATCATGATCTTTATACACATAACAAGCTTCTTTAATTTCTGAGTCACTTACTATTATATAGTAATCACCTACTGTGGGCTCATTTTCTATTTTAATTAGTTTTTTCATTAGTCTTCTATTTTTAAAGTTTTAATCATCCACTCTGTAGGTTTATTTATATTATCCACCCATTCTTTTGCACTTGGTATGTAACCATTGCAATCCTCTTTTACATGTTGTTCTCCAACATATCTTGTATATACTTTTTTGCCATCAGAATTTTCAAAACTTGGTCCAAACTTTTTTTCACATTCAAATATTCCTTCACTGTGGTGACGGAACATTCTATGTTTACTATGTCCAATCCAAGCCTTAGTTTCATCAAACCAATTATGAATGTCTATGTAATCTTTTGGAAAACCTCCCCACTTTCTAGCAGAAGATTTTGCATGTTCCCATGGATGTGACATCTCTTCAAGTTTTAGATATTAAATCACCTTCATGATAATATTCTTCAGTATTAGTAATATAGATAGTGTTATCAATTTTATATTTACCAGAAGGTACAGCAATAAGCATTACTCCATAGCCACCATCATTATTCCACCAATCTTCTATATCATTTAAGATTTGTTCTTCTGCAAAGTTTTCTATATCACTGCTAAGAGCTGAGTCAAGATCTTTTAAATTAAGAACACCTTCACCATAATTTTCTAAATAGTTAATATCTTCAATATCTCCTATTTCTTTTGTTGTATATACAATATCATCAAGAGCACCACTGTCTCCACCACCTGAATAAAATATCTTAATTCCGGTCACACCAAGGTCAGCCAACTTAAGTAGAAGGCCTGTCATATCATTTTCTGTCATAATTATTTTGTTTTGTAAAATCTGCCAAGAATATTGGCATTTAAGTATTCATCTTTTTCAAGCACCTCATATTTAAACTGGTGCTTTACTTCTTGATAAGTTAATTCTGTAGCTGAGTAACATATTAACAAGATCTCTCTTTTGATTATTACTCCTTCTTTGTGGGCAGCTTTAAGAATTGCATTACTACTATAATATTTCATGAAGTCAGGTTTGAGTTCCCTGGTATACTTCTTTAGTCTTTTATCTGTAGTTAGAGCTAAAGCTTTTTTACCTAAAGGTCTTTTTATATTAGCAAAAAAGTTCTTCTTACCAATGTATGCAACAGACTTGTGCTGTATGATTGCGGTCATACGGTAAATAAATCCAATACTACCGTTTGGTATACATGATTCATCAAACTCCTTGCCTTTATAAATCCAACTCATAATCTTTCTTTTAATAAAGGTAATAATACATTTCTAACTTCATCAATACCATGTTTTGCAACTGAATCAGATAAATCTTTTTCCATTGGTAATATAATATATGGAATCTCATACTTTAAATGATATCTTTTTGCAGCTTTAATACCTGGTTCATCATTATCAAATATCACAAAGATCTTTTTATACTGACGGATCAGCTTAGACATGGTAGTTTCAGGAAGCATACTATTCTCGCTATCTGGAGCTAATGTTTCAACATCATTTATTTGAAGTTTTCTGAGTGTCATTAAATCTTTTAGGGAAGATGTTATTATTAGATACTTCTTGTCAAATGTTAGTTGTTCTGAGCCCTGAATATAGTTTTGAACTTTAGTAAACTTTCTTTCTTTATCCATTGGTTTATAAATCTTGTACAGAGTACCATCATTTTTAAAATAACCATAGATATAACCATTTGCATGCTTAAAAGACTTTACTTCACCATCAGCTTGATTTTTTTCCATTACATAATAAGAAAGTGGAATAACATTATAGAAATCAAGCATTTTAGAGCCAATATTAAATTTTGTCCAATACTTTTGATCATGTTCTTGCCAATGTCTCATTTCATAATCAACAACTTTATATCTATCTTGATCTATTGTTTCAGTTGTATATCTTCTATTATTATCTACAACATAATCTTGATAGTCACTAGTTATTTTATTTGCTGCTTGCCATCTATGTTCTAGATTAAACATATACTTTACTAGTTCAACATTATCACCTTGAAAGCTAGAAGAGAAATCTTTAAATTTATAAGTACCATCTTTGCTATAAACACACATTGAAGGTACTTTATCTTTTGGATTAAATACGGATAAGATTTTTATGTCTTGTCCATTAAGTCTTTCATTTAAATTTAGGTAATATTCATAAACCCATTCTACAGGAACATCAGTAATTTTGGAAATTAAGTTCTTTGTTGAAATCATAATATTTTGATAAATAAAAAAGGAGAGCCATTGCTGACCCTCCTTTAATTAAACTATTTCTTAGTCAAGTGAAAAGTCAGATGATGTTTTAGTTGGAATACTAATATCATCATCATCACCAAAGTTATTAACTTCAGTTACTTTAGCTTTAATAAGATGTGTTTTCTCATCAAAAGTTAAAACCTTACCACCTTCAATTTCACCATATGCATATCTGCCTTTATCAGATTTTGGTAAGAACAAATCATAATTTGTATAACCTGTTTTACCAACATACTCTTTACCTGAAATACAAAATTCAAAAAACTTGTCTTTGAATGGTGCAGTTTCATTGAATGCTTTAATTAAGTCTTCAATTGTATCATGCAAATTATCTTGAGCAACAAACCAGTCATTGATTCCAATAGTCTTACATAAGTTCTGTAAGAACATCATGATAGATCTATCTCTCTGAATCTTAATTCCTGTTTTAGTTTCTCCATCTGCAAATGCATATTGACTTGCTTTTACTCTACCAATTTGACCTGCATAATGGCCCTTGCTTTCATCATCTTTGTCAATCATAAAACCTTGAAAACCTTCAATTGGTTCACCCTCTACATTTAGCATTAAATGTTTAGCACCTGGAATAAATGAATAATCATCCAAATGGATATTATTAATTTTCAATGTGTGGTTACCCGGAGCTAATGTTTTTGGAAGGCCCGAACCTCCAGTGCTTAAATCAGTTGTACTTAATCCCATTTTTATTTATTTTTAATTGTTACACAAATACTTTGTCCCATGTTGTTGTTAGGACATCATCTACCATTTCACTTATTACTATCTCCTCATTTCTAAGGTGTTCTGGCCTAGCACCACAAGTAACTTCTTCATTTGTTTTAAAAGACAAAATAGTCTTATTTCCTTTTCTGTACATATAACCAATTGCATCAGCTTGTGCACAGATAAGAGATTTAATTTTACCAGTTAAGTCAATGTTTGCTGACATAACCATTTCACCTTTATCATCTACCTGCTTGTCCTTAATGTGACCAGATAAAATAATGTGGGGCGCTAAGGTATCAATAAAATCTAAAACTTGAAAGAAAGCTTGACGGATATATAAATATCCTGCACCATTTGCAAGAGTGATAACACTAGTGCCATCAAAATTCTTACCCATTGGTGTTTGTCTATAAAGCTTAATTGCTAAAGGCATAATCATTTCCTCTAATGCTGTTACTGTATCTATAGTAACAAATTTATAAGGACATCCTGCTTCTTTAATAGCTTTACCAGTGTCAAGTAATTCCTGTAGATTATTAATTTTTACTTTCAGAGCTTCTACATAATCAGTTCCGTTTTCTAAATCTAATATTAGATTATTTTCAAGACCAGCATACGCTGTGGTTTTACCAGTCTTTGGTTTAGAATAGATAACTATTCTCTTGGGATTTACACGTCCTCCCTTTACTTTGTTTGTTGGCAGTATTATACTCATTGTCTGTTAATTAAAGAGTTTAACCATAATTTATTACTTACAGGCTTTTTCCATAGAATAGCAGCAACATCTCTGATTGTCATATCTGAAATAGGTGTATCATCTCCCACTAGTAAATCTTCTAGGGTTGGTTCTTTTACTTCTTCAGGTTTCTTAATCAGGTCTTCCTCAAAATTTGGGAAAACTAAACTGTTCTGTAATCTCGGCATACCAGCATCTTCCTTAGAAGGAGACTCTTTAGCTTTCTCATACATTGGGTAAGCCATTTCTCTTCCATCTAAGTTAATAGTAATCATTTCAGCTAATGGAACAGTATAAGTAAAATAAGACTCACCAGTACTTTGATTGGTATTTTCTTTTTTCTCATACTCTTCAGCAAAATGAGGGTTGACTTTATATTTACAAAGTATTCTGTCATCATGAAAAGGTATATGATCTACTGTCTTTCCACTTGCATCAGTTACATTGTCATAAAATTCAACATAAATGTCCTCATCTTTCTTTAATTCCCATTCAAAGAATTGAACCTGTCTTCCATACTTACCTTTCTGGAAAAATGCAGTCTTAATTACAAAGAATGGATCCATGATCCCCAACTTTCTGAATGTTTCCATGTGCTGCACATAGAATTCAGATGTTTTTTGTTGTCTTAAACTCATAACTTTTTTTTAATTTGTACTTAATTTTTGTTTTGTTGCCGTTGGTGGAGTATCAATCTCAATAATTCTCATTGTAGTCCGATCAAGCTTAAAGAAGCTTATACGTGTGGTACCATTTCTTGATTTTAAAAAGTGAAAGACTAATACATCTGTGTCACTAATAATATACTTTTCTGGACCATAATTTCTGATCTTCCTTATTGAAGGCTTATTAATACCTAATACTACATCAGCATGTTGCAACAACGCATCAGAACCATATATATCAGAATCTAATACATAATTACCGTAAGTTCCTTCTTCAGACCTTTTAGGGTCATCAATGTTTCTATTCAATTGACTGAGAACTACAAAGGCAACAGGATAATGCTTTTTCATCATAGTGAGTGCCTCACCTAATGAACCAAGCATTTCAAACTTGTCTTTTTCATTTCTAGATTTTTTGAATAGTGCAGAGTGGTCAATTGCAACTAGCATGTTTGGGTAAGTCCCATCTTCTTTCTTGTGTTTATTCATATGATAATGAATAGTTGCACACATTTCATCTACTGTACATGCATCATATACTACTTCTACTATATCTTTAGCAGCAGTTTTTTGATAATACTCTAAACATTTTTCATAGATATGTTTATCTATTTGTTTTCCTTTACTCATTAATGTATTGTAATCAGAACCTGTTTTCAGACTAAATTTTCTTACACCACTGGTTTCATCAACCATTTCCATCTGGAACTTTAAAACTCTAAATTCTTGGTCAGCATTGTGTTCTATAATATCACTAATCAACTGTTCCATGAATAAAGTTTTACCTGTTCCCGGTCTAGCACCAACTACGGTGATAGTTCTCCATTCTAATCCATCACAAAAAGCATCATTAAACTTGGGCCAAGCACTCTTAAGAGATTTTACTTCTCCGTTCCTTCTTGCACGCATTTTTATTAGAGCTTTCTCTAATGCTTGTCTTTCACTTACAGGAATGAGAGCCCTTGCTCCATTAAATAATTCAGCCATTGTATTTATTTTATTGGTTTATACTGATTTTTTGCTTTATTGTAAAAAGCATGGAATACACTTATAACAAGTTCAATTAGAAAAAACTGCCAAAAAGAAATTGTTATAATAAATAGATCAGTTATGCACCAAGCTAATATTGTACCTATGATTGCTATAAATAACAAAAAGGTACTAAACTCTGTTTTACTTCTCATACTACATCTTCACTAAAATAAACATGATCAACATCTGGAGTAGTTTTGAGTAACTCACAGTAATTTGCTAATTCAGATTCAAATGATTTGTCAAGACTTTGTTTTCTCACAAAATATTGTGATGTTCTCATATATTCAAAATTTCTAAGTTCATAGTCTTTTACATATTTTTCAGAAGCTTTAAGAATAATCTCCCAATCGTAATCATATGTTGTAAAAAACCATTTAAAGGCACCTTCAAGATTTTTTGCAGTTGTTCTTGCATATTTTCCAGAGGACAGTTTCCTGTTAGGAAATATGTTAACATATTCCTGGATCTTTTGCATAAATTCTGCACCCATTAAATCTTTTGAGACCTTTTTAGTAGTTCTATTAAAGAATCCACTAATTTCTTCCATAAAGATAATACTTTTACTAGTAAGTTGCAAATTTTCAGTTAACCATTCATCATTTTGTAATCTTTTGCATTCAAGCTCTTTGTTTACAAATTTTTTTGGTACAACCTTTTCTTTAATGCAATGCAAGATATAGTAAGCATTAGGAGTAATGTTCTCCTGTATAAGTCTATTAAATATTTCTGTCATGTTACCAGATTAAGTCTTCATTATAATTTTGTTTAATAATTACTTGAGTTTCTAAGAATACATTTTTTGAATCCCACTTGCTACTATTATAAGCTGCACTTGCAGGATGAGATAAGAAAAACTTATAATTGTTTTCACTTATTGCATCAGCCCATTCTTTAGCTTGTTTACCAAGATAAACATAGACTAATCCATTATGATTCAATGTAAGATAATCAAAGAGATATGCTATAAATGGTTGCCATATCTTATAGTGTTGACCAATTTTATTAACTGTAGTTGTAAGAGCAGTATTAAGCATTAGTATACCTTGGTTTGCCCATCTAGTTAAATCAACATCAGTTGATACAGGATGACCACCATATAAAGTAACATTAACTTCACTTAACATATATCTTAGACTAGGTTGTAGTTGATTTGTTTTACTGCAACTAAATGCAATGCCATCAGCTACACCAAATTGAGGATATGGATCTTGCCCTACAAGGATTACCTTAAGTTTATCATAAGGACATTCTTCAAAAGCTTTGAATATGTCTTTTAGGGTAGGAGTAAACCTTTGCCCATCATTAGCTGTCTGAGCTAACTGTGTAATGATATTATCAAAGTCTCCACTAAATATAAATGGTTTAAAAACCTTACCCCATCCTGAAGGTTCTAACTTTTCAAACATTTTTTGTTTAATTTCTTCTATATCTAATTTTTGTTTCATATTTTTGTTTAAAATTAAGTTTATGGCAATCACAGTAAAAGAAATTAAAGATGACGCAGTTGTGTCAATCCAAGTCAACAAAAGTTTTTATATGATGACTAAGGCTTTGTCTTTTTATATTTACCAAAACATTGGCAAAAATAATCAAACAGAAGAATATCTTAAAGATATAATGACAAAGTCATATGTTGATCTTGATGATCTTCAAAGATCTTTTTATACAGTTGCTCTTTTGTTAGCTGAAATGGAAGCTCAGTTTAAAACTGAAAATTTATATACAGAAAAAGAAATTCTTGAACCTGGTGATGAAGGATATGTAGCACCTACACTTTCTAAGTAAGGTTCATATTATACATCTGACCAATTTCTATACAAGCTTCAATAGCTAGTGCTAGTTCATCTTTACTACATTCTGCAAAGGATTTGCACATAATTGCATCTCCTCCATCATAACATAGACCAGATTGTTGTTTTACTAGAGTTTTCATCTCATCAAAAGTATAGCCTGATTCTGAGGCTAATGCTCTTATACATGCATGCACTTTTGCAAGCTGGGCCACACTTTTATCACTTGATGTAGGTCCCATATATACTTCTACCTCCTGTCCTTCAGGAAGTTTATCAAGAAATATTTGATAATTTAACTTTGATTTATCATTAGGATAAACTAACTTGCCATCCTGTTTAACTAGTTTTACAGTAAACATATTGATTATTTTTTGTATATTAATATATATATGACAAAAGCCGTTACTAAAAGAAACACTGTTCTGAAAACTACAGAAATTGTTTTTGAGTACTTGGAAAAATTCCCAGAAGCTCCTTCTAAAACTTTAGCCAGAAAAATTTATGCAGAAAATACTGCATTTTTTACATCATTTGAAGTTGTCTATACTAGAGTAAGATACTATAGAGGACAAACAGGTAAAAAACAAAGAACTCACATGAGCCAGGGTCCCCACAATAAATTCTTAAAAGAACTAAAGACCAAAGTTATGCAAAATAAGCTTAGTTTACCAGAATCACACACAAAAACACGTAACCAATTTACCTTCCCTACAGGGTGTATGAGATTAGGTATATTTGGAGATGTCCACATACCATTTCATGATAATACAGCCTTAGAAACTATGTTTAGTAAGTTTGAAGAAGAAAAAGTAGACTCTATTTTAATTAATGGAGACTTATTAGACTTCTATCAGCTTTCTTTTCATGAGAAAGACCCAAGAGTAGTACATTTTAAAGATGAGATAGAGGCAGGAAAAGAATTCCTGGCTTATATTAGAGATAGGTTCCCTGATATTCCCATCTATTACATTACAGGTAACCATGAGAATAGATTTGAAAGATACCTAAGAATTAAGGCATCAGAGCTATTAGACATGGATGAGTTCAGATTAGATGTTATTCTACATGTTGCAGAATACAGAATAGAGTTCATACCTTTTAGAAGTAAAGTAGTATTTGGTGACTATACCATAGAGCACGGAGATAAAATCCCCGGAGCTGGTGGTGTAGTACCCGCTAGGACACTTCTAATGAGACTTAAATCTAATTCCATAGTGAATCACTTCCATAAGTCTAGTGAAAGCTCACAGAGAGTTTATGGAGTAGGTGAGCCAACTTCAATCAAAGCATATAGTTTAGGCTGCATGTGTGATCTTGCTCCTGAGTATATGGAAATCAATGAATGGAATCATGGGTTTGCCATAATGAAAAGAGTTAAAGATAAAGTTTCAGTAAAAAATTACAAAATAGAAGGTAATATCATACTATAATGTTTCTACCCATAGAATTCAGAGACAAAGAGGGCCCATATATTGAGCACCTTAATGTAACTCACATAACTAGAGTGTCTTTTGTCAATGTCATGAATCCTGATGCTGGTACAAAAATCCATTTAAGAACAGGAGAAGTATTAACTACCCCTGCTCCTTTGGATATTATTTCTGAAAAAATAGATGAATGCTGGAAATCAGCTGCCACCCTTGTTATCTTTAATGTTTTAGCTGAAAAAGCTAAGGTCATGTCTAAGCATGATGGGGATGTGGATGAGGATTTACAGTTTCAAGAAAATGAATAACATGTTCTTTATCATGCATTCTGAACTGATCCGGCCACTCTAAGTTATATACATACCATTGACCATTCTCTACTCTGTCACTATCTATTGAGATCAGTGTAAGATTGTTAAATACTTCATAGGTATAATAATAGTAATCATATCCATTCTGACTCTCTAAGTCTTTGACTTCCACTTTATTAAAGCCTAAGTCTGTTAAATCATTTTCTGTCATTGGTTAGTTCTTTAGTTATTTCTCTTGCTAAATGAGCAGAGCACTTATATTTAGTTCTAATATAACCGGCTACTGCTTTAGGTAGCATAATTGCAATGTCTTTGTTTTTAAGTCTCATCTCCTTGATGACAAACTCTTTCATTATCTTAGACATTACTTAACAGCCATTGTAGTCATAAATACTTCATGGTTAAGTACCTCAAATGCATAGTTCTTTGCAATATCTGCATAATGCTTACTTACTTTACAATACTCACCATATTCTTGGATTCTTAGGTCTCTATAGTTCTTGATAGCAAGAGTAACAAGATGTACATTCTCCTCATCATCAGATTCAAGCATCTTAATCATGTTTTGTACCTCTTTATCATTTGTGTAACCCATTCTTTTTAGCAACTGTAACTCAGCCATATAAACAAATGGCTTGAATGTACCTGCTTTAGTACCCATATGGTACATATACCATAGATAGTTTAAATTACTATCTACATCTTTTGTAATCTCATAATGCTCTGCTGCAATCTTTGCTGTCAGAGATTCTATTTCTAATCTAATATCTTTTTCCATATAGAAAAATACCATTTTTTTTACTACACTATAAACAGGACTGGTATAAGCCTTGTGTGAATATACCAGCTCCTTCTTCTTATCATGTGATCTTCTTTTAATACCAAATAATGTTGGTAAAAATCTTTCTAAAGTGTCATTTCTTTTCTCATCTGCACTTTTCCTAACACGCATAAATTACTTCAGAAAGTTAATATATGCTTGAGCTTTTCTTTTACTAGAAGACTCAACATCATAACCTGTATGATCTTTAACATTCTTCCAAAAAAACCATAAGAATTTCTTCTTAACAACATACCTGGTCGTATAACCGTACTGTACTTCTACTACTTTGTAGTTTTTTTTGTTTACACTCATCATTCTAGATTTAAGTTCCATTCTTCTAATAATCTTCTTAATTCTTCTCTAAGTTTTTCAGCTGCCTCAGTTTCTTGTTCGGTAGCTTCTCTGTTACCCATATATCCGTACTTAGTTATTTTTCTAAGTTCTTGGTCAATATCCCAGACAACACCTCTCCACTTGTAACCATCTAAAGCTGTTCTAGCTTCATCTTTTTCTTCATCGGAGTCAAACTCCAGAATTATCTTTCCCATTTACAATATCTTTTAATTGATTCCAAATAAGTTCATTATTTTCTCCCCAGTACATGTCACAAGTAAACTTATCATCTTCTGTTTTACCAGGAGCTTCAAAGAAATAACTTTGTCTGTACTCACTCTTAGGAGCTGTAAATCTATAACATTTTTCTTTAACCGGACAATCTGTACCCGGACAACATGTGATATCAGCCATTATAAAAAGTTTAGTAATACATTATAAAATCTAATACCTGCTAAAAAGTAAACAAGATTGTTTACCCATAAAGGATACTTTTCCATATTATTCTTATTTAAAAAATACTTGTTGTACCATAGCATATATAACTAGTATTACTGCTATTGCAATTGTAACTCCTGTTACATAGAAGGAATACTCTTCCTTCTGCCTTTGTCTTTCATATTTCTTAACCTGTGGTTTAACTACAGTTTCTATAATATGCTCTGCTTTTCTATTAAAGTCTTCTCGGTCTATTTTCATTATTCTTATTGTTTAGGTATTTCTTGTTTTACTTCCTCCCAATAATTTGTAAATACATTTGTATGTGAATTCTCTAGTACCTCATTAACTGCTATTAATGCACATTTTTTGGCTGCACCAATTGCATCACTTGAACTATATCCATCTTTATAGTAAAACATTTCATCATACATTTTGTATACTAATTCATATGCTTTTTCTTTTGCTGTCATTGTTCTTGTTGTTTAGTTATCATTTCTATTTAAGATATGGGGTAAAAATTGCCACTTATCATGAACAGATTTGTTATTTATACCACAGATAACCGGATTATTTCCGTTTATCTACCAAAAATCTTACTTATCTTCAATATTAAAGTACCCAATAATAAATCCGGTGCCTGTAAATGTTCCTATAGTATAGATAACTTCTGCTTTACCAATAGGTTCCCAATTACAAGTTACTGTTTTGTATATACATCTTATGTACCCAAAGGTTATTGCTAACCAAAGAAACGCGGGTAATAACATTGTTATTCTATCTCTCATGTCTTGTTTGTTTATAATCAATAATAAATCCTACTGCTACAATAATATTCATACCTAGGGACATTAGTACCTCATGTATATCTTGATAGACATTCACACTAAGATGCACATGACCTACCATCCAAAATGGTATGGACAAGTTTTGACTTATCCATACCAATGTGTATTTTAAAAAGTGTTTCACTGATCATTTAATAAATGGTACACATATATAATTCTTTATAGTTCCTACAATTAGGAAAATTACTAGAACATATAGTAATACATATCCGGCAAATTTTAATGTTTTCATATTTTAATTATTGTATAAATGCTCAAGGTACTTGACCTTTTTAGGATTGGATTCTGACTTCCAATCATTTACTTTTAAATAACGGTTTATACTTACTCTTTTGATATGCATATAGGTTGGTTTTGTAAAGCCTACAAGAAACATTCCTATAAGTAATCCAATAGCAAACAAAAGAGATCCTTTAATACTAATCTCCTTCTTCATTATTTATTTTTATATTGCTTAATAATTTCTTTTTGCTGACTTTGTCTCTCAGCTTGGTCTTGTTGTACTTGAAGATTATTTTGATCAATCTTAAGTCTTTCTTCTTTAAGTTTAATAGCTCTCTCATATTCTCTCCATTCATAAATATTTAAATCTTCCATTCTTTTTAAGTCAGCTATAGTAGCTTCTTCAGGGATGCTTTCATTGTTAGCATAATACATTTGCATAAATAATTCTTTTACTCTTCCCATAACTTTAAACTTTTGTCTAATAAATGTTTTACAGTATCTCTTATGTCACCATGATTAAGAATACCTTTAATTCTTTTTAGCTTTCTTCCTGTCTTATCATCAATTATTATTTTAATAGTATGATGTCTATGAGATTTCAAAGCATAAGACTTTGCAAAGTCATGTGGAAACAATTGTGCATACACATAAACATTTTGCTGATAAGACTCATCACCTATAAACTGAATAGGCATTCTTCTTGCATAGTTGACTCTAGATCTAGTAAACCCTGTAAGGTGAGCTATTTTCTTCTCAGATAACTCAAATTTTTGGTGTAATAAACCAAATAAATAACTTCTTTGGTCTACAAGAGATCTTTGTCTGGAATTTTTATTTAAGCTCTGAAGAGCATTAATAACTTCTTCTATTTTATAATCTTCCATAAATTTAAATTAATTCAAAATCAGCTTCTTTAACAGTTTCTTCTTCTTTTTGATATATTTTAAGATCTAATGGGATAAACCTATCAGCATCTTATAATTCATAAGGAAAAGACTGAGAACTTAGCTGAACTTCTTTTAGTAATACACCAAACTTGTTATCCTGGAGACCCATTCTTACTATCTTAGTAATGGTATAGGTTTCTCCTTCAACAATCCACTCATGTTGTGGTACATTGTTAGGACGGTTTTTGTCATCAATACAGATTGCCTTCATTAACTTCTAATTTTACTTTAATATTTAAACCAGCAAGTTGATCTTTCATATTCTCCATAGCATAGTATGAACCATACTTGATAGTACACTGCCCTACACTGTCAGCAATTAATGAACATTGTTCAGCTTGGATAGGTTCATGCATACAAAATCTAATTAAACAGGCCATGATATATGAAAAACTATTTACTTCATCATTTAACAAAATTAGTTTATAATCTTTTATTATTTCCATAATTATAAATTTATCCCATAATCTTTCCACATAATCTTAGTCTGATCAAATCCTTCTAAAGCTTCCTTAACCCATTTTTCATCTATTGTACCTATATAACATAGTATATGTACAACTGCTTTATCATCTGGATTAAGACGCAGTAACCTACCAATTCTTTGAGCAGCTTTTCTCTCATTACCATATGCATGCATAATAATACCTTGTTTAAGATTAGATATATTAACACCTTCATTTAACTGCAATACAGTTGAAAGTTTTAAAATCTTACCTGTTTTAAACTTTTCTAAGTTATCTTCTGATCTGCTATTATTACTATGGTAACTGTGATCACATAATCTATCTGCTTGATCCTGAGTATTTGCAAAAAGAATACATTTACTATTGATACTACTAAATAGAATCTTTGCATAACGCTCCTTACTAGGATACTCCATCATAGCTTTCATTCTCATTACTCTGAGCATGTGCATATTTCCGGAACCTGCTTCAATTCTTCTAGACCAATAAGTATAGTTCTGTTGCTCACTTGTAAGAAAAGACTTATTCTTCATGGTCACCTGGTAGTTTGTAGCTGTTCCAAGATCAATTTCATGAACTATAATTTTATAGTCATTTAATATTCCATTCTCAATAGCGTCATCTGCTTTAAATGTAAATATTGTTGGGCAAAACTCTTGACATAATCTACCTTTTTCTGAGTTCTTATGTTTAGGTGGTGTACCAGTAAGACCTAGTATTTTTCCTTTATAGTTTTCTAAGAAAGACCGGTGACTGTCAAGTAAACTATGAGATTCATCCAAATAGAGTACATCATAATCAGCCGGGTTATGTTTATTTAAGCTCAAATATGTGGTAAACACCATTCTCCCTATTAGGTATTGCTTATCAAACTTCTCAGCATCATCTTTCCAAGAGGTAAAGATGGATCTTTTAGGTGCAACAACAAGACACTTCATTAGTGGAGTAGTATTTCTATCCATATGGTTAAGACCAACTAAAGTCTTACCAACACCAGTTCCTAATACTACACTACATCTTTGTTTCCCATCAGTTGCAGCTAATGCTTCTAATTGAATATCATCTTTTGTCATAATTTTTATTTTAACCAGTTCATTGTTCTAGCTTCACTCGGGTGGGAATGTATCCAGTCATGGCAGTTTCTACAAACCGGTATCCATGTGCTTTGTACTAAATAAAATGCATCTCTGTTTGACCCAGCAAAAGTATGATGAACATCAGTGGCACCATTGCCACATCCGTTCACCATTACCCGGCAGAGATTATTTTCAGTTAAGTATTTCATTCTTAATTTAGCGTATTCCGCATCCTTCTTTGCTCTTTTGGCAGAAACGCGGGGGATATTAGAACTTGTTGGTTTCTGTATATCCTCTCCGCTTTTGTGGCAACTCCAGCATTGTTGGCATAATTTTAATCCCCCGGTTCCGCTACTCTTCCAAATGGGCCGTTGTTTTCCGCACCCATCACATGTTTTAAGCTTTATCATTTTTTAGTCTTGGTAATTGGTTTAAGTTGTGTTCTAAACTTAAAAAGTTTTTAGGTAACACACCTTCAGCAATAAAGATACTGATAATCTGGTCTTTAGTGATGTTTAAATCTTTAAAAGTTAAAGTATTTTTAAACTTCTCATCAACCTCACTCTCAGATAACAAAAACTGTGTGATAGGGCTTTTAGGAAAGAATGTTTCAAAGAAGTTATTGCTGTATGCAATAGTTAATCTTTGTTTAAATTTATTAAGCACAATCTGTGCTTTTTTGTAAACATTTACAATCCTTTGTCTCTTTTTACTGCACATTGTAGCTAATTCTTCTTGGCTTAATGCATCAAGACCGTACAAGGCTCTCTTGTACAAATAATTTTGATAAGTAGAATACTTATCTGTTTCATATGACATCACAGTTTGTGATCTCATCTGGTAATTTCTAATCTCTTTCTTTAACTTTTCCATAACTTTATACAATTTGTTTAATACATAAAAAAAAGGGGACAGTTACCTATCCCCTCTCATAACTATTTTTCAGTTCTAATTATTTCCCAATTGAGAAATCTTCATTAGGACTCATTGCTGAAACTTGCTCATTTGCATATGCAGTACGCAATTCTTCAACATTATCATGCTGCTTGTAAGTATCCTCAGCTTCAGCATTAAAAGAGAATCTAGTTCTACGGTAAATTGGTTCACCATCTACACGGCAAACAATACCAGTTTTACCAGCTACTTTTAAATCACGCTCAGGGCTTTTCTTGTTAAATGGAGTTAATCCCTCCTCTATAACAATTTTACCAGTAATAGCTTGACCTGCATAAAAATCTGCAGCTTGCAAATCTTCTACAAGACCTGGCATAAGTGCAGTTACAGTTTTAGCTCTTAAGAATCCTGATTTCTCATCAGCAAGGATTCTTGTTTGTTTCACACGGATATAACCCCAATCAGGATTATTCTCAGAAATATTAACTACTGCTCCAGTAGTTTCGTCAGATAACACAACAACTTTAGTATTCATAATTTTGAATTTAAAAGGTAAATAAATAAATAAATAGATTTTTTGAGTAGATTTTAATACTATCAGTTAGTTACTCATTCTAAGTGATAATTCAGTAAGTATTGCATATTGCAATTAGCAATACTATATATCCAGTGGGCCCGATAGGTCTATTATATCATCAAATGGTTCATCATCTGATATAACATCATCTATGCTTTCATCATCAGAAAGATAATCAAAGTCATAATATTTTTCTTTAGTATTTTCTGCAATTGCAGAGTCAGTGAAAGGATTTATTGCATATTCACCAGCATTTAATGACATCAAGTATTGAACATCTAAATCAGTGAGCTCTAAGAATTGCTCAATTGATAAATAAATTACTTTGCCATTTGGCAGCTGATATAACATTTTTATGCATAAAGTTTAGTAAATGTATTATATAATTTCATACATAAATTACCTTCATGTTTAAAATATTACATTATATAGCTAAAACAATAAAAAGGGAGCCGAAACTCCCTTGTTATTTGTTAGGAAAAGCATATCCTGAGATATACTGCATTAAATTTCCTCTATAACTTCAAGATAATCAACAGAAGTATATGTTGTATCTTTTTTCCTTGTACCATCTGGTAGAATATTAGTATACTCTACTACATAAGGACTATACTCATGATAACCTCTAAAGTTAAATACAGATACCATAATATGTCCATCAACACATAAATCACTTTGTTTAAGTAAGTCTTGGTTTGCACCATAACTTAACTTGGTAACATCCATCCAACATAGTGTACTATTTGGAATTATGTTTGGTAACTTATTTCCTATCATTAACTTAAAGAAATGTTGTATAGCTTCACTACTATTACATAGCATAGGAGTAAGTAATCTTACAAACTCTGCACCATTAGGATGTTTAATAATAGACTCCAATGCTTTAGCAACATCGGAGTCTTCATAATTTACAGATACTTTCATGTATTTAATCTTTTATGGTCTTTAATTTTTTGTAATAGACCGTTATTAAAATTAGTAAACCACTTAGTATTTCCAAAATTGTTACCAATTTTTGGTAGTTCATTAGTTTTAGGTAGACAAGTACTTCTAATACCTGTCTTAACTAACTGACCTTCCTGGTCAATAAGCTCTAGATTAAAATCAAAACCTAGTACATTACTAATCATCTTCACGGCTAAACATTTTCATTAAACCTGCTAAGGGATTGTCCTGCATATCACAATATCTTTCAAAGATTATACAAGCTGTGATAACTTCATTAATATGATTACACTTGTCTACAATCTGTTCATAACTACCTGTTTTAGTGTTATGTAAGTTATATGCATCTTTACACAATGCAATAATTTCATCTCTTCTCTCATCTGTGATACCCAAAGTAACCCATAAATCTGAAGTTGTATCATCAACAATACATAATTTTAAAGCCGTTGAAGACTTTAATGTTTTCTTTCTCTTAAATAGTTTTCCTAACATAGTATAAGTTTTAAGTAAATAAATAAAATAAACAGACTATCTTGCCTTTTATCTGTTCAATACGGTCATGGGCAAACGCAACTGTGATTCCGCTTGGATTCAAACCAAGGACCTATGCCTTAGAAGGGCAGTGCTCTATTCAACTGAGCTACAGAACCAAAGAAATATTAAATTTCTTCTTGATGTAAGTTTTTAGCAAACTTGTTATGCATTATTCTTGATAATACATCAACTGAACCTTCTACATCTTGCAATGTTAAACTTCCTGCATGATATTCTATGTTAGCTAAATGTTGAATAAGATAACTTAATTGATTACTTACAGTAGTTAACATATAAGTATGTTGATCATATGCCTCATTTAATTGGGCATTCAAACTTTGAACAACTTGAGCATGCATTTTATCAAACTCTGTTTCCATGAACTCTAATGCCTCAATTCTTTGATATAACATTGCTAATTCAAGTCTTTGAGCAGCAGCACTACCTGGCTTAGGTTCTTGAACAATTGTAGATGTTTTCTTTGGTCTCCCAACTTTTTTCTTTTCAGTCATTTTTACTGTTTTATAGTTAAAAAATATAATGCAATTGCAACCACTGCAATCACAAATCCTACTAATGTTGCCTTGAATGGCCACATTGTTTTTTCAAAATTAATTTCATCTTCAATTTGTACAATCCTAAATTGTAAATCTGATTGATAGATTGCTTTAACATTGGGATCTGCATCAGTATCATGGATACTATCCAATCTTTCTTGTACTTCTGCTCTTAGCTTTAATAGCCTTTTAGTTTTTTTGTTTAACATAGTTATACATTTAAAGTTGTTTAAAAAAAAAGAGCCGAATTGTTACATTCAGCTCTTTACCTTATCAAATAAACCAATTAATTATTTAGATGCAGTATCATTTGGTTTTTCTATGTTCACTTGACTATATGCATCACATGTAGCATGAGAACTTCCACAACTTCCTAGTAAAATACTGATTGTTATGATTACAATAAGATATGTTATTGCAATCAAGCTCATTTTCTTTGTCATAATGTAAATTTAATCATAATTTTTAATCATACCTAGTTTCACCGTAACTAGTAAGGTTGTTTTTTAATATACTCTGCTTGCTTTTCTTTTAATTTTCAAAGTATCTGGAGTATTTTGACCGTAGATACTATTACTACAAGTCAAGATAGATTTGATATGCAAATCAAGGACTGTATTATAGTCATCTTTGCGGTAACCTCCAAACAATGCAAGAACTACCGGCAACTTTCTCCCTAAAAGGTGAGACATACGGTTTACCCAATCAGCAAATTTCTCAGCACACATAATCCAATACTCTGTACCATTCTGACCATGTAGATCATCATCTTCATGTGAATCTGCACCATGTGCAAATACAACATAATCAACTTCACCATTAAGTACTTTTGTACCTAACTTATCAAGTGATTCTATAAAGGAAGATACATATTGAGAATTAGCACCATCAGGGTTAATGTTACACCCAATAGGGATTGCTTTATTCAATAGAGGATTAAACTTTCTTGTGTCTTCAATACTGTTACCAAAATGACCGTCAAGGTCAAGATAAGCACAAACTTTACCTGTTTCTTGATAGATTTTAATAGCAGATACTACTTGACCTGAGAAAGTACAGAATCCACTACCACGTTCAGGTTGTGCATGATGCATTCCTGATATTGGAGCAAGACATATAGTTTCAGGATGTTCAATAGCATACTTACTAGCAGCATACAATGAACCTGTAGTATATGGTAAACTATCTACTAAGTTTTGAGACCAAGGTATAGAATTACTTCTGCAATTACCTGTTCCGGTATATACATTCTCAACATATTCTTTTGTGTGAGCAATGTAAAAGTCTTCTTTCTTGATAGGTTCAAAAGAACCATCAATGTCTAACAAGTTACTATAACCTGTTTCTTGAAACCTGTTCATTAATAAATGAGGTTTCAATGGAGATTGAGAGTATGAACTCTCACGGATACTGTCAAAGCATACTTGCTTGTCAGTATAAAATGTTTTGATTTTTGAATTCATGTCTTGAATAATTTAAGTGAATAATCAGATATCCCTCTGCACTCAGTTGTAACATAGAGTTTGTTCCATTTCTGGCTCTTAAGCTTGTTAGCCTTACATTACAACTGTCTACCCTTGGGAAGTAGAAATGGTGCATTACTATTTGAAAGGCTGAGTATTTGACCTTTCATGTTGTTATCATTAAGAGTTTCCTCTATGTATACACACTTGTATTTCTACAAGTAAACAACATGCTCAATGATTTATAGTATCATCATACTTGTCCATATTAGTGCCATAAGTTTCTTTTCATACCAACTTCCTTGCGAGATTCACAGGTTGCACCCTGCTAGTTAAGATATTAATCAGTCCCTTTACATAAACCTTGCGGGTCTTCTGTATCTACATATTGCAGTAGAATAAGAGCATTTTCACTAATAAGTGTCCGAACATTTTTTGCGTCATAAATTTTTAAGTTTAGATGCGGTTCAGGAGAATGAAAGAAGTAGTTCAAACTTTATGTAACATGCTACCTTTTGAGTAGTTTAGTTACAACTTCCTTCTGCTTTAAGCTGCCAAGCTTACTTACTGTTTGATGTAAATACACACTATTTCTAGTAGCATACGGAACATCTCACTAATAACAACTTCCATCTTGGCAAGATGTACTATTGTTATCTATTGCACTTTCTATTGGCATTTCTGCCTCAACTTCCTACCTGTTAGAAAGTCTACATCTCTATGCATCAACCGTTAGGCCACTAGCACACCAAAATGTAGGTAGTTACAATACTCTTCAGTAGACAGGATTACTCCTGCGCAATATGTTACCAACATATCACTTTATACCATTGCTGGTTTATCCTATGGTCACGAGAGCTGACCTATTGTTTCAGTAGTTCCACAAGGAAACTTAACGCACACACCATGAGCATCTAAACTCTGAGGGTAACAATATTGTGTACTTAAATCAGGACTCTTACCTGCAAATCCCTACATAGTCAATAGGAATGGCTTTCTCATACTAAACTGACTTGCAAATCAGAATAGAATGATAAAATTATAATCTTTAAGGTTGTCCCTCTGTACTTAGTTGTTATTGGCTGTACTCAAGACCAATATTCATCACATCCTCTATTAATTTAGAAGGAGACGCTCTGTGTGATTACAACTACCTGACCTTGGGAATCAGGAATGGTACATTACGACTTTGCTTGACATCAACAACCCCCTCAAGCTAGTGAATCACTACTTGTATGTAAACTGTATAGAGTGCAAAGGTTAAAAACTCCCCCTCAGTTATTTACAGCTGATGTACTAAATGTATTAATTTCTTGGTGGAAGTGCTTCTACTTCCTTCATCAGTCTAGTTACATCATCCGGAGTTAGATGTCCTTCAACATCATTAGTAACCGGAGTATCATATACTAACTCTGAATACTCATCTTCAGGAGCCATATATAATACAGCAAGTTCATATAGTCCTTCTCTACCTCCATGTGAATAAGGACCACGGATTACTGATACACCATAATGGTTATCAAAAAAATGATGAGCATGTTCTGCTGGATCCATCCACTGCAAAACTGCTTGTTCTTCATCATCTTTTTCAAATACTAAATCTTCAAATGTCATAGTAAATAGTTTTAAAAGATTAAATAATAATGTTACAGAGGTTCACCTACCCATGGACTCTCATGGCATACTCCTATATCTGCACCGTTAACGTACGGTATAACATACTATTATTTTTTAAAGATAGATAAATCAACCTTATCATCTAAGGTTTCATCATACTGAAAAGTACCGGTTTCAAGATACCGGATAATCTCTGTCTTATAAGCATACTCTATCCCAACAGTAGGAATAGAGTATATAGTTCTGCCATCAACATCATCTTGTGGTACAATCACACCTGTGAGTACTTGCCACATAAAGAATAACTTTAACATAAGAACAGGAATATAAATGTAAAACCTGTTACTATGACCGCAGTTAAGAATAGTAAATCATCTTGCCATTTGTATTTGAAAACAAATCCGGGAGACAATAATCTTTCATTGTCATATAACAACAAAGAAGAAGTAGCACCTAATGCAGATAAAGAGATAATCAATCCACCTATAAAGGCACTATCTACAAAAAGGATAATAGTTCCTAAGAGTAGGAATAAGGTAAACATAGTACAGAATACTAAAGCATAATTTTTCATATATAAGGGTTTAAGGGTTTCTAATAAATTTGTCTAACTATGACCGTCAAACTAAATCCGGAGACTAATACTCTGTTCTAATTCTTCCCCTATAAGGTAATAGTAATAGAAGAGTATATATATAGAGAGAGAGTAATAAGACAAGTTAATGTATGAGTGATAAGTTAGCTATATAAATATATTAAGTATATACTGTATACAGTTATTCTGCTAAGGTGTATGATACTAAAAACTAAGGATAGTATGCTAGTTAATGTAATTCTCACCCACATAACTCCTTGATTTACAACTGTTAAGTACTAATTAATACAAGTAAGTTACTATGACTTACTATGACCGTGTAATGAACAGTTCTCTACCACTCCCCAACAGTTCCAAGCGGAGCAAACAAGCCTGTTCCGCAGGAACATACACAATGGTTCTTAACTATAAAAGAAAAACCCCTACACATTCCGTGTAGAGGTTAAACCCAAGTTTGTTATTTCTTTGATACCTTATCAAAGTCAACAACTTCCAACAAAGACATATCAATCCCGAAGTCATCATCAGATGCTTGAGACGCTCTGTCTAAGTGAGAAAGAACAAGTAATGGTAATTTACCTGCAACCTTGATAATCTTGCCCAAATAGGTAGTACCTACGGACATTCCATAATCAAAATTACTTTTGTAAACCAAACAACCACGCTTTGCTATCTTGCCTTGTGCATCTTCAAATGCAACAGTAGCAGGATAAAAGGCAGTTCCTTTTACATTGTTCATTGGCTCATTAGCAATAGAGATTAATTCTCCTTGCATTGATGATACCAACATTTTTTCACCTGTGTTGGGATTGCTCTCAACTTTAAAATCAAATTTTGCCATAGCTAAAAATTTAAGTTAATAATAAAACAATAATCCCTTACAGTTACAAGCGGTGAACAACAAGCCTTGCGCAGCAATTGAGTATGGTTCTAAGCATTATGGGTCTTTTTCTAAGTGCCTCATTATCAGGCTCTGAGTCTACTTGCTCCACACGGTGGAGACAAAAAAGAAAAGGGGATTTCTCCCCTTATTCTTACACAGCCAATTCATAGTTTTTTGCATCTTCACATAACCAATTAGTTATAGAAGTATTTGCTTGCTGTGTTCTTGTTTCTCCTGTTAGTAAACGGAATGATTTTCTGTCAGCATCTTCATACTGTTTTTCATATTCCATATAGTTCTCAAGAGTAAGTATGCTTGTGTCAAGGTTAGTATCAACATAAATATGTTTTGTTACTTCCTCTTCATAAGAATACCTAACATTACCATCCCAATAGTCAACACTAACTACAGTTTTTTTGGTATTGTTTTCAAAAATAGTGTTAGGAATTTCCGGCTTTACATACACCCCTAAAAGGATTTCTGCTGCCATCTCAGGATTGCAAGTTGCACCTATTACTTCCATTAAATTGGTTACTGCTTCAGCACCAAATTTGCCTGTTAAGGCTACTTCAATAATTTTGTTCATAAGACTTAAGTTTTAATTAATAATCCATTGTAGTTAAAAGCGGAGATAAGCAGTATGGTTCTTTTACAAAAGAAAAGGGGTATTACCCCCTTATTCTTAGTTAAAGCTAAAGCCTTCAAAGATGATTAGTCCATCATCAGTATCACGCAATCTTCCTTGTACTTCACCTCTTGCACTGATTTGGTTAAAGTGCTTCTTGTTCATTACAGCTGAAATAGGTGCACTACCATCAGGTATAAAGATGTTAACCAATACATTGTTTCTTTGGCTAATAGCTTTAGCGCTGCAATTACTTGCATTCAAGGTAATCATAATGTTTTCCATAAGACATAGGTTTTAGAATTCAATGAGAGTTAAAAGCGGTGAAAAGAAAAAGGGATTAACTCCCTTCTTCATCTTTGATTCTTAATGCAGTTGTTACAGCAGCGGTAACTATAACAGCTTGAGCTATCCAAGCAAACGCGTTATAATTAGAGAAGTTAAATGCACTACCTAATGATAACATACCTTCCAGAAAGATAGTTAGCAAGAGAGATAGAGATACATACTGAATAGATTTTATCATAGTCTTCAAATTTAAAGTTCAAGTAAAGTTACAAGCGGTGTTGTTTCCCACAGCAGGAAAATCTTTTGTCACAGTCTCATACAGGATCTGTCCCCTCTCAGACACAGGGGGTACCACCCAGCTCCAGCGTGGGGGGGCGTGCTGTGGTAAGGACCCACCATAACGCCTAACATACTATGTTTTCAAATACTTTTGTCCAGTTTTTAGTCCCATAAACTTGACATTCTGGGGGGGTACAACCTTGGTAAAATGCCCGGGGGGGTTGGCTATATGCAAGTACATATAGTGTTTCACCTTACCCCAAAGGATAGGTACAGTGCCACTGCTTTTGCATATAGTTTATTGTCACAAATTTCATCTATATTTGTTACAGATTGTGTCGCAAGAATCTACTATATTTGCGACATACTTTACATATTATGTAACTTATACTTTACAAAATAGAATGTCACAGTTATTTGTATATTTGTGACATAATAAGTATATTAGTATATGAAGAAGATAGACATGGGTAAGTACATACTCTTAGTAGGCAATGATGCCACTGAGATCTTTGACTATTATAAAGTCCCAGAAATGCATGGTCTTAACCGTGCAGATGCTAAAGCAGAAGAAGTAGATAAGACTGTTGGTAATGGTGTTTACATATATGGATTAACTAACTATGATCCTGCAGATAAAAAGTTAACTGCTAAAGCTCCTTACAAACCATTCTTGTTTTTAAACATGGGTACCTTTAAAAAGTATAATGTTACAGAGAAAGCTACCGCTATTATGCATGAGACTATGCACATGAGTATCTTACTTAATAACTGGAAGATTACTGATAAGGAAGAAGAGGTAATAACATTTGCTGAAGATGAAGCAAACAAGATTATAGAAAAACTAAAGACTACTAAAGTAGAATCCCCAAAGAAAAGTTTCTTCACTAGAAAATAATATGGTACCAGCACCTATACTTAATGTTATATCTATAGAAGAAGAACTAGCTTTATTAGAGTCTCTGGCAAAAGCTGAAAAAGACAGTAAGGTATCTAATGATAGAACTCTAATAAGATATGGTAACTCTATATATGGTAATGAGAAGTTAGATCCTATTCCGGACTACCTACTAGATCTATGTTATAAGTTAATAGATCAAAAGATACTAGATGCTTTGCCAGAAGATGTAACTATAAATACTTATTATCCAGGAGACAGTATGACCCCACATATAGATAAAGCAGATGCCGGACCTGTAATAACTATATTGAGTTTGTTGTCAGATGCAAAACTTATTCTAACCTACGGAACAAAAAGAGAAAGTATAATCTTACCTTCAAGATCTGTTATACAACTTAAGGGACTATACAGAACACATTGGAAACACAGCATAGAAAGATTAGAACATAAAAGAATATCAATAGTGTTTAGACAATTAGGTAAAAATTTCAGGGTATAGCCTGACGTTAGGTACCCCCAGCATCAGGTTATAACCTTACAAAAATATACCCTATAGGGTGTAATAGAATACAATAGCCTTAAATTTATACCCGATAAGGTACATTATAATGTGATTTTAAATAGATTTAGTGGTGGATATATCCATCATTGACCCCAGAATCACAAGTTAATGTGGTTTATAATGGACATTATATTATACTTTTGACCCTTATATGACCACTTATGGCTAATATATTATACCTTTGTATATAACTTAAAAATATATAATATGAAAAATTTAATCTTAACACTATTACTAACAGCATCCAGTTTAGCATATACCCAAACTCAGGCTGTTTACATTTATAAAGGTAAGTTTGCATTATGTGCTGCATCATCAGCTGAACCTACAGGTAATCTAATCACAGTTCAAGGAAGAACATTTATTGAAGGATGTGCCGTATGTCCAGTATTAGATGGTCCATCTATTGGTAATAGATTCTTGGTTCCTGATCCTACAGTATCTCCGGATGGAACAGATAGTACAGTATGGTCTTTCTTCTGGTACTCAGATTCACTTCCACAAGCACCAACCTGGGAAACTCTACCTACAGTAAATAGATCATTTGTTGTTTCCGATACAATAGGTGGTGGAATGAGCAACATGTTCTGTATGCCATGTAAAGTTTGGAAAGAAGTTAACGGAGTAACATTAGTTAAATGTTATGGTCCACTTAATGAAGCTGCCGTACCTTTGAGAAGAGCATTAAGAGTTCATAAAGGACAGACCTCTATTACACAAGCACCAGTTGGAGCATTTTATCCAGTGGGAACAATTATCCCAGTAATAGATTCTGGAATTAAATGAAAATATTCTTTGATCATATCTCTGGATTTGGTAAAGTTAGTAATCTTGAGGTCATAGTCAACTGTGCCTATGGAATACTTGAGTCTAATGAATCTTCTGTAGATGCATTAAAGGAAGGATGGATTCCCTGGGAAGGCAAGTGGTATAATGAGCGCAGTACCCGGATAGACTTAGCATTATATAAACCAACTAAGACTACTAAGAAGTTATCCAAAAAAATTATAGCACAATCTGGAAATGTCTTGGCTGATCTAGAACAGTATGAAGAGCTACATGAAAAGTATTGTAAGTACCATAACTTTAAAAGAGATATCAAACTAGAATCATTTAAGGATTGTTCTGTTATAGAGTATCATACAGATAAGCTGATAGGGATAAGTTTGTATAAACAATATGATACCCAGTTTGTGGCATATCAATTTATCTGGGATTATGCAGATCCAAAATTATCTTTAGGCTCAGTAGCTCAAATGATAGAATGTGAAACAGCTAAACTATTAGGTTGCGAGTATGTATATTTACTTGGTGGATATGAAGACTGTTGCAAATATAAATCTAACTATCCAGGGTTTGAATTCTGGACAGGTAAAGAATGGTCAACTGATATTAAGTTATATACTACCTTAGTAGCTAGAGATGAAAGAATAAAAATTGAGAACTACGATCTATGAACCAAGAAACAGGGTGGACGTTATTACCCCTAAAGGCCCAGGCATAATTTGGTTAGTCACAGACTATGGTCATGAGACAGATACAATCTATACTGTAATCATAAATGATACTGGAGAGATGTGGCAGTATGCACACAAAGATATTAGAGTAAAAAATAATATTACATTTGGTAGAGTAAACAAATAAGTTATATATTTGTTGAAGCATTATTCATAGTGCTTGTGTTTTTTTAAAGGTTTACACAGAAAAAGTCTGAAGTTGAAAGCCCAGACTTTTTTATTTAAAAATATTTTTTATATTTGTACAAACCAACAGTCATGACATTCTATAAAAAGAAACCATTAGTTATTCAGGCAGTCCAGTGGACAGGTGAAAACAATATAGAGATCTTAAACTTTTGTTCTAGATGTTATATTACATCAAGTGGTAAAACAAAAGATCTGGTTATCACAACTCTAGAAGGAGATATGTCAGCAGCAATAGGTGATTATGTAATCAAAGGAGTTAAAGGAGAATTCTATCCTTGCAGAGAAGACATCTTTGATCTAACATACGAGACTGTGATATGACAACACAACAGTTAGAAATATGGAACAAAATAACAGCAGAGTCTAAAACTAACTTAGAAGCAAGAATTAAATTTGATAAATATATGGAACAGGAACAACAAGTAGCATTTAAAGAAACAAGGATCCCACATTTTGGGGAACTAATTGCAGGAATAAATCCGGAGAATCTACACAAAGATGAAGATGTACGTAAAGTAAAAGAACTAGCTGCAGAAATGGCTGAGATCTTGAAACGTAGATATACCGAAGATACTAAGAGTGCAGCAAAGAGTTTGTTATTTGATCATGCAGTGGGCGAGATAGTCAATGCACAAATGGCAGTAGTGAAAGTAATAACAATGTAATTTAAAAAAATGAGTATACCGTTTAAAAAGTTAAGAGGAAGAACAATATTATTAAGTATTCCTAAAAGAAAAGAATCATCTATAAAGCTGAGTGCTAAGGATGAAGAAACAATCATGGCTGAAGCAGTTAAGATGTGGAGTAAACTAACAGTGTTTGCAATTGGTGATAAAGTAGAAGAAGTAGCTGTGGGAGACCAAGTCTATGTCAGAACAAGTGCACTTAACTTAGAAGTAGTTGAGCGTATTGATATTGATGGAGAGACTAAGTTGGTTCTTACTGAAGGAGATGTAGTTATAATCTGGTAAGTCATGGTGAATATAACTCATGATGATTACCCTACTTACAGTTCTACTATTACAAAAGTTTGGACTCAAGATACACCAAAGACAGATATCAATGGAACACTTTGTAGTAACTTAAAAAAAAGAATAGTAGACTTATCTGATATACCTAGACCAGACTATTATGGCGGCAAAGACAACCCCTATGAGGTGTTTAATGTACTAGAGGCTTGGGAGTTAGATAAAGATTTCTATCTTGGTAATGTAATTAAGTATATTGCAAGAGCAGGAAAGAAAAATAAATCTACTGAAAAAGAGGATTTACAAAAAGCTTTAGTATATTTACAAAGAAGAATAGATTCACTATGATAGTATTTAAAACTATACTGCTTATTTTAACTCTCATGTTTGTAGCGTTCTTATGGTTGAGTTCTATTAATTTAACTAAACCATTCTATAACCATACATATCACATATGGGAAGAGGATACTGCAGCAAGACAATTGAGCAACATAGCTATTATGTTAATGCTAGCTATTATGTTCTTTTTAGGATATATAGTTGCCTAATTCTATAACTCCATTATATTCAACAAGGCAACTGTTAAGTCCCCGGATTATATCTGGGGATTTTTTTGTTATGTAATATTTTTTTTGTATATTATAGTATATATTTATTAAAACTAAAAATCATGGACATTTTAAATTTTATTTCTTGGATCAAAGCCGGAAACTACAGAACAACTTTACCAACTGATACACAAAATCTATTAGCAATTGGAGCTAAAGATCCAAGTAGAGATGATGGTTGGTTATCACTTGCAGTAAATGCAGCACCTTTACAATCTTTGTATGATACAGGTACTGTAACTCAATTAACTTCTATTACAACAACTGTAACTTTAAATACTTTTAATGGTGTAATTACTTCTGTATCTTCAACATTAGCAGCAAATGCTAAAACATATTTTACAGTAATTAACTCTAATGTAACTTCTACATCTAGAATTATTGTATCTGCTGAATATGATAAAGCTGCAACAGGTATTGTTGTTTTAGGTGTTTCAGACATTGCTGCTGGAGCTTTTAGAGTTGTTATTTCAAATGGTGGAAATGCTGCATTAAATAATGTAGTTAAGGTACACTTTATGGTAATTAATTAATAATGGATATTCTAAATTTCATTTCTTGGATAAAAGGTAAAAGAGTAGTTACTACTGTTGATCCATCTAAAACTCTTATACCAGTTGGATTAAAAGATTCTAGACGAGATGATGAGTATCTTGCTGGAGCTATAACTGTTGAAGATTTTACTAATACCATTGTACAAGTTCCTGTAGAATTTAATCCTTTGTTTAAAGATGCAGGTGGTTTATTAGCTGGTACAGTAGCAACGGGATCTTATATACTTATAGGTAAACTTTGTTATTTTAGAGTTTATGTAGACTTTGCTGGATGTACAAATTTTGGTACAACTCAGTATCAAATAACATTACCTTTTGCTTCTGTACAAACAATGAGACAAGCGAGTGGTACATTACATCAAACAACAGGTAATGCTTTATATCACATTGCTGGTATAACAGACATAGTTAATAGTACTACTATTCATAAATTATATTATTCAGGAAGCACAACAGATTTGGCTTGGAAAAATACCACACCCGTAGGAGGAACAACAGTAACTAGCCATTTTGATATTTCTGGTGTATATCAAATAGCATAAAATAAAAAATAAGAAACTATGTCAATAGGAAATTCAAAAGATTACGGAAATAAAGGAAATAATTTTCCGTGGCAATTAAAAATGTTGCAAGGATTACAAGGTATCATTGATGCTTTAACAGTAGGAACTTGTTGTCCACCTGAAAGTAGAAGCACTAATATTGTTTCTGCTACAGGCATAGGTACTGTACCTCCTAATACATATAGTTTTTCAATAGCAAATGTTGGAGCTGCAGCAGGTTCAGTAGGAGGAGTTTCAGTACCTGCAGGAGTAACAATTAACTATAATGCAGAACTAAACAATACTCTAACAGGAATAGCTTATAATGCAACAGGAACTACATTTTTAATTACTTATATATCTTAAGTTATGAGTACACAGATATTTACATCTCCGCAAGATAATTGCAAAGTTGATCATATTAAAGTAGCAACATTAGCTAGTAGTTTTGATACTGCTGATGGTGATGATGTAGGTAATAATTATGCTTTTATAGGTGGAGAGTATAGTTGGATGTCTAGTCCTTTACTTTATACTACTACAGCATTAGATGGTAATATATTAAATGTTCGATCAGATATTGCATCTATGGCAATTATATTACCTGTAGATATAGATGTAAATGATGTTATAACTTTACAAGGAATAGCACATGGACTTGGAGCATTAAATCCTGAGACTGATGTTAATGTTCCTTGCCAATTTTCTATAGGTGTATCATACGTAAGTTGTAAAGAATTTGCTTTTACTCAAATACCAGAATTTGTTAATGTACTTACATTAATACCTGCACAACTATTTCCTAATACACCAAAATCAGAATTTAATGTTTGTTTTTCTTTAGAAACAACAAATGTAACATTATCTGCAGGTACACTATTATATGTTGGAGTAAATTGTCCTACTAATAATATTAATGGTGTAACTGCAAAATGTACTTTTTCATATACACTTGATATTACTAAATCTTGTGCACCAATACCAGTAATTACAAATGTAAGAATTCAAAACTGTTGTGAACAAGCAGTATTTGAAGTTATAAGTTTAGGTACTCAAAATTTACCAGCATCAGGAACATTCTCAGATAC
>Ga0114980_10000157_pt1 | contig 45363 bp, 38 predicted proteins | sample S_140806_EF_Meta_FD_87018 | JGI IMG/M metagenome (GOLD analysis project Ga0114980, IMG submission 87018) | Freshwater microbial communities from Lake Simoncouche, Canada to study carbon cycling - S_140806_EF_MetaG | ecosystem: Environmental > Aquatic > Freshwater > Lake | place: Lake...
ACGCCGTAAAGCCGAATCTGCCCGCTACCGGCCGCACTCGCCTCGGCCAGACTGCTCTGGCCGCCCGTACGAAAGAAGGCGTCGAACCGCTGAAAAACCGCAGGATCAGCCGGGCTCACGGCCGTGGAGGACGACGCCATAGATGCCGCTGCGTCCCGCGGCTCCGCAACAATCCAGACCAGGCGCCCGAGCTGAACCACCAGCAGCAGCGCCAGGGTGATCTCGACGGCCAGACGAACACGATCCGGCTGCTCCGACCAGACGCCCCGGACCTGTGTACTGAAAGTGCGAACTGCGCCGATCAATGTGGCGTGCCTCAAGCGGGCCCCGGCGGCCCGGCGGCCCTTTTAGACCGATCGTCCGTGTGCGGCTTCATGAGATCGTGACGGCTCGGCGAACCTGTCGTGACAATAGGTTCGAATACGGACGAAATGCCGCAAATCTGTCTTGCCGGAATGGTCGGGAGGCGACCGGTCGGCCGCCTCCCGATACCTCTAGAAACGCGCGGTCAGGCTGACCGAGGCGCTGGATCCCAGCTCGTAGTTGTTGATCAGGATCTTGTTGCCCAGTTCCTGGTACTCGTCGAAATCCGTGTTCAGCAGGTTCCGGAGTTCGACCGAGAAGCCCATGTCGCGGCCACCGACTTCGAAATCCTTGCGGTAGACGAAGTCCATGAAGATGCCCGGGTCCTGGATGTAGTCCGGTTCGCGGTTGCCCGCGCCGCCTGCACCGCGGGCACTGACGCGCTCGCTGACATAGTTGACGATGATCGTCGCCTGGGACCGGGCCGTATCGTCTTCCCAACCCAGTTGCAGGTTGGCGACATGCTCGGACTGGCCCTGGAGGCGGCTGCCGTCCTCGATGAAGAAGTCCGCGCGCTCGTTCGTGCCGCCGCCGCCCGGCGTGCGAACAAAGTCGCCCGCTTCGACCGTCACTTCGGAGTCCGACCAGGTGTAGTTGGCCTGAACCAGCCAGCGCTTGTTGGCGATAAAGGACGAACCACTGTCCGGGAACTCGAAGAACTTCTTGGCTTCGATTTCAGCCCCGAAGATCGTCGCCTGCGGCGCGTTCAGGAACGACTGCTGACGGCCGGCGCTGGAGGCCGAGATGACAGCTTCAACCGGCTTTTCCAGGTCCTTGTAGAAGACGCCGGCGGTCAGATACTGCTGGCGGGCGAAGAACCACTCGTAACGGGCGTCCACGTTCGTGATACGGGTATCGACCAGGAACGGGTTGCCTGTGAACTCGCGATCGGTTTCCGGGTCCGTATAGGACTGCGGAGCCAGTTCGCGGAACTGTGGGCGACCGATGGTCCGGGACGCGCCCAGACGCAGCTGCTGGTCTTCGGCAAAGTTCCAGGTCGCCGTGAACGATGGCAGATAGTACTGCTCATTGATCTCGGTCGGAGCGAAGGGCGCGGCCCCACCGAACAGGTCACGGGTCGTGACCGTCTGCTTGCCGTCCTCAAAGCGCACGCCATAGGTGGTGCGAACCAGGGGAATGATCTCGGCGTCCACCTGGAAATAGGCGGCCGCGACCTCGATCTGGGCCGCATAGGCGGCCGCACCACTGCCGGCACCGCCGGTGACTTCCGTCAGGATCAAGCCGGACGGCCCGATGTTGACGTCCGAGTAGAGATAGTCGACCCGCGACCGGCGCTGTTCTTCCGTCAGGGTACCGGCGGGAACGAACTGCAGGTCGCGGCGCTCAGCGTCACGATTGTTGTCCGAATAGGCCACGCCGAAGCTGAAGACGGCATCCCGATAGTCGGACAGAGGGGTGGTGTAGCTGACGTCTGCCCCGCCCGAGACGATGTCGTCTTCCAGTTCGCTGAAGGAGATCCGGTTGCCGCCGATCTCATGCAGGAAGGTACCGTCCGCGGCGACACCGTATTCGAAACGCGTCTCGTAGGGCGCATTGCGTTCGGTCAGCGCATAGGCACCGCGCCAGGAGATTTCCAGGGCACCGTCCATCAACTCATGCTCGCCGGACAGCTGGGTGGAGAACAGCTGGCGTTCGAACCATTCGGTGTGGTCGCTTCGCTGGATCGCGCCACCGGCGTCGAAATCGGGACCGGCGCTGATCCGCGCTTCCTTGGTGACGTTGCGCACGAAGAAATTGGTCCAGCGATAGTCGCTGTTGTCCGTGACCAGCGACAGGCCGCCGAGGAAGTTCAGCTGGATGTCGTTCTGGTTCGACTCGAAGGCCTTGCTCGTGACAGGCACGAGGACGGCGCCGGAGAACTGGGACTCTTCCTGCACGCCGTTCCGCGTCGACCAGCTGTTGCTGTAGCCGGCCACGCCGATCAGGCCGAAGGTGCCGAGGCTGCTGTCGGACTTGAGCCCACCGGCGAAATCAATGCCGAAATTCACCGGCGTCGTTTCGCGCTGCAGGAGACGCAGCGGCGAGTTGACGAGCGAATGGCCGATGCTTTCCAGTTCCAGCGGGGTCACGTTGGAGCTGTTGACAGGCCTGCCGCGCGAGAAGGCGAGGGCCAGTTGCCCCGGAACGTCGCGGGTGCCGTCGTCGAAACCGGTGAAGTCGGTGCGCGAGCCGAAATAGATCAGGCTGTCTTTACCGGTGGTTTCAGTGTTGCCACCGACCGATGCCGACATCGTGAAGAAGGGGTCATTGGGCGCATCGACAGTGCGAAGGTCGATCACTCCGCCGCCGAACTCACCCGGAAAATTGACCGAGTAGGATTTCTGGACGGTCACGCTTTCGAGGATGCTGGACGGAAACAGGTCCAGGGGAACGACGCGTTGCAGCGGTTCGGGGCTGGGGAGCGGCGAGCCGTTCAGCAGGGCCGAGGAATAGCGTTCGCCGAGGCCGCGCACATAGACGAACCGGCCCTCAACGACCGTCAGGCCCGTCACACGGGCCAGGGCACCGGCGGCGCTGCTGTCGCCGGTCCGCTCGAGGTCCTCTGACGTGAGGAAGGCGGCGACTTCGGCGCTTTCGCGGTTCGGTTCCGGGATGTAGCGGCCCAGGACGACGACCTCGTCCAGTTCGCCGACCTGTTCAGGCTCGTCTTGCGCGGCCGGGTCCTGTTCAGCGGCGGCCTCAGGCGCAGGCGCCGGGGGCGTTTGAGCGAAAGCCAGTCCCGGCGCGATCAGCGCGCTGGTGGCCAGCAGGACCCCGCTCAGGGTCAGAGTAACTGTCTTCATGATCTGCGCCTTGAAGGGGTTCAACGGAATACGCGAAACACGGAGACGACCCGGAAGGGCCGCCTCCGCGCATCCGTGATCAGCAGTTCGAGCCGGCCGCCAGGCCGCAGGTCCAGCCCGTGTACCAGGTGTCGGCGGCGTTCTGGACGGCACCGATGTAGGTGGTCGTCGTGAAGAACGGGAAGACGGTTGCCGCGTTGACAACCGGACGGGCCGTCTCATTGGCACCGTTGATGAAGGTCAGCACCTGGTTGGTAAGCGTGGCGCCGGCCGGGGCCGTCAGTGTCGAGGTGCCGATGAGGTTGTTCGTGCCGCCGGTGAAGGCCGCCGTCGAAAGCGTGACGTTGGCGGTGCGGTACGAGACCGGGCAGGACATGAAGACCGAGGTGAACGTCACGCCGCTGGTGCCGGTGTCAGCGTCGGCGATGGCCAGACAGCCGGCGACCGATCCGGTGGCGGCGGTGAACACAGAGTTGATGACCGTGGCATCCGTGCCCGTGTCGAAGTGGGCGATGGTATGGGCGTCGATCGGCGCGTTGCGGCCAACCAGCGTCCAGTTGGAGATGAACGGCCGGGACACATAACGGCTGGCCAGCGGCGTGGCCGCCGGGGCGGACGAGAACTCGAACCCGGCGCTGCGGCTGGTGGTGCCGGCGGCGCGCTGGGTCACGATGCCGAACTGGGCACCACCGCGCCAGCCGGTATCGGTGTCCAGACCGTCGTCGTCAGCGCCCGTGATCACGATGCGGCGCAGGTTGACGTTGCCACCGAAGATTTCGATGCCGTCGTCCGAGCTGTTGTGGACCTGGATGAACTCGACCGTGGTGCCCGAACCGACGCCGGCCATGGTCAGACCCTGGAGTTCGTTGCCGGTCGAGATTTCGAAGCCCGAGAACTTGATCTGGACGTAGCGCAGGCGGCCCGAGTTGTCGGTCGGGGTGTTGCCGCCGTAGAAGGCGCTGGTGCCTTCGACGGTGCCGGTGCAGGTCACCGGAGTGACAAGCGGGAACACCGAACAGTTCGCCTGCGGCGCGCGGCCGGCCAGGACGATGCCGCCCCACTGGCCCTGCGAGTCGAGGGTCGTCGCGCCATCGACGTTCTGGCGGCTGGTGAAGATGATCGGGCTGGTGGGGGTGCCTTCGGCGAACAGCTGCGAGCCGCGGTTGACCAGCAGATAGTCCGAACCGCTGGAAGCGAAGATGCGGACACCGGCCTCGATGGTCAGAAGGCCCTGGACGCTGCCGGTAATCGGGGCCGCCGGGTCGACGCCCTGGTCGGTGCCGACCGAGGTACGGCCGCTGATGGAGTAGATGGTGCCGGCGCGCAGTGGCACCGTCAGGGCACCGTTGATCTGTTGCGGCAGCTGGCAGGCGCGAAGCGTGCCGCCGGCCACGAGTCCGACGTTGGCGAAACCGGTGGGGCAGTCAGCCGCCGGCGTGCCCGGGGGCAGGGTCGGCGTGGTCGTGCCGCCACCACCCGTGCCGCCGAAATCGCCTTCGCCCGGCGATGCGACTTCAGCCGACCCGCAGGCGGCCAGGGTAAGGGCGCTGGCGGAGAGCGCGAGCAGGGTGGTCAGTCGAATGCCGGTCATCGTTTTCACCGTCTAAATCCAAAAGGAATTCACGGCAGATGACACCCGGGTACGCTACCCTGGTCGCGACGACGCATAAGCCCCACCTGCCCGCAGCCTCGATAGAAGTCGGATGTGACAGCGCCGCCGCCGAATCGTAACGGTTCCGATTCGCTTGTGTGAAGTTGTTTTTTCTTTTCGATGAAAAACCGTCTGATAACGGCTCGATTTTTGTCCGCTGGCCTGCCGCGCCTCCGGGCCGGCCATTCGGTTTGGGGCGACCCTGCCCGGTGCCCACGCCACATCGGCCAAAAGGGAAGGACCCGGCTCAGCACATGGATTCTATGGTGCCGGAGACCGGCGCACCGGCAAGGCCGGCATCGGGGTGTCCGGGCCCGTTTGTCGTTCGAAATCGCCCTGGGCCCCGACGGTCGCGCGACGATAGACCAGGGCCTCGGCGATGTGGCGGCGCAGGACGCCGTCGCAGCCGTCCAGATCGGCGATGGTGCGGGCCAGTCGCAGGGTCCGGGTCCAGCCCCGCGCCGTCAGGCCGCCGGCCTGCCCGGCCCGCATCAACAGGGCCCGGCCGCCCTCGTCCGGCGTGGCGAACCGGTCCAGGGTCTCGCCCGAGGCACGGGCATTGACGGCCTGGTCGTAGGCCATGTCCGGATCGATGCCGGCGGTGCGCAGCCGATCCCCCTGCATGGCGCGGGCGGCCAGCACCCGGGCTGCGGCCTCGGCCGTACCCTCGGCGGGCGGCGGCAGGGCCATGTCGGCGGCGGTCACCGGCGGCGTCTCCACCGTCAGATCGATGCGATCAAACATCGGACCCGAGATGCGGTTCTGATAGTCGCGCTGGCACCGTGGGGCCTTGCCGCACGCCCCCTTGCCACCCCCACCGAGGCCGCAGCGGCAGGGATTCATGGCGGCGACAAGCTGGAACCGGGCCGGATAGCGGACATGGGCATTGGCCCGCGCCACGACGATCTCGCCGGTTTCCAGAGGCTGGCGCAGGGAATCCAGGGCCTGGGCGCTGTACTCCGGCAACTCATCCAGAAACAGCACCCCATTGTGCGCCAGCGACGCCTCACCCGGTTTGGCGCGCAGGCCACCGCCGGTCAGGGCCGCCATTGAGGCGGAATGGTGCGGGCTGCGGAACGGCCGGTCGCGGGTCAGGGCTCCGCGCTCGATCAGTCCCGCCACCGACCAGACCATGGAGGTCTCCAGCAACTCCTTCGGCGTCAGCGGCGGCAGCAGGCCCGGCAACCGCGCCGCCATCATCGACTTGCCGGACCCCGGAGGCCCGACGAACAGCAGGTTGTGCCCGCCGGCCGCTGCGATCTCCAGGGCCCGTTTGGCGCTCTCCTGACCCTTGACCTCGCGCAGGTCGGGGACCCGGTCGCCGGACCGCATCGCCCCCGGTTCCGGCCGTCTCAGCACCTGGGTGCCCTTGAAGTGGTTGACCAGTCCGATCAGGGAGCGCGGAGCCAGCACCGCCACCTCCCCGGCCCAGGCCGCCTCCGGCCCATTGGCCTCGGGGCAGATAAGGCCCAGCCCCATGGCGTCGACCGCCACCGCCGCGGGCAGGGTGCCGCCGACCGGGGCGATCCGCCCGTCCAGCCCCAGTTCGCCGACCGCCGCCCAGCCCGACAGCATGTCCGGCGGGATGACCCCCATGGAGGCCAGCAGGGCCAAGGCGATCGGCAGGTCGAAATGACTGCCCTCCTTGGGCAGGTCGGCCGGGGCCATGTTGACGATGATCCGCTTGGCCGGAAGCGACAGGCCGATCCCGGCAAAGGCCCCCCGCACCCGTTCCCGGCTCTCGGCCACCGCCTTGTCGGCCAGGCCGACGATGGTGAAGGACGACTGGTCGCCCGACGGCAGTTGATGGACCTGCACGTCCACCCGCCGGGCATCCACCCCCTCGAAGGCCACCGTCACCACGCTGGCGAGCATGTTCATCTCCCGCTATGAGAGAAAGAACGAACCACGAACGGTGGTGGTTGGTCAAGAGGAGGGCTTAGGGCTTAGGGCTTGGGGCTTAGGGACTGTAAGCGCCGCGCAAGTCCGGTAGCTCCCGCGCCCCAAGCCCTAAGCCCTCTTCTTCTCCACCACATCCCACATCAGCGCCGTCGCATCGACGCCGGTGAAGGCCTTCAGCTGCTGGGCGCCCGTCGGCGAGGTGACGTTGATCTCGGTCAGAAAGTCGCCGATCACATCGATGCCGACGAAGATCAGGCCCCGCGCCTTCAGCGTCGGCCCGATGGCGGCGCAGATCTCGCGGTCGCGGTCCGTCAGTTCGACCGGCGCGGCCGTGCCGCCGACGCGCAGGTTCGAGCGGACCTGGTCCCTGGCCGGGATGCGGTTGATGGCCCCGACGGGCTCGCCGTCGATCAGGATGATCCGCTTGTCGCCCTTCGAGACCGCCGGAATGAATTTCTGGATCACCAGCGGATCGCGGCTGCCGGTCATGTGGATCTCGACCAGGGCCTCGAGATTGGGGTCGCCGGCCTTCAGCTTGACCACGCCCGAACCGGCCGCGCCGTGCAGGGGTTTGAGCACCACATCGCCGTGGCGTTCGTGGAAATCGACCAGGGCGACCGGGTCGGAACTGATCAGGGTCGGCGGGGTCAGGCCGGGGAATTGCGTCACCAGCAGCTTTTCGGGCGCACTGCGGACCTCGGCGGGGTCGTTCACCACCAGCGTCTTCGGATGCACCGTCTCCAGCAGATAGGTGGCGGTGACATAGGCCATGTCGAACGGCGGATCCTGACGCATCAGGATGACGTCGACGTCCTCGGCCAGGTCCAGCTTCACCTCCGCGCCGAAGGTGACGTGGTCGCCCTGGATCTGGCGCAGGGTCACCGGCCGGGCCCGGCAGAACAGCCGGCCGTCCTCCAGCGCCAGGGTGCGGACATCATAGACCCACTGGGCGTGCCCCCGGTCCTGGGCCGTGGTCATCATCAGCCAGGTGGTGTCGGACTCGATATTGACCGCCTCGACGGGGTCCATCTGGATGGCGACTCTGAGCATGGGTTGTCCTTCCAGTCGGGGGGTGGATGGCTAATGGGCAGCGGAGGCGGCGAGCGCAAGACGGGTGGTTAGTGGTTAGTGGCTAGTGGTTAGTGGTTAGCGGTTGTCGTGCCGCTGGCGGCGGAAGGGCGGCGCAGCCCGCTGCCATGGCCCCGGCGTCGGCCAGCCACTAACCACTAGCCACCAATCACTGGCCCCTCCCGAGGGGGACAACCCCGCGACGATGGCGCGGAAAGCGGCCCGGGGCCAGGGCCACGACATCGATCCGCAGCCCATGACCGGCCAGGCCGGGTCTTTGGCGCAGCACCGACCGGCCGGCGCTGAGCAGTCGGTCGTACTGGTCCGGACCGAGGGCGCCCAGGGCCGCCTCCAGGGTGGCGCGGCGCTTGACCTCGACCACGGCCAGGACCCTGCCCCGGCGGGCCAGGATGTCGATCTCGCCGGCCCGGGTCTTCAGGCGGAAGCCGAGGATCTGATAGCCCCGGGCCATCAGCAGGGCGGCGGCCCACCATTCCGAGCGGTGACCGAGCCGGTGGGAAACGGCTCCGAGGGCCACGCGCCAGCCGCGCTTTTCCCGAACGACCTTCGGGGCCCGGACCTTTGTCGGGGGCCGTTCCGGGCTCACCGGCCCTGCAGCTCCAGCGCCCGCCTGTAGAGCGGTTTGCGCGGCAGGTTCAGGGCCTTGGACACCTCCGCCGCCGCCTCGCCGGGCGGCAGCCGGGTCATGGCCTCAGCCAGGGCGGCGTCGGCGTCGGCCTCGGAGGCGACCTCGGTCTCGCCGGGCGCGACGACGATGACGATCTCGCCCTTCGGCCCCTGGCAGCGGGGGTCCAAGGCCAGTTCGGCCAGGGAGCCGCGCACACATTCCTCGTACAGCTTGGTCAGTTCACGGGCCACGGCGGCGGGACGCGGCCCGAGCACGGCGGCCATATCGGCCAGGCTGTCGGCCAGCCGCGGGCCGCTCTCGAAAAAGACCAGGGTCTGGCGGGCGGTCCGCACCTCTTCCAGCGCCGCGCGTCGGGCGCCTGATTTAGGCGGCAGGAAGCCCGCGAACAGCACCCGGTCGGCCGGCAGGCCGGCGATACACAGGGCGGCCAGCAGGCTGGAGGCGCCCGGGACCGGATGTACCGGCAGGCCCGCCGCGATCACGGCCCGGGCCACGACATAGCCCGGATCATTGACCATCGGCGTGCCCGCGTCCGAGACCAGGGCCACAACCTCGCCGGCCCGCAGCCGCGCGATCGCGCCCTCGGCGGCCCGGGCCGAGGCATGGTCGTCGCACCGTTCCAGCCTCGCCTTCAGCCCATAGGCCGACAGCAGCTTGCCGGTGACCCTTGTGTCCTCGGCCAGTACAAGATCGGCCGCGGCCAGTACATCGAGCGCCCGCAGCGTCATGTCCCGGAGATTCCCGATCGGCGTCGCCACCAGATAGAGGCCGGACGCCACAGGGCGCGGCGGCGGGGCGGTCGGCGGAAAGACGGACGGATCGGGGTTGGACTCTGGCATCGGCGCGACCGTGCCCGAGGGGGCCGCCCGGCTCAAGGGCGCGGCCTCAAACGTCGACCCCGGAAAAATGCCGAAAAGCGATACTCTCGCCCCTTTGGGGCTGACGCTGGACGGCAGGAATTACGCGGGTTGGCGCGGGGTCCGGGCGGGGCAGATCCGTTCAGATGGCGATGTCAAAGACCGTGGCGGCGGGATTTCAGTCCCGATTTGCGCATTTTACCACGGTGGGGCGCGGCGCCAGGGAGGCGGGCGAGTTTCGGGCTGAGGATCAGGGGCGAGAAGGCACGGTCGGGGGTGCGAAGGGGACGGAAGATGGGGGGCGGGAATGACGGGTTCTGACCCAACGCGGACCTTGGAAGCGTCCGCTTTTCGGCATGAAGGGGGCGGGCCCACCTGGTCGCCCGAAAGCAGACGCGCCGGGAGTCCGCTTTGGGTGGGGAGCGGACCTTCCCAAGTGACTTTGTTTCCAAGGCGGATATCCTCCCCCGATGATCGAGATCGACCTTCAAGAGCCACCCGCGATCGTCGAGTTGCGCGACGATGCCAAGGCCATTGCCCAGTTGAGGCTCTACGGAGACGACTGCGTCTTGATGGGCTGGGCCGGAGACTACAAGAGCGGCGCGCCCTTGGCCGCCTTTCTGGCGAAGGCCGAGGCTTTGAATGTCGATCAGGCGGGAGCCGTGAGGTTATTGCTGGAGCAGACGGAAGATGAGTCCGCTCGCTGGCGTCGGGAATACCTCCAACAGGACTCCATGAAACTCGCTGAGTTTCTCTCGGTCAACTGCCCCGCGTTGGCCCTGCGCTTCCGGGAGATCCTCGTCGCGGACGGCGATGAGCCGACGACGCCCGAGCAGTTCCATACAAGACTCCTCAGCTTCAGGATCAGGCTGTCGTAGCGACAGGGGTGGCCCTGCAGGAGCCTGGATGGCCGGTGTCCGCAATGGGTCGAAAGCGGCCCTTGGCTTCAGTGCGGGAAGCGGACCCTTTATGTGAGGTCCCAGCATCATCACTGAGCCCGTCCCTCGCGGAAGGCCACCCAGCCGGGACCCACGAGCCGATCCAGCGTTACGGCACTTCCGCCGCTCGCCCGCCGGCTTCCTGCTTAGCGTGTCATTAGAGTGGTGGTGCCGCCTAGGTGACTCGAACACCTGACCCCCGCATTACGAAGGCCAGGGAAGACCGCGGTAAAAACCGTTACTATTTAGGTATTTAAATGGCGTTGAGGCAGTGAAAATCCGCGCGCGCCAGCCTCTTCCCAGTTTGGCCTGAGCGGGTGCTGAGGGTGTTTCCTGAGTTGCGCGCTTTAACGTGGGAAACGCGGAAAATCCGACCTGCACCATACTAGCAATCACGTATGCAATTTCGACCATGGAGTCGTAGCCGAACGCGCACAGGCCTCTCCAACCGCTTGGGCTGCACAGCTCTGTCAGGTCCACTGAACCAGGTCGAGAACTTCCCTACCCGCCCCTGAGTCTAGCCTGTCAGCACCTCGAACCATGCAAGACCTTCAGCGGGTCCGCTTGGTGGCGCGTCGATCCTAGCCCCTGGCGGCCAGCAGGGCGACCATGGCGAAGCCGGCATAGGTGCCGATAGCGTTACCGATCGAGCTGATCAGGATGGCGGGCAGGACCAGGTCCTGTCGGTGCTCTGCCTCCGCCAGGACGAGAGCGGTGGGGGAGCCGCCGATGTTGGCACTGGAGGCGAGGGCGAGGACGATGGGCTCCAGTTTCAACACCGCACCGGCGCCGAACAGGACGGCGGAATGAACAACAAAGACGATGCCGACATAGGCGAACAGTGCGGGCGTCAGGCTGCCGGCCGCGACGAGGGCGGCAAGGTCGGCATTTGCCCCGACGACGGCCAGGAAAAAATAGATGCCCCAATGGCCCAGGGTATTGGCCTGGGTCATGCGGGCAACGGCAGGCACCTGGGCGATGATCAGGGCCAGCGTCGTGACGATCAGAATGGAAGGGACAGCGATGCCGCGCGCCTCCAGCCAGGTCGAGGCGAGGCCGGACGACCAGATGGCTACGGCGGTCAAGGCCAGTGGAATGGCTATGGCGAGCGTTCCAGTGAGCGGTGGCGGCGGGGTGTGGGCGTGGATAGGAGCCTGCTCCGGATTGCTCGGCTTGCCGAACCAGCCGGACTTCAGCAGCAGGGCGGGCAGGGCGAGGGTGACGACGATCCAGACGCCGGTCATGACGTTGTCGACGACGGTCGCGGCAGTATAGAGCCCGCCCTCCCGCGTGATGCCATAGGCTTGAGCCACGGCGTTGAAGTTGGCGCCGCCGCCGATGTAGGTACCGGTGAACATCCCGGCGAGCGGGCCGTAGGACGCCCCGACCATGCCCTGGACCGGCGTCACGGCATTGGCCACCCAGACGCCCAGGAAGATGCCGACCGCGCCGATGAAGAAGGCTCCGATCATGGGTGCTCCGGCCCGCTTCAGCGCTCCCAGATTGACGTCCAGCAGGACGAGGAAGATGGCCGCGGGGATGACGTAGGTGAAGACCAGATCATAGACCGGCCCGCCCGAAGCAGCGGGCGGAATGACCCTCAGGTTTGCCAACAGCGCCCCCAGCACGATGATGATCATCGCCGCGCCTAGCTTTCGAAACACTCCGATCCGGCCGAGCGCATCGGACAGGGCCACAATGACGATGAGGACAGTGAGAACGCCGAGCGGGCTGGAGATCAGTGCGGTCGATGCGGTCATCAAACGAGACTAGCCGGATTGGGTGCGGTGGCAACAAAGCCGGGTCGGGTATGCGTTACAGAGGGCACTGTCCGTCTCCCGCTCACAGGAACATGAGGCGACCGCTGTGGCTTTTGTAGACTGTCCTTGGGGTACGGACTGCACCTTGGGTCGATGATCGCGTTTCGCCCGAAACGGGCATTGAGGACGTCACCCGCGACGACCACCGACCTGAGCCTAGCCCTCTGTGCCTCAGCAGTGATACTGGACACCGGCATATCGGCGGAATGAGAGACCACACAATGCAGTTGGCGGGCAGTCGCCTGCGAAAGGTACCGGTGGGCCTCAAGGGCAGTGGCACCGTTGATCGGATCATCGACGCTACCGCATACCTGCTCAAGGCGCGGGGGTACGAGGCCCTCACAACAAATCATATTGCCGAAGCCGCCGGCATCAACATCGCGACACTATACAAGTACTTTTCAAACAAGCAGGCGATCCTGGTTGCGCTCCATGAGCGGATGTCACTGCGATGGACGGGAGCGTTGGCGCACCTCGTCAATCAAATTCGCGGGGGCGCACCCTGGCGCGAAACCGTCTGCAAGGTCATCGACATTGCTGCAGAGCGACGTCAAGGCGAGACGGGCGAAGCCGCCTTGCGAATCGCCATGAAGGTGTCTCGGGAGCTCCAGCATTACGACCGTGCCGAATCTATCGAAAGTTCCCGGCTCGTGGCGGATATGCTGATCAGCCGGGCAAGCGTGGACCCCATCACTGCGACCCGGGTCGCGCGCGTGGCGATCCAGGTGGGGATGGCTGCTCTGGACCTCTTGCTTCAGGAGGAAGTGGTGGATGAGGCGCTGTGGGTTGGGGAAGCCAAGGCTGCGGTCTGCAACTACCTTGCGCCGTATTTCGAGGCGCGGGCCCACGTCTGACAACCAACAGACCAAAAAGAAAGCTATTGCTTGCTTTTGGTGTCCGTGTGAGCTTGGACAGACTGTCTCTCAAAAGGGTATGGGTTATGCGTTTTTGTCGACTGGCGATGCTTCTGCCCTTTGCGCTTCTGACAGCATGCGCGGTAGGCATTGCGCCGCAGAATCCTGTATTGCCGGCTGTAACGGCCCTTTCTGCCGACACGCTTTATATCGGCGGTGACATCCTCACGATGGCAGGCGATGAGCCTGCCTATGTCGAAGCTCTTGCCGTGAAAGACGGGAAGATCAGCTTTGTGGGGGCCCGTGCGGATGCCCCTGGCGCAACGCGAACCGTCGACCTTGGCGGCAACACGCTCCTGCCGGGCTTTATCGATAGCCACGGCCATATGGTTGCTTTCGGAAAGAACTTGATCGACGCCGATCTGGTCGGCACGCCTGATATCCCCGATCTGCTGGCCCGCATGAGGGCCCATGCCCAATCCCTGCCTGCGGGGGCATGGATTGTCGGGTTCGGATACTCGGCCAAGAACATGACTGAAAACCGGACCCCGACAGTCGAGGAACTGGACACTGTTTCCACCACCACGCCCGTGATGATCGTTGACAGTTCGGGTCACCTTGGTGCCGGAAACTCCGCTTTGTTTGCTGTCGCGGGAGTTGGTCCCTCGACAGCCGATCCGGTCGGCGGAACTTTTTCCCGCAAGGCCGATGGCCATGCGCTGGCCGGTCCCATGGAGGAGACAGCCCTCAATCTGGTCCGAGAACAGCGCCCGGCCTTTGAGGGCCAGATGGCGGACAATGTGATCCTTGGCGGTGCGAGGGCCTGGGCCAGCATGGGGCAGACCTCGGCCCAGGACTGCGGGATCGGGCTGGGCAGTGATGATATGGCCATCCTGCGCAATGCCATCGATAAAAACCTGCTGCCTATCGATCTCTATGTCTGCGCCAAGGACTCCATCATCGACCCCATGCTGGCCCAGGCCAATGAGGTGCGTGTCGATGCCGCGTCCGGCAGGGTTGACCTGGCGGCCAGAGTCGATGGTGACAGCCGATACATCAACCGGGTTCGCATGGGCGGGATCAAATTCTGGCTGGATGGCAGCGTTGACACCGCCTGGTTCTCCCAGCCCTACACCAACAATCCCCCCGGCAAGACCGGTGTCTATTACGGCTATGAGCAGATCCCGGACGACGTTCTTGACACTGCGTTCGATCGCCTCTGGACCACGGATATCCAGATCAACATGCACATGAACGGTGATGCAGCTGCGGATCAGGCCCTGCGCGCCATCGAAAGGGCCGTCGAGAGATACGGCATGCGTGACCATCGCCCTGTCTTCATCCATGCGTCCTATCTGCGTCCCGATCAGATCGAGAGAATGCGCACCTATGGTGCCGTTCCGAGCTTCCTGACCGCATCGATACCCCCTGCTGGAGATGCCGTTGATTACCTGTGGGGTGCCGAGCGCGCGGCAACGAGCCTGGCTGCGGCGACCTTCGTGGAGGAAGGCCTGCCTTTTACCTTCAGCCACGATGCGCCGGTGTCGCCGTCTCCTTCCATCCTGGCCATCGTCGATGCCGGTGTGAACCGGATTGCGGCGAGGAGTGGTCGTGTCATTGGCCCGGATCAGAGGGTGTCACCCTACCAGGCTCTTCGGGCCGTTACCGCCTTTGGTGCCTATCAGATCCACGAAGAGGCGACCAAGGGCACACTTGAAGTCGGCAAGCTGGCGGATCTGGTGATCCTGGATGCCAATCCGCTCAGGGTTTCGCCGACCTCGATCGGATCCATCAGGGTTCTCGAGACCATCAAGGAGGGGACGACAGTCTTCCGCCTCGAACCCGCCCCGGCCCCGTAACCAGAAGGCCGGAGCATTGGGCCCGAGGCGTCGGGCCCACATCAATCGACACGGCGAGGAGCAGGCATGCTTGATTCCGACAACACGACATCAAATCCGCCGGCTGTCTTGCCTGTGACTGACCGAATGATCTGGCAGGGTGGTTCAAGCCTTAAGATTCTTGCGGTCGGCTTGGGGCTACTGGTCTTCGCCGGGTCGGCTGAGGCCCAGACTGCAGATGATACTGCGGCGGTCATCGCAGACCTCAGGCGTCAAATCCTTGTACAGCAAGAGCAGCTTGACGCCCAGGGACGACAGCTGGCCAGTCAGTCAGAATTGCTCAACCGGCTGGCCAGTCGTCTGGAACCTGCCGCCATGCCCGAAAGTACTGCCCTACCCGGACGTGCCCAGCCAGAATCCATTGCCGGGGTGCCGTCGGCTGAAATCGGGTCCGTCGCCATGGCAGATGTCGCTCTGCCTGAGTTGACGGTGGACCGCTTCGCTACCGGTCCCGGCGCGGTGGTGGTTGATATGCCCGGTTTCAAGGCGACCCTCGGCGGAGCGCTCCGCACCAATGCCCTGTTCAGCAGCGCGCGTGGTATCGGCGGAAGCGCAGCCCCCTTCTTCCTGGCACCGCCGGACGCGACGGGTGCCGAAAAGGTCTTCGACATCACCGCCCAATACAGTCAGGTCAATCTGGCCCTTGAAGGCCCCCGCCTGGGAGGATTCAGCACAGGCGCACTGGTGCTGTTCCAGTTCTACAACGGCGCCGTGTTTTCCAATCAGTACGGTTTCACGCCGGGCCTGGCCTTTGTTTACGCTGCCAATGAGCGGTGGAATTTCTCTGCCGGCCGGCGAGGGGAGCTGTTCAGTGATCGCGCTCCCAACATGGTGGATGCGATGACCATTCTTGGGGCCTCAGGGAATCCGGGTAACAGTGTCCGCAGTCAGCTTCGGGTCGAGCACACTGCTCCCATGGCCGACGGGGGAAAGGTCACTGCCGCTCTGGCGATCAGTGATCCGATCTCGACCAATATCAGTGCCGACTTTGCTGATCGCACGGAAGACAATGGGCTTCCCAATTTCGAGGCAAAACTGGCCTTTGCGACAGCACCGCCTGGATCAGGAGTCCTTCTGAGGCGGCCGGTTTTTGAAATCGGTATCTCCGGTGTCTATGGAGAATTCCGTAAATTCTATAACCTCCAACCGCCCTTCTCCGTGAGAAATTACAGCATTGAAGGTATCGCCCTTGATGGCGGGCTGCGGCTCGGCGATCGTTTCGGTTTTCAGGGTGAGGTCTATCAGGGGCGTGGTCTGGGCAATTATCTTGGGCTCGCAAATCAGACCGTGAACGCACAGAGTCTGGAAATTGTGACGGGCTCTGGGGGGTGGGGCGAGGCAAGCTGGGTTTGGCGGGAAGGCCTCCAGAGCAATTTCGGTTACGGCCTTGACCGTCCCGATCTCGATACGATCTCGGTTGGCAGCATCGGAAGAAACGAGACGGCCTACAGCAATCTGATCTGGACAGTCAGGCCATGGTTAAGTCTGTCGGCCGAGGTGACCTGGCGCAAGACAGGTTACCTGCTCCCGACGACGGCTTTGCTGTCGAACGATGGCGTCGGTCTCAATCTGGCGACTGAGGTTCGTTTCTAATTATTCGCAATCATCGTCAGTTTTTAGACGAATTTTCAAACCAACAACCTCGCGGAGGCTTACACGTGATGAATAATACAAAAACGTATTCATTAGCCTTGGCGGCCACGATAGCCTTGTTGGTGTCAACGCCTGCTGACGCCCAGTTCCACGATCGCTGGGAACACCTCGGCAGTCGCAGCGTCATGCTGGCAAGAGACCGCGACGCCATAGTTGTTGGCATGATAGAGGGCCATTTCCGCGAGTTGCAAATCGTCGTGAGAAACAACGGCGTATTTTTCAATGAGATGACCGTCATATATTCAAACGGCGGGAATGACAGTATTCCTCTTAGAACGCTTATACCCGCTGGCGGACGGTCGCGATTGATTGATCTGCGTGGCGGCGATCGGTTTATCCGCCGCATTGAGTTTAGTTATCGTTCAGTCCCCAATGGCCGTGGTCGGGCGCTTGTAGAGGTTTATGGTCGTCGCTGATCGAAATGAGGGCGAGGGGTCTCGTCTAGATGAGGGCCCTCCCTTCGACGATTTTCGAACCATCATCTAATATGGAGAAAACTGTGCCCCTTGGCAGACTGAATATTTCTGGAATTTTCATGGCTGGAATTCTGCTCTCAAGTTGCATGACAGATGATACTCGCCGCCTAGAAGATTCTTATGGCTCCAGTTCTCAAGCCGTCGAGCTTGGCGGGACGCATTGGCAATTGGTCGAGCTAATTTCGTCTGATGAATCTATTGGAACGGTCCGACCGGGGGATCCAACTCAGTATGAGATGCATTTGAATGCGGATGGGACAGTTAACCTCAAGCTTGATTGTAACCGCGCTAATGGCCCCTGGTCTTCCATGAGGTCAGCCGACGGCGCGAGCGGCGGTTTCAACATTGGACCGATTGTTATGACCCGCGCCATGTGCGGCCCCGGTTCGCTCGATCAGCGGATTAGCCGTGAGTTGCAATCTGTCCGGTCATACACTCTCGGGGAGGGCCGCCTGAACCTTTCGCTGACGTCAGATACGGGGATCCAGGGTTGGGAGCCGATCGACCAGGATCAGAAATGATTTTTGGCGGGCGCTATCCACTTTTCGGGTGACGATGTTTAGGCGGGGGCTCTCAAGTCTGGTTGGCGATCTCGTCTGAGCGGCCCCCAACTCTATAGAGCACGAGGAACGGGAGTCCCCGTGACGTGACCCCCGTTTCTCATCCAGCCATAACGAGAGTCCTTGGGTGATCTGAGCTTGGGTTGGTGGGGTTGGCAATAGGCAGGCCTGCGCAGCCATCAACCAGCGCAGCAGGCCGGCCGATCTGTCCGGTTAGCGTTCTGGCGTAGGCCTCCGGCGTCAGCCAGCCGAGCTTCGAGTGCGGCCGGGTTTCGTTGTAGTCGCGCCGCCAGGCGTCCAGCACGGACCGGGCGTGTGGCAGCGAGCGGAACAGCGTCTCGTTCAGCAGCTCGTCGCGCAGGCGGCCGTTGAAGCTCTCGTTGAAGCCGTTCTGCTGCGGCTTGCCCGGCGCGATGTAGTGCCAGCCGACCGCCGCATCGTCAGCCCAAGCCAGGATGGCGTTCGAGGTCAGCTCCGTGCCGTTGTCGCTGACGATGGTTTCCGGACCCCCGCGCTGCTGGATGATGGCGTCCAACTCGCGCGCCACCCGTGCGCCCGAAAGCGAAGTGTCGGCCACCAGCGCCAGGCACTCGCGGGTGCAGTTGTCGATCACGGTCAGGATGCGGAAGCGGCGGCCGTCGGTCAGTTGGTCGGACACGAAGTCCAGCGACCAGCGCTGATTGGCTACCAGCGGCATCTCCAGCGGACGTCGCGTGCCCATGGCCCGTTTACGCCCGCCGCGCCGGCGCACGGTCAGCCTCTCCTCCCGATAGATCCTCTGGACCCGCTTGCGGTTCACCGCATGGCCCTCGCGTCGGAGCATCACGTGCAGCCGTCGATAGCCGAACCTCCGGCGCTCTTGGGCCAGAGCCTTCAGCCGATCCCGCAAGGCGCCGTCGTCCGGTCGTGTGGCCTGATAGCGAACGCTCGCACGATCGACGCCCAGCACCCGGCACGCCCGCCGCTCGCTCATCTCGTAGGCCGACCGCAGGTGCGCCGCCGCCTCACGATGCGCCGCGGGCGTCACCACTTTTTTCCCAGCAGGTCCTTCAGCGCGACGTTGTCCAGCATCGAGTCCGCCAACATCGGCTTCAGCTTCGCGTTCTCGTCCTCGAGCGCCTTCAGACGCCGAGCCTCCGACACGTCCATGCCGCCGAACTTGGCCTTCCACTTGTAGAAGGTCGCCGAGCTGACACCGTGACGCCGGCAGACCTCCGCCGTCGCAACGCCGGCTTCCTGCTCACGCAGGATCCCGATAATCTGCTCTTCCGTGAACCGTGATCGCTTCATTCTGTCCGTCCTTTCGAGGGGCGGACTCTAGCTATTCCTGGAGGAGTTTCAGGGGGTCACGTCAGGGCCTGCAAACCGCAATGACCGGTGATGATGACTACCGCGCCAATCTGAACAAGGGTGTGGAGTTCGTCTGCAAGGGCGCGGAAGGTGAGGTGCTATTGCTCCTGGGCCGGAAGCACGCGCCCGGCGGCGAGGCAGTCGGGAAGCAGTGTGGCGTGATCCGCAACATCGACCGGACGGCGAGGGAAAAGGCGGGGTGGTGAACTTCCGACCCGAAAGCGGACGGTCCAAATGTCCGAGATGTGTGGTGGGCTCAACCGGTGACCGCAAGGCGGACCATCCCGGGCTCGGACTGCGTGGCTGAATGTCGTGTTTCCGGCGCTCGGTGAACGACCGGTTCCGGCGCAATCCGGATCCGCGCGACTTCGCCGCCGCCGCCAGCCTCACACCAGCAGCGCCCTCAGCACCCCGTCCAGCACCGGCCGTCCGGCCGCCGTCGCCCTGAGCCGGTCCGCATCCACAGCCAGGAAGCCGTCCGAGATCAGCCCGGCCAGCGGTTCTGCGTCCGCCGACCGGCCCAGCATCGTCAGCGCATCCAGCGCCACCCCCTCCACCGTGCGCAGGCCCAGCAGCACCTTCTCCTCGGCGGCGTCCCGGTCCGACTGCGTCTCCCGTTCGCTCCAGGGCGTCCCTGCCGCGACGCCGGCGACATAGGCGCCGATGCCCCGATGGGCGACGGTCGCCGTCCGGGCGCCTTGCAGGGTCAGCCGTCCATGCGCGCCCGGGCCGAGGCCCAGGTAGTCGCCGCCGCGCCAGACGTGGAGATTGTGGGCCGATCGCGCGGCTGTGCCCCGGGCGTGGTTGGAGACCTCATAGGCGTCGAAACCGGCGGCCTCGAGCACGGCTTGCGTGGTTTCATACAGGGCGGCCGACCGGTCCTCGTCGGGCGGGGTCCAGGCCCCGCGGGCCACGGCGCGGCCGAAGGCGGTCGTGGGCTCTATGGTCAGCTGATAGGGCGAGACATGTTCGAAACCCATGTCGATGGCCCCGGCCAGTTCGGCGCGCCAGTCGGCCACGGTCTGGTCGGGGCGGGCATAGATCAGGTCGATGGACAGGCGCGGAAAGGCGCGGGCGGCCACGGCCACGGCGCGGCGGGCCTCGTCCGCCGAATGGTTGCGGCCGAGGAAGGCCAGGGCCGCGTCGTCCAGCGCCTGCACCCCCATGGACAGCCGGTTGACCCCGGCCCCGGCCAGGGCGGCGAAGCGGGCAGCCTCGGCGTCGGTGGGATTGGCCTCGAGTGTGATCTCGATCGCGCCGCGCGGCGGGAACAGGGTGCGGGCCCGGTCGATGACGGCGGCCACGGCCTCAGGCGCCATCAGCGAGGGGGTGCCGCCGCCGAAGAAGATCGAGGCCAGACGGCGCGGGCCGGTCAGGGCGGCCTGTGCTGCCATATCGGCGAGGATGGCCTCGACCAGCGCCGCCTGTTCCTCCACCCGCCCCCGGTCCCGCACGACGTTGAAGTCGCAATAGGGGCAGATCCGGGCGCAGTACGGCCAGTGGACGTAGAGGGCGAGGTCTGTGCCGGGGTCCGGAACGGGGGGCATGGGGGTGTCGGTGGTTAGTGGTTAGTGGTTAGTGGTTGGCCGGCGGCGGCGCGAGGGCGCGGACGGTGCCGCCCTTCCGCTGGCAGGGATGCGGCAATCACTAACCACTAACCACTAATCACTCGCCACTCACCCCATCACCGCCACCTTCAGCTTCGCAAACGCCACCGCGCGGTGGCTGATACTGTCCTTCAGCGCCGGGTCCAGTTCGCCGAAGGTCTGGTCGTATCCGTCGGGGATGAAGATGGGGTCATAGCCGAAGCCGCGGTCGCCACGCGGGGGGAAGGTCAGCTGGCCGTCGACCCGGCCCTCGACCACCACGGCCGGGCCGTCGGGCCAGGCCACGGCCAGGGCCGAGGTGAACCAGGCGCGGCGATCCGGTGAGCCGGTCTCATCCAGCCGCTCCTCGACCCGGCGCATGGCAAAGGCAAAATCCTTGTCCGGCCCGGCCCATCGGGCGGAAAAAATACCCGGAGCCCCGTCGAGGGCCGCAACAGACAGGCCGGAGTCATCCGCCAGGGCGACCTCGCCCGAACGATCCGCCGCATGGCGGGCCTTGAGCAGGGCATTGCCGACGAAGGTGCTCTCGGTCTCGTCCGGTTCGGGCAGATTCAGGCTCGCGGCGGTGACCACCGCGTAATGTCCGTCCAGAAGCGCGTCGATCTCGACCGCCTTGCCGGGGTTGTGGGTCGCCACGACCAGCCGCATCCCCTTGATAAGCTTCAGATTCATCCCGATCACGCGCTCCGCAACAATCTATTGCCAAAGTTTAATATCGTTAAACGATATGTAACGTGCCTTTTGTGAGAGCACGGACTATCTATGTCTTCAAGGACGGACGCCGCGACGTTCCACGAACAAGCCTGAATGGGCAAGTTCAATGCAGCGGATCACCGATCGAGGGGAAAAATCCCCCTCGTTCAGAGCCAACGGAGAACCACCATGAACACCATGAACCTTTCCTTCTTCATCGAGAAGATCGGCCACGGCATCCTCAACACCTTTCTGCTCGCTGCCCTGCCGACCGCCCTGGTCGCGACCCTGATCCAGGGCTTCTGACTTCGACCGGTCTGGGCGCCTTCGGGCGCCGGACCGAAGTTACGGCCTCAATCGGCCCGACGGGCGTGAGCCCGACAGAAAAGTCTCACAGGAGCTTTGACGATCGGCATGACAATCGCGTTGAATAAGACCGCGTTTGGGTTCGCCGGACCCAGCGCGGCATCCTCGCCCCGCCGACCGGTCCCCTAGCAGAGAGGTCGACCCATGCGTTTCCCGAAGGTACCTTCGATCGGGATCCGCGTGCCGTTCGTCCGGACCCCCACGCTGCCCGCCCTCGGCCGCGGCTCCATGTCCAGCCTGGTCGACGTCGCGCTCGCAGCCGCCTTCTGGGTGCTGGCCCTGCTGACCCTCGGTGCCGTGCTCGTCTTTCTCATAATCGCCTTCGTTCCGCTGGGCCCGCAACACCTGATCGCGACCTCGGACGACGGCGGCACCAGTGTCCCCGTGCCGCGCGCCTATCTCCTGTTCGGGGTCGGCGCCTTTGTCGGCTATTTCGCCGGCTTCGCCCTGATCCTTCGCCACCTGCGCCGCATCGTCCATTCCCTGCGGATCGGAGACCCCTTCCAGCCGGCCAATGTCAGCCGGCTGAAGGAGATCGGCCTGACCCTGGCCACAGTGACCGGGGGGGCCTGGATCGGCCAGACCCTGGTGTCGCGGCTGGTGCGCGGTGAGCTGGAGCCGCCCGGCCTGTTCGACCTGGTCACCCCGGCCTTTTCCGTCCTGGTCGTCTTCGTCCTCGCCGAGGTGTTCCGCGAGGGTGCCAGACTGCGCCGGGAGTCGGAGCTGACCATCTGATGGACCGGGCGATGACGAGGCTGCACCTTTTGGCGCATCGCGCCGCCCTTCGGGTCGACCCGTCGCGCGCCCTCGACTAGAGGAAACCAATGGCCATCCGCGTACAGCTTGACCGCATCCTCCTCGAACGGCGCATGTCGCTGACCGAGCTGGCCGACCGCGTGGGCGTGACCCTGGCCAATCTGTCGATCCTCAAGACCGGCAAGGCGCGGGCCATCCGCTTCACCACCCTGGACGCCCTGTGCCGGGAGCTGAACTGCCAGCCGGGCGACCTTCTGGTCCAGACGCCCGGCCCGCAGGACATCGGCTCCGACGAGGATCCGGACGGGAACGCCCCCGGGACCACATGAGCCGCCGCGACGACCTGAGCCCGGACGACCGCCGCATCTGGGCCCGCGTCGCCGGATCGGTCACGCCCCGCAAGCCGAAGAAGGCCGCCCTGGTCATCCCGGGCGCCGCCGTGGTCGATCCGCCTGCGGCACCGCTGCCTCGGGGTCTGGCCAAGCCTCGGCCCGCCGCGCCCGCCTGGAGCCCGCCCGTCGTCGCCCCGCCCCGCCCGCGCGGCCATCCCGAGGAACTGGAGCCGCGCCGCCAGCGCCGCCTGTCGCGCGAACGCGATCCGATCGAGGCGAAGATCGACCTGCACGGCTATGGCCGTTTCCAGGCCCAGGACGCCCTGACCGCCTTTCTGATGGGGGCCCAGGCGCGCGGCTACCGGTCCGTGCTCGTGGTGACCGGCCAGGGCCGGCGCGGCGGCACCGGCGTCATCCGCGCCTCGGTGCATGAATGGCTGCAGGCCCCGGCGCTGCGGGGGGTGGTGTCGGGGTTTGCGGCCGCTGCCCGGCATCATGGCGGGGACGGGGCGCTGTATGTGACGATCCGGCGGGGGTGAGGGGGTGGTTAGTGGTTAGTGGTTGCTGGATCGCCTGCGGGGGGCGGCTCGGTGCCTGCGGCGTTCGCCCCGGCCGGCCAACCACTAATCACTAATCACTAACCACTAACCACTCACCACTCACCACTCACCACTCGCCACTCGCCACTCAGCGCAGCGTCAGCCCCGCATCCTTCGCCAGCCCTTCCAGCGACGTCATCGGGCGCGGCCCCCAGTGGGCGATGACTTCGGCCGCCGCCAGCGAGCCCAGCTTGCCGGACTCCTCCAGCGACAGGCCGCGGGCGAGGCCCAGCAGGAAGCCGGCGGCGTACTGGTCGCCGGCGCCGGTGGTGTCGATGACCTTGTCGACCGGCACCGCCGCAATGGCCACGCGTTCGTCGCCGCTGAGCACCACCGAACCCGATTCGCCGCGCGTGACGGCGGCCACGTCAACCATTGACGCGAGCTGCGCTGCGGCGGCGTTGAAGTCGTCGGTCTCGAACAGGGCGGCCAGTTCGCCCTCATTGGCCAGGACGATGTCGGCCGAAGCCTCGATGAAGGCGAGAAGCTCGGCGCGCCAGCGGGCGACGACGAAGGTGTCCGACAGGGTGATGGCCACCTTGCGCCCGGCGGCATGGGCGGCGGCGGCGGCGGCCTCGAAGGCGGCGCGGGCCGGGGCCGGGTCGAACAGATAGCCTTCCAGATAGACGATGGCCGAGGCGCCGATCACCGTGGCGTCGATGTCGGCCGCCTCCAGCTGGTTGGCGGCCCCCAGGAAGGTGCACATGGTGCGCTGGCCGTCGGGGGTGACGTTGATCATACAGGCGCCGGTCGCGGCACCGGGCAGAACCGGGGTGTCGAAGGCGACCCCGGCGGCGCGGATGTCATGGGTAAAGACCGTCCCCAGCACATCATCGGCGACCTTGCCGATATAGGCCGCGCGGCCGCCGAAGGAGCCGATCCCGGCCACCGTATTGCCCGCCGACCCGCCCGAGGCCTCCACCCCCGCCGCCATGGCGGCATAGAGGGCGGCGCTCTGTGCGGCATCGACCAGCTGCATCGAGCCGGGCGTCAGGCCCTGGGCCTCCAGAAAGGCGGGGTCGCAGGGGGCGAGGACATCGACGATGGCATTGCCGACCGCGCAGACGTCAAAGGTGGGGGCGTCATAGATGGGGTTCTGGGTCATGGGCGGGGGATTAGCGGGCGCGGGCGGGATTGGCGAGTGTCGCTGGTGATTCCCTTGCTTTCGTCATCCTCCGGCGAGGCGCAGCCGAGACCGGGGGACCCAGCGGCGCCGAAGGCGATCTTTGCCGGCAGGCTGGTTGAAGCAGCGGCTTGCTCGACAGGTTCGCGCTCTCGCGCGCCGCTGGGTCCCCCGGTCTCGCTTCGCTCGCCGGAGGATGACGATAGCAATGGGGGGCAATCCTTCGCTATGAGCGCCGCCATGACCGAGATCGCCGTCCTGACCCCCGATGCCGCCGACCCCTCCTATGCCGGCCAGTGGCCCGGCGTGCTGGAGCGGCTGGCCGAGGCCCTTGCCACAGCCGGGATGACGGCGGCTCCCACCGCCTGGACGGACCATATCAAGGACGCCTCGGGCCTGATGCGGTTTCCGCTGGTCCTGCCGGTGATCGCCTGGGGCTATCACCGCGATCACGACCGCTGGATGCAGGCCTGCGCGACCTGGGAGGCGGTGGGGGTCAAGATGCTGAACCCCCCGTCGGTGCTGGGCTGGAATTCGGACAAGAGCTACCTCGGCCGACTGGCCGAACAGGGCGTGGCCATCCCCGACACCGTCTGGATCGACGGCCCGACGCAAGCCGACGTCGACGCCGCCTTCGACCGGTTCGGCGTCGACCGGATCGTGGTCAAGCCGCGCGTTTCGGGCGGGGCCCACAAGACCCTGCGCCTGTCGCGCGGCGAGGCCATGGTCGGCGCCCCCGAGGGCCCGGCGATGATCCAGCCCTATCTGCCGTCGATCGAGACCGAGGGTGAGACCTCCCTGCTCTTCTTCGGCGGCAGGCTGAGCCACGTCGTCAACAAGCGGCCGGTACCCGGCGAGTTCCGCGTCCAGGTCCAGTACGGCGGCGGCTATGTCGCCCTGCCCGAGCCGCCGGCCGGTGCCCTGGCGCTGGCGGAACAGACGCTGGCCGCCATCGGCGAGGACCTGCTCTACGCCCGCATCGACATGGCCCCCGAAGCCGACGGCCGCTGGCTGCTGATGGAGGCCGAACTGATCGAACCGGACTTCTATCTGGCCTCGGCCCCGGAGGGCGGGAGACGGTTCGCGGAGGCGGTGCGGGCGCGGCTTTGAGTGGCTGGTGATTAGTGGTTAGTGGTTAGTGGTTGATGAAGCAGCCGCCGGTGGGCCGCTCGGGAGCAAGCGCTCCGACCCAAACCACTAATCACTAACCACTAATCACTTTCAGGCCGTCTCCCCCAACGCCGCCAATCCCGCCCGCGACGGGCACAGGTCTGAGATCACACACCCCCCGCATTTCGGCTTCCGCGCTGTGCAGGTGTACCGCCCGTGCAGGATCAGCCAGTGGTGGGCCTTGGGCAACCAGTGCTCCGGAACGACCCGGAACAGCTGGGCCTCGACCTTGTCGGGGGTCCCGGCATTGGCCAGACCCAGCCGGTGCGAGACGCGGAAGACGTGGGTGTCGACGGCGATGGCGGCCTCGATGCCCAGTTCATTCAACACCACACTGGCGGTCTTGCGACCGACGCCCGGCAGGGCCTGGAGGTCGGCACGGTTCAGCGGCACCTCGCCGCCATGCTGTTCCAGCACGATCCGGCTCAGGGCGATGACGTTCTTCGCCTTGTTCCGGTACAGGCCGATGGAGGCGATGTAGGGGACCAGCCCCGCCTCTCCCAGTTCCAGCATCTTCGCCGGGGTGTCGGCGACAGCGAACAGCCTGTCGGTGGCCTTGTTGACCGCCACATCGGTGGCCTGGGCCGACAGGGCGACGGCGACCACCAGCGTATAGGGGCTTGTGAAGCTCAGTTCGGTCTTCGGCTCCGGCATGATCCGCGCCAGCCGTTCGAAGATCGCCTCGACCCGGTCCTCTTCCGGTGGCCAGCCCAGCACGGGAACCGTGGCCCCGGTCATGACGGCGGGACGCTTCAGCGCGGTTTTCGGGCGGGCGCGGGGTCGGGCCTTGGTCGGCTTCATCCCCTCTCGTCGCCGGGGGCCGGGCCGGGGTCAAGAACGATCCGAAACAGGATGTGTAGCGGCACCCCACGATGGTCGGTTGATTTTTGGACAGTATTGTCCATTTATGCCGCCGTCCTCCCCGACACGCTTTCGAGTCCGCCATGACCCTGTCTCCCGCCAGCAAGAAACGCCTGCCCCTGATCGTTGCCGCGGCGACAGCGCTCGCCCTCGTCATCGGCGGGGTCGTCTGGTGGCAGGGCAAACAGCGCTGGGAGGCCACCGACAACGCCTTCGTCGCCGCCGACACCACCGGGGTCAGCCCCCAGATCGACGGCTATGTCGTTGAGGTTCTGGTCGCCGACAACCAGCGGGTGGCGCCGGGCCAGATCCTGGTCCGGCTCGATGACGCCGATGCCCGCGCCGATCTCACCGAGGCCGAGGCCAATCTGGCCGCCGTGATCGCCGCCGTCGGCAATGTCGACGCCCGGGCCGCCCAGGAACAGGCCGTCATCGCCTCGCGCGCCGCCGGGGTCGCCCAAGCCCGCGCCCGGGCCGAACTGGCCGCGCAACAGGTCGACCGCTACGGCCGCCTCGCCGAACAGGGCTGGGTGTCCCGGGCTCGCATCCAGACCGAACAGGCCGGCGCCCGCACCGCCGAGGCCTCGGTTGCCGAGGCGGAGGCCGCCCTGGTCGCCGAACAGCGGACCGCCGGCGTGCTCGGCTCCACCCGCAGCCAGAGCCTGGCCGCCGTGGACGTGGCCCGCGCCCGGGTCGAACAGGCCCGCATCGCCCTGGACCGCACCGTCATCCGTGCCCCGGTCGGCGGCGTGGTCGGCGCGCGCGGCGTTCGCGTTGGACAATATGTGCGGCCCGGCGGGCAGATCCTGTCCATCGTGCCGCTGGGCGATGCCTATGTGGTGGCCAATTTCAAGGAAACCCAGCTCGACCGCCTGCGCCTCGGCCAGACCGTCGAGATCAGGGCCGACGCCTTCCCCGGCGAGCCCCTGATCGGCCATATCGACAGTTTCGCCCCGGCCACCGGCTCGGAGTTCGCCCTGATCCCGGTCGAGAATGCGACCGGCAATTTCACCCGCATCACCCAGCGCGTGCCGGTGCGTATTCGCGTCGACCGCGCCGCCGGGCAAGGATTCGGCGCGGCCGCCCTGCGGCCCGGCCTGTCGGTTGAGGTCAAGGTCGACCTGAAGAGCCGTGGCGGGCTGAATTTCGCCGAGGCCGCCACGGGACCCGTCGTGGCCGCGGTCCGGTGACCGCCGCCGCGCCGACGGTCGGGGGCGCGCCCGCCCCGGCGCCAGAGGTCAAGGCACCCGAGGTCAACTGGACCTTCCTGCTGCTCGGCTTCGCCGGGATGGTGATCGGCCAGTTCATGGCCATTCTCGACATCCAGATCGTGGCCTCCTCCCTGCCCCAGATCCAGGCCGGGGTGGGTGCCTCGGCCGACGAGATCAGCTGGATCCAGACCGCCTATCTGATCCCGGAGGTCGTGATGATCCCCCTGTCGGGCTATCTGTCGCGGCTGTGGGGGACGCAGAAGGTGTTTCTGGTCTCCTGCGCCGGCTTCCTGCTGATGAGTGTGGCCACCGGTCTGTCGTCCTCGATCGAGGCCATGATCGTCTTCCGGGCCCTGCAGGGCTTTGTCGGCGGGGCCATGATTCCGACCGTCTTCGCCGTGGCCTTTACCGCCTTCCCGCCGGACAAGCGCGTCACGGCCAGTATCGTCATGGGCCTGATCGTCACCCTGGCTCCGACCGTCGGCCCGACCCTCGGCGGGCATCTGACGGAATGGCTCAGCTGGCGCTGGCTGTTCTTCATCAACGTCATTCCGGGCATGTTGGTGCTGTTCCTGGTCGGTCGCTATGCCGATTTCGACAAGGGCGATCCGGCCCTGGCCAAGGGGTTCGACTGGGCCGGACTGGGGCTGATGGCGACCTTTCTGATGAGCCTGCAATTCGTGCTCGAGGAGGGTGCGAAGAACGACTGGTTCACCGACGACCTGATCCTGCTTCTGGCCGTGGTCGCCGCCATGACCGGGCCGGCCTTCATCTGGCGCTCCCTGACCTATCGCAATCCGATCGTCGAGCTGCGCGCCTTCACCAACCGCAACTTCCTTGTCGGGGTGGTGATGACCTTCATTGTGGGCGCCGTCCTGTTCGGCGGCACCTTCCTGCTGCCCCTGTTCCTCGGCCGGGTGCGCGACTATTCGGCCTCCGAAGTGGGGACGACCATGGTGGTCTCCGGCCTGGCCATGTTCCTGACCGCCCCCCTGGCCGGACGGCTGGTGCGCAAGGTCGACCTGCGGCTGCTGATGTTCAGCGGCTTCGCCCTTTGCGCCTGGGGCATGTGGAGCGCCCGGCTGGTCACCCCCGACTGGGGTTTCTGGGAGTTCGCCGGCGTTCAGGCCGTGCGCGGCTGCGGCGTCATGATGGCCCTGATCGCGGCCCAGCAGGTGACGATGTCGACCCTGCCGCCCGGGATGGTCAAGAACGCCTCGGGCCTGGTCAATCTCAGCCGCAACGTCGGCGGCGCCTTCGGCCTGGCGATCCTCAACACCTCCCTGACCCGGAATACCGCCCTGCATATGAGCGAGCTGACCCAGGGCATACCGGTGACCAGCGCGGGCATGCAGGCCATGCTGGCGGGGCTGCAGGCCCGGTTCGCGGACTCGATTGATCCGGACGGGTCGGCGATCAAGGCCGTCTTCGGCATGCTGCAGAAACAGGCGACCACCCTGGCCTTCGGCGACGCCTTCGCCATGCTGGCCGTCGCCTGTGCCTTTGCGGCCTTCGCCACCCTGTTGTCCCGTCCGGTCAAGGCGCCGGCGGGCGCCCCGCCCCTGGATGCGCACTGATGGCCAGGGTTCGCGGACAGGTCGACGAGACCAAGACGGAGGCCATCCTAGAGGCGGCGTCGGCGCTGTTCGGGGAGAAGGGCGCCCTGGCCTCGATGGAGCAGATCGCGCGCCGCGCCGGGGTATCGCGCCAGACCCTGTACAACCGCTTTCCCAACAAGCTGGAGATCGGTCGGGCCCTCGCCGCCCGAAGGTCCGACGCCATCAGCGCGCCGCTGCGGGCCGGCGGTGATCCGGCAACGGTGCTGACCGCCTTTGCCCTCGGCCTGCTGGACAAGGTGTTCCGGGCAGACGCCGGGGCGTCCTTGCGCGGCGTCGCCCTGATGTCGCCGGAGATGCCGGACCTCGCCGATGCCATCTACGAGGCCGGCCCGGCCGAGGGCCTGCGCCGCCTCGCGGCCTGGCTGGCCGAGCAGGACCGGCTGGGCCTGATGCGCGTCCCGGACCCCGAGGCGGCGGCTGAGATGTTCGCAGGCATGGCGCTGGGGCACGGCCATCTGCGCAGCATTCTCGGCGTGGCCCAGCCGTCAATAGACCTTGAGCCACGGGCCGCCGAGGCGGCGCGCCGGTTCCTGCGCGCCTTCGCCCGCTGATGGTTGGCCCGGGCCGCCAATCGGACTAGACCGCGCAGACCCATCCGGAGTTCCCCCATGCTGATCCATCTGTCCTCCTGGCCCGAGATCGACGCCCGGCTGAAGACCACGAAGACGGTGGTGGTGCCGATCGGCTCCAACGAGCAGCACGGCCCGACCGGCCTGCTGGGCACCGACTGGATGTGCCCGGAGATCATCGCCCATGCGGCGGAGAAACAGGACGGGAACCTGGTCGTGGCCCCGACCTTCAACATCGGCATGGCCCAGCACCACCTGGCCTTCGCCGGCACCATCAGCCTGCGCCCCTCGACCTTCATGGCGGCCATCACCGACTGGGTGTCGTCGCTGAGCCGGCACGGCTTCGAGCGGATCTATTTCCTCAACGGTCACGGCGGCAATATCGCCACCATCGAGGCCACCTTCGCCGAGATCTACGCCGAATGGAGCTTCGTCGAAGAGCAGCCGCCCTTCGTGCTGAAGCTCAAGAACTGGTGGGACCTGCCGGGGGTCAACAGCCTGTGCAACAAGATCTTCCCGACCGGCCACGGCATGCACGCCACCCCGTCCGAGATCGCCGTGACCCAGGCCGCCTATCCCGATCACATCAAGACCGCGACCTACAGCCCGCAGATCGCGCCGATCGGGCCGATCCGCGACGCCCTCGACTATCGCGCCCGCTTCCCGGACGGCCGGATCGGCTCCGACCCGGCCCAGGCCAGCCCGGAAAAGGGCCAGACCATCATCGATGCCTCGGTCGCGGCCCTGCTCAAGGATGTCGCCGACTTCTCCGCCGAGGTCTTGCCGGAGGTCTGAAACCGGCCCAAGGCTGAGACATGACCGAGTTTGAAAAAGCCCTGAAGACCGGCCGCCGCCTGACCCGCGACGGTGCGAAGGCGGCCAGTACGGCCCTGTCCGGCGGCGAGATGATGCAGGCCGCGGGTGATGTCATCAACGCCCGGCTGGAGATCATGGCCGCCGGCATGGCCGATCCACGCAAGGCCGACCTGACCGAGATGTCGCTGATGAGCACCGAAAAGGTCGAGGCCCTGTCGGCCTCGGCCTCGGCCATGGCGAAAACCTTCGGCGATATCGGCGGCCGGCTGGGCTCGGGCGCCTTGACCGAGGCCGGTCTGGCATCGAAGGCCGCCACCTCGATCGCCACCGCCGCGACCCCGGCCGCCGCCATGCAGGCGCAGTACAGCTATGCCGTCGGCTGGTGGAGCCGGGCGGCGGCGCAGATGCTGACCCTGAACAGCGCCCTGCTGCAGGGCCAGGCCGACGCCATCCGCCCGATCCACAACACCGCCGTCGCCAATGCGAAACGGCTGAAGAAATAACGGAACACCCGCGCCTGCGATGTCTTTCTCCTGGGTGAAAAGGAGATCGTCATGACCACCCCCCCGACCAAGGACCCGCATCCCGCCATGATGGGAGACGGCACCCAGGAACAGAACCTCAACCAGAAGGGTGATCCCTCCAAACGGATCACCGAGGCCGAGACCAAACAGGCGTTCGGCCAGAAGACCAAATCCCCCGGCTGACGACGAAAAGCGCGCCGCCCCCGCCGTTTCGGGGGCGGCGTTTTTCCTTACCGGAACGGCGGCTCGTCGAAGGCGCGGAGCTTGCGGGAATGCAGGCGGCTGCCCTCGGCGCGCAGCAGATCGATGGCGTGGATACCGATCTGCAGATGCTCGGAGATCGAGCCCTCATAGAAGCGGTTGGCCTGTCCCGGCAGTTTGATCTCGCCATGCAGCGGCTTGTCCGAGACACACAGCAGGGTGCCGTAGGGCACCCGGAAGCGGTAGCCCTGGGCCGCGATGGTGGCGCTCTCCATATCGATGGCCACAGCCCGGCTCTGGTTGAAGCGCAGGGCCGATTTGGAATAGCGCAGCTCCCAATTGCGGTCGTCCGTGGTCACCACCGTGCCGGTGCGCAGACGCCGCTTGACCTCCTCGCCGGGTGCCCCCGACACGATCTTGGCGGCGTCGTAGAGGGCACGCTGGACCTCGGCGATCGAGGGAATGGGAATGTCCGGCGGCAGGACCGCGTCCAGCACATGGTCGTCACGCAGATAGGCATGGGCCAGGACATAGTCGCCGATGCTCTGCGAGGGCCGCAGGCCGCCGCAGTGGCCGATCATCATCCAGGCATGCGGTCGGGTGACGGCCAGGTGGTCACAGATGGTCTTGGCGTTGGACGGACCGACCCCGATATTGACCAGGGTGATGCCGTTCGAGCCCGGCGCGGTCAGGTGGTAGGCCGGCATCTGGTGTTTCTTCCAGGCCGCATCCATGACCGCCGCCCCGGGATCGGGCGTGTCGCGGGTGATAACGATGCCGCCGGCGCAGACCAGGGTCTCATAGGGACTGGCCGGGTCCTGTAGCTGGTCGCAGGCCCAGCGGACGAACTCATCGACATAGCGATTGTAGTTGGTGAACAGGATGTAGGACTGAACGCCCTCGACCGGCGTGCCGGTGTAGTGGCGCAGGCGGGCCAGGGAGAAGTCCGTGCGCAGACCGTCGAACTGGGCGAGTGGGAAGTCCCGGGTCAGGTCGAACATGCCGTCCGAGATCTCGTCACCGATATGGGCCAGGTCCGTGGTCGGGAACCAGCGTGCGACGGCGGCCGTCTGGCTGCGGTCGAGGGCCACGGCCGAGCCGTCCATCACATAGGGGAAGGGAATCTCCTGATGCGACGGGCCAACCTCGAAGGTGGCCCCATAGTCTGCCTGCAGCAGGCTCAGCTGTTCCATCAGATAGGGGCGGAACAGGTCGGGCCGGGTGATGGTGGTCGAATAGACGCCCGGCCGCGACAGGCGGGCGTAGGCGCGGGTTTCCAGGTTCCCGGGCCGTTCGCCGAACCAGCTGACCCTGAGTTCCGGATAGGAAAACAGGCCCTTGGCCCGCGCTTCCGGATCGGCGCGTTCGCCGGTCCGCAGAAAGGTCGCCACTGCGGAGCGCAGGTTGGAGACGGATTGATTGTAGAGGGTTTCGAGGCGGTCCAATGCCGCCTGGGGTGTCATCGTTTCTGTCATGGCCTCCTCTAGCGGAGGATCATGGCCTTGGCGAGACGGTGACGCCTGGCCTCAGCCCAGTTCGCGGTGAAGGAAGGCCGTGGCGTCGTCCAGCACCGGGGCCTTCTTGCGGAACAGGGGCGAGAAGGTCGAGATCAGGTCGGCGTGGTTCAGGCCGGGATAGAGTTTCTCCTCGCAGCGGCCGCCGACCGACCGCATTCGCTCGCACAGGATGGTGGTGTCCTCGGCATGGACGATGACGTCATCGGTTCCATGACCCAGCCATAGCGGCGGCGCGTCGGCACGGGCGAAGGTCACCGGCTGGGTCAGGGTCGGATCGGCGACGCGGCCGAAGGCATTGATCGAGGCCGGGACGTCGAACGGCAGGAAATCATAGGGCCCCGCCAGGCCGACCGCCGCCCGGATCAGGCCGGGTGCCCCGACGGCGGCCATATAGCGCCGGTCGAGGCTGATCATCATGGCCAGGTGCGCGCCCGCCGACTGACCGATGACCCCCAGCCGCTCCGGATCGGCCCCGAACCGGCCGGCGATCTCCCCGACCCGGGCCGTGGCCAGGGCCGCGTCCTCGATGAAGGCCGGAAAATGCACCTGGGGGACCAGCCGGTAGTCCGGCAGGGCGACGACGAAGCCGCGCGCCGCCAGCGCCTGGGCCGCCCAGGCGTAGTAGGTCTTGTCGCCGCTGTCCCAACCGCCCCCGTAGAACAGCACCAGCACCGGCCAGGGGCGCTCGGGGACCGCTGTGGGGACGAAGACATCGAACCTCTGGCGCGGGTCATCACCATAGGCGAGGTCGCGCGCGGCGCGGCGCACCCCGCCGTCGCGCGGACCGAAGGTATTCAGCATGGCCAGGGGCGAACAGGCCGCAGCCAGCATTCCCAGGGCGGGGGCGAACAGGCCTCTTCGGGTCATGCGGCCCCTATTCGGCCGGGCTCAGATAGCGGTCCAGCCAGCCGAACACCTCACTGTGCCACTGGCGGCTGTTGGCAGGCTTGAGCACCCAGTGGTTCTCATTGGGGAAGACCACCAGCCGGCTCTCGATGCCGCGCCGCTGCAGGGCGGTGAAGGTCGACAGGCCCTGGGCGGTCGGGATGCGGAAGTCCAGATCGCCCTGGATCACCAGCATCGGATCGCGCCAGTTGAGCACATGGTTGGCCGGGTTGAATTCCTGGTAGCCGCGCGGATTGTCCCACGGCGTGCCGCCGTATTCCCATTCGGTGAACCACAGCTCCTCGGTCGAATAGCCCATGCCGAAGGTGTCGAAGACGCCGTCGTGGTTGACCAGGCATTTGAACGCGCCGGGCCAGTTGCCGGCGATCCAGTTGATCATATAGCCGCCGTAGGAGGCCCCCAAGGCACAGGCATTGTCGCCGTCGAGGAAGGGATAGCGTTCCCGGGCAAAGGCCCAGCCCTTCTGCAGGTCTTCCAGCGGGCGGTCGCCCCAGTGCTGGCTGATCGAATCGGTGAAGGCCTGGCCGTAGCCGGTCGAGCCGTGGAAATCGATCATCACCACCGCATAGCCCGCCCCGGCATAGGTCGAGGCGTTCCAGCGATAGGACCAGGAATTGCCGAACGAGCCCTGGGGCCCGCCGTGGATCAGGAAGGCGACCGGATACTGCCGGCCCTCGACATAGCCGGCGGGCTTGATGACATAGGCGTAGACCGTCTCGCCGTTCCAGCCGGGGAAGCTGAACTGCTCGGGCTCGCCGAAGGTCTCGGCGTCCAGCGACGGGTTCACATCGGTAATCCGGCGCGGCATTTCCCGCCCGCGGAAGGTCTTGACGAACAGCTCGCTCGGCCGGGTCAGGGTGTCCTGGGCGAAGACAAAGCCCGACGGCGTCTGCTGGAAGGCCGAGACATGGCCCGGGCCGGTGACCGGCACGACCGCGCCGCGGGCCACATCGATCGCAAACAGCCGCGTCTGACCGACGTCGCCGGCGGTGGTGTAGAGGGTCCGTCCGTCGCGCGACCACTGCAGGGTATCGGCGGACCGGTCCCAGTCCGCGGCGATCTGACGGACCTGTCCGGTCGTCATGTCGCGCAGGAAGATGGCGTATTTGTCGGCCTCGAACCCGGGCCGTGCCATGGCCCGATAGGCCATCGTCCGGCCGTCCGGCGAGAACACCGGACCCGTATCCCAGGCGTCATTGGCGTCGGTCAGGTTCTCGAAGGTCCCGTCGCCGCTCAGGCCATTGGTCCGGAACAGGTCGAAATTGGTGCTCCAGGGCTCGGACCGGCCGGCCACGCGTGACGAAAAGACGATCGACTGGCCGTCGGGGGCGAAGACGAATTCGCTCTCGTCGCCGAACGGCTTGGAAGGGGTGTCGCCGTCGAAGCCGCGCGTCACCATCACCGGCGCGCCCGTGCCGTCGGCATTGACCACGAACAGATGGTTCTGCGTCCCGTCTGCCCAGGTGTCCCAGTGGCGCACAAACATCCGGTCATAGACCTGGCCGGTGGCAGGGTCGTCGGCCACGGCCTTGCTCCGGTCGACGGTGCAGGCCAGGTCGGGGCAGTCGGGGAAGACCGCCAGCGACACGGCGACCTTCGTGGCGTCGGGGCTGAGGCGATAGGCGTTCACATCCAGAGGCAGGTTGGTCACCTGCACCGGGCCGGTGCCGTCGGCGGCGGCGCGCCAGACCTGGCTGGAACCCGAACGGCCCGAGAGGAAATAGAGATGGCCGTCAGACCCCCAGCGACCGGTGTTGGCCCCGCCCTCATTGATGGCCAGCCGGACCGGCTCGCCCGGTGCGTTCAGGTCCATCATGTACAGGGCGCCCGAGCGGCGGTTGGCGGCGACGTCGGTCGTGGTCACCGAATAGACCACCCAGCGGCCGTCCGGCGACACCTGCGGATCACCCAGCCGGTTCAGGGCGATCATGTCCTCCCAGGTGAAGGTGTTGATCTCCGCCGCGGCGGCAACCGGAGCCTCGGCGACCGCCACCGGCGGCGTTCCGGCCAGGGCGGGCAGGGCGGCGGAACCCAGCAGGGCGGCGGCGCTCAGGCCGGTGAGCAGACGGGTCAACGGGCGCATGCAGGCATCCTCGAACGGGGGGCGAAGGTCTCGATGCAAAGGGGTAGCACCGGCATGACGCCGGGCAAAGACAGGAGGCCAGGTTGACGCTTGCGGCGACCGTCCGGAGCGGCGACAACCGGGTCAATGACCGAGACCGACGCCCCCATGCCGACCCGCCGCGACCCGCACATTGTCGACGTGCTGATCGCCGAGCGCGCGCCGCGTCTGACCCGGTCCCTGTTCTGGCCGGTGATCCGGCCGGTCCTCTACAAGCTGCTCAACTACCGGGCCGCCGTGGACATGGCCGATGCGGTCAGGCCGCTGTCCGGGGCCGGGGCGCTCGACTATATGAGCGCGCTGATGGACCTGCGGGTCGAGGTGAGGAGTCCCGAGCGGATTCCGGCCACCGGCCGCTGTATCGTCGTGGCCAACCACCCGACCGGAATCGCCGACGGAATCGCCGTCTTCGACGCCGTGCGGGCCCGTCGCGCGGATGCGATCTTCTTCGCCAATGCCGATGCCCTCAGGGTCTCGCCGCGTCTGGGCGAGGCCGTCATCCCGGTCGAATGGGTGGTGGCCAAGCGCAACCGCGAAAAGACCCGCGCCACCCTGGCGGCGGCCCGGGAGGCCTTCGAGGCCGATCGCTGCGTGGTCCTGTTCCCGGCCGGCCGACTGTCGCGCGTGGCGAAGGACGGCTCCCTGACCGATCCGGAATGGGCGCAGACGGCCGCGTCCCTGGCCCGCAAATATGACGCCCCGGTCGTGCCCATCCATGTCGCGGGTCCCGATTCGACCCTGTTCCACCTGTTCGACCGGGTGTCGGAGGAGTTGCGCGACATCACCCTCTTCCACGAACTGCTGAACAAGCGGAAGGCGACCTTCCGGCTCAAGGTCGGGAAGCCGATCCCGCCCGCCCGGCTCGACATCGATGCGGCCCGGGCGACCGCCGGGCTCAAGACCTTCACCGAACGGGTCCTGCCCGAACAGCCGGACGCCGATTTCGCATGAGCCGGGACTGGACCCTGCCGGACGCCGGAGCCACGACCCGTCTGGGTGCCGCGATCGCGCGCGGGCTGGCACCGGGCGAGGCGGTCCTGCTGTACGGGCCGCTGGGCATGGGCAAGTCGACCCTGGCGCGCGGCCTGATCCGCGCCCTGACCCGGCCCGACGAGGACGTCCCCTCCCCCACCTTCACCCTGGTGCAGTTCTACGAAAGCGCGCCGCCCGTGGCCCATTTCGACCTCTATCGCCTGACCCGACCCGAAGAGGCGGCGGAGATCGGGCTGGACGAGGCGCTCGATGACGGCTGCGCCGTGATTGAATGGCCCGAGCGGCTGGGCGACGATCCGGCGGCCTGGCTGGGGCCGGACCGACTCACCGTGACCCTGGCCGAAGCGGGTGACGGCCGGCATGCGACCGTTTCTGGCGCAGGGGCGTGGGACGCCAAGCTGAAGGATCTGCATGTCTGACCGCGAACACCATCGTCTGGACTTTCTGAAGTCGGCCGGCCTCGCCGACGCCGTGCGCGCGCCGCTGGCCGGCGACGCCTCGACGCGCCGCTATGAGCGGCTGACCACCCCGTCCGGCTCGACCCTGATGTTGATGGATCAGCCGCCGGCCACAGAGTCTCACCCCTGTGACCCCGACTGGAGCCCGGCCCAGCGTCATGCGTCCGGCTGGAATGCCGTTGCCCGGCTGTCAGCCGGCCGGATCGAGGCCTTCGCCGCCGTGGCCCAACACCTGCGCGACGCCGGGCTCTCGGCGCCGGAGATCGTGGCGCTTGACGCCCCCGGCGGCCTGGCCGTGATCGAGGATTTCGGTGACGATCTGTTCGCCCGGGTGATCGAGGACGGGGAGCCGCAGGCGCCGCTCTATCTGGCCGCCGTGGACGCCATCGCCCGGCTGCATATGGCGGGGCTCCTGCCCGGGGTGATGCCGGGCCCCGGCGGCGGCTGGCCGCTGCTGACCTATGACGCCGTCGCGCTTCAGGGCGGCGCGGACCTGTTCGTGCAGTGGATGCCGAAGCTCTTTCCCGAACTCGATTTCGGACCGGCGACGCTGGAGGCGTGGCAGGAGGCCTGGGCACCCGTCACGGCCATGGGTGAACAGAAGGCCTGGGTCATGGCCCATCGCGACTACCACGCCGAGAACCTGATCTGGCTGCCCGAGCGGACCCACCATCGGCGGGTCGGACTGATCGACTTCCAGGATGCGGTCCTGGCCCATCCCGTCTGGGACCTGCACTCCCTGCTGCAGGACGCCCGTCGCGATGTGCCGCCCGAACTGGAGACGGTCGCCCTGGAGCATTATTTCGATGTGATGATGGTCGACCGGGAGGTCTACCGCCGCGACTATGCCGCCCTCGCCGCGCTGAACGAGGCGCGCATCCTCGGGGTCTTCGCCCGGCTGGTGGCCCGCGACGGCAAGCCCCGCTATCGCGCCTTCATGCCGCGGATGTGGGCGCATCTGAACGCCAATCTGCGCAAACCCGGGCTGGAGACCATTGCAGCCTGGTTCGACCGCCACGTCCCCGCGGGGCTGCGAGGATGAGCCCGGTGCCCACGACCGCCATGGTCCTCGCCGCCGGCCTCGGCACCCGGATGCGGCCCCTCACCGACGACCGGCCCAAGGCCCTGGTCGAGGTCGGCGGGGCGGCCCTGATCGACCATGTGCTTCGCCGTCTGGGCGAGTCGGGCGTCGAGCGCGCCGTCGTCAATGTCCACTGGTTCGCCGAGCGGCTGGAATCCCACCTCGCAGCGCGCGCCGGCAGGCCCGAAATCCTCATCTCCGACGAGCGCGCCGAACTGCTGGAAACGGGCGGTGGCCTGAAGAAGGCGGCCGCGCTGCTGGGCGCGGACCCGGTCTTTGTCGCCAATATCGACAGCGTCTGGACCGACAACAGCGCGCCCGGCGACACGGCCCTGAATCAACTCGCGCGGCTGTGGAATCCGTCAATCATGGATGCGGCCCTTCTTCTCGCGCGACGCGAGGGCTCGATCGGCTTCGAGGGGGGTGGCGATTTCTTCCTCGCCGATGACGGCCGCCTGACCTTCCGCGGCGACGCGGCCGAGGCTCCCTACGCCTATATGGGCGTGCACATCTGCCGGCCCGACTATGTCGCCGACGGCCCCGACGGCCCCTTTTCCCTGAGCGGCTTCTGGCGCCGGTCAGCCGCGGCGGGGCGGCTCTACGGCTGTGTGCTGGACGGCGACTGGATGCATGTCGGCGACCCCGCCGCCCGGGATGCGGCCGAGACGAAACTGGCCGGTGGATGACCACCCGTTTCGATCCCTTTTCCGGTACCGGCCCGCGCTGGTATGCGATCGAGGCCCAGCGGCCTTTCCTCGACGATCTGGCCGCCGGGGTGCTGGACTGGCTCGGCGACCATCCGCCCGAGACCCTGTCCGACGCCGTCATCCTGCTGCCCAACCGTCGCGCCGCGCGGGCCTTTACCGCCGCCCTGTCCCGTCAGGCGGGCGGGCGGCCCATCCTCCTGCCCCAGGTCCGGCCGCTCGGCGATCTGGAAGAGGACGAACCGCCCTTCGCGCCCGGCGACATCGGCCTGGACCTGCGCCCCGCGATCGCCCCCCTGGCCCGGCGCTTCGAGATGGCGCGGATGATCGTCGAGGACTTCAGTCCCGGCCTGCCGCCCCTGCGGGCGCTGGAACTGGCCGACGCCCTCGGCGGCTTCCTCGATTCCTGCCAGCTCGAGGAGGTCGAGGACATCGGCCGTGTGGCCACCCTGGTCGAGGGGGATCTGGCCGGGCACTGGCAGGAATCAGCCCGATTTCTCGGGCTCGCGGTCGAGGCCTGGCCGAAACGGCTGGAGCGCATGGGGCTGGTCGATCCGGCCTGGCGGCGCGCGCGGCTGCTGCGGCTTCTCGCCGACGCCTGGACCGAACGCCCCCCGACCCAGACGGTCATCGCCGCCGGCTCGACCGGTTCGGCCCCGGCCGCCGCCGATGTGCTGGCTGCGGTGGCCGGGGCCCCGCGCGGTTGCGTCGTCCTGCCGGGCCTCGATTTCGACCTTGATGACAGGGTCTGGGACCGGCTGGGCGAGAGTGAACAACATCCCCAGAATGCGCTCTGGCGGCTGCTGGACCGTCATTCGGTCCCACGCGGGACCGTCCGACCCTGGTTCCGCCCCGAGCGGCCGGCGGCCGAGGCGGCGCGCGGCCGCGCCCGCCAGCGCCTGCTCAACGAGGCCTTGCGCCCCGCCGAATCCACCGATGACTGGCGGGTCCTGATCCGGGACCTTCGGGCGACGGCCTTCCGCAGCCAGTCCGCCGACCCGATCGCCGAGGGCCTCGAGGGCCTGTCTGTGGTCACCGTCCGGGCCGAGGAGGAGGCTGCCGCAACCCTGGCCCTGATGATGCGCGAGACGCTGGAGACGCCGGGCCGGACCTGCGCCCTCGTCACCCCTGATCTCGCCCTCGGCCGACGCGTCGCCGCCCGGCTGGAGCGCTGGGGCATCAGCGCCGACCTGTCCTCGGGCCAGCCCCTGTCGCGGATGCTCGCCGGCCGGCTGGTCGACCTCTGCGTCCGCTTCGTCGCCGATCCGCTGGATCCGCACGTCCTGCTGGGGTTGTTGAAACATCCCCTCGTCCGTCTCGACCTCGGCGATGCGTCCGTCGAGGTCGCGGTCAAGGCGCTGGAGCACTACGGCCTGCGTGGCCCGCGCCGTCGCAACTGGGGGCGTCTGCGCGAGACCCTCACCCGCGCCGGCCAGCCGCGCGACGACGGCAAGCTTCCATCCGAAGGCACACTGGCGCGCCTGTCCGCCGCCGATACCCTCGTCGACCGGCTGGAGGCCCTGTCGGCCGGGGCCGCAGCGGCCTTCACGCCTTACGCCGCCCTCGAGACGGCCGCCCGCGACCTGACCCGACTGATCGAGGCCCTGGCCGGGCCGGACGCCTGGGCCGGGCCCGACGGCGAGGCCGCCGCCGGCCTGATCTCGGCCCTGATCGAGGGCGGGGCCGCCCTGGGGTCCATTTCGCCGACCGAGTTCGCCACCCTCGTCCATGCGCTCCTGACCGAACAGACCGTTCGCACCGGCGGGGCCAACCAGCCCCGGCTGCGCATCCTCGGGGCCATCGAGGCGCGGCTGGTGCGGGCCGACCGGATGATCCTCGCCGGGCTGGAGGAGGGCGTCTGGCCCAACGCCGCCCCGACCGATCCCTTCCTGTCCCGCCCCATGCGCCAGACCCTCGGCCTGCCGCCGCCCGAGCGCCGCCTGGGCCAGACCGCCCAGGACTTCGTCCAGGCCGCCTGTGCCGAAGAGGTCATCCTCGTCCATTCCGAGCGCCGCGGCGGTCAGCCGGCGGTCAAGTCACGCTGGCTCTGGCGACTGGAAATGCTGACCCGCGGGGCCCACGCCGAGGCGACCCCGGTGGCCCTTGAGCGGCCGTTGCGCCACCTCGATCTCGCCCGCACCCTGGATGCCCCGGCGCGGGCCACGCCTGACTATGCCCCGCGCCCCCGGCCGAAGCCGCCGGTTGCGCGTCGGCCGCTCGAACTGCCGGTCACGGGCGTCGAACGTTGGGTGCGCGATCCCTACGCCATCTATGCCCGCTATGTCCTGAACCTGAGACAACTCGACCGGCCCGGCGAGGCGGCAGAGGCCCTCGCCCGCGGCAATGCCGTGCACAAGGCCATAGAGCGGATGACCCTGGCCTGGCCCGGGATCCTGCCCGATGACAGCGCCGACCAGCTCGAGGCGCTTCTGCTGGAGGAACTCGACAGCCACGGCTTCGAGGACGCCGCCATGGCCCGCGAGACGCCCCTGGCCCGCAACAGCGCCCGCTGGATTGCCGCCTTCGAGGCCGACCGCCGCGCGCGCGGGATCGAGATCCGCGTCGAGGAAAGGGTCGAAATGCTCCTCCCCACCGCCCGCGGCCCCTTCAAACTCACGGCCAAGGCCGACCGGATCGAACTCTCCGCGACGGGCGCCGCAATCCTGGACTTCAAGACCGGCAGCATCCCCTCGGCCAAACAGGTGAAAAGCGGTTTCTCGCCCCAGCTGACCCTGACCGGAGCCATCCTCGCCGGCGCCGGGCTGTCCGACACCGGCCCGGTCACGCCCGAGGATCTGACCTATGTCCGCGTGGTCGGACGCAAGACGCCGGGCGAGGCGAAGTCCCGTGCCGCCGGCGCCGAGGCTGAAGCCCTGTCGATGGCCGCGCTCGAAGGCCTCAAGGCCCGCATCGCCCGTTTCGAGGACCCCGGCACCCCCTATCCCAGCTGGGTGGCACCCCAGTTCATGGGCAGCTTCGGCGGCAACTATGACCACCTCGCCCGGCTCTGGGAGTGGCATGTGGTCGGCGGCGAGGACGCCGCGGACGGCGGAGACGCAGAATGACCGCCCGCATCCTGCCCGACCCGCACCAGATCGCCGCCGCCGATCCCGGCCAGTCGGTCTTCGTCACCGCCAACGCCGGCTCGGGCAAGACCTCGACCCTCGTCGACCGCGTGGCCCGCCTGCTGCTCAAACAGGTCCAGCCCGGCGAGATCCTGTGCGTGACCTATACCAAGGCCGCCGCGGCCGAGATGCAGGCCCGGCTGTTCGACCGGCTCGGGGCCTGGGCCGTCATGGACGACGACGACCTGGCGCAGTCCCTGGCGGATCTGGGCGGTCACGATCATGAGACATCTCAGCCCGAGGCCCTTTCCCGGGCTCGCCGGCTGTTCGCCAAGGCGCTCGACACGCCCGGCGGCCTCAAGATTCAGACCATCCACGCCTTCTGCGAAAAACTGCTGCGCCGCTTCCCGCTCGAGGCCGGCGTCACGCCCGGCTTCACCGTGCTGGAGAACGAGGCGGCCGCAGCTCTGTCGCACGCCGCGCGCGAGGCGCTCGCCAAGATGGCCCTGGCCAATTTCGACGCCCGCGTCGGCCGCGCCTACAGCCATTTCGCGGTCGAACTGAAGTGGGACGACTTCCAGGACCTGCTCGGCCTGATCGAGACCGACCGGGTCAAGCTGACCGACTATACCGCCCGCGTGGTCGCCGGCACCGCCGACGGCCCCCATGCCCTCGTGGGAGCGGATCCGGAGGTCTCCGTCGAGGCCCTGGAACAGGACTTCATGCGCTGGCTTGACCGGGACCAGTGGCAGGCCATGACCGCCGCCATGGCCACAGGCTCGACCAATGACCAGAAATGCGCCGACCGGATGCGCGCCGCCGCCTGGACCTTCGACGGTATCGCCCCGGTCTTTCTGACCGAGAAGCGCGAAACCCGGGCCTCCGTGGCGACCGCCAAGGCCCCGCCGGCGGCCCGGAACTGGCTGACCGACCTCCAGCTGAAATACCTTTCCGCCCTCGGGGAAGTGCGCAAGGCAAGGGTCGCTGCGGACACGGTCCATGTCCTGACCCTCGCCCAGGTCCACGCGGAGATCTACGACCGGGCCAAGGAGGCCCGCGGCGCGCTGGATTTCGGCGACCTGGTCGCCCGCACCGTCGACCTTCTGACCGTCCGCTCCTCAGCCGCCTGGGTGCTGTACAAACTCGACGGTGGGATCGAGCATGTGCTGGTCGATGAGGCCCAGGACACCGCGCCCCAGCAGTGGGACATCATACGGGCTCTGACCGAAGGCTTCTTCTCCGGCGACAGCGGGCGGGTTCCGAGGGTCCTCCCCACCACCGGACAGCTTCCGGCCCGCACCGTCTTCGCGGTCGGGGACGAGAAACAGTCGATCTATTCCTTCCAGGGTGCGCGACCCGAACGGCTGCGCCAGGAATCCCAGCGCTACGACAGTCTGGTGACCGGCTCTGGCGCATCCTTCCTGCCGGTCCAGTTGGCCACCTCCTTCCGATCGACGCCGGAGGTGCTCAGCTTCGTCGACTCTGTCTTCCACGGACCGGAGCGGACCGCCGCCCTCGTGGGCGAGGATGTGGGCTACATCCCCCCCCATGTCGCCAAACGCGCGGCCGATCACGGCTGCGTCGACCTGTGGCCCCTGTTCGAGGACCAGAAGGCGCCCGAGCCCGACGTCTGGGACCCGGTCGACCAGGAAGCGTCCACCAGCGGCCGCAAGCAGCTGGCGGCCAAACTGGCGGCCTGGATCCAGGGCCAGGTCGAAACCGGCGTGACGGTCCAGGACCGCAAGCGGGGCGAGCTGCGGCCCTGCGGCTATGGCGACTTCCTGATCCTGGTGCGTCGCCGCGACGCGACCTTCGAGGAGATCATCCGGGCGCTGAAATCCGCCGGCGTACCGGTGGCCGGGGCCGACCGGCTGAAGCTGTCGTCGCACATCGTCTTCGACGACCTGATCGCCCTCGCCCGCTTCGCCCTCTATCCCGACGACGAACTGAGCCTGGCCGGAATTCTGCGAAGTCCCTTCTGCGACGTCGATGAGGACAGTCTGTTTGAACTCGCCGGGCGGGAGGCGCGGCGCGCCAATCTCTGGACCGTCCTGCAGCAGCGCGCCGGGGAGCGACCCGAATGGTCTCATGCCCGAGACTTCCTGCTGGCGCTGATCGCGACCCGCGACCGGGATCCGTTCGGCTTCTTCTCGGGCCTGCTGAACCGGGTCGACGGCGGCGGCCTGTCGGGTCGGGCCCGGATCCTGCGCCGGCTGGGTGTCGAGGCCGGCGAGGCGATCGACGAAACCCTCAACCAGGTGCTTTCGGCCGAGGATCGCGGCGGCGTCGACCTGGAGACCTGTCTGGCCCTGCTGGAAGCCGCCGATGTCGAGGTCAAGCGCGAGCTGGAAGGCGCGCGCCACGAGGTCCGCGTCATGACGGTGCACGGGGCCAAGGGGCTGGAAGCGCCGGTGGTCATCCTGCCCGACACGACCAGCCGGGCGAAGGCCCAGGGCCCGAGCCTGATGCCGGTTGCGCTGGACGACGGTTCGGAAGCCTGGCTGATGTGTCCCGGTTCCGCGACCGAAGATTGTCCCGACTCGAAGGCGGCGCGGGAGGCCCGGCAGGCGCGCGCCGAAGCCGAATCCCTGCGCCTGCTCTATGTCGCCCTGACCCGCGCCCGCGACCGGGTCGTGGTTCTGGGCCGCGCCCTCGGAACACCTAAGACCGGCTATGAAGAGCGCAGCTGGTGGGCCGTGATCGAGGAGACCTTCGGCCGCCTGGGTGACGCGGTCCGCGATCTGGACGACGGCGTCCGCCGCTTCGGCCCCGATCCGGCCGTCCTGACATCCGCCGAAGCGCCCCGGGCCGAAACCGTGGTCGCACCGGACTGGATGACCGCTTCCCCGTCTCCGGACCCCGGTATGCGCCTGACCTCACCCTCGCGCATGGATGAAGCCCTGCGGATCCCCGCACCCTCCCCCCTTGCCACCACCGCCGGGCCGGGCGCACCGCTGGGCCGGTTCCGGCGCGGCGACCTGATCCACCGGCTGCTGGAACGACTGCCCGACATTTCCCCGGCCGAACGCCCGGATGCGGCGGAAAGAATGCTGTCCCGGGAACGGGACCTCGACGACGACCAGCGGGCCGAGATGATCGAATCCGCCTTCCGGGTCCTGGACGACGACCGGTTCGCCCCGGTCTTCGGGTCGGGCTCGCGGCCCGAGGTGGCCCTGACCGGTTCGGTCGGGACGATCGCCGTCTCGGGGCGGATGGACCGGCTGGTG
>Ga0114980_10000159_pt1 | contig 45218 bp, 48 predicted proteins | sample S_140806_EF_Meta_FD_87018 | JGI IMG/M metagenome (GOLD analysis project Ga0114980, IMG submission 87018) | Freshwater microbial communities from Lake Simoncouche, Canada to study carbon cycling - S_140806_EF_MetaG | ecosystem: Environmental > Aquatic > Freshwater > Lake | place: Lake...
CTGCATACGCTTGTGGACCGGGAACTCCGCGAGCTGCTCGAAGAGGGGTGCCGCAAGCTGGACATGCCGCAGATCGCGGCGCTGGACCCGTTGGTCAGCGCGCTGTCCAGATATCTGGGTGCCGCCCTGTCGACGCGGGTCGGAGCCCAGCATGCGCTCGATACCGATTACTTCAACCGCATCGCTGCCCTCGACTATGCCATGGCCCATGATGATGGCCAGGGGTCGTCGGTCCAGCTGGAGGGGGCCGATGTGGTCCTGTGCGGTGTCAGCCGCACCTCCAAGACACCGACCTGCATCTATCTGGCTCACCGCGGCATTCGCGCCGCCAATGTGCCTCTGGTGCCGGGTCAGGAAGACGGTGAACGTCTCGTCGGGCTGAAAAACCCTCTGGTGGTCGGCCTCACGGTCTCACCAGACCGGCTGGTGCAAATCCGCAGAAACCGGCTCGACGGGCTGAACGCCAACCGGGCCAGCGCCTATGTCGACCACGACGCCGTGCGCGAGGAAACAGTCAGGGCCCGCCGCGCCTTCGAACGCCGCGGTTGGCCGGTCATCGACGTCACCCGCCGTTCTGTCGAGGAGACAGCCGCAGCAATCATCAACCTGTTGAATGAGCGCCGGACCCGCCGGCTGGGAGCCAGCTGGTGATCGCCTCCCCCGAACGATTGGTCCTCGCATCAAAAAGCGCAGCACGGCGCGCGATGCTGACGGAGGCCGGCGTCGTCTTCTCGGTCCGGGTCGCTGATGTGGACGAAGATGCCGTCAAGGCCGTTCATGACCCGGCGGATGCGGCCGGACTCGCGCTTGAACTGGCGCAGGCCAAGGCTCTGGCGGTCTCGCGCCAGGACGCCGATGCCTGGGTTCTGGGCGCTGACCAGACGCTTGGTTTCGACGGCGGCCTGGTCTCAAAGGCGGCCTCGCTCGGTGACGCGCGCGCGCGACTGGCGGCCATGCGCGGCAAGGTCCACCAACTCCACTCCGGTGCCGCCCTCGCCCGAAACGGCCAGATCGTCTGGTCAGGACTCGATACGGCAAGCCTGAGGATGCGTCGCTTCTCCGACAGCTTTCTGGACGCCTATCTGGACACCGAAGGCGAGGCCCTGCTGGCGTGCGTCGGTTCTTACCGGCTTGAGGGCATGGGGGCGCAGTTGTTCGAGGCGGTAGACGGCGACTATTTCACTGTCCTGGGCCTGCCGCTGTGGCCCGTTCTGGCTGAATTGCGCCGGGCGGGGGTGCTGCCGTCATGAGGATTCAGGCGGGTGTCGCAGGCCAGCCGATCACCCATTCGCTCAGCCCCCTGATCCATGGAGCCTGGATCGCGGATGCGGGGCTGGAGGCCGAGTATCGCCCGTTCGGGCCAGCAGACGCCGCAGAATTCGCCAGGCTCGTCGCAGAGGGGCGCGCCGGTCTCCTGCGCGGCTTCAACGTGACGGCCCCGTTCAAGGAACAGGCGCTGGCCTTGGCAGACGAAGCCTCTACGACGGCCCGAAGGTGTGGTTCTGCCAATCTGCTGCTGTTTGAGGGCGGCCAGGTCAGCGCCGACAGCACCGATGGTGCCGGGCTAATGGCTGCCCTCGCCGCCCAGGCACCAGGCCTGGCTGTTGAGGATCGTTTGGTGGTGGTGTTGGGCGCGGGCGGTGCAGCCCGGGCAGCAGTGGCGGTCCTGCTTGCGGCCGGAGCCCGTGTCGGGGTGTTGAACAGAACCACCGCGCGGGCCGAAGGTCTCGTCGCTGACGTCGGTGGGACCGTGGTTCCCCCGGGGGCGCTGGGCGAGGCCTCTCTGGTCGTCAATGCATTGAGTGTCTCACCGGACATCGACCTGACGGTCCTTGGATCGGAAACTGTCCTGATGGACATGACCTACCGCCCTCTGATGACCCCCTTCCTGACGGCCGGCCGGGCGCGAGGCCTGACGGTGGTGGACGGCCTCGCGATGCTGATCGGTCAGGCCCGGCCGTCGTTCCGGGCTCTGTTTGGCATTGAGCCGCCGGACGTCGATGTTCGACGGATCGCCTTGCATGCGCTGGAGCGCGAAGCATGATTGTTCTCGGCCTCACCGGCTCCATCGGCATGGGCAAGTCGACGACAGCGGCCATGTTTGCGGACGCGGGCGCCGTGGTCTGGAATGCCGATACGGCTGTGCACCGGCTCTATGCGCGGGGAGGGGCGGCGGTCGGCCCTGTCGGCGAGGCCTTTCCCGGCGTCGTTCTGGACGGGGCCGTCGACCGGAACCGGCTCGCCGAGGTCCTGGGACAGGATCGCGACGGCTTCCAGCGACTGGAGGCCATCGTCCATCCCCTGGTCCTGAACGGCCGGCAGGCGGAACTGGCCGCCGCCGAGGCCCGGGGTGTAAGATTGGCCGTGCTGGACATTCCCCTGCTGTTCGAGACCGGCGGTGATGCAGCGGTGGATGCGGTGGTGGTGGTGACCGCCCCGGCTGAAGTTCAGGCGGATCGGGTGCTGGCCCGGCCCGGCATGACCCGCGAAAAGTTCGAGACCATCCTGGCGCGCCAACTGCCCGACGCGGAGAAGCGTCGCCGGGCGGACTTCGTCATCGACACCGGACCCGGACTAGAGGCGGCCCGGGCTCGGGTGGAAGAAATCGTGAGGACGGTTCTGGCTCCGGGGTGGACACCGCCCCGGCGGCACCCTTGAGTGGTCCGGGATCATTGCCTTTCGGGACCGCCCGACACGCCGTGGCCTTTTGAATCCGGCCGAACCACTGCACTGAGAGCCCATGTCCCGCGAAATCGTCCTCGACACGGAAACCACCGGCTTCGACCCCCGCACGGGCGACCGGATGATCGAGGTCGGCTGTATCGAGATCGAAGATCTGCTGCCGACCGGGCGGACCTTTCACCGGTTGATCAATCCCGATCGCCTGATCCCCGCCGACGCCATCCGGGTCCACGGCATCACCGATGACAAGGTGAAGGACGCGCCGAGATTCGCTGAAATCGTCATCGACCTGTGCGATTTCATCGGCGACGCCCCGATCATCGCCCACAATGCGCAGTTTGACCGGAATTTCATCGATCACGAGTTTGGCCGCTGCGGCCGGCCGCTGTTCCCCGAGGATCGCTGGATCGATACGCTGAAACTGGCCCAGACCCGGTTTCCCGGTATGGCCAATTCGCTGGACGCCCTGTGCAAGCGGTTCAAGGTCTCGCTTGTGGAACGCACCCTGCACGGGGCCCTGATCGATGCCCGGCTGCTGGCCGAAGTCTATCTGGAGCTCAAGGGCGGCAAGGAACGCCGGCTGGATCTGTCGGCCTCACGCGCCACGGTTGCCGCAGCGGCGGCCGTGGCTGCCCAGGGCCATGGCCCTCGCCCGCGGCCTCTGCCCGTCCGGACCAGCGAGGCCGAACGGGCGGCGCATCAGGCTTTCCTGCAGGCCAATCTGAAGGACCGGTCGCTGTGGCAGGGGTATGGGCTGGAGTTGGAAGAGCGGTCGTAGACCCGACCCCGATCCCTGATCCTCAGGCCTGCCCGGTTTCGGCCGGTCCGCGCGCGATCGACTGCTGGCGGGCGACATAGATGCCGGCGAAATCGATCGGATCCAGCATGAAGGGCGGGTAGAAGCCGCCGTCCGAGGTCGCACGGGTGATGATTTCGCGGGCGAACGGGAACAGGTAGCGGGGGCATTCGATCAGCAGCAGCGGCTCGATATCCTGTTCGGCCACGCCCTGCAGGGCGAACAGGCCCCCGTACAGAAGCTCGACGTTGAACACGGTCATGGCATCGGTCGTCGCCTTGATGGTCAGGCGCAGATCGACTTCGAACAGGCCGTCAGGACGGCCCTGGGCGTTCATTTCGACACCCATGTCGATGGCCGGCTTGCCTTCGACGCGCAGGCTGTCGGGGGCCTTCGGGTTCTCGAAGGACAGATCCTTGACGTACTGGGCGACGATACGGAAGCCGGGACCGGCCGGAGCCTGCGGGGCGGCGGTCTTGGCGTCGGAAGGAGGCACGGCGTCGGTCATCGGTCGGTCTGTCCGAAAGAGTGGGCGGTGCCGGATTCAGACACCGTGAAGGCGCGGCGACTAGCACGAGGCGCAGGGTGCGGCAACGATGCTCGCCTGCCGGAAGGGCGGTTCCGGTTGCGCGTCCCCATATCAGCCCCTAATCGTCTGTTGTTGCGTCGGGTCCCATCGCCGTTCGCCCATCAAGGTTCGCCAGTGCCGCCGGTTCAAATCCAGATCGTCATCTTCGCCGTCATCGCGGCCGTGGTCCTGTTTCAGCTCTATAATGTGCTGGGCAAGAAGGTCGGCCGTCAGCCGGAAGAGGACGCCCGCGCAAAACCCGCCCCGTCGGCGGCCGCGTCAGACCAGACAGCGGGTCGCCCGAATGTGCTTGACGCCGTTACCCTGGCCTCGATCGCCGGGCTGAAGGCGCGTGACCCGGCCTTTGATCCGGTTCGTTTCCTTGAGGGCGCGCGCCAGGCGCATGAGACCATCGTCCGGGCCTATGCCGCCGGCGACCGCGAGACGCTGAAGCCCCTGCTGACCCCGACGGTCATGGCCTCGTTCGAGGCCGGTATCGCGGCCCGTGAGAGCCGGGGCGAGACCGAGGTCGCCGAATTCCTCCACCCCGCCCGCGCCGATCTCGAACAGGCTTCGGCCGAGGAGAACCGGGCCACCGCCAAGGTCCGCTTCCTGGCCGAACTGCGCAATACGGTGACCCCTGCCGACGCCGTAGCCGAGCCCCAGATCGACGAACGCCGGGTGGCCGAGTTGTGGACCTTCGAACGCACGCTCGGCGCCAGCGATCCCAACTGGGTCCTGGCCCGTACCGAACCCGCCGCTGCATGATCAGGGACGGCGTGCGCCGTCGGGGTCTTTCTGCAACGGCCGTCCTTGTCGGCCTGACCCTGACGCTCGCCGCCTGTGCCACGACGCCCGTCGCCCGGCCGGCTCCGCCGGAGTCCGCCCCGGCCGTTCCCGCACCGATACCCGACCCCGCTCCGGTTCCGGTTCCAGGTCCAGCTCCAGCACCCGAGGGGTTGAGCCCGGCGACCCTGCCCGGCTGGAATGACGAGGACCATCTGGCGGCCTTCGAGGCCTGGGCCGTCGGCTGCACCGTGGCCCGCGACGCCGCCTCGCGGACCCAGTGTGACCGCGCCATGCTGATCAAACAGACCTCGAGGCCGGTGACGCCCTCAATGGCGCGCGCCTTCCTCGAGAGCGGCTTCACCGTCGTGGCGGCCGGGACGGCGGACGGCAGGCCGGGCCTGCTGACGTCCTATTTCGCGCCCGAATATGCGGCCCGCCGGACGCCGGATGCCGAGTTCGACATGCCCGTCCGGCCCCGTCCCGAAGGCTGGACCCGCGGCGCCGTCGGGGCCGTGCGCGCCGAGATCGAGGCGGCTCCGCCGACGGACGCCCTCGCCTGGATGCGGGCCGAGGACCTGTTCTTCATGCAGATCCAGGGCTCGGGCTATCTGACCTTCGAAGACGGCTCGACCGCCCGTGCCGCCTATGCCGCCGACAACGGCCAGCCCTTTACGGGCATTGCCCGGCCGATGGCGGACCAGGGGCTGCTGCCGGCCAACGGCACCTCGGGCGAGGCCATCCGCGCCTGGCTGGAGGCCCATCGCGGGCCCGAGGCCCGGGCCGTCATGGCCCTGAACCCCCGCTACATCTTCTTCGCCATGGACCCCGATGACGGCGGCCAGCCGAACGGGGCGGCCGGCATCCCCCTGACCGCCCGCCGCTCCATCGCCGTTGACCCGGCCCACTGGCGCTATGGCGACCTCGTCTGGATCAGTGCCGACGGCGGCAATCTGGTCGGGGCCCTGGCCAGCTACCAGGGACTGGTCGTGGCCCTGGACACCGGCTCGGCCATCCGCGGCCCGGTCCGCGCCGACTTCTACATGGGTCGAGGCAACGCAGCGGGTGAAGAGGCGGGTGCGGTCCGCCATCCGCTCAGGATGTGGCGGCTGGTTCCTCGGGATCGCTAGAGACTGACCAGTTCGACACGGTTCTCACCGTCGGTGAACCAGACCTCGGCCATGTTCAACGCATCCGCCAACGGCTCGTTCGGATGGGAACTGGTGGTGATAAATCGCTCCAAATCCGATCCATCGCCAACGATCAGGTCATCAATCCTGCCCTCGATTTCCACGCAGCCGTCGCCGACGACTGCGATCAGTTCCACGCCGTCGATCAGACACTTCTCAACAAATCGGGCGAGCCGCTCGGGGTGCTTTACCGGAACCATGAGCACGACCTTTGCCGGGTAAGCCGTCTCAATAGAGCTCACCGCCGCCGCAACCCGCCCAGCAGGCCCCGCAGCAGCTCGCGCGTGATCGTGCTCCCCGCCGTGCGCAGCACCGATTTGGTCACGGCCTCGATCGGCGTTTCGCGGGTCGAGCGGCGGGCCGGGGCGCGGGAGCGGGCGGCCTCGCGCTCGTAGCGGGCCTGCTCCTTCTCGCGGGCGGCGGCGGCTTTTTCCGCGTCCTTCGCGGTCACGGCGTCGGCCTTCGCCCGGGCCTCCGCCCGTTTCGCTTCGGCCGTCGCCTGTTCCGCCTCACCGCGTCGGGCGGCAAGGATTTCCGAAGCGGAGTCCCGGTCGACCACGGCCTCATACAGCCCCCGCACCGGGCTGGCAGCCATGACGGCGGCGCGCTCAGTATCGGTGGCGGGGCCAAGGCGACTGTCGGGGGGGCGGATGGCGGTGCGGGCCACGACATTGGGCGCGCCCTTCTCATCCAGGGTCGAGACCAGGGCCTCGCCGACGCCCAGACCCTGAATGGCCTCTTCGGTGTCAAAGGCGGGGTTCGGGCGGAAACTGTCGGACGCGGCCTTCAGCCCGCGCTGCTCGGCCGGGGTGTAGGCCCGCAGGGCATGCTGGATGCGGTTGCCCAGCTGGGCCAGGACGCTGTCGGGAATGTCGGCCGGGTTCTGGGTGACGAAATAGACGCCGACGCCCTTGGAGCGGATCAGGCGCACGACCTGTTCGACCTTTTCCCGGAGCGCATCGGGGGTGTCGTTGAACAGCAGATGGGCCTCGTCGAAGAAGAAGACGAGGCGCGGCTTCTCGGGGTCGCCCACCTCGGGCAGCTGTTCGAACAGTTCCGACAACAGCCACAGCAGGAAGGCGGCATACAGGCGGGGGCTGGCCATCAACCTTGTGGCGTCCAGCACATTGACCTGCCCCCGTCCGTCGAGGCCGGTGCGTATCATGTCTTCCAGCCGCAGGGCGGGTTCACCGAAGAAGGCCTTGCCGCCCTGCTGCTCCAGCTGAAGCAGGGAGCGTTGTATGGCGGCGATCGAGGCGGGGGCGACATTGCCGACCTCGCGGCCGATCCGTTCGGCATTCTCCCCGACATGGACCAGCAGGGCCCGCAGGTCATCGAGGTCGAGCAGCAACAGGCCCTCGGTATCGGCGACATGGAAGACGACCGACAGCACCCCTTCCTGCACCTCATTGAGGTTCAGCATCCGGGCCAGCAGCAGGGGACCGATCTCGCTGACCGTGGTGCGGATCGGATGTCCCTTGAGGCCGTACAGGTCCCAGAACACCACCGGAGCGGCCTTCGGCGTCAGGGTCAGCCCCATGGAGGCGGCCCGGGCGAGTAGCTTCTCGTTCGGTGATCCCGGCGCGCAGATGCCCGACAGATCGCCCTTCACATCGGCGCAGAAGACCGGAACGCCCGCATCGGAAAAGCCCTGGGCCATGATCTGCAGGGTGACGGTCTTGCCGGTACCGGTCGCCCCGGCGACCACGCCATGACGATTGGCGCGGTGGAACAGAAGCTGTTCGGGCTTGTCGACCCCGCTGTCGGCGGATTGGCCGAGGAACAGGCCGGGGGCGGCGTCAGCACCATCAGTCATGGGGGGAACTCCGGGCGGGGGGCGGCGCTCATGCTCTACCGGCCCCGCGAATGGTTCAAGGCTGGATTGACGCCGACGGCCCGGACCTTGACGATATGGCCATGAAAGCCCCGACCAGCCTTCCCTCCTCGACTGTCTCCCGCAACGCCCTGGTGTTGATCGCCGTCGTGGCCGCCGGTGCGGCCCTGTACTGGCTCAGGGGCATATTGACCCCCCTGGCCATGGCCATCTTCCTGATGATCATGATCGACGGGCTGAAGCGGGGTATCGAAACCCGCACCCCCGTCCCCGGTCGCTGGGCCGGTGTCGCCGCCCTGCTGCTGGTGGTGCTGGGTTTCTTCGCCTCCATCGCCATCATCACCAACGGGGCCCTGAATTTCTTCAGCGAGGCGTCCGGGGTGTCGACCCGCCTCGGCCCCCGCATCGACCAGATCCTGCGCGACGTTTCGCAGCTGTTCGGGATCGATACGGCCCCCACCGCGACCCAGCTGATCGCCCAGCTCGATATCCGCGCCTATCTGACCGAGGCGGCCGGCCAGGCTTCGGGCGTGCTCTCAAGCGCCTTCTTCGTGCTCGTCTATCTCGGTTTTCTGCTGGCGGCCCAGCTGGGTTTCCGGCGCAAGATTGTGGCCCTGTTCCCGGGGCGCGCCGCCCGGTCCGAAGCCATGGGGGTGTTCGATCGCGTGCGGGGCGGGGTCGAGGGCTATCTCTGGGTCCAGACGGTGACCGGGGCGATGATCTGCGCTGCGGCCTGGCTGCTGATGCGGGCCGTCGGCCTGCAGAATGCGGAGTTCTGGACCTTCGTCATCTTTGTCGTGGGCTTCATTCCGGTCCTGGGTGGCGCGGTGGCCGGGCTTGCGCCGCCGATGTTTGCCCTCGTCCAGTTCGAAAGCTACTGGCCCGCCGCCATCCTGCTGGTGGGTCTCCAGAGCATCCTGTTCATCAGCGGCAATCTGATCCAGCCGCGCATGCAGGGTGACAACCAGAACATCGACCCGGTGGTGGTGCTGCTGTCCCTGGCGCTTCGGGGTCAGCTCTGGGGCGTCGTCGGCATGTTCCTGTCGACACCGCTGGCGGTCATGGCCATGGCGATTCTGGCCGAGTTCAAGGGTTCGCGCTGGATGGCGATCCTCCTGTCCGGTGACGGCGCGCCCTATGCCGACGAGGAAGAGGCCGCGCCCGGATCGAAACGGGGCCGCGTCAACCCGCCACAGCCCGGGGCGGGGTGAGTCCCCTCCGCTGCCCTTGATTGGCCACAACCGGCACCTACTTCCAAAAGGTCGCTGCAGCCCCTCCCCTCCCCCAAGCTGCGGCGCTACGGATCGGTGCCACCCCCCCCTCCTGGGCGTCGGTCCGAAGCAGGCCGCCGGACGCAAGTCCGGCGGCCTTGTCGTTTCCGGCCTTGGGTGACGAGGCCTTTGGCGCTCCGGTTTCCGAAACGGGACCGATACCCCTGCTTTGGGGGTTCCCGTGGCGCGCGGGACGGCCTAGTCAGCGCGGCCTGGTCAGACCCCTTGCCGAAGCGGCGAAGCGGCCTAGTCTGCCCCCTATCTCCGGCGACCTGTTTGAGAGGTCGCGTCCACAAGAGACCTGCCCATGTCCGGCGAAACGGCACCCGCGCACCCTCAGGCCATCACCCTGGAGGCGCTGGAAGCCAGCTTCGACCAGCTGTCACCCGGCGCACTGGCCGGCGCCGGCAAGGACTTCCTGCGTCAGGCCTGGGAAGACTATGCCGCCGACGAGACGCCCGAGCTGGGCGGGCGCGACATGGCCGGCCTTCTCGCCATGGCCTGGCGCGGGGCCGAGGGCCGGGCCCACGGCGAACCCGCGCGCATCACCCTATCGCCGCTTCACAGCGTGGACGGTGCCCCGCTGGGTTATGATGTTCTGATCGTCATCCAGGACGACCGGCCGTTTCTCGTCGACAGCGTCATGGGCGAGCTGGCCGATGCCGGCGTGACGGTCCGGTCCATGTACCATCCGGTCACTCCGGAAGACGGCGGGCGCGAGTCCACCATCATCGTGGTCATGGATCCGCTGCCGCAGGAGCGGCGCGACGCCCTGGGCGAAGGCGTGGCCCTGACCCTGAAGGACGTGTCCAGTGCGGTGGAAGGCCACGCCGGCATGGCGGCGCTGATGCATCGGTCGATCGCCCATCTTGAGGCCAATCCGCATGGGGTCGAGCCCGATGTCCTGGCGGAGCATATCGATTTCCTGAAATGGCTAGAGGACGACCATTTCGTCTTTCTCGGGGCCCGGGACTACGACTACCCGCGCAGCAAGGACGGCGGCTATGAGGCCGAGGCACCCCTGTCGCAGGCGGGGGTCGGTCTGGGGGTTCTGGCCGATCCCGAGCGAACCGTGCTGCGCCGCGCCAATGAGCCGGCCGTACTGACCAAATCCATGAAGAAGCAGCTGGACCTGTCCGAGCCGGTGACCGTGGCCAAGGCCAATGTCCGCTCCCGCGTCCATCGCCGCGCCTATATGGACTATATCGGGGTCAAGCGGTTCGGCCCCGATGGCCGGCCCTCCGGAGAGACCCGGTTCGTCGGCCTCTTCACCGCCGAGGCCTATGACAAGACGGCGACCCAGGTGCCGCTGGTCCGGCGCAAGGTCGCCAACGCCCTGACCCGCGCCGGAAAGGTGGCCGGCAGTCACAGCGAGAAGCGGCTCCGGAACATTCTCGAAAACTATCCCCGCGACGAACTCTTCCAGATCGGGGAGAGCGAGCTGCTCGGCATCGCGCTCGGCATCCTGCATCTGCATGACCGTCCGCGGATCAAGACCTTCACCCGCCAGGACCCCTTCGACCGGTTTGTCTCCGTACTCGCCTTCATCCCGCGCGAGCGTTTCGATGCGTCGGTCCGTGAACGGATCGGGGCCATCCTCGCCCGGGCCTGGGGTGGGCGGCTTTCGGCCTGGTATCCGCAGCTTTCGGACCAGCCCCTGGTCCGGATTCACTACATCATCGGCGTGACCCCCGGAGACCATCCGTGCCCGGATCAGGCCGCGCTCGACGCTGAAATCGCCGAGGCCGGCCGCAGCTGGATCGATCGGTTCGAAAGCGCCCTGCGCAGCGCCGATGTGGACGATGTCGCCGTCGGGCCGCTCAGCGCCCGGTGGGCCGAGGCGTTCGATGTCGCCTATCGCGCCCGCTATGACGCGGCCGAGGCCGTGCGGGACCTGCAGGCCGTCGATTCCCTGAACGACAGCGGCCTGGCCGACGGCGGGGAACCTGTGGCGGTTCGCGCCTTCCGGCTGGATGGCGAAGGGTCACTGAATTTCCGCTTCAAACTCTATCGCCGCGGCGCAGCCGTGCCGCTTTCGGATGTGCTGCCGATCCTCGCCGACATGGGGCTGAAGACGCTTGAGGAATGGGGCCACGCCCTGCGCCCGGCGGGAGAGGCCGAGATCCATGTGCATGAATTCCTGCTGGAGGATCCGCGCGGCAACGATCTTCAGTTCGCGGATGTGAAGGGCCCGTTCGAGGCGGCTTTTTCGGCGGTCTGGACCGGTTTGACGGAAAGCGACGGATTCAATCGGCTGGTGCTGGAGCTGGGTGTCGACTGGCGCGAGGCGGCGCTGGTGCGGACCCTCGCCCGCTATCGCCAGCAGACCGGGCTGGACCCCAGCCAGGCGGTGCAGGAAGAGGCGCTGCGCGACTATCCGGCCGTGGCCCGGGGCCTGCTGGCCCTGTTCGCGGCCAAATTCGATCCCTCAGCGGGGGGCGATGCGGCCAGCCGCGAGGCCGCCGTGGGCGCGCTGGTCGAGACGATCAACGCCCAATTGCAGGATGTGAAGAGCCTCGACCACGACCGGGCGCTGCGTCGGATGGTCCTGCTCGTTCAGGCGACCAAACGCACCAACTACTACCAGTCCGGCCCCGGCGGACGGCCCAAGGCCCATATCTCGATCAAGATCGCCTCGCGCGAACTGGCCGATCTGCCCCTGCCGAAGCCGTTCCGGGAGATCTTCGTCTGGGCCCCGCATATCGAGGGCGTGCATCTTCGCTTCGGCCCGGTCGCACGGGGCGGCCTGCGCTGGTCCGACCGTCGTGACGACTTCCGCACCGAGGTGCTGGGCCTGGTCAAGGCGCAGCAGGTCAAGAATGCCGTCATCGTCCCGGTCGGCTCCAAGGGCGGCTTCTTCCCCAAACACCTGACGGCCATCGTGCGCGCCGGGGGCGACCGTGATGCCCAGCAGGCCGAGGCTATCCGGGCCTACAGGACCTTCCTGTCTGGCCTGCTCGACATCACCGACAATATTGCCGGAGACGGCTCCGTCGTGCCGCCGTCGTCGGTGGTCCGGTTCGAGGGTGACGACCCCTATCTGGTCGTCGCCGCCGACAAGGGCACGGCCACCTTCTCGGACATCGCCAACGGGATTTCGGCGGACTACGGCTTCTGGCTGGATGACGCCTTCGCCTCGGGCGGCTCGGTCGGCTACGACCACAAGGTCATGGGCATCACGGCCCGCGGCGCCTGGGAGGCGGTCAAACGCCATTTCCGCGAGATGGGCAAGGACATCCAGTCCGAACCCTTCACCGTGGTCGGGGTCGGCGACATGTCGGGTGACGTCTTCGGCAACGGCATGCTGCTCTCGAAGGCGATCAAACTGGTTGCCGCCTTTGACCACCGCGACATCTTCATCGACCCCAATCCCGATCCGGCGACCAGCTGGGTCGAGCGCGACCGGATGTTCAAACTGCCGCGCTCGTCCTGGCAGGATTACGACAGCTCGAAGATTTCCAAGGGCGGCGGCGTCTTCCCGCGTTCGGCCAAGGCGATCCAGCTGACCCCGGAGATCAAGGCGGCGCTGGACATCCGGGAGGATGTGCTCGATCCGGCGGCGCTGATGAAGGCCATTCTGCTGGCCCCCGCGGAGCTGCTCTATTTCGGCGGCATCGGGACCTATGTGAAGGCGCCGACCGAGACGGATGCCCAGGTCGGCGACAAGGCCAATGACGCCATCCGCGTCGACGGGGGCGAGCTGCGCGCCAGGGTCATCGGCGAGGGGGCCAACCTCGGCCTGACCCAGGCCGGCCGGATCGCCTTTGCGCTCAGCGGTGGCCGGATCAACACCGACGCCATCGACAACTCGGCCGGGGTCGACAGCTCCGACCACGAGGTCAACATCAAGATCCTGACCGGGGCGGCGATCGCCTCCGGTGCCCTCAAGTCCGCCGACCGCAACGCCCTGCTGGCCTCCATGACCGATGAGGTCGGCCTCAAGGTCCTGGCGCACAACTACGATCAGACCCTCGCGGTTTCGCTACAGGAGGACGACGGTCCCGGTGCCCTGGACGCCCAGCAGCAGTTCATGTTGTGGCTGGGGGCCAGGGGTCGGCTGGACCGCAAGGTCGAGGGCCTGCCCGATGATGCAAGACTGGCGGAACGCAAGCTTGCCGGCCAGGCCCTGACCCGGCCCGAACTCGCCGTTCTTACCGCCTATTCCAAACTGGAGCTGTTCGACGAGATCGTGGCCTCGGCGGCCCCGGACGACGCCTTCTTCAAACAGACCCTGGTGCGCTATTTCCCGGCCCCGCTGGCGAAATTCGAGGCCGACATGCAGCGCCACCGCCTGCGGCGCGAGATCGTCTCGACCATCCTGTCGAACGAGATCGTCAACATGTGCGGTCCCACCTTCCCCGAGCGGCTGCGCCAGTCGGCCCGTTGCGACACGGCCGCCATGGTCCTGGCCTTCGAGGCGTCGCGCCAGATCTTCCGGTTGGACCAGGCGTGGGACGAGGTCTCGGCCCTGGACCTGAAAATCCCGGCGGCGGCCCAGACAGCCCTCTATCAGGAGATTTCGACCGTGCTCCGCCGCCAGACCTTCTGGCTGGCCCGTCGTGCTGTGCGGCCCGGGGCGACCGTGCAGGCCCTGATCGGCGCCTATCAGCCGGCCGCGGACGCCCTGCGCGCCGTCGGCGGTTCGGTCCTGTCGCGCTTCGAGCAGAGCCGTCTCGAGGCCCGGGTCCAGACCTTCGTCAGCCTCGGCGCGCCGGAGGCCATGGCCCGGAACGTCGGCCTCTTGCGGCCGTTGGTGGCGACCGCCGACATCGGCGACCTGTCCCGGCAGGCGAACTGGCCGGAGCCGGCCATGGCCGCCCTCTATCACCAGGTCGGTGCGGCCTTCGACTTCGACCGGCTGCGGGCCGGCGCAGGCGCAGTCCCCTCGGCGGATCATTTCGACCGGCTGGCGGTCCGGCGTCTGATCGAGGATCTGATGGTCGAGCAGATGACCCTGACCCGGGCCGTGGCCGCGAGCACAACCCTGTCGGCCGGATCGGGTGAAGCGGCGGCCGAGGCTGCGGTTGACGCCTGGATCGGCTCCCGTCTGGAGATCGTCGAGGGCCTGCGCGCCTCCGTGGACGAGATCGTCGCCTCCGGCACGGGCTGGACCTTCGCCAAGCTGACCATTGCCAACAGCGTCATCCGCGAGATCGCTGCGTCAGCCAACTGAGGAAGCCGTCCTGTCGGGCAGCGGTCGTCGGCCCGGCGTTTCGCGTCCGCGCCCGGCTTCTGCTAGCGTGCGGGGTCGAGGGAGAGGCTGATGCCGCGCAAATTTCTGGTGGTCGTCGACGACAGTCCGGAGTTCGGGACGGCATTGCGCTATGCCGCCAGGCGGGCGCGGTCGACCGGCGGCCGCCTGGCCCTGTTGCGCGTCATCCCGGCCGCCGCTTCCGATGCCCACTGGTCCGGTGTCCGCGAGGAGATCGAACGGCAGACGCGGGTCGAGGCCGAGGCCTCACTGAACACATGGGCCGGTGAAGCCGCGGAACGGTCCGGTTCTGTGCCCGTGCTGCTGATCGAGCGCGGCGAGCCGCAGGACGCCATCCGCAAGGTCGTCGGCGAGGACCCCGAGATCAAGATTCTGGTTCTGGCGGCGGGCGGCGCCGGGCGCGGTCCCGGCCCCCTGGTCTCGGCCGTGGTCAAACAGGGCGCGGCCTTCACCGGACGCAAGATGCCGGTCACCATTGTGCCGGGTGACCTGACCGAGGCGGATATCGAGGATCTGGCGTAGGGAAGTGGCGGGTGGCGGGTGATTAGTGATTAGTGATTAGTGGTTGCCCGGTCCGCCCCGCGTGACTTGGTTGCGAAGCCGGACGCTTCCGTCGCCTGGCCACTAATCACTAACCACTAATCACTAATCACTGGCCACGCCTCAGGCCTTGAACCCGCCGTCTCGCGAGTGCACTTGAGCGCCATGTTCATCCAGACCGAACCGACCCCGAACCCCAATGCGCTGAAATTCCTGCCCGGGCGCGATGTCGCGTCCGATCCGCGCGACTTTGTGAACCGTGAGGAGGCCGAGGCCTCGCCCCTGGCCGAGGCCCTGTTCGCGCTGGACGGCGTGGCGGGTGTGTTTTTCGGCTATGACTATGTCTCTGTCACCCGGAGTCCCTCAGGGCCCGACTGGGCCGGGATGAAGGCGCCTGTGCTCGCGGCGATCATGGATCATTTCGTCTCCGGGGCACCCCTGCTGCGCGACGGATCGACAGCGGCCGCCTCCGCAGCCGGCGAGGACACCGAGATTGTGCTCGAGATCAAGCAGTTGCTCGACAGCCGCGTCCGCCCGGCCGTGGCCCAGGACGGCGGCGATATCCTGTTCGACGCCTTTGACGAGTCGACAGGGGTGCTGACCCTGCGCATGCGCGGGGCCTGTGCCGGCTGCCCCTCCTCCACCGCGACCCTCAAATCCGGGGTCGAGCAGATGATGAAACACTACATCCCGGAAGTGACCTCGGTCGAACAGGTGATCTGACTTTTTGGCGCGCTGTCGTTCGCCGCACGGCGGCTCACGGCCTGAGCGTGATCGCGCCTGAAACGAATCTGTCCTCGCTTCCGGGGCCGGTCGGCGCCATCATCGGCCCATGCCCCGGTTCCAGAGTGACAGCGACGTCCGGCGTCTTGGCGAAGCCCTGGCTGCCCTGCGACGGGATCGCGCGCTCTCGCAGGCCGAGGCGGGCCGGAGGGCCGGCATGACGAGCCAGGGCTGGGGCCTGTACGAGACCGGCAAACGATCCGGCCTGTTCCGTCCCGATGTCCAGCGCCGGCTGACGGCGGCGCTCGACGCGACACCGGCGGATCTGGCCCCGCCCGGGGCCCCCGCCCTTCCCGGCATGGCCAGTGAGGGCCGACCCTTTGTCCATGCGGCCGGGCCGATCCGACGCCTGCCGTTGTCGAATGACGACCTCGCCCCCTGGGGGGTTTCGGGCGTGATCGTGGAGTATCAGCCCGGTCGCTGGCCTCGCCGCGACCAGGGCTGTGTGATCGAAATGGCGAACGGTGCGCTTTGGGTGCGGGTCTATGAGCAGGCCGATGCCGAGACCCTGACCGTTCGCGGTGGTCCCGGCGGCCTCGGTTCCCGGGAGCGGATCGCCCGCTCAGACACCCGAACCGTCTCCGCTGTCACGGCCCGGCTGGAGCCGTGATGAAACGAAAATGTTGCAACGTTTTCGTTTCCATGAAACGATCTGCGCTCGAAAGAGAGTGGAGAGACAGCCATGGCCAGGATCAGCGGACGGGACGAGGTCGACATATACGTCGGCGCGCGCATCGGGCTACGGCGGTCGGCGCTCGGCCTGTCCCAGAGCGCACTCGCCCAGCAGCTCGGCATCAGCTTCCAGCAGGTCCAGAAATACGAGACCGGCCAGAACCGCATCTCCGCCTCGCGCCTGCACCGGGCGGCGACGGTTCTCGGAACCTCGGTCGAGACCTTCTTCCCTCCGGTCGAGACGGCGCGCGGCGCGGCCGACGACAGCTGGCGGCAGATGCGCACCATCACGGCGACGGCCGAAGGCCGCACCGTGGCCGCAGAGTTTCCCCTGATCGGGGACCGCGACCTTCGCCGGGCGGTGGCCCGGATCGTTCATGGCTTGGCCCGCGAGGCCTGAACGTCTGCAGCCCCGGGGGGGTGTCATGAAACTCATGGTCGTCGATACATCGCTCGGCCTGTGCACGGTCGGGGTGTTCGAGGTCGACAGCGCGGGCGCGTCCTGTCTGGGCCTGCGGTCCGAGCCGATGACCAAGGGTCATTCCGAGCGGATCGCCGGCTTCGCCCGCGACGCAGCGACCGCGGCCGGGGTGTCGTTCACCCAACTCGACCGGATCGGGGTGACGGTCGGACCCGGCTCCTTCACCGGCCTGCGGGTCGGCCTGGCCTTCGCCCAAGGCCTGGCCGCAGCGCTGGACCGGCCCCTGGTCGGCCTTTCGGGGCTGGATGTGCTGGCGGCATCAGCCGGCGAGGCTGCGGAGGTTGCGGCCCTGATCGATGCGCGGCGCGGACAGGTCTATGCGCGCTTCTGGCGCGACGGCGCAGCGGACGGCCCGGCCGAGGCCTTGACGCTCGAGGCGGCGGCGGACCGGATTGCGACCCTGGCCGACGGGGCGGTCATGGTCGGCTCCGGCGCTGTCCTGTTTGCGGAGGTCGCTGCGGGCCGGACGGTCCTGGCCCTGGAGGGGCCGGACCCCGGTGCCCTGGCCCGGCTCGCGGCAGCGGCGGATCCGGCCCTGGCCCTACCGCGCCCGCTTTATCTGCGCGCGCCGGACGCCAAACCGCCCACCCGCCTGCCCGGACAGGCCCGCGGACCGGCCGGGACCCCATGATCCGCGACACGGCCGAGCGTCTGGCCGGGATCCATGCGGCGGCTTTTCCGGCGCCATGGGACGCCGCGGCCCTGGGCGATCTGTTGACCCAGGCCGGGGTCTTCGCGGTCGAGCAGCCGGACGGCTTCATCCTGTTGCGCACCGTCGCCGATGAGGCGGAGATCCTGACCCTGGCCGTCCATCCGGAGGCCCGCCGGCGCGGTCTCGGGGCCCGGCTGGTCCGGGAGGGTATGGCCGGCGCGGCAGCGCGCGGCGCGACGCGGCTGTTCCTCGAAGTCGCTGACGACAACGCCGCGGCCCTTGCGCTCTATGCCCGGGCAGGCTTCTCCGAAGCCGGTCGTCGGCCCGAATACTATGCCCGCCCCGACGGTGGTCGGCAGGATGCGTTGATCCTGGCCCTAAACTTGCCGGTGAAGCTTCCCTAGCGCGGCCTGCCCGCCTATTCTTGCCGTCATGGACCGGATCGAGAAACTCTGCGCCGACCGCGGCATGCGCATGACCGAGCAGCGGCGCGTCATCGCCCGCGTCCTGTCCAACGCCGATGACCATCCGGACGTCGAGGAACTCTACCGCCGCGCCTCGGCGATCGACCCCCATATCTCGATCGCCACCGTCTATCGCACCGTCCGCCTGTTTGAAGAGGCCGGCGTGGTCGAGAAACACGACTTCGGCGATGGTCGCAGCCGCTATGAGGAAGCCGGTGACGACCACCACGATCATCTGATCGACACCCGCACGGGCGAGGTCATCGAATTCTTCGACGCCGAGATCGAACGGCTGAAGACCGAAATCGCCGAGCGGCTGGGGTTTGAACTGATCGGCCACAAGCTGGAGCTCTACGGCAAGGCCATCGTCGGGGCCGAACCGTCGAAGCGCGAGGGCCTGATCTTCAGCCGCACCGCACGTCGGGTTGATCCGGACAAGCTGGACGTCTGAGGCTGGCTGCGGTCAGAAGGCTTCGTCTTGGTGACCTGATGCGGCCTGGCGCTTCGTTCCGGTAGCTTGCCGCGCCTCGTCGCGCTATTTACCCAGCCCCATGACCGATACCCTCACCTCGCCGCAGGACCCGCAGGTCGCGCCCAAACGCCTGTTCATCAAGACCTACGGCTGCCAGATGAATGTCTATGACAGCGAGCGCATGGCCGATGTGCTGCGCCCGCTGGGCTATGCCACGACCGATTCCGCCGAGGGTGCTGATTTCGTCATCCTGAACACCTGTCACATCCGCGAGAAGGCGGCCGAAAAGGTCTATTCCGAACTCGGCAAGCTGCGGGCGATGAAGGAAGAACGGTCTGCGGCAGGGCAGGGGGCCATGACCATCGCCGTGGCCGGCTGCGTCGCCCAGGCCGAGGGCGAGGAGATCATGCGCCGGCAGCCGGCCGTCGATCTGGTCGTCGGCCCGCAGGCCTATCATCAGCTGCCCGAACTCCTGACCCGAACCGCACGGGCGCGGGGCGAGCGGATCGGCGCCGATTTCGCCCCGGTCGACAAATTCGACGCCCTGCCGCAGGCCCGTGGCGTCGACGGCCCGACCGCCTTCCTGACCGTGCAGGAGGGTTGCGACAAATTCTGCACCTTCTGCGTCGTGCCCTATACCCGAGGGGCGGAATGGTCGCGGCCGGTCGCGGCGGTGCTGGCGGAGGCGCGGGAGCTGGCCGGGAAGGGGGTGCGCGAGGTCACCCTGCTGGGCCAGAACGTCAACGCCTATGACGGGGAGGGGGCCGACGGGGCACCCTCGACCCTGGCAAGGCTGGCGTATGCGCTGGCGGAAATCTCCGGCATCGACCGGATCCGCTATACCACCAGCCATCCCAACGACATGAGCGACGATCTGATCGCGGCCCATGGCGAACTGGAGGCCCTGATGCCGTGGCTGCACCTGCCGGTGCAGTCCGGCTCTGACCGCATCCTGCGGGCGATGAACCGCAAGCATGGACGGGCGAAATATTTCGAGCTGATCGATCGCGTCCGGTCGGCGCGGCCGGACATCGCCCTGTCGGGGGATTTCATCGTCGGCTTCCCCGGCGAGACCGACGCCGATTTCGAACAGACGATGGATCTGGTCCGGCGCGTCCGCTACGCCTCGGCCTTCTCCTTCATGTATTCGCCACGTCCCGGCACACCCGCCGCCGGCATGGCCGGACAGGTGCCGGCCGGGGTTGCGCGCGAACGGCTGCACGCCCTGCAGGCCCTGTTGTGGGAGCAGCAGACCGCCTTGAACGTCGCCATGGCCGGACGGACCATGGATGTCCTGTTCGAGAAGAAGGGCCGTCAGCCCGGCCAGGCCATCGGCCGCTCACCCTGGCTGCAGTCCGTGCATGTCGATGACGCCGATCATCTGATCGGTCAGATCGTTCCTGTGGAGATCGAACACGGCCAGCAGAATTCGCTGAAGGGCCGCCTCGCTGAACCCGGTCGTCCCCCAGCGGCGACGCCTCATTCGGCGGGCGCGGTGCCGCAAGAGCCTGTCCATGGCGCGTGACAGTGAGTTCCTGGCCCTCGGCGACCTCGCCCTGCGGGCCGTCATCGGCCCCGGCAGCCGTCACCTGGCCCTGATCGAGGACCGGTTCAAGGTGCTGGTCGAGACCCCCGGCGGCGGCGTTTCGATCAATGGCTCGGCCCGGGACCGGGCCCAGGCCAAACGGGTCATCGAAACCCTGGCTGACCGCGCCGACACAGGGGCCGAGATCACCGAAGCCGATGTCCGCACGGCCCTGGGGGCGGCCATGGCCCAGCCCCGTGCAGGGCAGGGGAGTATGGTCCCCGACGCCATCGCCCTGCCGGTCGGCCGACGCGGGGCCATTGCGCCCAAGACAGCGGCCCAGGCCAACTATCTGGCCCTGCTCGCCAGCCGGGAACTGACGTTCGGCGTCGGTCCGGCCGGGACAGGCAAGACCTTTCTCGCGGCCGCCTACGGTGCCTCCCTGCTGCGACGGGGCCAGGTGGACCGGCTGGTCATCACCCGGCCCGCGGTCGAGGCGGGCGAGAAGCTGGGCTTCCTGCCGGGCGACCTGAATGAAAAGGTCGATCCCTATCTGGCCCCGATCTGGGAGGCGCTGAACGACATCCTCGGCCCCGATGACGTGCGTCGGCGGCGCGACAAGGGTGAGATCGAGGCGGCGCCGATCGCCTTCATGCGGGGCCGCACCCTGGCCCACGCCTATGTCATCGTCGACGAGGCCCAGAATACCTCGCGCCTGCAGATGAAGATGGTCCTGACCCGGCTGGGTGAGGGCGCGCGCATGGTGGTGACCGGCGACCCGTCCCAGGTCGATCTGCTGAATCCGCGGGATTCCGGCCTGAAGCATGCCCTGCGCATCCTCGAGGACGTCAAGGGTGTCGGGGTCCAGCGGTTCGAGGCCCAGGATGTGGTCCGGCACGCCATGGTCGAGCGGATCGTGCGGGCCTATGACGCCGATGCGGCCAGCCGGCGCCCGGCCGCCGATCTCGAGGACCCCGACCTGTGATCGAGGTCGAGATCGAGGACGAGGCCTGGACCGCCGCCGTGCCGGATGCGGTCGCCGTGGTCGAGCGGGCGGCCGCTGTGGCCCTGGGGGCGGTCGAGGGCGATGTCGTCGTCCTGCTGACCGACGATGCGGCTGTGCATGATCTCAACCTCCGTTTCCGTGACCGGGACCGGCCGACCAATGTCCTGTCCTTTCCGGCCGCGGAAAGCGCGGCGCCGCATCTGGGCGATCTGGTGCTGGCCCTTGGTGTCTGTGCTGCCGAGGCAGCGGCGCAGGGCAAGAGCCTGGCGGATCATTTGACGCATTTGACGGTCCACGGCGTGCTTCACCTGCTGGGCCGCGACCATGTCGAAGAGGTCGAGGCCGAGGCGATGGAAGCGGAGGAGCGAACCCTTCTTGCCAGCCTTGGCGTCGCGGACCCATACAGGCCCCATGACCCTGCTCACGGCAACGCTTGATGATGACGGCCCGCGCGCGCGGCTGATCCTGCGCTTCGGCCGGATCGGCCTGGCGCTGGCGGCGGGCGCGGCGACGGCCCTGGCCCATCCGCCGTTCGGCTTCCTGCCGGGCCTGCTCGGCTATGCCCTGCTGATGTTCCTCGCCGAGCGCGCGACCTCGGTGCGCGGCGCCTTCTGGATGGGCTGGCTCGCCGGCTTCGCCTATTTCTTCATCAGCTGCTGGTGGGTGGCTGAGGCCTTCCTCATCAATCCGGCCCAGGCCTGGATGGCGCCCTTTGCGGCCAGTCTTCTGCCGATCGGCCTCGGCCTGTTCTGGGGCACGGCGACGGCCCTTTACCGCCGGTTCCTGCCGGGCGGGGTCGGGCGGGTCCTGTTCTTCGCCGCCCTGTTCTGCCTGCTGGAATGGCTGCGCGGTCACGTCCTGACCGGCTTCCCCTGGAACCCGGCGGGCGCCAGCTGGAAGGCCGGGTTTGGAGTCTCGCAGTTCGCGGCCGTGGCCGGCGTCTACGGTCTCAGCTTCGTCACCGTGGCTGCGGCGTCGGCCTTCGGCCCTCTGCTGGGCGCGGGTCCTCGCAAGGAGCGTGTCGCGGCGGCGGCGCTGGGTGTCCTGGCCCTCGCGGGTCTGGTGATCGGCGGGGCGGTGCGATTGTCGCAGGCCAGGCTGGAGCTCACCACGACCCTGGTCCGCATTGTTCAGGCCGATGTGGATCAGCAGTCGAAATGGACGCCTGAGGCCTATCGCGGCATCGTCGACCGCTATGTCAACCTGACCGCCCGGCCGGGTGCGGCCCTGCCCGATCTGATCGTCTGGCCCGAGGGTGCCTTGCCGGCTTCGGCCAACCGGGTGTTCGCGCCCGGCTCGCCCGAGGCAGCGGCCATCGCCCGCGCGGTTCAGCCGGGCCAGAGCCTGATCATGGGGTTGGGCCGGGGTCTTGCCGATCCCTCGGCGCCCGGGAACGAGCGCTATTTCAACAGCCTGTTCGTGCTGACGGACGAGGGCGGCGACGGGCTCCGGATCAGCGCCGTCTACGACAAATACCGGCTGGTCCCGTTCGGCGAGTTTCTGCCGGCGGGCGACCTCCTGGGGGCCCTTGGCGCGCGCAGCCTGACCCATATGCCGACCGATTTCAGCGCGGGCCCCCGCCCGGCGCCCATCGACATTCCGGGTGCACCGCGGGCGCAACCGCTGATCTGCTACGAGAGCCTCTATCCGGGCTTCACGCCTGCCGCCGCCGGGCGACCGGAATGGATCGTCAACATCTCCAACGATGCCTGGTTCGGCCGCAGCTCCGGGCCGATCCAGCACCTGAACCTGGCCAGCTATCGGGCCATCGAGACGGGTTTGCCGGTGGTGCGGTCCACGCCCACAGGCGTCTCTGCCATGATCGATCCCTGGGGGCGGGCGATCGACGATCAGCGGCTGGAGCCCGGCGAGAGCGGTGTCATCGACGCCCGGCTGCCGAGGCCGACGACGAAGACGCTCTACGGTCGCTTCGGTGACCTGCTGTTCTGGCTGGCCGTTCTGGCCGGACTGGCGATCGCCGTGCCGTGGGCCAGGTTGCGTGGTCTCCGGCGGGCCGACCCGGCCGGTTGATTCCCCCATTCCGGCCAAATTTCACGCAAAACGAGCGCGTCGCGGCCGATTGCTCAACCTTCGCTGAACGTGACGAGGCCGTTTTCGTAATTTTTGATGACAGCGACGAATCGCGAGCGCATTCAGGCTCCGCTCGATGAAACCGAAGGATAAGCGGACGATGGCGAGAGGTAAGGGCGAGGATGGTCCTCATCCGGTGGACCGGCATGTCGGTCGGCGTGTGTGCGAGAAGCGTCTCGCACTCGGATACAATCAAAGCGATCTGGGCCGGGCGCTCGGCCTGACCTTTCAGCAGATCCAGAAATACGAAAAAGGTGCCAACCGGATTTCGGCATCCAAGCTCTGGGACATCGCGAGGTTCTTCAAGGTCGACATCGGCTATTTCTTCGAAGGCCTGACCGGCGCCCAGATCGCGGGCATGGCCGAGGGCGGCGGTGATTTCGAGCACGACTTTCCGGCCACCCGTTACACCATCGAGATCAGCCGCCTGGCTCCCCAGCTGTCGACCCGACAGCAGAAGCTGGCCCTGGAGCTGATCCGCGAATTGGCTGAGCGCAGCGAGACGGACGAGGCCTGACCCTCGCCCGATCCGGCGGCTATTCCCCCGAAGGCTCTGCCCGTCGTCGCCCGAACTCCGGAGCGGCGGCCTTCTGCTCGGCCCAGTAGGCAGCGCCCTCGCGCGGCTTGAACATGGTCTTGGCGATGCCGTCGCGCGATACGACGGCAAAGGTGTTGGTCGACGCCTGATACAGCAGCACGTCGCCGTTGGGACGCTCCACCCGCTCTGTGCCGGCCGGTGGACGGGTCGTGAAGGCCCGGACCTTGGCCAGATAGTCCTCGGCCGTCGCTGCGCCGAAATCGGCACCGTTACGCTCGAACAGCCGCGCGGCCTTGGCATCGACCGTTTCGCGCCGGTTGGCGGTCAGGCCGGGCTGCGGCCCTTTCCGCGCGACACTCGTGCCCTCCGTTTCGGGGCTGGCCCCGGCCCCGGCCGCCGTGAGCGCTGCTTCCGACCCGTCGCCCGACCGATCCCGGGTCTCTACGGCCGAGCCGCCATTGCCGCATGCGGTCAGCCCCAAAAACGCCGCCGCAATCCATATCCTGCCCTGCCCGTTCGCCATGATACCCTCCCTTGGTTGTGCTGGACGGATATGAAGATAACCACAGGTCATCTGTTCGTGCAATGTTCCTGATTGCCTGGACCCCTCTCGACGCCGCCCGGTCCCGTCGCTAGACCGTCGACATGACCCCAGCCTCGCTGTCCGGACGCAAGATCCTGCTGATCGTCGGCGGCGGCATCGCCGCCTACAAGGCGCTGGAGCTGGTGCGCCTGCTGAAAAAGGGCGGGGCGGAGGTCATGAGCGTCCTGACCGCAGCGGGGGCTGCCTTCGTGACCCCGATGTCCCTGGCCGCCCTCACGGGCCATCCTGTGCGCAGCGAACTGTTCATGCCGGACGACGAGACGGCCATGGGCCATATCGAGCTGTCGCGCTGGGCCGATCTGGTGGTCGTGGCGCCGGCGACCGCGGGTTTGATCGCCAAGGCGGCCAACGGAATGGCCGATGACCTGGCCTCGACCACCCTTCTGGCCACCGACAAGCGGGTGCTGCTGGCCCCGGCCATGAATGTGCGCATGTGGCTGCATCCGGCGGTGCAGGCCAATATGGCGCGGCTGAAGGCCTTCGACGGCTTCCACGGCGTGGCCGTGGTCGGACCCGACGAGGGTGAAATGGCCTGCGGCGAGTTCGGGCCCGGCCGGATGGCCGAGCCGGCGGCGATCCTGACGGCGATCGAAGGGTTGCTGGCTGGTCCGGACGGACGTCCCCTGGCCGGGCACCGGGCCGTGGTGACCGCCGGTCCCACCTTCGAGCCGATCGATCCGGTGCGGGGCCTGACCAATCGCTCCAGCGGCAAACAGGGCTATGCCATCGCCGAAGCCCTGGCCCGACTGGGCGCACAGGTGACCCTGGTCTCGGGTCCTGTCGCCCTGGCCGCGCCGGTCGGCGTCGAGCGTCTGTGGGTCGAGACCGCGCGCGAGATGCAGGCCGCCGTGGCCTCGGCCCTGCCTGCGGATATTGCCGTGATGAGCGCGGCGGTCGCCGACTGGCGCGTCGACGGAGTCGCCTCGGGCAAGATCAAGAAGGCCCCCGGCGGTCCGCCGTCCCTGTCGCTGATCGAAAACCCCGACATCCTCGCGGGCATTTCCGCGCCCGGGAAGAAGCGGCCGAAACTGGTGGTGGGCTTTGCCGCCGAGACGACCGACCTCGAGGCCAATGCCCGCTCCAAGCTGTCGCGCAAGGGCTGCGACTGGATCGTCGGCAATGATGTCTCCGACGATGTCTTCGGGGCGGACGGCAACACGGTCACCCTGTTCACCCGCACCGGCAGCGCCGAGACCTGGCCGCGCCAGTCCAAGGCCGAGGTGGCGAGAAAGCTCGCCGCCCGCATCGCCGATCATTTCAAAGCCTGAAAGCCGCGCCCGCATGACCACCGTCCGCGTCGAACGCCTGCCCCATGCCGAGGGCCTGCCCCTGCCGGCCTATGAGACCGGCGGCTCGGCCGGGATGGACCTGCGCGCAGCGGTGCCGGAAGACGCGCCGGTGACCCTGGAACCGGGGGCCCGGGCCCTGGTCCCCACGGGGCTGAAGATCGCCCTGGAGGCCGGTTATGAAGCCCAGGTGCGGCCGCGCTCGGGTCTGGCCCTGAAGCATGGCCTGACCTGTCTGAACGCACCCGGCACGATCGACAGCGACTATCGCGGCGAGGTCGGGGTCATCCTGATCAATCATGGACAGGAGCCGTTCGTGATCCGCCGCGGCGAACGCATCGCCCAGATGGTGATCGCCCGCCATGAGCAGGCGGCCCTGGTCGAGGTGGCCGCCCTGGACGAGACCGCGCGCGGCGCAGGCGGTTTCGGCTCGACGGGGCGCTAAGGCCCCCGGGTCTCCCGTCAGGCCTGACGGAACCCCAGCACATCCTGCATGTCGTAAAGGCCCGGCTTGCGGCTGCGGACCCAGGCGGCGGCCGCGACGGCACCCTTGGCGAACAGGGACCGGTCGATGGCGGAATGGCTGAGCGTCAGGGTTTCGTCTTCCGAGGCAAACAGCACCGTATGCTCGCCGATGACGCCGCCGGCGCGCAGGGAGGCGAAGCCGATCCTGCCGGTTTCCCGCACCCCGGTGATGCCGTCGTAGGGTGCGGAGCGGACGTCGGCCAGATCCACGTCGCGGCCACTGGCGGCGGCCTCACCCAGCATCAGGGCAGTGCCGGACGGCGCATCGGCCTTCCGGCGATGATGGGTCTCCAGAACCTCGATGTCCCAGTCGGCCGCATCGAGCCGTTGGGCCGCGTGTTCCACCAGCCCGATCAATATGTTGACTCCCAGCGAGAAATTGCCGCTGCGGACGATGGCGATCTTTTCGGCCGCCCTGTGTATTTCGGCCTCCTGTTCGGCCGTGAGTCCGGTCGAGCCGATGACCAGGGCCGGACCGCCACGTTCGGCGCAGGTCCGGGCCAGCTCGACCGAGGCGTCCGGGGTCGAGAAGTCGATGATCACGTCGCACAGCGACAGGTCAGGCATCTCGCCCCGGTCGAAACGGGCCGCGACGACCACGTCCTCGCGCGCGTCCAGAACGGTCGAAACCGCCCGGCCCATGCGGCCGCGGGCTCCGGAGATGCCGGCGTGAAAGATGGCGCTCAATTCGGACCCCTGTCAGTTCCCGGACATTCTGGCGCTATTCGGCGGTGCCGTCATCCTCGACCGGGCCGCGCCTACTGCGGTGTGTCCGAGCCCAGAATATCGGCCCAGAAGCGTTTGGCCTTGCCGGTGAAGGATGAGTTTCTCGGCGTCTGGCTCTCGCCCAGCGAGGCCGCCAGCTCCTGAAGCAGGGCCTTCTGCCGGGCCGTCAGATCGGTCGGGGTCTCGACGAACAGCTCGACCACCAGATCGCCGCGGTTCTTGCCGTTAAGATGCGGCATGCCCTTGCCCTTGATCCGGACGGTCTTGCCGGTCTGGGACCCGGCCGGGACGTTGACGGGCGCACGGCAGCGGCCGTCGCAGGCCTCGGAGGTCAGGCAGGGCGCCTCGATCTCGCCGCCGAGGGCCGCCGTCGTCATGGGTACGGGCACGGTGACCAGCAGGTCGAGATTGTCCCGCTCGAACAGTTCGTGGGGCGTCACCGAGATGAAGACATAAAGGTCGCCGCGCGGGCCGCCACGCGTCCCGGCGTCGCCTTCGCCCGACAGGCGGATGCGCGAGCCGTCATCGACTCCGGCCGGGATCTTGAGCTGCAGCTTGCGGTTCTTGCGGACCTGGCCATGACCGGCGCAGCCGGTGCATGTGTCCGCAGCCGACAGGCGCGAGCCCTGACCGCCGCAATGGGGACAGGTCCGCTCGACCTGGAAGAAGCCGTTGGCCGAGCGCACACGGCCGGCGCCCTGGCAGGTGGAGCAGGTCGTCGCCTTGGCCCCCTTGCGGGCTCCGGTGCCCTCGCACGTCTCGCAGGCGGCGGTGGTCGGGACCGCGATCTCGACCTCGGAGCCCTTGTAGGCCTGCTCCAGGGTGATCTCGAGGTCGTAGCGCAGGTCCGAGCCGCGGCGCGGACCATTCTGGCGCGCCCCGCCGCCGGCGCGGCCGCCGAAGACGTCCCCGAAGGCGTCTCCGAAGACCTGGGAGAAGATGTCGTTGACGTCGGTGAAGCCCTGGCCCTGGCCGCCGAACCCGCCACCGCCGTTGACCCCATCATGGCCGAACCGGTCATAGGCGGCGCGCTTCTGCTCGTCGGACAGCACCGAATAGGCTGCGGAAATCTCCTTGAACCGGGCCATGGAGTCCTCGGACCCGCCGTTACGGTCAGGATGGTGCAGCATCGCCAGCTTGTGATAGGCCGACTTCAGCCCGGCGGCGTCGATGGTCCGCTCGACACCCAGAACCTCGTAATAGTCACGCGTCGCCATGTGGCGTTCGTCCCCTTACCCTGCCGCCGGTCGACGCCGCTTCCTGGGCGACGGGCCGGATCGGCTGATCCGGGCTGACATGGGTGCCCGGTCCGATGATGCAAGCTGTCTCCTCCCCGTCGCCCTTTGCGATGGGGAGGGGGACCACGCGCAGCGTGGTGGAGGGGTTTGGTCCCGTCGCACGAACCTTTTCGGTCCCGCATCCGGAGCGGTTACCCCTCCACCGCTTCGCGGTCCCCCTCCCCATTGCTGCGCAACGGGGAGGAGACGGAGTGGCTTACGCGCTCTTCTTCCCGTCGTCGTCGCCCGGGACTTCCTCGAACTCGGCGTCAACCACGCCGTCGTCGGCGGTGGCTGTGGCGTCATCGCTGTCGCCGGTGCCCGGCTGGGAGGCGTACATGGCCTCGCCCAGCTTCATCGAGGCCTGGACCAGGGTGTTGGTCTTCGCCCGGATGTCTTCCGGATCCGTACCGTCCTTCGCCGTCTTCAGGTCGGCCAGGGCGGTCTCGATCGCAGCCTTTTCGTCGGCCCCGACCTTTTCGCCGTGCTCGGCCATGGCCTTTTCGGTCGAGTGGATCAGGCTGTCGGCGGCATTGACCGCCTCGACCATCTCCTTGCGGGCCTTGTCGGAGGCGGCGTTGGCCTCGGCTTCCTTGACCATTTTTTCGATGTCGGCGTCCGAGAGGCCGCCATTGGCCTGGATGCGGATCGACTGTTCCTTGTTGGTCGCCTTGTCCTTGGCCGTGACATGGACGATGCCGTTGGCGTCGATGTCGAAGGCGACCTCGATCTGCGGCATGCCGCGCGGTGCCGGCGGAATGCCCATCAGGTCGAACTGGCCCAGGACCTTGTTGTCGGCCGCCATGGGACGCTCGCCCTGGAAGACCCGGATGGTCACGGCCGACTGGTTGTCGTCAGCGGTCGAGAAGGTCTGGCTCTTCTTGGTCGGGATGGTGGTGTTGCGCTCGATCAGCGGGGTGAAGACGCCACCCAGGGTCTCGATGCCCAGGGTCAGCGGGGTCACGTCGAGCAGCAGCACGTCCTTGACGTCGCCCTGAAGGACGCCGGCCTGAACAGCGGCGCCGAGGGCCACGACCTCATCCGGATTGACGCCCTTGTGCGGCTCCTTGCCGAAGAATTTCTTCACCGCTTCCTGGACCATCGGCATGCGGGTCATGCCGCCGACGAGGACCACTTCATCGATGTCCGAGGCCTTGAGGCCCGCGTCCTTCAGCGCCTTGGCGCAGGGTTCGATGGTGCGCTGGACGAGGTCCTCGACGAGGGCCTCCAGCTTGGCGCGCGACAGTTTGATGTTCAGGTGCAGAGGGCCTGAGGCGTTCATGGTGATGAACGGCAGATTGACCTCATACTGGCTGGTGGAGCTGAGCTCCTTCTTGGCCTTTTCGGCCTCTTCCTTGAGGCGCTGCAGGGCCAGTTTGTCGGACCGCAGGTCGACGCCCTGTTCCTTCTTGAACTCGTCGGCCAGGTAATCGACCAGGCGCAGGTCGAAATCCTCGCCGCCGAGGAAGGTGTCGCCATTGGTCGACTTCACCTCGAACACGCCGTCGCCGATCTCGAGGATCGAGACGTCAAAGGTGCCGCCGCCGAGGTCGTAGACGGCGATCTTCTGACCGTCGTTCTTGTCCAGTCCATAGGCGAGGGCGGCGGCCGTAGGCTCGTTGATGATGCGCAGGACTTCGAGACCGGCGATCTTGCCGGCGTCCTTGGTCGCCTGACGCTGGGCGTCGTTGAAATAGGCCGGAACGGTGATGACGGCCTGGGTCACGGTCTCGCCGAGATAGGCCTCAGCGGCCTCCTTCATCTTGCCGAGGGTGAAGGCCGAGATCTGCTGGGGCGAATAGTCCTTGCCGTTGGCGCGCACCCAGGCGTCGCCGGTCGGTCCCTTGACGATCTCATAGGGGACCATGTTCTTGTCCTTGGCCACCACCGGATCATCGAACGAGCGGCCGATCAGGCGCTTGATGGCGAAGAAGGTGTTGGTCGGGTTGGTTACCGCCTGGCGGCGGGCCGGCTGACCCACCAGGGTCTCGCCGCCGTCCTGGATGGCGATGACGGAGGGCGTGGTGCGGTTGCCCTCGGCGTTCTCGATGACCTTGGGGTTCTTGCCGTCCATGACGGCCACGCACGAATTGGTGGTGCCCAGGTCGATGCCGATGATCTTGGCCATTGGTGGTCTTTCACTCCATTTCAGCGGGCGATGCGGCGGCCTTTTAGAGCGAAGCGCCGCGCGTGACCGCCCCCGGTGTCAGGGTCGTTGGTCGGTTGGTATGTTTCCGGCCGCAAAGCCCCACGCGGGGTGGGGTTTCAGGACGGTTGAGGCCGATATGGGAAACACCCCACCCGCCGCAAGTCCCAAAGCGCCCTGACGCAAGATTCAACCGTCAGGGTCTGCCCGTTGCGCCAGCGCGCGCGGCTTGAGCGCCGGAGGGGCCGCTCCTACCTTGGAGCATGGTTTCCGCGCGCGCGATCGATACGGGTATGGAGGGTTTCCGGCTCTGGCCGGGAGCCCTTTCCGCAACGGCCCAGTCGGCCTTGTTGGCAGGGGTGCTGGCGGCCGTTGAACAATCACCCTTTTTCCGGCCCGTGACGCCCGGCGGGCGGCCGTTTTCGGTCGAGATGACCAATCTCGGCCCGCTGGGGTGGGTCTCGGACCGGGCGGGTTACCGCTACCAGCCGACCCATCCGGAGACCGGTGCGCCCTGGCCGTCCATGCCGGAGACCCTGCTGACCCTCTGGAGCGAGCTGACCGGCTGGCCCGGGCCGCCGGACGCCTGTCTGGTCAACCTCTACCGGGGCGAGGCGAGGATGGGCCTGCATCAGGACCGCGACGAACAGGACCACAGCGCGCCCGTGCTGTCCGTCTCGCTGGGTGATACCGCCGTGTTCAGGATCGGCGCGGCAGGGGGCGGGCCGACGCGGACGGTGCGGCTGGCCTCGGGCGATGTCTGCGCCCTGACCGGTCCGGCGCGGCTGGCGCGGCACGGGATCGACCGGGTCATCGCCGGCTCCTCGACCCTGGTTCCCGGCGGTGGCCGGATCAATCTGACACTCCGCCGGGCGCGTTAGCCTCACGACAATCGTGACTCGACGGCGGCCGGTCGCGCGGTCAGTCTCGCGCCTTCGCAAGACCGGAGCCGCTCGATGCCGAACCTGATCCGTCCCGAGGGTCCAGAGCCCGACGATTTCCGCTTCAGCCGCCGCGCCCTGGCGACCGGCGTTGTCGGCGGTCTGGCCTTCGCCGGCTATGCCCCGGCGGCCCTGGCCCGGCAGGCTGCGCCGATCACGACGGGCGGGGAGGGCCTGACCCAGGAACAGGTGACCGTTGAGGCCCCCGACGGCTTCGCCCTGCCGATCTTCGTCGCCCGGCCCGCCGGTGAGGGGCCCTGGCCGGTGGTGGTCGTCGTCTCCGAGATCTTTGGTGTTCACGAATACATCCGTGACCTGTGCCGGCGGCTGGCCCGGGCGGGCTATGCGGCCGTGGCCCCGGCCTTCTTCAACCGTGTCGAGGACCCGGCCGGCCTGGCGGACATGTCGCGGATCCAGCAGATCGTCGGCGCGGCCGGCTATGAGCAGGTCATGGGCGACGTCTCGGCGACCCTCGACTGGACCAGCCAGCAGCTGTGGGCCAATGGCGACAAGGTCGGGATCACCGGCTTCTGCTGGGGCGGCAAGGTGGTCTGGCAGGCCTGTGCCCGCTTCGCCGTGCTGGATGCGGGCGTGGCCTGGTACGGTCGCCTCGCCCCTGCGGCCACGGCCACGCCGGAACAGGCGGCCGCCGGCCGGCCCTGGCCCGTCGATCTGGCCGACGATCTGAAATGTCCGGTGCTGGGCCTCTACGGCGGTCAGGACCGCGGCATCCCCCTGACCAGCGTCGAGGCCATGCGCGCGGCCCTGCAGCGCGCCGGCCAGACCGCCGGCGGCATCCACGTCTATCCGGATGCCCCGCATGCCTTCCACGCCGACTATCGCGACAGCTATCGGGCAGCGGATGCGGCGGACGGCTGGAGCCGGCTGCTGGCCTTTTTCAACGAGCGGCTGAAGTAGTCCTCCCCCAAGGGGGAGGATCAGGCCTTCTGGTCGAAATTCCCGCCGGTGGTGCCGGCTGCGGCATAGGCCGCATTGCCCGCCGCCGCGCCGGAGCCCTTGGCCGCGACCACCACCATGGCCGGGCGCACGGTGCGGCCGAACAGGGCGTAGCCGGCCTGCAGCGTCTGAATCACCTGTCCGCCCTGCACGCTGTCGGACACCTGTTCCATCATGGCCTGATGCAGGTGCGGGTCGAAGGCCTCGCCCGGTTCCGGGGCGACCCGCTTCAGATTGTTGCTCTCGAAGGCCTGCAACAGCGACTTCTGGGTCAGCTCCAGCCCGGTGACCAGACCGGCCTCGCCGGCGTCGGCGTCCTTGGGGGCCGCCTGCAGCGCCCGCTCCAGATTGTCGGCCACGCCCAGCAGGTCGCGGGCGAAGCGCTGGATGGCGTAGGCGCGGGCGTCGTTTGACTGGGTCTCGGCCCGCTTCTTCGTGTTCTCGGCCTCGGCGACGGCGCGCAGGGCGCGGTCCTTCCACTGGTCGCGCTCGGCGATCAGGGCGTCGATGGGCCCGAGGCCGTCATCCAGACCAGCCTCGGCTTCAGCCTCCGCAATGTCGGCGGCCAGCTCTTCGGAGTGGGGGAGGTCGTCGTGTGTGTCGCTCAAGTCTCTTGTCCGTCCAGCATTCGCCCCAGCACCCGGGCGGTATAGTCCACCAACGGTATGATGCGGGCATAGTTCAGTCGCGCGGGCCCGATCACGCCGATGGCGCCCAGAACCCGCTGGCGGCCCGTCATATAGGGTGCCGCGATCACGGCGGAACCCGAAAGCGAAAAGAGTCTTGTTTCCGCGCCGATGAAGATGCGCACGCCCTGGGCCGTCGACACCCCGTCCAGCAGGCCGATCAGCTGTTCCTTCTGCTCGAGGTCGTCGAACAGGACGCGGACCTTCTCCAGATCCTCGGCGGTCTCGCGGTCGTGCAGCAGATTGGCCCGGCCGCGCACGATCAGCGACCGTTCACGCTCGGCCCCGCCGGACCAGGCGGCCATGCCGTCCTCGACCAGACGGGCAGCGGCGGCGTCCAGTTCGCGGCGGGCGGCGTCCAGTTCGGTGCGCATCTCGGTGCGCGCCTCTTGCAGGGGCCGGCCCTTGAGCCGGGCGTTGAGGAAGTTGGAGGCCTCGGTCAGGGTGGAGGGGGTAACCCCCGCCTTCAGCGGCATCAGCCGGTTCTCGACCGAGCCGTCGTCGCCGACCAGCACCGCCAGCGCCTGATCGTGGCCCAGGGCGACGAATTCGACATGTTTGACCCCGGCCTCGCGCACCGGGCTGGCCACGATACTGGCCCCGCCCGCCAGACCGGACAGGAGGCTGGACGCCTCGTTCAGCGCCTCGTCGAAACTGCGGCCCCGTCCCGCCAGCCGCGCATCGATCTCGCGCCGCTCCTCGGTCCCGAGGTCGCCGATCTCCAGCAGGCCGTCGACGAACAGCCGCAGGCCGGCATGGGTCGGGATCCGCCCCGCCGAGGTGTGCGGCGCGCCCAGCAGCCCCGCCATGGCGAGGTCCTGCATGGTGTTGCGGATCGAAGCCGGCGAGAGGGCGATTCCCGTCTGGGACAGGGTCCGCGAGCCGACGGGGTCGCCAGTCTCGAGATAGGTTTCGACAATGCGCCGGAAGATATCGCGGGCGCGCTCGTCCAATGCGGCCAGACCGGCCGGGCTGCCGCTGAACGGCGAAGGGTTGGGGGCATACAGGCTCACGGTTTCAGGATAAGCAGCGCCGCCGCCCCGTCCAAGGAAATCCCGCATGACCACCGCCCGTCCGTCCGCCCGCACCCCCGACCAGCTCCGCCTCGTGACACTGGAGACGGGCGTCAACCGCTATGCCGAGGGCTCCTGCCTGGTCACCTTCGGCCATACCAGGGTGCTGGTGACGGCCTCGGTCGAGGAAAAGGTGCCCGGCTGGATGCGGAATACCGGTCAGGGCTGGGTCACGGCCGAATACGGCATGCTGCCCCGCGCCACCCATACGCGCGGCCGTCGCGAGGCCGCCGCCGGCAAACAGAGCGGCCGGACCCAGGAAATCCAGCGGCTGATCGGCCGCTCCCTGCGCGCCGTCGTCGACCTCAAGGCCCTGGGGGAGCGTCAGGTGACGCTGGACTGCGACGTCATCCAGGCCGACGGCGGCACCCGCACGGCGGCCATCACCGGCGCCTGGGTCGCCATGGCCAGCGCCTTTGACTATCTGCGCGCCGAGGGGGTGCTGAAGGCCGATCCTATCCTCGACCAGGTCGCGGCCGTCTCCTGCGGCGTCTGCAACGACCAGCCGGTGCTGGACCTCGACTATGAGGAAGACTCCGAGGCCGAGGCCGATTCCAACTTCGTCCTGACCGGCGCGGGCGCGATCGTCGAGATCCAGGCGACGGGCGAGAAGCGCGGCTTCTCCCGGACCGAATTCGACCGGCTGTTCCAGCTGGCCGAGGGCGGCTGCGCCGAACTGTTCGCCCTCCAGCGGGCCGCCCTGGGGCGCTGAACGGCCCCCTGACCGGCTTTCAAGCGGGGCAAAAGCGTGCCAATCCTTTCGCCTGAACCCTGATCGGAGAGCCCAGATGCGCCGGACCGTCCTCGCCCTGCTGGCCGTCGGCGCGCTCGCCGGGGCCTGCAGCCCGCCCGCCGAGACGCCCGGCGGTGAGCCGGCGGCCGCCCCGGTCGCGCCGGCCCCCGAAATGCCGGCCGACGCCCCGCCGCAGGAGGAGGTTGATCCCGCGGTCGTGATCACGCCTGCCGGTGCCCCCGTGTCCTGTCTGAACGACATCGGGGAAGAGGCGGCGCAGCGTCTGGTCGACCGCTGCATCGCCGTCAGCCCTGCCACCCGTCCGCCCTGCAATGTCGCCAATGCCTGCGAACTGATCCAAGACGAGATTGACCGGTCCTGCGAGATGTACACGCCGGGTGAGGCCAGGCCCCCGCAGTGCGAGGCCTGAAGCCCGGTTCCGGCGCGGTTTAACCGTTCCTGTACCGCAGACGGCTAATCTGCGGGACATGACGCCCGTTCCGACGCCCCCCGACCTGCGCGCCCTGACCACCCTGCGGTTTCTCGCAGCCTTGTGGGTGGTGCTCTACACGGCCTGGCCGCACCTCGATGTCGGCTTCGTCCCGGTCGCCGTGACCAAGGGCTATCTGGGCGTCGAGACCTTTTTCATTCTCTCCGGCTTCATCCTCAGCCACGTCTATCTCGAGGCGGCGGGCGAGAAGCGGTTCCGTTACGGCGGCTTCCTGTGGGCGCGGCTGGCGCGGGTCTATCCCCTGCATCTGGTCACCCTGTTCGGCATGATCGGGCTCGGTGTGGCCGCGACGGCCGCCGGGATGAGCATCGACGGCAGCCTGACCAACTGGCGCGATCTCCCAGCCCATCTGACCCTGACCCACGCCTGGGGCCTGGCCAGCAGTTCGGCCTTCAACCATCCGTCCTGGTCGATCTCGGCCGAATGGGCGGCCTATCTCGGCTTTCCCGCCTTTGCCTTCGTCGCCTGGCGGCTCAGGGACCGGCCCGTTCTGGCGACCGTGCTGGCGGCGGGCCTTGCGCTCGGCCTCTATGCCGCCTTCGAGTTCCTGACGGGCTATGCCCTGACCGAGGCCACCTTCCGCTGGGGGGCGCTGCGGATCGTGCCGTGTTTCGCCCTCGGCTGCGCCCTCAATCTGATCCATCGCCGCGGCGGCGTGCCCTTCGCCGGGCCGGTGGCCCTCATCAGTGGGGTGGTCGTGCTGGTCAGCGCCTCGCTGGGCCTGTGGGACGCGATCACCGTCCTTGCGGCCGGGGGTCTGATCCTGGGGCTGGGCTCGCTGGAAAACAGCCGTGCCGGCGTGCTCGGCTCGAAATTCGGCGTCTATCTCGGCGAGATCAGCTATTCGATCTACATGGTCTGCGCGCCGGTGCTGCTGCTGACCACCAATGCTGCGGCGCGGCTGACCGGGGCCGATGACAAACAGTTTCACCTGCTTTTGTGGCTGGGGCTGGTCGCAGCGATTCCGGTCGCGGCCATGGTCACCTACCACCTCGTAGAACGCCCGGCCCGCAAGGCTTTGAGGGGTTTCGCGGACCGGCGGGCCGCGCGAGCCGCCGCGACGATAGCGCGCACGGACTCGCCCGACAGGGGACTTCAACCCCCGGAAACTATCGTCTAAGGGCTAGCGGTCTGAAACGGGTCGGGAACCACGCCAGTATGTTGAAACGGCTCACAGCCGCTGTGGTTGCAGCGACGCTCGGTTTTTCTGCGCTGGGCTCTGCCCCCGCCGCGAAGGCCGATGAGCCGTACTGGCAGTGTGTGACCTTCGCCCGCATGTATTCGGGCATCAACATCTTCGGCGACGCCCTGACCTGGTGGCGTCAGGCCCAGGGCAAATTCCGTACGGGCGATCGTCCGGAAACCGGATCGGTGCTGGCCTTCCAGCCCAGCGGCCGGATGACCCGCGGGCATGTGGCCGTGGTCTCGGAAATCCTCACCGATCGGGTGATCCGTGTCACCCACGCCAACTGGGGCGGCAGCCGCGGGCGGGTCGAGGAAAACGTCACCGTCGTGGATGTCTCGCAAGACGGCGATTGGACGGCGGTCAAGGTCTGGTACAACCCCATCAATGACCTCGGCACCTCTGTCTATCCGACCTATGGGTTCATCCACAAAACCCCGGCCCTGCCGACCGACGGCGTGCTCATGGCCGCGGTTCCGACGGCTGACGGCCAGCCCTGACCGCCTGACCTTCGCCGGGGCCGCCGCATGATCCGGGTCTATCGTTCCGGCGGCTTGGCCTGTGAGCTGTCGACCGTCGATCCTGCCCAATGGTCGATGCCGTCCGGGACCCTTTGGATCGATCTGATCAACCCGACGCGCGACGAAGACGCCGCTGTCGAGAGGGCGCTGGGCCTTTCCGTTCCGACCCGCGAGGAAATGGCGGAACTGGAGGCCTCCAGCCGGGTCTATCGTGAAAACGGCGTCACCTATGCGACCGCCGATCTCATTACCAATGGCGATGACGCCCTGCCGGGACTGGAGCCGGTCACCTTTGTCCTGACCGACGGCCCGCTGGTGACCGTGCGCTACACAGACCCCCGGCCGTTTGCCATGCTGATCGAAAAGCTCGGCCGCGATCCCGGGCTGTGTACCTCCGGGCTCGACATGTTCCTGAACCTCATGGAGACGGTGATCGACCGGAGTTCGAATATCCTGTCCAGCAATGCCGGCCGGGTCGAGGTCATCGCCGGTCAAGTCTTCTCGGGCGGCCGGGCGGTCGGTTTCGACAGGCTGATAACCCAATTGGGAAAGGCCCAGATGGCCTCGGCGCGGATCGAACAGAGCCTGGCAGGCCTGCTTCGCGTCTTCGCCTTTGTCGGCATGGATGAGCGGGTCGACAGGGATGAGCCGCGCGCCCATCTGCGTTCGCTCGGCCGCGATGCCGACAGTCTGATCTCCCACAACCAGTCCGTGGCCGTTGCGATCAATTTCCAGCTTTCCGCCGCACTCGGCCTGATCAACATCGAACAGTCGTCGATCATCAAGATCTTCTCCGTGGCGGCGGTGGCCTTTCTGCCGCCGACCCTGATCGCCTCGATCTACGGGATGAATTTCCAGCACATGCCGGAGCTGTCGCAGCCGTGGGGTTATCCGGCGGCGGTGGTGGCGATGGTGGTCTCGGCCATCCTGCCGCTGGCCTGGTTCAAGCGGAAGGGTTGGCTCTAGCGCGATCCGCGGGCTTGACCCGGGACTTTCGTCCGCGCTTGCTGTCGGTGAACCCGGAGTCCCGCCATGCGCCGCCTGTATGCCGCCCTGTCCGTCCTTGTCCTCGCCGGCTGTTCGCCGGCCGATGCGCCCGCGCCGTCGCCCGAGCCGCCCGCGCCCGCACCTGTTCTGGGCGGCGTCGAACTGGCCGGGCCGCTGCGCGCCATCGGGACCGAGCCGTTCTGGAGCGTCGAACTGACGGGAACGGAGATGGTCTATACGAGCACCGAACCCCCCGGGCAGCGCGCGCGCCAGCCCGAGCCGGTGGTCCGGGGCACAACCGCGACCTGGGCGGCGGAGACCGCTGACGGGACCACGTTCAAGGTCACCCTGATCGCCACCGAATGCTCGGACGGGATGAGCGACCGCACCTATCCGCTGACGGCCATGGTCACGGTCGGCGATCGTGCCCTGACCGGCTGCGCTGCCTCGACCGCCGCCATCACCTCCAGCGGCGAAAGCGGCCCGGTGGTCGGTTAGGGTTCAGCCGGCCGACGGCTCGCGCAGGGTCCGCATCGCGCCCAGCCGGGCGAAGGCCACCAGCAGGGCCTTGCGTCGCGCCGGGGCCAGGGGTGTCGCTGGGGCCTCGCGTACCACCGCCCCGCCGAAGCCGTCAGCGACGATCAGGCCGGGCTCGTCGGGCAGGATGCCATCCGGAAACCCGGGTGCCACGGCGAAATAGAAGGCGTCGCAGAACGGGCCGTATTCGCCCCATTTGCGGTCGACGCGATAGTCCTCGACCCCCGACTTGACCTCACAGATGACGATGTCGCCGCGTGGCCCCAGGGCCATGACGTCGGCGCGGCGGCCATTGGGCAGGCCGACTTCCAGCAGGGGGGCATAGCCGAGGTCGACCATCAGCCGCGCTGCGCCGCGTGTCACCGCCAGCGTGGTCTGCGGCCGGCTGAAAACGAGATCGATCTGGAGCGTCGTGGCGGCCATATCGCCCTTATGTTCGGCATATGTTCCGAATTCAAGCGACGGACGAACAGGCGACAGCCCGCGGCCACCCTACCGCCCGGTGTGGACCACCGTCCCGGTGTCGAGGCCCAGGGCGCGGGCGCGGGCGATCAGGCGGGCGCGGTCGGCCTCGGTCGGGCTCTGGCTGCGGTGCCAGACCCACCAGTCGGACTTGTTCGGCAGGGCCAGAATGGCCCAGCTGTAGTCGGGCGCATGGTCCCAGACCCAGTAGTTCTGCCCTGCCAGCCCGCCCACACCCAGCAGGCCCGTGAGGGTGAAGCGGAAGCGGGCATTGTTGCCCGGATCGGTGACGCGGGCATTGGCACGCAGGGTCTCGACCACGCCGTCGGCGCGGCGGGTGCAGGTCACGACGATGGAATAGCGGTTGGCCTGGCTCTGCGGATTGAAGTCGATCTGGGCGCGCCGGCAGTCCTTCTGTGCGTCGTTCGGGCTGCGCGCGATCTCGAACCAGCGGCCGTCAAATTGGTCCAGCACGATGTTGCGCGACTGGGCGGCCGCCGGTGCGGCCACCGTCATCAGGGCAGCGGCGATCAAGGCGGATCGGAATGGTCTCATGGCGGGTTCCCTGTGGCGTCTCGCGCCCAGTTACGAGTGAAACCTGTACCGGGTTGCCCGTCTAGAGGATGAAACGGCTCAGGTCGGCGTCGCGCGACAATTCGGCGACCAGATCCCGCACCCGGTCGCCGTCGAAGGCAACGGTCTGGCCCGACAGGTCGGAGGCCCTGAAACTGGTTTCCTCCAGCACCCGTTCCAGCACGGTGACCAGTCGCCGTGCGCCGATGTTCTCGACCGCGCCATTGGCCGCCACGGCGGCGTCGGCCAGGGCCTCGACCGCGTCTGCCGTGAAGGTCAGGGTCACATCCTCGGTCGCCAGCAGGGCCTGGTTCTGGCGGATCAGATTGGCTTCCGGCTCGGTCAGGATGCGCACGAAATCGTCCCGCGTCAGGGCCTTCAGCTCGACCCGGATCGGCAGCCGGCCCTGGAGCTCCGGCAGCAGGTCCGAAGGCTTGGCCACATGGAAGGCGCCCGAGGCGATGAACAGCACATGGTCGGACTTCACCGGCCCGTATTTGGTCGAGACGGTGGTGCCCTCGATCAGGGGCAGCAGGTCGCGCTGCACCCCTTCGCGGCTGACATCGCCGCCGGAGCGGTCGGACCGGCCGGCGACCTTGTCGATCTCGTCGATGAAGACGATGCCCTCATTGGCGGCCAGCATCAGCGCCTCGGTAGTCAGGCTTTCCTGATCCAGCAGCCTGTCGCTCTCCTCGGCGACCAGGGGGGCCAGGGCGTCGTAAACCCGCAACCGGACGGTCTTCGTCCGAACGCCACCGAGCTTGCCCAGCATTTCCGACAGATTGATCATGCCGACATTGCCGCCGCCGGGGATGTCCAGCCCCTGCATGGGCGAGGCGGTGTCGGCCAGCTGGAGCTCGATCTCCTTGTCGTCCAGCTCCCCGGCGCGCAGCTTTTTGCGGAAACTGTCGCGGGTGGCCGGCTGGGAGCCCGGACCGACCAGGGCGTCGAGAATCCGTTCCTCGGCCGCCGCCTCGGCCTTCGTCTTGACCTCGCCACGCCGCCGGTCGCGCACCATGACGAGGGCCGCCTCGACGAGGTCGCGCATGATCGAGTCGACGTCGCGGCCGACATAGCCGACCTCGGTGAATTTGGTCGCCTCGACCTTGAGGAAGGGCGAGCCCGCCAGCCGGGCCAGCCGCCGGGCGATCTCGGTCTTGCCCACGCCGGTCGGCCCGATCATCAGGATGTTCTTGGGCGTGACCTCGTCGCGCAGGTCATCCGGCACCCGCTTGCGCCGCCAGCGGTTCCTGAGCGCCACGGCCACGGCCCGCTTGGCATCGTCCTGGCCGACGATGAACCGGTCGAGTTCGGAGACGATTTCGCGGGGGGAAAGGTCGGTCATGGGATGCAGATGGGGCAGCGCCCTCACGTTGGGGAGGGCTGGTTCATCACGAAGGACACGAAGAAGGTCACAAAGAACACGAAGGGGTCAGAGCACGAGGCGCCGCAGGCCGTTTTTGAGCATGACAGTATTGAAATTGATCAGGTAACCGAGGCGCACGTCGGAGAAGCGGAGATAGGTCAGGACCTGGGCTGTATGGATCGACGCAAGGGCGTCGATCGATTTGATCTCCACCACGACAGCCCGTTCGACCAGAAGATCGAGGCGATAGCCGACATCCATGTGAACCTTGCCGTAGGTGATCGGCAAGGCCGCCTGACGCTCGACCGCCAATCCGGCCTGCTGCAGCTCTTCCGCAAGACAGGCTTCGTAGACGGATTCCAGCAGACCCGGGCCAAGCGCCTTGTGAACAGCAAAGGCGGCGTCCAACACCGCGCGGCCAACACGTTCGGTGGCTGCCGGCAAGGGCTCGGTCTCTTCGTGTCCTTCGTGCATCCTTGGTGTTCTTTGTGATGAACCGACCGGCGGCGGGGGGGCTACCCCAACGTCTCAACCGTAAGATTGCCGTTCGTATAGACGCAGATCTCGGCCGCGATCTCCATGGCGCGGCGGGCGATGGTTTCCGCGTCCATGTCGGTGTGGTCGATCAGGGCGCGGGAGGCGGACAGGGCGAAATTGCCGCCCGAGCCGACGGCGGCCACCCCATGTTCCGGCTCCAGCACATCGCCGACGCCGGTGACCGTGAAAATCGAGCTCTTGTCTGCCACCAGCAGCATGGCCTCGAGCCGGCGCAGATAGCGGTCCGTGCGCCAGTCCTTGGCCAGGTCGACACAGGCCCGGGCCAGCTGGTCCGGATACTGCTCCAGCTTGGCTTCCAGCCGCTCGATCAGGGTGAAGGCATCGGCCGTGGCCCCGGCGAAGCCCGCCAGCACCTTGCCGCCCGCCAGCACCCGCACCTTGCGCGCGGCGCCCTTGACGATGGTCGGACCCATCGACACCTGGCCGTCGCCGGCGATGACGGTTCGACCGTTCTTGCGCACCGCCAGGATGGTGGTGCCGTGCCAGTCAGGAAAATTGGGATTCGCATTCATCATCCGTTTCAGATGGAGACCGAAATGCGGCTCGGCAAGCCGGAAAGGGCAGGAGGCCAGGGATTGGGCCGGGCTTGCAGGCCTCCATCAACGGCGACCGGCGTGGACCTTCCGCCGCGCACGCCCTAACTGGAGGCGTGACCTTTTCTGACGACGAGATTGAACGCTACGCCCGTCATCTGGTGCTGGTCGAGGTCGGCGGGCCCGGGCAACAGCGGCTGAAGGCCGCCCGCGTGGGCCTGATCGGCCTCGGCGGCGTCGGCGCGCCCGCTGCCCTCTATCTCGCGGCGGCCGGAATCGGCACCCTGCGCCTGATCGACGACGATACCGTCGCCCTGTCCAACCTCCAGCGCCAGATTGCCTTCGACCTCGCCGACGTCGGTCGCCCCAAGGTCGAGGCCGGGGCTGAAGCCCTGACGGCCCTCAACCCCCATGTCCGGGTCGAACCGTTCGCCGGGCGGCTGACCGGCGCGACGGCGGCGCGGCTGGTCGAAGGCTGTGATGTCGTCGTTGACGGCACCGATGATTTCGACACCCGGTTCGCCGTCAATGCCGCCTGTGTGGCCGCGCGCATCCCTCTGGTTTCGGGGGCCCTGGGTCGTTGGAACGGTCAGGTCGGCGTCTTCACCGGTCGACCCTGTTACCGCTGTCTGGTACCCGGCGCACCGCCGGAAGCCGAAACCTGCGCCCGGGTCGGTGTGATGGGCGCTCTGGCGGGCGTGGTCGGGTCGATGGTCGCGCTTGAGGCGATCAAACTGATCGCCGGCGCCGGACAGCCGCTCGCGGGCCGTTTGCTGATCTACGACGGCCTGGCGGGCACGGCCCGCACGGTGACGGTGGCAGCCGACCCCGACTGTCCGGTCTGCGCCGGCGGCTGAAGGTCCGGACCGGGACCTGTCAGAGCATGGCCGGTATCACCCGGTCGGGCGGGCGGTGTCCGTTGCGGAAGGTCTGGATATTGGTGATGACCCGGTCGCCCATGTCCTGCCGCGCCTCCAGCGTGGCCGAACCCAGATGCGGCAGCAGGACCACATTGGCGTGGCCCAGCAGGCCCGGGTGGATCATCGGCTCATGCTCATAGACGTCCAGCCCGACCCCGGCGATCGCCCGGCGCGCCACGGCGTCTGACAGGGCCGCCTCGTCGATCAGTTCGCCGCGGGCGGTGTTGATCAGGATGGCGTGCGGCTGCAACCGCGCCAGCCGTTCGGCCGACAGCAGGTGGTGGGTCTCCCGGGTCGCCGGACAGTTCAGGGAAATCAGGTCCATCCGCGCCAGCATCTGGTCCAGATCGTCCCACCAGGTCGCCCCAAGCTCTTCGGCGATCAGGGCCGGGACGGGTTTGCGGTTGTGATAGTGGACCTGCATCCCGAACGCTTTCGCGCGCCGGGCCAGGGCCTGGCCGATCCGGCCCATCCCGACGATGCCGAGCCGCTTGCCCCACAGTTTCCGGCCGGTCATCCAGGTCGGGGACCAGCCCTCGAACCGGCCCTCGGCCACGACCTGGGCTCCCTCGACGATGCGGCGGCTGACCGCCAGGATCAGGGCCATGGCCAGATCCGCCGTGTCCTCGGTCAGGACTCCCGGCGTATTGGTCACGATCAGGCCGCGGCCCACAGCCGCGTCGATATCGATGTGATCCACACCCGCGCCGAAATTGGCGATCATCTTCAGCTGGTCGCCGGCCGCTGCGATCAGGGCGCCGTCGATGGTGTCGGTGATGGTCGGGACCAGGACATCGGCCCGCTGCACCGCTGCCTCCAGCGCCGCGCGGTCCATGGGTCTGTCGGTCAGATTCAGTTCGGCGTCGAACAGTTCGCGCATGCGTGTTTCGACGGCGTCGGGCAGCCGTCTGGTTAACACGACCTTAAGTCTGGGCGCGGACATTGGCGGCCTTCGGTTTCAATCGTTTCGGCATATTGGCGCATCCGGTGTCTGGCAAGGCTCGCTCCCGCATCCATAGACTCGCCGTTCTCGGCACCGTCCTGGCCGCCGCCGCCCTGGCCGGGGCCGGCCAGACCATGCCGGACGGTCGGCCCACCCCCAGTGGCCAACCGGTCCCGCGCTGGCTGTCGCTGAAATCGGATGAGGTCCGGGCCCGCTTCGGCCCCGGCCTCGACTACCGGATCCTGTGGGAATACCAGGTCTCCGGCCTGCCCGTGCAGGTGATTGCCGAGACCGAGGAATGGCGCAAGATCTGCGACCCCGAGGGCGGCGTCGCCTGGGTCCATCGCAGCGTGGTGTCCAGTCGCCGAAGCGCCCTGAACACCTCGGGTGCCGAGATTCCGATCCGCTCCGGCCCTTCCGCGACGGCGGGCGTGCGGGCCCGGCTGGCCCCCCATGCGCTCGTGGCGATGGAGGACTGCGAGGACGGCTGGTGCGAGGTGCGGGTGCAGCGGATACGTGGTTTCGTACGCCAGAGCGATGTCTTCGGCACCCAGTCGCGCGCCCTGTGCAGCGCCGCGAGCCCGGCGGGGCGCGGTCGTTAGCCGGGGCTGTCGGTTCGGCCCGCTAAAAAGTTGAGCCGCCGGTTCCTGTCGTGTAACCCGGCGGCAACACCCGCTGGAGAGCGCCCTTGAGCCAGTCGCAATATCCGTCGTCCTTCGACTATGAGGCCCTGCTGGCCTCGGGCCGGGGCGAGCTGTTCGGCGATGGCAACGCCCGCCTGCCGGCTCCGCCCATGCTGATGCTGGACCGGATCGTCTCCATCAATGCGGACGGCGGCGCCCATGGCAAGGGCCATATCGAGGCCGAGCTGGATATCCATCCGGACCTCTGGTTCTTCCAGTGCCACTTCATCGGCGACCCCGTCATGCCCGGCTGTCTGGGTCTGGACGCCATGTGGCAGCTGGTCGGCTTCTACCTCGGCTGGATCGGCGGCCCCGGAAAGGGCCGCGCCCTGGGCGTCGGCGAGGTCAAGTTCACGGGCCAGGTGACGCCAGACGTGAAAAAAGTCGTCTACAAGATCGACCTCAAGCGGGTCATCAACCGGCGACTGGTCATGGGGATCGCCGACGGGGTTCTCGAAGCCGACGGCGTCCCCATCTATACGGCATCCGACATGCGGGTCGGCCTGTTCGGCGCGACTGACCCCGTCGCCGCCTGATCCTATCGTCAGTGTCAGACCGCGGCCAACGCGGCGAATTCGGAACCTGGAAGGAAACTCTCATGCGGCGTGTCGTCGTCACCGGTCTGGGCATCGTCTCCTCCATCGGCACCGGCCAGGATGAGGTCGCGGCCTCCCTGCGCGAGGCCCGCTCGGGCGTCGTCGCCGCGCCGGACCATATCCAGTACGGCTTCCGTTCCCAGGTCTGGGCTCCGCCGGCTTTGGGCGTCACGGCAGAGGACTGGGCGCCGCACGTCGACCGCCGCGCCGCCCGCTTCCTCGCCAACGGCACGGCCTGGGGTCACATCGCCTTCGAGGAGGCGCTGAAGGACTCGGGCCTGACGGCCGAGGAGATCCAGTCCGAGCGCATCGGCCTGATCGTCGGCGA